>MDTB01203031.1_pt1 | contig 49350 bp, 43 predicted proteins | sample 811161 | NCBI WGS metagenome assembly MDTB01 (sample SAMN05326650, study PRJNA326480) | marine metagenome | isolation source: seawater | place: Mediterranean Sea | collected 2009
CAAAACCTGTCGAGACTTTTCCTACGAAAGTTGAAGATGGACATGTTTGGGTTAGTATTGAGTAAGTTCAATTAAATAGATGTTTTCTTTAATTTGATATTTTGAAATTATACTTTTATCCAATTATATATTTTTTTGCTTATTCTAATATTCTTCCTCAAGGTATTTGGTATAATGGTAATCTAAAGGGAATTGAGAACCTCACTTTTGAATTAAATGTGAAAGGTATTGAGGATAATGCATGGGAAAAAAGTCTATCAGCTTTTATTGAATTAAGATTGGCTGAACACGATATTCATTTTGTAAATCGTCAAATGCCAAAATTAGTTATTGATATAAGTGCGTTTGATTCCAGGGTAGAAGAGACATCTTCTTTTTTAGTGATATTCAGTTTATACAATTACAGTATATCAGAGAAAGAATATTATCAATCCATGGCAGATACTTTAATTACAAAAAAATTGATGACCAGTAAGGTTTTTTCAAAAGAGATCCTTGGACAAACATCTTCTAATCGACTTTACAAAGATTTGGAAAAAAGTATTAATACATTTATTTCATCCTTTGTTGATCAGTGGTATCGAGATAATCCAATTAAACAATTCTAGAAATTTTCCTTTTGAAGGTCTTTCTTTGACAAATTGATCTTCTGATGTAAGTTTGATGGAGGGGCGGAAAAGAAACCCTCAAAAACAATGATGTTCATAGTCCGAGGAATAATCATCCTATATCTTATGGGTTTCTGTTTTATATCAGGATCCGTAAGGTCAGTTTCCTTTAAGACAGATAACCAATTGGCTGTTTTAAGGTTCGAAGGGTGGTCTATATCTGAACCTCTTACAGATTTTCTTACGGAAGAATTAAGAAAGACCATACGAGGACTTGATGTTTTTCAGGTTCAAGACAAAGGTCTTACCTATGAGATTGATATATATTCTCCAAGAAAAAAAGACTATTGGGCCTGTTGGAGTCAGGAATGTGCCATCGACCTCGGGAAACGATTAAATGTAAATTATGTTATTGCAGGAAATATCCAAAAAAATGGGAAAGATGAATTCTTGATTAATGGTAGACTGTTTTCAGTGGATATGGAGACTCTTCTTGATGAATTTATTATGAATAGTAGTGGCATAACTGATAGTCTACTATTAGAAATGAAAAAAATGGCTTATAATATTAGTGGTCTTCCAGTTCCTGATACATTATCTGTTGGTTCAGATACTTCTGAAGTTTTGATTACTGGTGATATTGATAAAAAAACATCTAGTTGGCTAAAACTTCCTCCTATACCTACTAAGATTAAAGCACTTATGATGTCTACGGTAGTACCAGGGAGTGGCCAAATTTGGGTAAATAGAAAATATCCAGGTTATGGTTTCATGGGTACGGAAGCAACTCTAGGCTTAGCTGCAGTATTTGCATATTACCAGTACAACCAATCTTGGGGTGGATTTGAAGAAAGTTATAATTCTTATCAAAACCGAAATGACCCCAGGAAGTTAATGGAACTTAGGCCTAAAGTGATTCAGTACGCCGCGGAAACTCGTCGCTATAATGCGTTCATGAAAGGGATAAGAGGTGTATCATTTTCAATTTGGATAGTTAATATGGTTCATGCATATCTAGTTGCGCCAAGTGATGATTATTTTGATGGTGAATATTTTTTTGATCTCGAATATGATCCTGGATTAAACCAGTTACAATTCAATTTAAACTTTTATTAATATATGATTTTAATCAGAGTAATATTGTTGACTCCTTTTTTAATTCTCTTTTCATGTGAAGAGGCTGAGTATCAGTTAAATAATCCATCAGACCCTTTTAATATGGATCTTGATCCTCCTGCTTTATTTATTCATCCACTAGAGATAACAAGGTCAGTTAATGATACATTTTCCATTCAAATTTATGGATTAGGACTTAATCCCATGGCAGGTGCTCATATTGCACTAGAGTTTGATCCAGGCTGTGATGATTTAGATGATCTTGCATTATGTAGTCGCATTGAGAACATTGAACCAGGCCTATTATTTACTGGCACGAATACACCAATAATTACAATTGATAATACCGAAAAAGCAAAGCCTGATATTTATTTATTTTATCTTCCAGATATGATTTCAGATCAAAGTGACGGAGGAACGGGACCTTTAGCAAAAATATACTTTAGAACAGGTTCTCGAACTGGTGAGTCCCAGATAAAATTAGCAGAAGGAACAAAGATTCGGGATAAAAATAATAATGAAGTATTCGTAAATATAGATGAAAAAGGATTTGGAGCTTTCATTGTGGAGTAAGAAAAAAATTATTATTGCTGTGGTCGTTTTTTATATGCAATTACATGCTCAGGACTGTGAAATTGTAGATTCTGTCATTGTATCTTTACCATTTTTTCATTCGAACATATTAAATGAATCTAGCGGGGATGATTGGAATTTTGAGAATGATGGCTATAATGATGGTTTTGATTATGCCTATGAGTTTACGTTAACAACACAAAGAAGTTTGTATATAGACACGTGTGATCCTCTTACAGATTTTGATACTATATTATCAATAAAAGATGGATGTGGGGATGATGCTTCTTTAGCAGAATCAGATGATGGAACACAAGATTTTTGCCCTGAGGCAAGCGTGACACCTCCATACTATGCGAGTATTATTGATAGTATAACCTTAGAGGCTGGAACCTATTATATTATTTTGGATGGATGGTCGGGGAATATTGGAAACTATGCTATTGCGGTTGGTACACTACCTGAAATACTAGGATCTTCTATTGCGGATGATGATAGTTATATTGATATATATTTTAGTGAGGGCATGTATACAGAAGCAACAGGTGTAGGTGCAATGGTTGCTTCTGATTTTGAATTCACTCTTGACCAAAATGGTGGAACAGCAACTGGTGTGGAGATTTTATCTTTGTCTAATACGATTGGTGAACCATTAGTTGGAGGAGAAGATACAGTACGTTTTGTAATCAACATACAAGGAGAATCTACTGGTTTAGAGCAAATAACAATACGTACACAAACAAATGCCTCTATATTTAATTCATTTGGAATCGGGTTACTTAGAAGTGCAACTGTAGTGCAAAATTTATCTGATCAGATAGCACCATTTTTAATTTCTTCAATTCCTGACAATGATGAAATAAATGTTTTATCAAATACAAATATAACATTAGAATTTTCAGAGCCTATTCAAAATATTGAAGGTCTGAATATCGATGATTCTAATTCTGAAAATTCTATTGTTTTAAAAAATATTGATACAGATGAAATTCTTGATTATTTGATAAGCAATTCTAATAATATCAATTTTACTATTACTCCAGATGTCCTTCTTCCAGGTGAATCTACTATACAAGTAGTATTATCAAATATTCAAGATACAAATGGCAATCCTTTTCAAACGTATACAATTGAATTTGAAACGGAAGATACCAATCCTCCACAAATGGAAAATAGTGGAATAGCATCTTCAAATCAATTTGCTTTTATTGAATTTAATGAAGGTGTCTACTCAACAGATTTAGGAGTTGGAGGAATTCAATGGGATGACCTAGATACATTATGGAATCCTCAAGCTGGATTTTGTGAATCCTTATCCATTATCGGACTTCAAAATAGTGCTGGGCAACCACTTGAGGGTGGTGAGACTACCGTATATATTTATATGCAATTAAATGGTGCACCGTCAGGATCTGAAACGATTGAGTTTTTTCCTGCAGATGGTTTGTCTATTTTTGATAAATCTGGTAATCCTTTGAGTGAATCCAGCACCACTTCAGAACTGACATTCAATGAATCAGCTCAAATTTCAATAGTAAATCTAGATTCAGATAATAATTATGTAGATATCCAATTTTCTAATGGAGTTTATCAAGATGCATCTCAATCAGGACCCCTAGTTGAATCAGATTTCAATATAGATTTAGATATTAATAATGGTAATGCTACAAGTGTTACTATTATAGATATAACGGATTTAATTGGGGACCCTCTAGAAGGAGGAGAGAATGAAATGAGGCTGTATCTTGATTTTGATTCACCTTCCTCAGGTAGCGAAATGATAACCATCAGTCCATTTGAAGATAATCAAATTTATACTTCAAATGGCGTTCAAGTACCTGAATCTGAAATGACCGATGCAAAAAGATTGAATGATATGCTTCCTCCTGATGCTTATATCTCTGATCCTGATTTAGATGAGGCAATAGATATTCCACAGAGTTATAAAATTCCAATTGCGATAACAGATACTTTATTGGTACCAGCTGGACTCTCTGATTCAGAGTATCTCATGAGTTTTATGAATCTGTATTATGACGATTGTCTTGATCCATCTTCATGCTTTAGTGTAGAAATTATTGATTATCCCAATGATACTGGATATGTTCGCATTAGTCCAGAAAATTCTTATGATAGTGAAGAAGAAATATATTTTACTTTTGATGGATCTCTTACAGATATTGATGGACGAAATCAACCGATAGCTTTTCAAGTCGTCTTTACAATAGAGGATTATTTAGAGCCAACGATTGAAGATGCTGTTCTCTTAGAAGATAATTCATATATTATTTTAGAATTTAATGAATCAATTTACGGTAGTGGAGATGGAACGGGTCCAATTAGTATAAATGATATTCAATGTGAGGTATTAGAACCTTTTTCAAGCAATGTTGAAGATTGTTCAGTAACCAGTATGACCGATGTTAATGGGAATCCTCTTATTGGTGGAGAGACAATGATTAGAGTATACCTCTATTATGATAACACACCAAATGGAGGTGAGGTAATTAATCTTATACAAGCGAATGGTGCATCAGTTTATGATCAATCAGGAAATCAATTCACAGCTGAAGTATATGCAGAATATGAGTTGTATGACATTTTACCTCCAACTGTTACGGAAATTTCATTCCCTGTCACATCTTATTTAGATTTAAATCAAGATAAAACAATCTCTTTTACTTTCAATGAAGAAATAGCATCTTTTCAACTTGATATATCATCGATGGTTATGGATAATATTTCATTTACCACAGATCCGAATCTCCCTCTTCCTACTGATTCTAACATAGAGTCTATTGATATTACATTAGAACATCCCTACCCAAGTTTTGATAGTGTGATAGTTAATTTTTCTAATCTTACAGATCTAGCAGACTGTACTGCTGTAGATATAAGCTTTACCTATCCTACTCCAATGCTAGGAGATTTAGATGAGAATGGTAAAATTGATTATGATGATATTGATTTATTGATAGGAGATTGGAATAGTTATAATTATGACTTGGCACCAGTCACTGGGTCCATTCCTCATTATTTAGTTGGGGAAGAAGATGAAAATAATGAAGATAATCAAGAATTTGGGACAAAAACTATTGAGGATGGTATAATATTTGCACAAATGTGGTCCTGGTATCAAAAAACGTATGGTGAAATTATTTTAGATACAGAGCAGTTTGGTCCAATACTTGAAATTGATGGTGAGGGTAATAGACTTTTTATTTCTATTCATGATTCTATTGCTTCAGGACGGATACAACTAATATATAATGCAGATAATGAAAGGGCAAAATTTGAAAATCGACAATCCAAAAATGGCGAATTATTTTTAAGCAGTGATTATCCAGAAAAGGGTTATTCCATACTAGAGTTTTCCAGAAATAATTATGAAAAAAATGAATCAATTCCTATAGAGTTAGAAGAAAATTCTTCCATTCAAGTCTATTATAATCTTATTGATAAACATGGTTCCATTTTTCAAAAAGGAAATATTAATATAATTAATAATTTTTTTCCTACATTGGTTGCGCTATATCCTTCTTTTCCAAACCCATTTAATCCTGTGACAACAATATCTTTTGATATTCCTAAGGCAGAACAAATTAATCAAGTTTCCTTATTAATCTTTGATATTCAAGGTAAGCAGATTGAATCTTTGGTCCATGATACAAGGCCACCTGGTTCATATAAGATAAAGTGGAATGCTGAAAAATATGCTTCAGGTATGTATTTTGCGAGATTGATATATGGAGAAATGGTTCATACTCAAAAGCTAATTCTTTTAAAATAATCTATTTTGTATTATTGCCTTCAATCATAATCCACCATTACATTTAGTATAGAATGAAAAATTTATTAAACACAGAGCAGTTAAGATTAAAATATAATCCAGATGCTATTATTGAAGAAATTGATATATGTTTTGAAAAGAATTTAGATAAATTAAGAACTTCAATAGGCCATCCTGATAGTGTTTTAAGTAAATACAAATCTGATTCACAACTCTCTTTTCTAGATACTCAACAAAAAAATAATGACCTTGTTGATGAAGTATCTTCTCTTTTAAAGGATACGATTTATTTTATGTTATTGCCAAAGAACAAAAGAACAAATGTCACCAAAACAATGAGGTCTTATTATTCTGCGTTAGTTAATAACCAACTTGTCAGGATTAAATTGTTATTAGAGGACAAAGAATTAGGTGTCGCAAGACACAAAACTGATTCCAACTCAAAACATAAGGGCGTTGAACAAGTTTTTTCAATACTTACCATGGTTATGAAAACCCTTGAATATGAGAACGCTTATCGTAAAAGGTTACCAAGGTCTGGTTATTTAACCGGTTTGCAAATATCAATGGGTAGTTTTTTTATGTTTTTAAAAAAAATAAATATGAATCAAAAGAATCAGATTACTCTTGTACAGCAGATATTTGATGATTTTAAGGTTGATTGGGATGCGGGAGACAGGGGGAACATAAAGTTATCACTAATTCAACCGGCATTAGAATATTTCAAAGCCACTCAAGATGAGATTCTTAGCATTTCAGGCTCAATATTTTCAAAAAACATCAATGATACTATTTTATCAAATCTCATTGATCAGGCAATTATATTGAAAAAAAAAATAAGAAGATTTTAATGATATAATGATCGCACCATCAATTATTGAGCCATTATCAAATATCTGGTGGACGGGAATAATAATGTCTATTTCCTTTATCTTTATTATTCTTCAACTTGGTACTAGGATTCCCCCTGATAAAAGAAAAATATTAATGGTTGCCCTAGGTTTAGTATTGATACTTGTTGAGTTTTTTCAACAGATATATTTATATAGATTGGGAATCTGGAAACTTGAAAGCTCTCTTCCAATACATTTATGTGGTATCTCTGGTATCCTTGCTGGAATAATGTTATTGAGACCTATTCAACTTGGATTCGAATTTTTAGCCTTGATGGGTTCTGCGGGTGCACTACATGGACTACTAACGCCCCAATTGAATCACGGGGATATGACATATTTAATATATAAGTACTATATAAGCCATACAGGAATTATTCTTGTGCCACTATTTTTGGCCGTTGTACAGGGTTTTCGTATTAGAGTATTAGCATGGTTAAAAGTAGGAGGCATATGTCAAGTTTTGATTCTCTTGATTGTTATAGTTAATTATTTTATTGAATCTAATTATATGTATTTATCAGAAAGACCATTAGTCAATAATCCAATGATTGTTGGAGAATGGCCTTGGTATATATTGGGATTTGAATTTATGGGAGCAATTCATATTTTAGCATTTTATATTGGTTATCGTCGCATGAAGCCACTTCCCTATTAGATTAATCAGTGTTTATTTTAGATAATAAGGAATTATTAATTTTAGTATGAATAAATTTAAAAAAGATTTTCCTATTGATCCTGAAATCATTTTTTTAAATCATGGATCATATGGCTCATGCCCAATATCTGTATTTAGTGATTATCAAAAATGGCAAAAAATTCTAGAAAAACAACCTGTTGAGTTTTTTCAAAAAGAGATTTTTCATTTATTGAAAAAGTCTAGAAATTCTCTAAGCGAATTTGTGGGTTGTAATCATGACGAGATAGTATTTTTCCCAAATCCTACAACAGCAGTTGCAAATATAATTCATAGTTTAGATTTGAATAAAGATGATGAAATACTAATGACTAATCATGAGTATGGTGCTTTGGTTAATGCTTGGAAATCTTGGAGTAAAAAATCAGGAGCTAAAATTATTCAACAAAAAATTTCTATACCTGTTGATACAGAAGAAAATTTTTTAGAACAATTTTGGAGTGGTGTCTCTAAAAAAACCAAGGTTATATTTATATCTCAGATTACTAGTCCAACGGCACTTGTTTTTCCAGTAAAACCAATTATTGATAGAGCAAAAGAAAAAGGAATATTGACAATTATTGATGGTGCTCATGTTCCAGGACATATTGAACTAAATATAAATGCATTAGATTGTGACTTTTATACTGGAGCTCTTCATAAATGGCTTTGCATGCCAAAAGGGAGCACCTTTTTATTTGTAAAATATGACCATCAAAAATGGATCAAACCCATTGTTCGTAGTTGGGGAAAAGAAGGAAATGATCCTGAATCATCAGAATTTCTACAAAATTTTCAGTGGCAAGGAACAAATGACATGTCTTCTTATCTAACCGTACCAAAGGCATTGGACTATTACCATAAATATATTTATCCACAAAAGAATAAATGTTTTGAATTAAATATTGATGCATATAAAAGATTTGAAAATATTCTTGGAACAAAACCTATATCAAATGGTGGTAATTGGATAGGTCAGATGGTATCTCACCCACTACCTGAAGAGACGCCAAAAGATTTGAAAGATAAGTTGTGGAGTGATTATAGAATTGAGATTCCTATTTTTGAGTGGAATGATTGTAAGTTTATACGATCTTCATTCCAAATCTATAATCAATCTACTGACGTAGATTATTTAATGAACACATTGGAATCTATTTTTTAAATTATTGATTAGATAGATATGAAATATTTACTAATAATTCAACTTCTTTTTTCAATCCTACAGGCACAGCGCATACAATTATTTACGAATACAAATGATATTTTCACCTCTGCAAATCGTTTTACTTTAAAAAATAAAAAAGTAGTTTTCTGGGAGGATAATCTAGTGCTTATGACAGTACCATTAAAGAGCCTGGTTGAAGTTCGCTATGCTGAGAAATCATATTCCTATGTTGGGACTCCTTGTGTTTTCTTAGGTGCATCTATGCTAGCTGCTGTGGTTGGCTTAGGTATTGCAGGACACTTAGAAAAAGATGTGCTTACACCTCAAGAAAGGAATCTTGTTCTTGGTGGTGGAATATCCCTTTACTTTTTAGGAAAATTATTGAAATTAATTGGTGCTCGTTTTGGTAGCGATATAATATATAGAGATTTTGATCGTTTGGATAAATCAACAAAAAAGCTAATCCTTGAATCAATTAGTCTAGATATGCAGAAAAAAGAAAAAGAAAGTGAATTCATGTATGGCCCTGAAGGAAAGAAGCAAGGACTGAAATTTACATGGGATGGGAAAAAATTCTCAAGATCAAAATATAAGCCCAAAAGAAAGATTATACGTTTTTCTTTCTTTTAAATAATTATGCAGTGTATTCTTACAGCGCTTAGGGAAGAATCTAAGCCTATAATTCAACATTTTGGATTAGTCAACGATTCTTCCTTCAACTTTCCCTGTTATCATAATAATAAAAAGAATCTTTACTTAGTCGGAGTTGGTGTTGGGAAAAAAAATATCCAATCACGAATTAATAATTTCCATCATTCTATTAATGAAAATTTTGTCCAATATATAAATGTTGGAATTGCAGGAGGGAAAAAGGGAATCACTAATATTGGACAAGGGTATTTAATAAATAAAATAGTAGATGAAAAATCAGGGAAAGCATTTTATCCAGATATACTTATTAAACATAATTGGATGGAGAATTCAATTACTACAGTTGAAAGTCCTATTACTAATGGAGGCTTGAAATACCAAAAATTGGTAGATATGGAATCTTCTGAAATCTTTAAAACTTGCTCCAAACTTGCTCCTATTCAAAATATAGCGTTTCTTAAGATTATTTCTGATTATATGGAGATTAATGAAAAAAATAGTAATCTAAATATTTTTGATTTGATTGATTTTTTGGTATCAGATATTGAACTTTATTTAGAAAAATTTTATTTATTAAAAAAGTTTTTTAATCAAATATTATTGAAGGAAGATATAAATTGGATAAAATCCATAAAAAATAATTTATTATTAACCCATACTCAAACAAACCAATTAAAAAAACATGCCAAAGTATTCAGGCTTAATAATCAAAGCAAAAAATTGCCAGAATTCAATCTTGAAAAACCAAAATCAAAATTCAATCGAAATATTCGGTTACAAACTATATTTGAAATACTTACTACCTAATTTTTCCCATATTTATATAGAGAGAGATGCTGATGGTTATCCATTAACAGAACTTGCAAAATCTAGATTCCCTAAAGCCACTATAGTTTGGATAGATAATTACAAGGATGTATTTAATCGAATTAGGCAAGATTTCCATATCCAAAAAGAATCAATGAAATTAATTTTATCAATAAAGAAAAAGCCATTTTTATATTCAGCTTCAAGCATGGTACAGGAATACAATAACCCAAATACTTTTTATAATACTCCAGCATTAAATTGCTTATATAATTGTGACTATTGTTTTCTTCAGGGGATGTATAATACCGGAAATATTGTATTGTTTGTAAATGAAGATGACTTTATGAAAGCTGTTGACAAACAATTATTAAATCCAATAGATCCATTAAAACCAACAGTTTTATCAATATCATACAATACAGATCTTCTTGCAATGGAGAACATTTTTTCTTTGGCACGAAATTGGATATTTTTTGCCAAAAATAAATCAGATTTAATTATTGAAATTCGAACTAAGAGCACACTCTTTTCAGCAATAAAAGATATAAAGCCATTAGATAATATTATACTATCCTGGACTTTATCTCCTGAAAAGATATGCGAAAAATATGAATCTACAGCACCATCTTTGCGAAAAAGATTGAGCGCTGTCCATAATGCTCTAGAGTTAGGCTGGAAGGTTCGGTTATGTTTTGATCCCGTTTTATTGATTGATGATTGGGACATTCAATATGATCAATTATTGAAGGACACCTTTAGTGCATTAAATGTTAAAAAAATTCAAGATATAACTTTTGGTGTTTTTCGAATGAACAAGGATTACTTTAATAGAATTCGAAAAAGGGAACTAGATTCTGTATTGTATCATAAAGATTATTCTATAGAGGGTAATACAATTGTTGTAGAAAAGAAAGAAAGAGAGGATGCGCTAAATAAATTAAAAGTTATTGCTTCTAAATATTTTGAAAATGATAAAATTCTGATTTGGCAATAAAGATTTTTTCTTTAGTAATTTCTCAACGATTAGATAGTAATAAAAACATGCGATTAAAAAAGAGTACAATAAATAACATAAAACTTTTGATGAAGAAATGTCTTTAAAACTTATAACATTTATAGTGGCGATTATTTTTATTGTTGGCTCACTTTTATTAGCAATTTGGTATCGTATATATGAAGAAAATAAAGAGTAAAAATTTTTATTTTATTTTATTTTTATACACTACTATTTTTGCACAGGGCGATTTTAGTCTTGAAGATATAAATCCAAATTCTGATACTTATGGAGAGAGCATAGGACCTAGTGATTATTTAGGTGAAATATGCATATTATTTTTCGGGCATGAATATTGAGGAGCCTGTAGAAGCAGGTTTGGCTTCTTAAATACAGTATACAATGATCTTTTATCAATGGGCGTAAATGATGTGAAGATTATTGGTATAGGTAAGGATGCTTACAATGAAAGTCTTGGGGGGATGATTGATGGACGTATTTTACCATGGGTAGAAGATATTGAAGAGGATGATTATCCTGTATGGAACGAATATGAAGCCGTACAAAGAAGTACATATTTCTTAGATAGAAATGGGGAGCTTATCTATCAATTCAATATTACAACACTTGACCCCAATGATCCTGATGATTATGATGATCTTATTAATATGATACTTGATTATCGTTCAGAGAATGGACCAAATGTTATAAGAGTATCAGAAGAGGATCTGGTGATTCAACCTGCTATTAATAATGCTTTGGATGGTGATATCATTTTAGTTGATCCCGGTATTTATACTGGGCAGATTAATTTTTTAGAAAAAAATCTTACTCTCTCAACACTTTTATACACGGGTTATAATAATGAGGATATTGGTCTTTCTACCTTACAAGGAGACGGGTCTGGACCTGTAGTAATAATTAACGGTGGGCAAGATCAATCAACTATACTTTTAGGTTTTGAAATCACTGGTGGGAATGCTGAACAGATGGGAGGTGGCATTCTAATTGAGAACTCTAGTCCAACAATTGATAGAAATATTATACACCATAATCATTCTGGCCATTGTGGTGGTAAAGGGGGTGGTATTGCAGTAATTGGCTCATCCTATCCTTTTTTATTTGGGAATATTATTCATAACAATGATGTTTCTGGTGAATGTGACTGTGAATGCTATTTTGGTGGGGGTATATATGTAGATACTGATTCATGGCCAATTGTAGGTGGATCCATGACACTGGGTAATATTTTGTACGATAATATTTCAGATATTGGAAGTGAATTATATAGAGATTATAGCAATGACACAACTGATTGGACTCCTATTTTTGCACACCATAATTATTTTGATTATTGCCCTCCAGATTTATACTCTGTTTATCCATTAAATGGTTGGGATTTAGAGAATTGCCATACTAGAGATATTTTGGATAATGATAGAAATCGAATTGAAATTGATAAATTTTATATTTATCCGAGCTATCCTAATCCGTTTAATCCTAGTACAAAAATTAAGATTTCCCTTAAAAATCCAATGTCCATGAATATTTCAATATATGATATAAAGGGCGGTCTTGTTTTCTCGGATAATAAATATTTTATTGCTGGGTTAAATGAATTCCAATGGAATGCGAAAGATCATGCTAGTGGAATGTATTTTATAACTGTATCCTCCAGAACAATAACAAAAACCCAAAAGGTAGTACTTGTTAAGTAGGATCCTTCTTTTTTTCCTTTTTTTATCATTTTTCCTTGAAGCAAGAGATAATGATTATTCTTTAAATTCCTCATTCGTTACACTTGCTGGAGCAAGATTTAATTTATTGAATAATGGCGATTCTCCTGATCGATATATCTGGCTTCATGGAGATGAGCAGACTGCAAAGATAGCATTGGAAGACCACGTGGAGGAATATGGAGGGATTGCTTTTTTTGTACAAAGTTCAACTCGTGAGGTTCCTTTCAAATCTACAATTATTGATTTAAATAGAATATTTTCTCGAGAAGGAGCATACCACGCTCTTAAAAAATTTCAACCTTATTGGAAGCCTCATACCTTAGATCGAGCACTAGATGAGCTCGATGAAGAAAGAGATAGCTTCTTAAACGTTCTAATGCCCAGTGAAAGTGGGATTCTAATTGCAGTACATAATAATTTTCGTGGATATAATATAAATATTGAAAAAAGTCGTAGTCAGCGAGTCTCAATTAAAGATAATCAGAATCCTCGTGATTTTATAATATGTACCAATAAGGATGATTATGAAATTATAGCCTCTGGTCCATATAATGTTGTCCTTCAGAATCAACCTCCTGAGAATGATGATGGGTCTTTATCATGGGAAGCAATTAGAAGGAATGTAAGATATTTGAATATTGAGACTAGGTTAGGCCAATTATTAATCCAGAGAGCAATGCTTGATTATGTAGCAAAAAATTTGGATTGAAATGTTAGTAAAAATTATACAAAAACTTATTCGCTGGATGCCAGTGATTCTATTTATACTATTACTAATGTTAGATAGAAATAATTTAATACATAAGGTTAGTTATATAATCCTTCTTTTAATATATACCTCAATAATGATAATGAGAATCCTTTATTCTAAAGAAAAATGGCATGATGAACATAATGTAGAAAAATTACAGACAGATGATTCGATAAAAAAAATGAGTGATTATCAAAGTAAGCTCATATCTGATGATAAACGTAATAAAAAAAGCTAAAGGGTTTCTTTTTGATTTAGATGGTGTATTTGTACAATCAGGTCGATTGTTACCTGGAGCAATTGAAACCTCTAGAATATTATGCAATAAAAATATTCCTTTTCGATTTTTAACAAATACAACAACTAAAAGTAAAAAAACACTACATAGACAGCTTGTTGATCAAGGATTAATTTGTAAGAAAGAGCAAATTTTTTCAGCAGGATCTTCTGGTGTACATGCAATTAGAAACCTAGGTTCACCTAGGTGTCGGTTTTATATATCAAGCGACCTTAGAGAGGATTATGTTGAATTTCAAGAAGATACATTATGTCCAGAATTGATTGTGATAGGTGATTATAGTAAATGGACTTATGAATTATTAAATCAAGCATTTCAGTATATTATGAATGGTGCAAAGATTCTTGCTTTGCATTCTGGAAAATATTACAAAGTAGATTCCGGATTGAAATTAGATGCAGGAGCTTTTGTAAAAGGGTTAGAATTTTCTACAGGTAAAAAAGCATATGTAGTGGGGAAACCAAATATTAAATTTTTTCAAAGTGCATTGTTAGATTTAAAATTAATGCCGGAGGATGTTGTAATGATTGGTGATGACCTCGTCAATGATATATATGGGGCTCAAGAATCAAAGATATTTGGAATTTTAGTAAAAACAGGTAAATATCATCCAGGAATGTTAGAATCAACTCACATAAAACCTGATGGGATTATTAATTCAATAGGTGAAATAGAAAAATATATAAATAATTAAGGAATGGCTATGAAACATTATGATTTAAAGAGCTTCTTAATAGGAGTTTTATCAACTACAATCGTATTTATTACAATTGGTGCTGATGAGGAAGAGCAGATTAATGGTAATTTTGGTGATATAACAGTCAATTCCATTACTATTAAAGATGATGGGCATGGAGGATTTATTACAGCATATAATCAAGATCAAAAAAGAACACTTTATCTTGGTACAGGTAAAGATGAAAACGGTTATGTCCAAACGTATAATAAATATGAAGAACCAACAACATATATTGGGTCAAATAGAGATATGGATGGAGTCATTGTATTAAATGATAGGTACGGTGCTCTTGGTTATACAAGATCAGGTAAAAAATGAAGACAGGAATAATTTTCATCATACTTTTATTATATGCTTTTTTAAAAAATAGGGAAAGGTTAAAAAATTATAAGTAATCCAATTCCTTAAGTTATTTTTTATAGAAAAGTAAAGTATTAGTAATATTGTTAAATTATTTTGTAGTATCATGACTTAATCATAAAGTAAGAATCATCAATTAAAAGGTAGAATGTCAAAAAAAATTAATATTGCACTTTTTGGTTTTGGTAGGATTGGAAGAAATATATTTCGTTTGGGATATGATAACCCAAAATATAACTTTGTAGCAATAAGTGACTTTGGTTCTCCAGAAGCTCTACACTATCTTTTGGTTAGAGATTCAATTCATGGATTAATGGATGATGATGTAAGGCTTGTGAAAAATCATTTAGTAGTAAAAGAACAGCATGTCCGTTTAATAAGCGGGGGAGAGCCGAAAAATATTCCTTGGGATGCCTTCGATGTCGATGTTGTAGTTGATGCGACGGGTAGATTTCTTAAAAAGAATGATTTGGCTGCTCATTTAGATTCTGGAGCGAAGAGAGTTTTTATTAGCCGGAATCCAATAGATCAGATTGATCGTTATGTTATTCCTGGTATTAATGAGTTGAGTATTGATAAGGAAGATCAAATTATCTCTACAACCTCATCAACAACGCAAGTGTTAGCACTAATGATAAAAATGTTGGATGAATGTTTTGGTTTAGAAAGAGGAATGATGACCACTATTCATGCTTATACAGCTGATCAACCACTAGCAGATGCAGCAGGAGAAGATCTTAGACGGAGTCGTTCAGCTGTTGAAAATATTATTCCAAATAGTACAACAGCTCCTCAAATCGTAGAACAAATAATGCCACAGTTTAAAGGTAAACTTGATGGTATTGCTTTTAATGTTCCTGTACCAAATGGTTCATGTGTAGACTTAACCACCCAACTAAAAAATGTACCTAATATCGATGAAGCAAATAATTCTATAAAAAATTATTCAAATAATTCAATGAAAAATATTGTAGGATATACATCAGACCCAATTGTTTCAAGTGATGTAATTGGAAGGAGTGAAACTATGATATACGATGAAAAAGCCACTATGCTTACCAAAGAATCATTGTTGAAAACATTATGTTGGTATGATAATGGTTTGGGTTTCTCTAGTAGGATTTTAGATGTCATAGATGCATACGCCGATTTGGATAATAAAGAATGAGAGTCGCTATAAATGGATTTGGTCGTATTGGTAGAAGTCTTTTCCGTATTCTAAATAAAAGAGAAAATATCCACGTTATTGCGATAAATGATATTTTTGATAAGGAGGCATTGACTTATTTATTGAAATATGATACTGTTATGGGAAGATTTCCGGACAATGTTGTTTTAGATGGTGATACATTAAAAACAAATACTCAAACCGTAAAATTAACTGCAGAAAGAGACCCTTCATCTTTACCTTGGGGTGAACTGGATATCGATATTGTTATTGAGTCAACTGGTATTTTTCGTAAACGTGAACAATTAGAGAATCACCTAACTGCAGGTGCAAAACGTGTCGTATTAACTGTCCCTTCTAAGGATGATATAGATTATACCGTTGTCTTAGGTGTTAACCATGAAGGATTGAATTCTGAACATAAAATTGTTTCTAATGCATCATGTACAACTAATTGTTTAGCTCCAATGGCTAAAATTTTAAATGATGAGTTTGGGATAGAGATGGGTGTAATAAATACAATACATGCATACACAAATGATCAGCGTCTCGCTGATGTTCCTCATTCTGATTGGCGTAGAAGCCGTGCTGCTGCTGAGAATGTCATCCCTACTACTACAGGTGCGGCTAGGGCAGTAGGTAAAGTCCTCCCAGAATTAGATGGAAAGTTAGATGGAATTGCAATGAGAGTTCCAGTTCCAGATGGTTCTGTTGTTGATTTTAATGTTCGTCTTGAAAAAGATGTTTCCATAAATGATATAAATGATGCAGTCAAATCTGCTTCAGACACAGGCCCATTACAACATATATTAGATTATTCTACTTTACCAGTAGTATCTACCGACATTATTGGAAATCCTCATTCTTCAATATTTGATGCTCCATTTACTAGAGTAGTAGAAGGTAATTTTGTAAAGATTCTTAATTGGTATGATAATGAATGGGGATATTCCAATAGAGTTGCAGATTTACTAAGTATCCTATATAATCTAGATTAATTTTTTAGCTCAATAATATTTTTGTAAAAATTCAATGTTTCTGGATTTGATAATGCATCTAAATTGAGGACTTCTTCACCATTGATAACTTTTTTCACAGCATCTTCAACTTTTTTACCGTTAATAGTATAAGGGATTCCAGAAGTTTCTAAGATTTTTTCCGGAACATGTCGTGGGGTACAATTAACTTTTATTAAAGATTTGATTTCATCTACTATTCTTTCATTTAATAAAATATTATTTTTCATTAATACAAATAATATAATTCTTTGATCGCCATCATGCTCTTGTCCTATAGCTAAACTATCTTCGATGGCATCTATTGACTCGACAACTCTATAGATTTCTGACGTCCCAATTCGTACACCACCTGGATTAAGAGTTGAATCACTTCGACCATAAATTTTTATGGTTCCTTCTTTAGTAATTCTTATAAAATCTCCGTGATGCCAGATTCCTGGGTATTTAGAGAAATATGCAGCCTTATATTTTGCCCCACTTTGATCATTCCAAAAATATATTGGCATTGATGGGAAAGGTGATTTACAAACAAGTTCACCTTTGTCATTAATAATTGATTCACCTGATAAATTAAAAGAATGAATATTCATTCCTAGTCCTTTACACTGTAACTCTCCTCTATTAACTGGTAGTATTGGGTTTGATAGAGCAAAACATGAAATGATATCTGTTCCTCCAGATATAGAACCCAGAAGGACATTGTTTTTAATATTTTTGTAAACATAGTCAAAATTTTCATCAGTTAATGGAGAACCTGTAGAGAGAATCATTCTTAGCTTGGTAAGGTTAGAGAATTGTTTTGGAATTAAATTTGATTTTTTGCAAGCATCAATATATTTAGCACTTGTTCCAAAAATACTAATTCCAAGTTCTTCAGATAGTTTCCATAATTTTTTACCATTTGGATAAAATGGTGAGCCATCAAATAAAACAATGGTAGATCCTAAAGATAGAGATGATATTAACCAATTCCACATCATCCATCCACAAGTAGTAAAATAGAAAATAGTGTCTTCTCTCTTAAGATCGCAGTGTAATGATAATTCTTTTAAATGTTGAATAAGTGTACCTCCAGAAGAGTGGACTATTGATTTAGGAAGACCAGTGGTACCGGATGAATACATGATATAAAGCGGATGGTCAAAGGGAAGTTGTTCAAATTTCAAGGGCTTGGGATTTTTTGATAAAAAGTTATTATATAAAATACTTTTATTTATTTCAGTATTATTCTCAGTTTTAGGATAGTCTATAAGTATTACTTTTTCAACAGATGGTAATTTCTTAAGTATAGTTTTTAATTTTTCTAATGTACTAAAATAATTTCCATTATAATAATATCCATTAGCTGCAAATATTATCTTTGGTTTTATTTGAGCAAATCTATCGAGTACCCCTTTGGCCCCAAAATCGGGTGAGCATGAACTCCAAATAGCACCTATTGAAGTGGTGGCGAGCATCGCAGATATAGTTTCTGGAAGATTCGGAGTGAAACCTACAACTCGATCGCCTTTTTCTATCCCTTCCATTCTTAGTGCATCAGCTAATCTCTCCACCTCTTTATAAAGATTTTTATAAGATATTATCCTTAATGAATCTTTTTCTCCTTTAAACTGTATTGCTATTTTATTATCGCGAAACCGAAGCAGGTTCTCTGCAAAATTTAATCTAGAATCTTTAAACCATTTTGCTCCCGGCATTTTATTAACATCATCTACTACTTCAGTAAATTTTTTAGAATAGATTATATCACAGGTATACCAAATCATTTCCCAAAATTTTGAAATATTATTTATGGACCATTTATGTAATTCTTCATAAGAATGTATATCTTTATTATAAGAATTATTTATTTCATGCATTATTTTTGCCATTTTTGTTTTTTCTGGCTTCTTTGGTTTCCAAAGTGTTTTAATCATAACCTTTACATTGCAATTACTATAATAGATAAAGATAGAAAATAATTTTCAAATAGAACAATAATTTTTAAAATTTTGATTAATTGCTTTCTATAAGCTCAAATCTTTTTTTTAAGTTAAGCACATATAGAAATGATAATTTTAAGATGAAGATTGCCTTTTTAACTGCAGGCGGAATTGCGCCCTGTCTTTCTGCTTCTATTGGAGCATTGATAAAACAATATAATGTATTAGATCCTAATGCAAAAATGATAGGCTACCTTAATGGATATAAAGGTTTGTTGTTAGGAAATTCGATTTCTTTTACAGACCAGGTTAAGAAAAATTATCAAGTCTTATATGATTTTGGTGGGTCACCTATTGGTAATAGTAGGGTCAAATTAACCAATATAATAGATTGCATTGAACGGGGATATGTTGAAAAAACAAAAGAACCATTGAAAGTCGCAGCTGAACAATTAAAAAAAGACAGGGTGGATATTTTACATACTATTGGTGGTGATGATACAAATACAATGGCCGCGCAATTATCTTCATATTTAAATGAGAATGATTATGACCTTACTGTTGTAGGTCTTCCAAAAACTGTTGATAATGATATTTTTCCAGTTACTCAAACTTTAGGAGCATGGACAGCTGCAGAACAAGGTGCAATATTTTTTGAGAATATTGTAAATGAAAATACTACAAGTTCACGTCAATTGATTATTCATGAAGTAATGGGTAGGGATTGTGGTTGGCTTACTGCTAAAACTGGACAGATTTATAGAGAACGTTTAAAAAAACGACAATTTCTACCTGAAATTTTTATTGATAGAGATAGATGGGATGTAGATGCAATTTATTTACCTGAACAAGCGTTAGATTTTAATAGTGAAATTATTCGGTTAAAAAAAATTATGGATGACAAGGATTGTGTTAATATTTTTTTAAGTGAAGGTGCCGGTCAAGATGCTATCATAAAAGAAATAGAGAAAAATGAAGGAAAAATCCTAAGAGATGCGTTTGGGCATATACGGCTAGATGAAATTAATCCAGGTAAATGGTTTGCAAAACAATTCTCGAAAGCATTGCATGCTGAAAAGACTTTAGTTCAGAAAAGTGGTTATTTTGCCCGTTCCGGAAAAGCTAATAGGCAAGATCTTGATTTAATCAAAAAGTCAGCATATTTTGCAGCGAAACAGGCAATAGAAAAAAAAAGTGGTTTGGCTGGGCTTGATGATGATAATGACAGTCGGTTACGGCTTATAGAATTTGAGAGAATAAAAGGTGGAAAGCCATTTGATATAGATGTGGGTTGGTATCAGACCATGCTGCAAGAAATTAATCAAATTTAAATATAAAATTAAAATGGGAGAAATAATGGACTTAAATAAATTAAATGATGTTGCTAGAGCAATGGTTGTTAAAGGTAAAGGAATATTGGCTGCTGATGAGAGTTCACCAACATGTAAAAAAAGATTTGATTCTATAAATGTTGAATGCAATGAAGAGAGCAGAAATGCATACCGCGATATGCTTTTTACAACCAATGGAATGGAAGAGTTTATCAGTGGAGTTATTCTTTTTGATGAAACACTTAGGCAGTCAACTTTAGAAAAAAATAAACCATTTGCAGAATACTTAAAATCTCTTGGTGTGATACCAGGTATTAAGGTTGATAAAGGAGCTCATCCTCTTGTAGGTAGTAATGATGAAAAAGTTACGGAAGGATTAGATGGTCTTGGAGAAAGGTTAAAAGATTATCATGCTCTTGGAGCACGATTTGCTAAATGGAGGGCTGTAATAACAATTGGTGAAACAACACCTAGCAGTTCGTGCATCGGTGCAAACGCACATTCTCTTGCAAGATATGCATCTTTATGCCAAGAGAATGGTCTAGTGCCGATAGTTGAGCCTGAAATACTCATGGATGGTGAACACACTCTTGAAGATAGTTTTATTGTTACTGAAGAGGTTTTGCACACAACATTTTATGAACTTTATTCGCAAAATGTGCAATTAGAAGGTATTATTTTAAAACCTAATATGGTTTTAGCCGGTTATGAATGCTCTGAAAAAGCAAGTATTGATGAAGTAGCTGAAATGACCGTTACAGTTCTAAAGCGTTGTGTCCCAGCAGCTGTACCTGGTATTGCATTTTTATCTGGTGGGCAAAGTGATGAAGTTGCGACCGCACATCTAAATAAAATGAATCAGATACTAGGTGATTATTCTCCTTGGAATTTGACTTACTCATATGGTAGAGCACTTCAGGCTCCAGCTCTTAAATCTTGGGGTGGAAAAGTAGAAAATATATCTATTGCACAGGAAGCATTTAAAAAGAGAGCACAATTGAATAGTCTTGCAACCAAAGGTGAATATAAATCATCGATGGAATCAATTTAAAAGGATTTATTTCTCTTGCCAATATAAGTAAGGGTTTTTTTTGAGATTCATATTGTAATAACGTGGGTCATTAGTTACTTCATCATCAATCCAATTGGGTAACTCAAATTTCTCCATTTCAGATTTTAGTTCAATCTCAGCCACGATTAAACCTTCGTTTCTACCTTGGAATTCATCAATTTCCCAAGTGTGGCCTTTATGGTCTACCAAGTGACGGATTTTTTCAATTACCTCTGAACCACACATATGCTCAAACATATTTTTAGCATCCTTTTTAGGAATTAAGTACTCAAACTCTAGTCTAGATATTCCTATTGTATTTCCTTTAATTGTAAGGTAATGATTAGAACCTTTTTTTCGCACGCGAACGACCTTTTCTTTATCATTTACAATATAACCCTGTTTTATCTTTTCTGATTGCTTAATCTTCTTTAAGGGTATTTTTTTTACAAGAAATTTTCTTTCTATTTCAACTGCCATGATTTTCCTTTAATCTATAAATGAAAAAATAAATAAATGATACAAGCATTCCAGGATAAAAAGGTTCAATGTCAAATAATGGAGATCCAGATAATTTTGAGATAGTGAACCAGATAATCGAAATTATGATAGGCCACACCATCCAGCGTTCAGCTTGTTTATTATCAAATATTTTTCTTTTTTTTCCCAAAGTAATTAAAAAAGGAAGTATAAGGCCTGGTATTAGAATAGAGCCAGTAGTATAAAGTAATTGTACAATAGATGGCATTAGATATGAAAGTAACATTGATAATATAGAAATGATTATTAATCCCTTTTTAATAAATAAAATAGGATTTTTTTCTTTATTTTGAATTCTCCATAAGATATCTCTTCCAAATGAAATAGCAGAAACAAGACTAAGAGAATCTATTGTTGACATAATTGTTGCAAGAATTCCCGTAATAAAAATCCCGAAAATTCCTAAGGGTAATATATTGATAGCTAAACTAGGAAAAACTAAAGTTGCTTGATTTATTTGCAGGTTTCCTATTGCATAAAGACCGCAAAAAATTGTTATAAAATCAAATACAGCCCAGAAAATTATTGCATATAATATTCCATTTCTAGCAGTAGTCGGACTATCAGCAGCAGCACATCTCTGGTAGAAACCTGGGTCTATAAATGTCCATGCTGCAATGAAAAACCAAACTAATACATATTGAAAGCTATTACCTCCCAAAGGGTCAAGATATTTGTTGGGTAATTTATTTAACATTGTTATTGGATTATCAATCTTAATCCAGAGAAACAATAAAAAAAGAAAAAATCCAGCAAACATTAAAATAAATTGAAATATATCAGTGCGTACAATTGCAGAAAATCCACCATTCCAAATATAAATAATGCTAAAAAATGTAGACAACATTAATGCGAGACCTAATTCAATTCCAAATAAAAATTGTATTAAAAGTCCCATGCTTAGTGTATATGGTGCTGGACTAGATAAAAATGATAATATTAATGCAGAAATAATTCCTGCTTTTTCTCCATAATGATCTCTAAACTGATCTGGAATAGATACATAACCTGCATTTCGAACCTTTTTTGATATCCAGATTGCATAAAATAAAGCAAAAAAATAATAGGGTAACGAAAAAATAAACCATGTCTGTATTCCATAAAGATAGGTGTTTTCTCCAATGCCAAGGATAGCACCGTACCATGTGGTAACCAAGGTAGCGACAAAACCTGTAAGACTTAATTTTCTACCCGAGAGGATAAAGTCTTTCTGAGTTTGGCTTTTGTTTTTTTGATAAATAAAACCAAAATAAATAAGGGAAAAAATATAGGAACATATTATTACCCAATCTATTAAATGAATTTTAATCATTTGGTATGATTGATAAATAACCACACCCAATCATCTGTATGAATTTCAATTTGCTCTTTAATTGCAATATTGCTTATACCATTTCCATATGATTTCAAAGATTGGTTATTTAGTTCGTATTGTAAACCACTAGTTTTGATACTTGTTTTAAGATTGTTTGGAATAATTGAAATTATTTGATTAGGAGTAGTTAAGAATTTTGATTTTCCTTTAATGAAAAATATTTCTGCATAATCTGAAACAATAGAAATCTTAATTTTTTTTGAGAAGTATCTTAAGCCCCAAAGTGATGCCATCGAATGATCATCTCTTTTTTCAGAAAACCCAATAAGTGTTAATTCTTTTATATTATGATTTATACACCATAGTAAGCTTTTTTCAAGATCAGTATTAGATTGATCAGGTAGATGAATGGTCTCACAAGGGTATTCATTAATATTTAATTTCAGGGAGTCAAAATCTCCAAGAATAAGATTAGGTTTATATCCAAGTTTAATAAGTTTATCACTTGCTCCATCTACACAAAGAATCGTATTTGCATTATCAATTTTTTTCAATACTGAACTGTGAGTAGGGACTTTTCCATTACCAAACAGTATAATCGGTAGTTTTTTGAAATTCGAACTCGATTTCATGGTATAGTTTATAAAAATAAAAATATACTTAGAACGGATTTCATTCTAAAACTTAATCTCTTAAATTTATCCCCTTTCTTATGAATCTTAGAAGAATTTCAAGCGCCTTATTTAATTTTGATGCTCATTATCCGAGGACGATAATTGCATCAGTTATTTTCATTACAGTTTTTTTTGGATGGAAGGCATTTAAATTAGATTTAAACCCTGGAATCAGATCTGGTTTACCCAGAGACCATGAAATTGTACGCTCCATTGAAATGGTAGACAGCTTGTTTTCAGGTAGTGATATATTAATTGTTGCTGTTGAATCAGATAGTTTGTTCTCTGCTAATACATTAAATAAAATGGCCATTTTTCAGGATTCTCTTCAATCTTTAGAACTTATAAGTAAAGTAACATCGATTTTCAATCAAAAATATATCGTTCCAGATAAAAATGGATTTTCTATTGAACCATTATTGGTAAATATTCCAAATGATTCAATCGGTCAGCAAAAATTAATCTCGAGATTGAAAGATTCAGATGTGATAGGAAATTTAGTATCTAATGATTACAAGACTCTTTGTTTTGTTGGACAAATAAATTCATCGTTTGAATATGATGAATTTCAATTTAGAAAAAATATTTATGAACTTGTAGATAGATTTACTGATACTGAAAAGTTTTATGTTTCAAGTTTACCCATCACAAGGACAACAGTTATTGAATATATGCAAAGAGACATACGTGTTTTTACTCCTGTAGCTCTTGGATTAAGCACATTTCTTCTGATGTTATCTTTTAAAAGTTGGACAGGTGTTTTTTTACCTTTTTTTGTAGTTGGTTTTTCAATCATTTGGACATTTGGAGTGATGGGTTGGTTAAATATCTCGCTTTCTTTTATCGGCACATTGATACCCGTAATGTTAGTTGCAATTGCAAATAATTATGGAATACATATTATTTCACATTATTTTGAATATTCAAAGTCAGATAAACAATCTACACGTGGACAAATATTAAGAAAAACCATTCGGAAGGTAGGAGTTCCTATACTGCTCGCTGGTTTAACTACAATGATAAGTTTTTTATGTTTATTGTCGCATACTTTACCTAAAGTTAGGGAAATGGGATTGTTTGTTTCCTTTGGAATTTTAATTTCTTTTATTCTAAGTATTATTTTAATACCGTCGGTTTTGGTCCTAGTAAATCGTCCTCAGCATTTACAAAACAATGATAAAACAGTATTCATAGATAGCCTATTGCTAGGAATGGGAAAATTTTCAACAAAATATAGAGGTTTTGTCCTTTGTTTTCTTTTATTTATCGGTGTTTATTTAGCTATGGGAATCAAATATTTAAAAGTAGATACAAATCCTGATCATTATTTTCCAAAGTCTTCTACATTGAGAATTGCAAATACAAAAATAAGCAATGCATTTGGTGGCTCAACACAAATGAATATTCTTGTAGAGGGTGATATTTTTGATCCATACGTATTGAAAAATATTGAGACACTTACAGAGCATATAAAAAATCGTCATGATATTGTAACAAAATCATATTCTATCGTAGATGTAATAAAGAAAATGCATACTGGATTTAATGGAGGAGATTCCTCATTCTCTACTATACCAAACGACAGAGGATTGATTCATCAATACATGTTTATGTACACAATTTCTGCTGATGGAGATGAATTTGATTTAATTTTAGATGATTCAGAGGAGCCACAATATACTCAGATACTTTTAAGATTAGAAGAGGCTAGGACGTTTGCAATTGCTGAAATTGTAGAAGATACAAAACAATTTATAAGTGCTAATTTTTACGATGAATCTCCTATGTATCTTACAGGAGGAGCAACGTTTTTAGGAGTGATTAATCACATGGTCATAAAAGGTCAATTTATCAGTTTATTTGTATCTGGAATAATTATTTTATTAATTATGACATTTGTATTTAAATCATTTATTGGTGGATTATTGGCAACATTACCGATGGCTGCATCGGTAGCTATGATGTTTGGTCTAATGGGATATATGGATATCACTTTAAATATTACAACATCGCTTCTTACATGTATATTGATAGGAGTAGGGGTTGACTATACTGTACATTTTTTGTGGCATCTTCGTGATCATTTAAAAGATGGTGATACATTTGATGAGGCTATTGCAAATACATTTCGAATTTCAGGGAAGGGTATTTTATTTAATGGTTTATCAGTGGTGTTAGGTTTTTCAGCACTATTATTATCTGTATTTGTACCAGTACGGATTTTTGGTATCCTAGTAATGGGTTCAATCTCTTTTTGTATATTTGGTGCATTAGTAACTTTACCTGCATTAACAAGCTTAACAAAACCTAAATTCCTTTATAAATGACTTTAGAGAAAAAAGATAAAAACATAAGCAGTATCATTTTATTTCTGACATTGGCAATGGTCTTTTATCTCATATCACATTCGAGCAGTCCATCGTATTTTTCAGGTAAAACAATGATTGATGTTTTTAATGATATTATAGATAATTACATTGATTTATTATTGATTGTTTACATCTTTATTTGTTTTCAAATTGCAGGTTATATAGAATTAAAATATAAAAAAGATTTTATTACAGTTTCAATTTTCAGTATAATCTTCACACCTATTTATTTATTGTTTATCAATAAAAATGACTAGTACCATGAACAGGGTTCTTATTTTTTTAATTTTTTCCAATGTGATTTTATATGGAGAGGATTTAACGCCCTACGAGGTTATGGAGCGAGTGTATTCCTTAAAAAAACCTAAAACATCAATTATGGAAATCAAACTGGAGATAATTAGGAAGAAAGGGAAAAGAGAGAAGAAAAAAGTAAGAGAATTCACTCGATATGAAAAATATTATGACTCTGGTGAGTATAGATCAAAGTCTATATCACGTTTTACTGAGCCAAAGGTAATTAAAGGTACTGGATTATTAAGTTGGGTTGCACGTAACGGAAAAAATAAACAGTGGTTTTTTCTTCCAAAATTAAAAACAGCAAAAAAAGTTACTACAAAAGAAAAATCTAAATCTTTTCTTAATACTGATTTTATTTATGAAGATTTGGAGGGCAGAAATCTGGGGTTAGATAGTTTGGCAACTGTTGGTGTCGAATTTCTAGATTCAAAGCAATGCCGTGTGTTAATGGCGTGGCCAAAAAATGAGAGCCATTATTTTTCAAGGAAACTCTGGATTAATAATCAGAATTGGCAAATATGTAAAGTAGAGTATTATATTAGTGAATCAATAAAAGAGAAGACCTTGTTTTTAAGTGAATTCATTGAAAAAAATGGATTTGTTACTCCTGGGAAATTGATAATGGAAGTTGAAGGTGGAAATAAAACGATAATGAAAATCACTTCCTTTCAGCCTGATATTGGATTAAATGAAGAAATATTTTCTAAATCATTTCTCATTAAAACATAAAATACATATTTTAGTATCTTATTAAACAGCATGCTGCGGAAAGGCCTGCTCCAGTACCTATTAACAATATAATATCTCCGCGTTGAATTCGATTATCCTTTATTGCCATTGATAGTGCCATTGGTACAGAGGCAGCGACACAATTTCCAAATTTAGATACAATCTCAATTACTTTTGTTTTTTCAAAACCACCTACATAAACATAGGCATCTACTGCTTTTCCTGATGCTTGATGGGGAATAACCCAGTCAATAGACTCTTTTTCTATTCCTGTTGTTTTTAATGCTTTAAGTAGAGTCCGATAGACTTGTCTTCTTGCAATTTTATATATCGCAGGTCCATCCATAGAAAATAGATTATCTTCAATTGTAGTATCTAAATCTTGAGGATGTTTATTGGTACCACCACCTCGAACTTCTGTTAGCCCAGATCCACTTGGCCATGTGCTCATAGTGTAATATAGTAATTCACTTTTGATATTATTTGGTGCTTTTTCAATTAAAATAGAAGCTGCACCGTCACCTAGTAACGAAGCGCTCTCTGGTTCATTAAAATTTCTACCTCTTGTCCCTCTATCTGATGAAATAATCAGTATCCTATTGTATGCATTTGAATTAATAAGACTGCTGGCAGTATGGAAAGCTGTTATAAATGATAGGCAGGTACAGTGAATACTAAATGAAGGAATCCCTTTGAATCCCATCTCTTTTTGATAGAATGTAGAGGTATCAGGAATTGTTTGTTTCGGGACGCCCGATGCATTGATTATTAAATCAGGTTGAATACCTCCATTTAATGCTTCGAGCCCTGCCTTTGCACCCATTTTATCTACATCTATTTTGGATACTCTTCTTTCAAACACACCAGATTTCTCATGTATCCAATCGGTAGATTTTCCTATCAGTGGTGCAATTTTTTCAGAGCTTTCTATTTGGGGAGGAAGATATAATCCTGCACCACTAATGGTTATCTTCATTAAGCTATGTTTTAGAAAAAATATTTAATTTCGATTCTACCATGAGAGAAGTCTTCCATTCGATTAAATGGATAATCATTTTGATCAGGATGGTTATCATTGCCATTTACTTGTGTTAGTGCTAGTATACATTTAAAATCTTGTTCTATAGAGTAAGTTAGTTTGTATTCTAATAGATTACCTGCACTACCAGTAATATCTTGATACTTTGCAATGTCTATCATCGATGTAAAAGATATATTAAATTGGTCATCAAATAAATTTTTATCTAAAGTAATAAATGTAGCTTTACTAGTTAAAATAGCAATCGGTACGCCCATCCCAGGTATGAAGAAATCTTGTGGTGACATTTGTTCAGGGTCATATTCAAATCCTGGAATATCTATTGTTACATCAGGCAAAGTATCTACTGCGCTATATTCACTCAAGTCATGTTGAAAATACTGGGCAATTAGATTGATATTGAAAGGTAATTCTGTCTCAAATTGAATGGTAGATTGCCTATAGGTTGCTTTTTCTTGAATAGGGTAAGAAAAGGCGACACTATCAAAGTAAGCAGCAAGGGGACCACCTGCAGTATAAGGTCTTTCTATTGATTCATCCATATCAACAGTATTAAATATGCCAATATCAAACCTGATATTGAAATAATCATTTAAAAAGGTAAAACCAGTACCAAATACATTTGATTTACGATATCCAAATACTAGTTCGGCATTAGGCGCGGGTGCATTGCTTAACCTATTAAAATAAACGTTTGCACCTTTAAAATTAAATATTCTATCATATCCTGAGAAGTATGATGCAGATATATCAAAAATGTTTGTTGACCAAACTCCTCTAATCCCTGTCTCATAAGGAGTTGAAGAAATTGAGAATATTTCCGAAGGCTCTGGATAAACAGGTAACTCTACTGGGAAATCATCATCTCCAAGCGGGAGACGATTTGTTGAGTGTAGTGGTGAAAAGACAGCGCTAAGTTTGAGATTACCTACATAATAATCCATGGCGACAGATAAGGATGCCATTTTTCTTTCTGTACCTCCAAAAAACATATAATAATAATCAAGAGGGCTTACATTATCTATTGGGCTATTTTCATCGACATTACCCCACGATTGTATTTGCTTACCAATGCGAAACTCAAAATTATTTGATGTATAGGTGGCGTATAACTCTCGAAGATCTAATATGAAATCTTGTGGATTGCTTGATCCTAAAAAATATGAATCATTTCGCAAGTGATATTCTAGTGCAAAGCTTCCATTTAGGAAAATATTTTTTCCTCGTTTTTCAAAGTTTAAAGAGGCCATCCTGTATGGGATATCAATCACAGAGCCATCTGAGAGTCTAGATATATATGAATAGTCAACATATCCAGATAAGAGAAAACTAGAATTGTTTGCGAAAATAATGGTGAAAATATTAATTGTGATAAATAGTATGCTCTTTAGTATATACATAAAATAACTGTAGTCTATCTTATTTTAATAGTGCGATTTTACGGATAGTTATTTCAGATCCATCAGTAAATTTAATAAAATAAACACCAGATGGATGTTGTGATGCATTCCAAGAAATGCTATGTAATCCCCTGGAATAAATATCATTGGTAGAGATTTGATCAATTGTTCTACCGATACTGTCATATATTTTAATTTCAAATTTTCTATCATAGGGTGTGGTTAAATCTATATTCACGATAGGGTTAAATGGATTTGGATAGGGTGTAGACACGGTATATTGATATGGATATATCAAACTTCCAGAGTGATTGGAAGTGCTGTCACAGTTTTGTGGTGAGTATACTGGAAATGAATAATAGAATTGATCCAGACTAAGTTCAAAATTTTCACTTCCAGAAACACAGTCGGGAACATTCTCGCATAGATTATTTGCTCCAATCGCAAAATATGGATATCCGCCATCATCGCTAGAACTCCAATCTAGACCCATGCTGCAGAAACAATCAGGTAGAGTTTCTAATTGATTATTGAAAAGCCAGAGATAGGATAGGTTCTCAAGCTGGCAAATAGTCTCCGGTATAGATGAAAGTTGATTATAACCAAGATCTAAAAAATATAGATTGCTCAGATTCCCTATACTATCTCCAAGGGATGATAGAAGATTATTATTAATATATAAGGAAAATAAAGTTGTAAGTTTTTTAAATGATTCTGGTAATTCAGATATTCTATTCCATTCAAGGTAGAGTGAGGCCAAATTATCAAGGTCACCCATGTTATCTGGGAGAAAATAAATTGTATCATTTACACCAGAACTATTGCCGTAGTTTCCTGCAACTAAAAATCGTAAGCGACCATTGAACCATGTTTGTGTTCCTAGCTCTAAAGGACTTGAATAAATAAGATTGTTTTTTATTATAATGCTATCTAGTACAGCTATATCATTGTTACTAAGGCAAGAATCACCAACCAAAATAGTTACATTGTTTGGCAAGTTGCCAAAGTAAGTGTATGTGGTATCGCATTGACTAAGACACTTCTCCATAGAAAAAAATAGAATTACTATAAATGGGATATTTTTCATTATTATTTAAGCAATAGTACTTTTTGGGTTTGTAAATGTGTATTTGACTGCATTCTTATAAAATATAAACCAGAGGGGTTGTTATTTGATTCCCAATTAAGTTTATAACTCCCTTGTTTATTCCAGCCTCTAAATAATGTTGTTATTAGTAATCCATTTATGTTGTATATCTCAATTTGAATATTCTGGTCATTTTCTAGTTCATATTCTATAGAGGTCGATGCATTGAATGGATTTGGGTAAGGATGCCCAAGCTTAAAAGTATTTGGCTCTATGTTAATATCTACAGATAAAGGATAGGTAAAACCATCAATTGATATTGTTTTTTCTCCATATGAATGATTTACAGGGGTAACAGTTAAGTGTATAGAGTTTCCATGATTACTATTTTCTATTTCACCTGTAAATGATAGTGATTCATTAGAATTTGCATTTATATTTATGGTTGTAGTCTGTGAGCCAAACCAACCTGCATCATCAGCAATATTGCAAGATAAGGTAATTGGATAATCGCTATCATTAGCTAATGTATATGAAATGCTAGATGAACCTGGTGCAAGATAAACACCAATATCACCATTTTGCTCTTGAAAATCATTATGTATAACACTAAACGCTATTGGAAATAGGCCTGGAATTCGATGAGCTCTGTATACAGCACCATCTGGAAGACTTAGATTGTAATTCGCTTCCCAAATAATATTTCCAACCTCGTCCACCTCAAGTGATCGTCCACCTCCTCCAATTGTTGTCATAAGAACATTTCCATTAGAAAGCTTTTGAGCATTCCCAGATGCAAAACCAAATAAATCAGGCTCAAGCTCATATTCCCATTCTAGAGCTGCTTGATTATTATTAATGGATATCTCAATAGCGCGAGAAATTGGGGTATTAGTTCCACGAAATGATTCAGATAAATTCCCATTGTCAAAGGTTAAAATATTTCCATTTTCAAGGAGTTGTAGGCTATGTTGAAAGCTAAAACCAATATCGGTCCCCATAGTTACTTCATCTGATGGCATTTGGTGACCAAGGTTCCAGATAACATTACCAGAAGGGTAATCAATCTTGGTGATACGAGATAAATGTCTGGCAGAAATATAGATTGCACTTTCTTCCTCATCAAATATGACAGCATTCACATGTGTCCAGTCATAGTGAAGATTGAGATATGCTTCACCCCAAGTTCCTCCTATTTGATCGTAGTCTGACATATTAAAATGGTCAAAAACACTCCATGTCCAGACCACTTCCTTTGTATCTTTATCCCATTCTACGAGTTTATCACCAATCCATGGAAATTCATTTGTTATACCATCTGCACTAAATCCAAGTCCAAGAAAGTATACTGACCAGTCCCCAATTGGTATTGGACCGATTGTTTCAGTTTCAATAATCCCCAGATAATTCCCATTAGGAAGACGAATTAGGTCATGATGAAGAAATTCGTCATTTGGCTCTTGCCAAATTATTTCTCTTTGGAATGTAATCTCTGATCCAGGAAGATTATTTTCCGTGCCTGGCATATAGGTACAACCAAAAATATTTCCATATTCATTAGAGCTATAGTAAACGAAATTCTCTTCCCCAGTATTCCAGATCTCTTTTCCATTCTCATCAAGTGCGGCAGAGAAATAATTAAAAAAGGCACCAAAAACAGTAAGCCCTGAATCGTAACAACAATCTTCAAAAGTATTAACGCTAGATGATGACAAAGAAGTACCTGTTGAAAATGAGTAAGTATCTGTCCAAGAGCCCACTTCTGCATTAAATACAGGTCTTATTCTCCAAAAATATGTATTTTCCCAATTTATATTTTCTTTATCTATATAGATTAGAGTATTACGGCGAATAATAAACATATCCACTGTAAAATCAGAACTGGTAGATATCTGAATATCGTATTGAGTAGCTTCTGGTATTTGCTCCCACTCAAATAGTACATGTATATGGTTTAGATTAGAAAGATGCGATGGCTTTATTAGTTCACTTCTTGCAAATGTGAATGTTAAGATGATTATTGGGACTATATTTCTCATGATTCTATTCCATTATCAATAGCTTCATCCAACCAATTTAAAACCTCAGTTCCTTGAGTTATCCAAGCTTTTGTGAGTCCAAAATTTGGGAAATTACCTAGGAGTTCTCCATTCCAAGTATACTTTACCAATGTCTTATCTTTTGTAATACGCTTAAGAAACCATATCCCAGCTGCATTTGGTAGTCTAACATCACCTTTTTTTAATTTTCCTTGATTATGTTCTACAGATGAAAAATAGAATATCCAGTAATCAGAACCTTGCTCTATATCATATTGGACAACATAATCTCTTCTAGCAAAAGGAAATGGCATATTTAAAACAACCTGTACAATATCTTGCCCAATCTTTTTCGTACTTGTAACACGTTTAAAAATAGATGGGTATCTATCAAGGTCTTGAATGATTTCTGCGATGGATATCATATCGTGGTCGAGTATTTTTTCTGCTCGACTAATTGGGAATCCTTTGTAATCAATCCATTCCACTCTTACTGGTTTATCCTGAATTAATGTCCAATTTTTTAGGAGAGGTTCATTTTTTAGGTCTAATCCAAAGATAAGATAATTTAGGATAATGATTTTCAAAAATAATTTCATCTTCTAAGATAAAAAAGTACTATATACTTTTTTACAATCCTCTATTATTTTTTCTTCGGTAAGTCCAAACTTTTTGAGGTCATATTTATGTTCACTTTTATACTCTTTTTGTTTGGAAGCTGTCTTTTTTATAGCAGCTATGAGTTTTTCACTTTGATTTGCACCAGTAAAATTAATAATACTATCCATCAAAGATGAAAAATCATTCATCATAAGATCAAAATGAACAATTAATACTTTTTCTTTATTAATAATATCATTTTCCCAATCTTGTTGGAAGCGGTTCAATAGTTCTATTAATGCTTTGTAAAGTCTTTTGATAAATCTTTTTTTTATTTTTTCATCTAATGACCAAAAACCAAATCGTTTATCAAGAACCCCTGTCACAAGGCTAAGACCAGATGGAATAACGCTAAGTGGGTCTCTAATCATATAAAGAATTTTTGCATCTGGGAATTTTTTCTGGAAAATAGGGAGATTGCTGCTCAAGCTAAATAGTTTCCCAATATAGCGTTCACCTTGATTTGCAATTATGTTTCTACTCCACAAAGATTCAAACCATTTAAAATCTCTTTGAGATGTGTCTCTAAGTTTTGGGTCTACCCAGTGAAAAAGATCTTCATCATCAAATGTCAAGAAAAATCCATACATAAAAAACCCATCTAAATACCTAAAAAAAAGATAAACATCATCTGTCTCTATAGATGTTAAACTTGTTTTGTGTGCTTTTGTTGAATGGTGCCTGGCAGGGCTCACTTTTTCTAATATTGGTAAAAAAGGTTTAATGCATTTTTGAATAAAGAGCGACGGATAGAGCATCTGCCAAAGTTGTGAGCCTACTCCAATATTTTGTTCGATGAGAAAACGATGAAGAAAAGTCGTCCCTGATCTAGGGTTACCAACTATGATTATTGGATTTTTAAGGGGTTCTCTTAGAGTCCAGAAAAAAAGATAATCTATGATTCTAGATAGCGCTATGATAATGCGAAGGATAATGTAAATAAATAGAGTAAATATTGGCGAGACCCATAGATTGAATCTTTTTCCAAGAATTAGGTACAGTCTGAGTATCCTTATGAGTGCCATTATATTATTAAACGTACTACTTCTATCATTAACTTAAGTAATTATATACTTAAAATATTTAACTATTAGATTAATTTTTTGTTTAATATTTAAAATAATAAATTAACTTACAATTTATATCCTATGAAAAAACAAATATTAGTTTTGATTATATTTATGAGTCAATTACTTTGTCAGGCTTTTGAAGGAATGACATTATTTACTCCAGCGCAAACTGGAGGTGGAGGTGGAGGTGGAACCTTCTATACTTATCTAGTAGATAATGATTTAAATGAGTTAAATACATGGACTCATAGCAGAGGTCCAGCGAGTATGGCATATCTAAGGCATGATAGTACCTTGGTTTATCCATATAGAGTTTCTAACCCTACTATGAATTCAGGTGGAGTAGGGGGAGGAATCTCTATTTACTCTTGGGACGGAGAACTACAATGGCAGTATGAACTAGCGAATAATACGTATCAGCATCACCATGACGTGGAGCCTCTTCCAAATGGAAATATACTTGTTATTGTTTGGGAGAAAAAGACAGCTCAGGAAGCATATGCAGCAGGAAGACAATCCATTGATAATTCTCTAAATGAGATGTGGGCTGAGGCAGTATTAGAACTAGAGCCAATAGGGAACAACGATGTAAACATAGTATGGGAATGGCATATATGGGATCATTTGATACAAGATACAGACCCTGACCTACCAAACTATGGTGTCGTCTCTGACCATCCAGAGCTCCAAGATGTGAATTACGGATCAGCGGGTAGCAATGGTGGTCCCGGTGGTGCAAATGGAGATTGGAAACATTTTAATGCTATTGCATATAATCAAGGTCTTGACCAAATCGCATTATCATCTAGGCACCATGATGAGATTTATATAATTGACCATAGTACGACAACAGAGGAGGCCGCAGGTCATAATGGTGGAAATGCAGGAATGGGAGGTGACTATCTTTATCGTTGGGGAAATCCACAGGCTTATGATAGAGGATCAAACTCTAATCATTTGCTAGGAGATCAGCACAGTGTGAACTGGATACCAACTGGCTATCCAGGCGCTGGTAATTTGATATTGTTTAATAACAACTACACCAATAATTCAGCTGTTTTTGAAATAGAGACCCCACTAAATGAGGACGGGACTTATTCTATTACAGATGGACAAGCTTTTGGTCCCGCAGATCCTGTTTGGATACATACTGGTAGTTTTCATACACAAATGCAAGGAGGGGCATTTCGCTTGCCCAATGGAAACACATTGGTAACAGATTGTGATGATGCAGAGATTTTTGAGGTTACGTATGACCATGATGTTGTATGGAATCATAATGAGACTGGTGGCCAAATCATGATTTCTAGGGCTCAAAAGTATGGAATGGATTATTTAGGTGGAGGATTTCCTGTTTATACTATTGGTGATGTAAACTTTGATGATTTATTAGATGTTAAAGATATTTTAATGATTTCTGATATGGCATCGGGAATTGGTTATGACCCTACTCCTCCAGCAGATTACAACCAAGATGGATCTGTCAATATTTCTGATGTTATAATTCTATTGCAAGTTGTATTAGGCTACTAAAAAGTATTTTAATTATAGGAATATAACATAATACAGTTAGATAATTATATAATTGTATTCTTAAGGTAGTTTTATCCTAGGAATTGAATAATTAACTAATGCAGAGGCAAAGCCTAAAAATCTTATTAAAAAAATGGTGCATCGACCAGGCACTTAACCATTCTATTAGGACAATTCTCATATCGATAGTTGCTACCTTTATTATGGGTCTAGGAGTTCAATTTCTGATTATGGATGATGATATGATGAAAATGCTTCCCAAAGAACTCGATTCAAAAATTGCATGGGACGCTGTTCAAAATGAATTTGGGAGTACTGAAATTATTTTCATAGCCTTTGGGAGAAAAGGCGAGGGAATATACCATTCACATTCTCTATCAACCTTGTGGGAATTAACCCAAGGATTGTCAAATCTAAGCTCAGTAGATGAAGTGGCAAATATCAGTACTGCAACTAGAATAGAGCAAATTGATGGATTTATGGAGGTTGATGCTTTACAACCATTTAGAGATTTATCAAAAAATCAAATCAATGATATTAAAATTTATTTAAATAATAATCCAAATCAACAAAAACAATATATTAGTACTGAAGAAGAGTATCTACTAACAATTATTCAGCCTGTGGAAGAAATCGGACTAGATGTTTTTAGAAATCAAGTTGTTGCTATTTCAGACTCCATTTTATTTGAATACAATATTCATTATGGAGGGACAGCCTATGTCACTGGATCTGTCCCTCAGTTAATAAGAGAAGATGTGAAAGCTCTAATCCAGACTGGTTTATTAATAATGTTTGTTATTTTACTAATCAATCTTAGGAGTATAAAAGCTGTATTAATGGTTCTTGTTGTAATTATTTTCTCACTCATAGCTATGATGGGTTTTATGGGTTGGGCATATAGAATCACTGGTTCAGATAGATTCCTCTTCGCACTTCTAAATACATCGATGCCTATAATATTGCTGACTATTGCTAATTCTGATGGTGTACATGTAATTACAAAGTTTTTTCGTGAATTAAGAGTTATTGGTAATCGCAGAAGAGCAATCAAATCCATGATGGATACTTTATTAATTCCTATATTTTTAACGAGTATCACAACCATCACTGCATTTCTTACAATGGTCTCATCTCCGCTAGAGCCTTTGATTGGATATGGGATATCTATATCTATCGGTATTGCTTGGGCATGGTTGCTAAGCTCCTTTATGCTTCCTGCAATTATTAATATTTTGAATTGGAATCCTAAATCAAAATATATAACCGAGCATAGTTTATTTGAGACTGTGGTTAATAAAGTTGGTCAGACTGTGATTCAAAATCCTAAATTAATTTTTTTATCAGGATTGGCTATAGTGATTGTTGGTGCTGTTGGATTACAAAAAATAATTGTGGATGTAAACGTTTCTAGTTTTTTTAAACCAGGAACTGAGATAAGAGACAGTATGGATTTTATGGATAACCAAATGAATGGGACTATGGATCTAAGAGTTCGCATTGAAGGAGATATAAAAGAACCGGATATATTGAAAAAAATGGATTCTCTTCAGCTATTCATCGAAAAACACGATTCCACAAAATTAACCTATTCCATTACAAATATAGTTAAACAGATGCATAGAATAGTTATGGATGATGATATGGAATTTGAGACTATTCCAAAAAAACGTGAAAAAATCAATAATCTTTTTACTATCTATGAAATGTCTGGTAATTCAAATGATTTTCGTTCCATGGTTGACCATGACTATAAATCTGCCCTCATTACTGCAATAAGCTCAGAAATGAGTACCGATGAGGTTTTTTTATTCGTTGGTTCGATAATGGATTACATTAAAGAAAAATTTCCAAAAACGATTAAGGTAGATGTAACAGGCATGATAGTAGTGATAAAGGATATGGTTGATTTGGTAATCAGGTCATCTCTATTTAGTATCCTATCATCGATATTAATAGTAGGTTTGATAACTTCATTCTTTTTTAATAGATTAATTTGGGGACTATTGGCATTGATTCCTCTCACTTCTGCGGTTATGTTGAACTTTGGGTTGATGGGGTATTTTAACATAACGCTTAATCATATTACTGCTATTCTTTCATCAATTATTATTGGTGTAGGTGTAGATTTTTCAATTCACTATATTTCCCAATTTCGCAGATTGTCAAAAAAAATTCGGAAAGAAGAACTAAGTAATAAAGTAGTAAGTGATGTAGGCTATCCTATCATATTAGATGCAGGGTCAAATATGGGATTTGGAGCCTTGTTGTTTTCTGCTTTTATTCCGGTACAGTATATTGGGGGGCTTATGGTTTTTGCCATGTTATCAACATCTTTTGGGACCTTGCTCCTTTTATCTTCTACTATAGAATTAATCAAAAAACATCTTATAGAAAAAGTTTGATAATATGAAATATCTTCTATTCATATTTTTACCTATATATGTTTTTTCACAATCTGCATATGATATAATGAAAATGGTTGATGATAGACCTTCCCCTAGATCTCTAATTAATCGGGCAAAAATGACATTAGAAAATTCAAAAGGTAGAAGCAGAGAATATAGCATGATATCTCAATCTATTGATCAAAATTCAAAACAGATGATATGGTTCTTAGAACCAAAAGATGATAGAGGAATAGCTTTTCTTAAAATAGAGAACGATGGGAAAGAGGACGAAATGCGAATGTGGCTACCTGCATTCAAGAAAATCCGTAGGATATCTGCAAGGAAAAAAGGAGATTCATTTATGGGCTCTGACCTAAGCTATGAAGATTTATCTAGTAGAGAATTAGATGACAGTTACTATAAACGTTTAGATGATGAGATGTTATTTGAAGAAGATTGTTTTGTGATTGAAACTATACCAAAAGAAGAAACGAATTCGTTTTACTCGAAGCATATATCATGGATTGATAAACATAAGTTAATTTTGCTAAGCGAACACTCCTTTAATAAAAAAGGATTACTTGAAAAGAAAAAAGAATTTAAATATATAAAATTTCAAGATTATCATTTGGTGAAAAGGGTTCTTGTAGATAATATAATTGAGCAGCATAAAACTGAAATATTATTTTCAGATGTAAAAATAGATAAAGGAGTCGAGAATGATTCTTTTCATGAGAAGAATCTTAAAAGATTACCAATGTATTAAATTGATTATTAGTTTCTAAGAGGCTTACCTTTTTTTAATATATACTTTATTCTGTCTTGGGTTAGTTTCTCACCTGCAAGTGAGATAAATGCCTCTCTTTCAATATCTAATATATATTGTTCCTCCACAGATTTTGTTAAACCTGCTTTATCGCCCCCAGTCAAAACAAAGGCAAGTTTTTCCCCTATTTTTACATCGTGTTCTGATATCTTTCCTTGCATCTTAAATCCTTTTAGTGCCATTGCCATTGCTGTTCGACCCCCTGCGCCAGGTAGCTTAAGATCATTTCTATAATCAGGAGGTTCATAATTATTAGAAAGTTCAATTGCCTTGTTTTTAGCGGTTTGGATTAAATAATCGCGGTTCAGAACAATAGTATCATCTTTATTTAACAAACCAAGATGCTTTGCCTCATCTGCACTAGTTGCGACCTTGGCAAATCCAATTGTTTCAAATGTTTTTTGAATTTTTTGAAAGGCACCCATTCTTCCTGTCCAGCTATCCATAGCATTTAATATCATTCTGAGAGTCCCGCCACCTCCAGGAATAAGACCAACACCAACCTCAACGAATCCCATATATGTTTCTGATGCTACAATTCGATGAGTCGCTGGTTGAATAATCTCTGTTCCGCCACCAAGAGTTAGCTGAAAGGGTGCTGCAACAATTGGCCCTTTACAGAATCGAATCCTTTGGGTCACATCTTGCATTGTTTTTACTGCATAATCCATTGCATCCCATTGTTTATTCAAGCTAAGCTCTAAAAGAAGATTTAGATTAGCACCAGCGCAAAAGTTAGGTCCTTCATGCCCAATGACTATGCCAGCATATTCCTCTTTATCAATTAAATCAATTGCATAATTAATCATCTCTATATAAGAACTATCGATTGGATTTAATCTTGGCTGCAGGATAGAATGGAATTCAACGTTTAAAATACGATCACCTAAATCATTGACGCTTGCGCTCAGGTCTCTTTTTAAAGTGTTTCCTGCCGTCTTATGTAATGCTAGATTAAAAACTTTAGAGTTATCTTTTAAGGATTTTTCTTTCTCGTCAATAGGGCACCAATATGTTTTGATTCCCTTGTCAATCGAATAAAAAGATTCTCTTCCTGAATTAAGCATTCTATCTATCCAATCTGGGATTTTTCTTCCATCTGACTTCATACGTTTAATCGAGTTTCTAACTCCAAGTACATCCCATATTTCAAAAGGGCCTAATTCCCAAGCAAATCCCCATTTCATTGCATTGTCAATATTGATGATATCATTGGATATTTCCGGGATTCGATTTGCACTATATATTAATGTTTTTGAGGTTACTTCCCAAAAATACTTGCTACCACGGTCATCCCCATCACATAGAGCAATAATTTTTTTATTTAATTTTTGTTTATCCTTGGCTATTCTAAAACAATCAAATCGCACTGATTGTTGGGGTTTATATTCTCCACTATTTAAATCTACAGAGGATATTGAGCTATCTTCATTTTTTTTGTAGAATCCTGCTTTTGTTTTTTGGCCAAGACGGTTTGAATCCACAAGAGTATTTAAAATATCAGGAATATTAAATATATCTCTTTCTTCGTCTTCAATTACTTTTTCATATGTAGTAAGTGTTACATTTTTTAAAGTATCAAGGCCCACTACATCTGCAGTGCGAAATGTAGCACTTTTAGGTCTTCCAGAAATTGTACCTGTTAATTTATCAACTTCTTCGACCGTAAGTCCCTGCTTGATAGCAAGCTTTACTGCAGTCATCATACCATAGATACCTATTCGATTACCGATAAAGTTAGGAGTATCTTTTGCATGTACGATTCCTTTCCCTAATACAGACTCTCCAAAGGCTGCTATGATATTATATGTCTCATCTGAAGTCTCATCGCCTTTAATTAATTCAAGTAGTTGCATATATCTAGGGGGATTAAAGAAGTGTGTTATCATGAAACGTTCTCTTACTTCTTGTGGTAATGAAGCAGAAAGGTCCTTAAGGGGGATTCCCGATGTATTCGAAGTTAGTATTGTATTTTTCTTTAAATGAGTAAGCAGGTTGTCATAGACTTTTTCTTTAATATCTAATCGTTCTACTACAGCCTCTAGAACCCAATCCACTTCACCAATCTTCTTTAGGTCTTTATCATATGTGCAGGCAGTAACAAGATCAATATTCTTTGGTTTATATAAAGGATTAGGCTTAAGTGTGGCAAGTGTCTTTTTTCCATTCTCAGCTAGTTCGAGGTTAATATCAAAAAGATATGTTGGTATCCCTGCATTGGCTAAATGTCCAGCAATTTGTGCTCCCATTACACCTGATCCAAGAACTGCGACTTTTTTTATTGTATTTCCCATAAATTAATTCAGCTCCAAAATAGTGGCAATACCTTGCCCTGTTCCAATGCACATGGTTGCAAGCCCTTTCTGTGCATCGTTTTGTTCCATTACGTTAACCAATGTAGTTATTATTCTTGCTCCAGAACAACCTAGAGGGTGTCCAAGGGCTATTGCACCACCATTTAAATTTATTTTTTTCTTATTCCAGTTTGCCTTCTTTATAACATAAAGAGATTGAGCAGCGAAAGCCTCATTTAGTTCAATAACATCTATGTCATTAATAGTCATTTTAGTTTTATCTAAGACTTTTTTTGTTGCAGGAATTGGTCCCATTCCCATTTTTTTCCAATCAACACCTACAACTGATCGACCTTTTATAGATGCTCTAATCGTTATGCCATTAGATTCTGCAAACTCTTTACTAGATATAAGAACCGCTGCAGCGCCTATAGATATTGGACTTGAGGTTGCAGCGGTTATGGTTCCATTTTCAATAAATGCAGGGTCGAGACTTTTTATTTTTTCAATATTTGGCTCTCGTGGTCCTTCATCCTGATGGATTGAGTCTTGTCCATAAATATCAATATTTAAAACTTCATTATCATATTTTCCTTCTTTCCAGGCATTTAGGGATTTTTGATGAGATTCAATAGAAAATTCTTCCTGTTCTTCCCTTGATATGTTTCCCTCTTCTGCAAGAATCTCAGCGGTTTCCCCCATACCGATATAATATTCTTGCTCTGCTAATTGTGGATGAAAATCAGGGTTAAAACCTCCCATAGGAACAGAGAACATATCCTCAACACCTACTGCAACACCTACATTGATATCACCAGTCTCGATTTTAGCACTGATTTGGTGAACTGCATCCATTGATGAACCACAGAATCGATTTACAACTGACCCTGCAGTTGTTTCTGGAATACCTGCAAGAATCGCGACACCTTTTGCCATAAGCATACCTTGAGGCCCTTCTGGAAATGCACAGCCTAATATGAGATCTTCAACACAATCAGGTTTTATATTTCCATTTCTTTTAAAAAGCCCACTAACAACTTGGGCGCTTAGGTCATCAGGACGCATGCCGACTAGTTTTCCATTCTTTAATCCTATAGGTGAACGTACGGCATCTATTATTACTGATTCAGGCATGATTAATTCTCCTAGTTAAATCTGCATTGTTCATTTGTTATTTTTAGAATGGGTATTCTTTTTTTTCTAGAATGTATTTACCCAATTTTCTTTTTAGTAAAATCGTATTTGTATTTAATGTCAAGAGTTGTTGAATCTTATTTATTTTAGTACTTATTTCTAAAGTCAATGTATCGGAGAAAATACTATTGAGACATATAGAACTAATTCTATTAATCTCTAATAAAGATTCTGCGATATTTATTTTTGCTATATTTAAAACCATATTTGAATCCTCATTAGATTTTAAAGACTGCTGCAATCGGCAAATTATAGAATCTGATATGTAGATATACAGAAAAATATCAGCAATATTTTCACTTAATTGTTGCTCATGTTTAAGATCTTGACCAAAGGTGCAAAGTGCTTCTTGAAAAATGAAAGAAGCAAGTATTTTACTTCCATAGAGGCCTCTTTTTTCAATGGATAAGGCATCTTTCTCATCACTTTTCAAATCCTCTGATAGAAATACATCTATTTCGTTCAGTATCTCTCTAAGGGAAATCTCTTCCATAAGAACCTTTTTCATCATATATCCACAGATAATAGCTCGATTTATTTCATTGGTACCTTCCCAAATTTGATTGATTCTATCATCCCTATATGCCATTGCGAGTGGGTATTCCTCTATATAACCATATCCACCAAAGATTTGCATACAGTTATCTACGACCATAGATGAAGTTTCACTTCCATAGACCTTAGCCATAGAAGCCTCAATCGCAAATTGTTCTGTTATTTCACCCATCTTGATATAGTAATCGGGTTCATCTTTATTCAGGTCACTAATAGCATCTTCTATCATTCCAACTGTTCTGTAGACCATTGTATCTGCAGCGTAAATTCTTACGGTGATTTCTGCGATTTTTCCTAAAATAGAGTCAAATTTTGCTATAGGTTGGCCAAATTGTTTTCTTTGCAATGCATAATCCAGAGTTACTTTTACTGCTCGCTTAGTACCTCCAATGATTATCGCACCTAATTTATATCTTCCAATATTTAAAGCATTAAAAGCTATGGTTGGGCCTTTACCTACATCATATAATAAATTTTCTACTGGTACTTTTGCATTTGCAAACTTTAGGGATGTTGTTGAAGATCCCTTCATCCCCATTTTCTTTTCTTCAGCACCAATAATGAATCCTGGTGTATCACGCTCTACAATAAAACCTGAAAATTTAGTACCATCAACTTGCGCAAGTATAGTATAGACATCGGCCCACCCACCATTACTGATAAATTGTTTTTCTCCATTAAGTATGTAATGTTTACCATCCTCAGATAGAACAGCAGAGGTTTTTGCAGCTAAAGCATCAGACCCTGAAGATGGTTCGGTCAGTCCATAAGCTGCGACCCACTCACCAGTCATTAGCTTAGGTAAATATTTTTGTTTTTGTTCAGGTGTTCCAAAAAATACAATGCCAAGGGTTCCTATACCAGTTTGCACTCCAAATGTGCATCCAAAAGATGAAGATCCACCCCATCCAATACCTTCTGTAACTAAACAAGATGTAATTTTATCTAAGTTGATACCGCCATATTTTTCAGGAGTATCAACGCCGATAAGTCCAAGCTCACCTAGTTCTTTAAGAATAGATCTACTTAATTTTTCATCAAGATTTTCTATTTCTTTTACATTTGGTAATATTTTTTCATTAGCAAATTCATAGACCATTTTTTTAATGTCAAGATGTTCTTCGCTGAACGATTCTCTACATAATATTTTATCTTTTGCCACAGGTGACACTAGCCATTGACCACCTGATTTGAGTTGGATGACATCCCTGATATTCATTCTAGAACCTTTTATTTTGCTCTGTACAGTTGTTTTTATAATACAATTATTCTTATTTATTCATTATATAGGAAGAGACACCATCTCTAAATAAATGGAGATGGTATTGATATAAAATGACCTTTAAAAATCTAATCGAATTCTATTTTTTAATTCATCTTATTATGGTTTATATAATATTTCTAAGAACTATAAATATACTTACTTGGTTACTTAAGTTAGCTATCTATCTTAAATATTCTCAAACATTATTTATATAATAGTTGACATTTTATAATTAAGAAGGGTAATATCTTTATTGAGAATAGGTCTCAGTAGCAATTAAATATGTACTCCAAGGGGCTCCTTAACCTTTTTTTTCTTTATTTCGAAATCAAGGTCTTTAATCCCAAGATAAAGTTTAGGAGCCCCTTTCAATTGAATAGGTTGAGTTGATGGCTGAATTAATTATAGTATTTAGAGAAGTTTTAGAAGCGACTTTGATTGTTGGTATCTTATACACCTATCTTGATAAGATAGGGCAAAGTGGTGCTATAGTTCGTTTATGGCAGGGAGGGATTGTTGCTTTAGCAGCGAGTCTGGTTGGATCTATACTTTTTTACAAATTTGCTGGTGGATTTGATGGCAGGTCTGGAAAAATTTTTGAAGGAATTGTAATGATTGTTGCTGCTGGTATATTGGGGACAATGATTATATGGATGGCAAAAAATAGCAATATAGCAGGCGAGCTAGAGAAGAAGGCATCTCAAGCATTGAAAAGCGATGAGCTTGGTTATGGTATTTTTGCATTAGCGTTTATATCGGTCTTTCGCGAAGGAATTGAGACTATATTATTTTTATATGGCGTAACGATGCAAAAAGGAGGACTTTCAACTCCTCTGTCTTTTATTGGTGCTGGTCTTGGAATTAGTGTTGGATATATGATATTTATACAGGGGAAAAAAGTACCCCTAAAAACATTCTTTAATATTAGCTCAGGAGTTTTGATTTTTGTAGCTGCGGGAATGCTTACCTATGGGGTACATGAGTTGGAATCTGCGAATATAATACCTTATTACGGAGGTGAGGTTGTTATTGAAAATGATAAGGCATTTGCAAAGAGAATAAATGGAGATACCAAGGTCTTTGATCTATCTGTCAAGGGTAATACTGATAAAGAGATTCTCAGTGCCAAGAAATGGGCATCTAGGGTCTTTGATCTTAATCCACCAAAAAATCAAGATGGTAGCTATCCAATATTTCATGATAAAGGTGCAATAGGAGGTCTTTTAAAAGGTTTGTTTGGTTATAATGGTGACCCAGGTGGTATTGAATTACTTGTATGGTTCTGTTCTATCTTTGGAATGAATTTTATGTGGAGGAGGTTTTCAAGCGTATGAAAAATAAATATTTTATTCTTTTCTCAATCATGGCATTTATCTTTCATATTGCATGTGAAGATGATCCTTTGCTGGCACCTCAGGGTGAACCTGAAGAGGATGGGGGCAGCTATGGGAATCTTGCTCTTCCTGGAGTATTACAAGATGGGGCAGATAAAAACCCGGAGATCTTTTAATCTTTATCAATCTGATGAACTATTCTAAAAGAATTCTTTTATTTTTGTTAGGTATTTCGACTATCGTAATCGCAGATAATCATGATATTAATGTTTCTGGAACCGTTTTTGTCTACGAAACAAATATCCCACTCCAAGGTGCTAATATTGTATTTAAAAGTACAGAAGGAGTAGAGCATGGTTCATCGTCAGATAGCAACGGAAAATTTACAATAAGTGATGTTTCTTCTGGTGAGTATACTGTTTTGATAAGTTTCATTGGATATGAGGACTATAAAGAAAGTATTATTTTTGAGAAGGGGAACTCCTATCAGGTGGATGCGTTCCTAGCGATTAAACCTATATTGATGGCTAAACTTGAGATATTGAGTGAAGTAGATGAACCATATCAAGATCTTCCTGGGTCCGCCACAGTATTCGGTATGCAGACAATTAAGTTAATTAATCCTGTTGGAACTCAGGAAATGTTGGAGTATGTACCTGGTATTAATGGTTTTGCTGATGATGGCATTGGAAATTCCAGAATAAGTATCGGTATTCGTGGGCTTAATCCCAGGAGAAGCTCTAGAGTATTGATACTAGAGGATGGTGTTCCTATTCAACCTGCACTGTACGTATATCCTAATATGTACTATAATCCACCTGCGGATCGTATAGATCGTATAGAAGTAATAAAAGGAAGTGGGTCTATACTGTACGGTCCTCAGACCATGGGTGGTGTGATTAATTATTTTACAAAAAGGCCTCGTAATGATTTTGGAGGCATCTTCAAGGTCACCGTTGGAGAGAATGGCTACAATAGTATTTTTACAGAGATTGGAGGGTGGAACCTTGGTAGGCTTCGTCCTGAGATACAGTTATTATTTAAAAAGGGTGACGGTTTCAGACAGAACAATGGTTTTGAACAATTCAATGGCACCATGAAACTTAATTACAAAAAATCTGAGGTGCAGAATATCTATTTGAAGGCAAATGTGAATTATGAGAATTCCAATGCAACTTATACTGGCCTTACAAAATTCATGTTTGACAATGATCCCACTTTCAATCCTAAAAAGGATGATAATTTTGAAGTGTTTCGAGCAGCATTGGATTATATAAATACCGAAAAATTATCCACAAACATCTCAAAAAGATTAATTGCCTATGCTAGCTTCTTTGATCGTCGGTGGTGGAGAGAGACTGATATGTTCGTCAATGCAGAACTTGATTCGGCAACTGGTGATGTTACGCTCGAGAGCTCTCCAAAAGGATGGTACTTTGCGAATGTACCTGGATATAATCTTGTACGAACTGGAAATAGAAATGACAATTTTGGTATATTAAGAACCTTTTACGTCTTAGGCCTAGAAAACTCCTATCAGATAAATCATAATATTTTTAGTCTACCATCTAAAATGGAATTGGGCTGGCGTGTATACTGGGAGAGATTTATTGATGATAGGAAAACAGGTTTTGTTGCTGTTTATGATTCAACAACTGGTTTAGTTGATTCTGTGTTTGCTCCAGACGCTCGTGATGGTGTTTATTTTAGAGGAGCTGGTGAGGATTTGGAGATTTTAGGAACTAGTCATCATTACGAGACATTAGCTTTGTCAGGTTTTTTTAGTGAATCTATTGATTTTGGCTTTATTAGGGTAAGACCTGGATTACGTTTTGAAATCTTTGAGCAGGAAAGGGTTGATAGATTGCAAGGTTCTCTCTATCAGGACAAGACTATTCTAGTTGCGCTTCCTGGAATTGGTTTTACTACAAAATTCAATGATATGACTTTATTTGGAGGCGTGCATCGTGGATTTACTCCTCCATCTAGCGGTGCATTGAAAATCCTCAATTTTGGTGAGGGTTTAGAAGAAGATTCGGGCTTGGATTTGGATGCAGAAAAAAGCTGGAATAGGGAGATAGGGTTAAGAAAAAGTAGAGGCCTACTTAACTTTGAGTTATCGTTTTTTAATAATGATATAGAGAATCTTGTAGCAGCAGGTAGAGGTACTGCTTTTAGTAATCTAGGTAAGGTGAATGCACGAGGACATGAAATACAAGTAAGTGCCATGCTTTCCGATATAATGCAGTTGTTACCAAATTTTCATGTATCCTATACAGGGCTTCAAACAAAAATAAAAGATGCTACTATAAGCTCTGGGGATAATAATATAGATCTTTCTGGTAATGAGCTTCCTTATTCTCCTAAAACAACCTACACAATTGGGATTGAGTACCAATTACTTTCTAAGATTGCATTACGAATAGATCAACGGTTTGTGAGTGAAGTATATACAGATTTTGAGAATTTGGAAGTAGGTGATAATGAGATTGGTGATATACTCGGAATCTCTGGCCCCGTTCCTGATTATAGGTTACTTAACGCTTCTGGAAGTGTGCAAATTACAAATCGATTTAAAATTTTCTTTTCAGGAAAGAACATAACAGATGAGATTTATATTGGGTCAAGGTTACATAGTAACCCTAATCAGCCTGACCCAGAAATAAGTTCAGGAATATTACCGGGTCCCAGAAGGCAGTGGAACCTAGGTCTTGAATATACTCTGTAAAAAATATGGTTATGATAAAAATTCATTAATTGACATTGAAAAATAATAAAAAGAGTCTAATATGAATAAATTAAAACAGCTTCAATTTTTAGTTGCAACTTTTGCTTTGGCAATTTTTGTACCTGGATGTGAAGATGATGAAGAGGCTGGAGCAGATTGTGTCGCTTTGGCTGAGACATATACTACGGCAGCTACAGCATTCGGTGCAGAAATGACGGAGGCAAATTGTGATGTAATGATGAATGCATGGCTTGCACAGTACGATGGAGAGTGTTTAGCAGATGTGGATTGGACCGATGAGCAAATAGCAACAATTAGGGATGGTTCATATTGTGATAGCTATGCTGATGGTG
>MDTB01100567.1_pt1 | contig 49334 bp, 51 predicted proteins | sample 811161 | NCBI WGS metagenome assembly MDTB01 (sample SAMN05326650, study PRJNA326480) | marine metagenome | isolation source: seawater | place: Mediterranean Sea | collected 2009
GCTAAGTTAAATTCTAATAATATAGATATTTATAAAGCAGCAAGGTTATTAGAGGCTGGTTTTTTAGTGGCTTTTCCAACCGAAACAGTTTATGGATTAGGTGGTGATGCAGAAAATGAAAATTCTTTGAGAGAAATATTTAATATTAAAAAAAGACCTCATAATAATCCATTAATAATTCATGTACATAAAGATAATGATATTGAAAGATGGGTTAAAAATATTCCAGAGGATGCTCAAAAATTAATTAATCAATTTTGGCCTGGACCTCTTTCATTGTTAATGAAAAGTTCTTCAAAAGTTTCAAAATTAGTAACGGCAGGACTTGAAACAATTTGTATTCGATCTCCTTCACATGTTATGGCAATTAGTTTATTAAAAGAGTTTAAAGATGGTAAAGGGGCAATAGCTGCCCCCTCAGCGAATAAATTTGGAAAAGTAAGTCCAACTTCAAAAAAAGATGTTTTAGACGAATTTGGTCAGAATTCGATACCATTTATTTTAGATGGAGGAAAGAGTCAAATTGGCATAGAATCAACAATTTTGGATTTAACAAATTTAAGAAATGATGGACCATTACTTTTAAGACCAGGTCATATTACGCCAAGTCAAATCGCTGAAATTCTTGGTAAAATGCCAAAATTTGCAGAAAATTATAAGTTTAATTTTTCTGGAAATCATAAAAGCCATTACGCTCCATTAACACCATTGGTTGTTTTAAAAAAGGATATGATAAATAAAATAAGTACAAGTTCTTTTTTCCAGAAGAGAAAAATTTCTGTTATTTATTATTCTAAAGAAATTTCAAAAAGAAATACATGTTTTTTTTATGTTTTGATGCCAAAGAAGCCAGTAATTTTTGCTCAAAAAATATATTCAACTATTCGCTACTGTGATAAAACAAATAGCGAGTTAATCTTGATAGAAAAGCTTCCAGATGAAGAACTTTGGTATGGTATCTCTGATCGTATAAATAAAGCAGCACATAATTCAAAAAATATTTTTAAAAACTTATTATCTAAGATAAATTAAAAATTTATTTATCACTTAATTTATATTCACTTTGATGAAAAATTAGAGAAGGTTTTGATTCATATGAAAAACTTTTGACTTCACCAACAAAAATCACATGGTCACCTTCAGGATAAGCGCTTTTATTATGACACTCAAACCAAGCAGAACAACCTAAAATTATTGGCAATCCTGTTTCAGATAATTCAAAATCTATTCCGTCAAATTGATTTTCTTTGTTTGAAGAAAAAATATCCGCGATATGTTGCTGACTACTTGATAAAACATTTACGACATAGTAGCTATTTTTTTTAAATGAGGGTAAGCTTCTTGATAAATTTCCAAGACTCCATAAAATAAGAGGCGGATTTAATGAAACAGAATTGAATGAGTTTATTGTCATGCCAAAAAATTTTTTATCGTCCCCTAAATTTGTAATAATAGTAATTCCAGTGGCAAACTGAGATAGAGCTGTTCGATAAAAATTTTTATTAACTTTTTCGTTTATATTATTAAAAAAAAATTTTTTCATATTAAACTAAAAAAACGATCATATTAATTTGCAAACAAAAGCTTTTTGCAAATTTAATAAATTTATTATTACTTTATTATATACGAAACAAAATGCTTTCAATTTTAAAATTTCATTCAAAAGAACATGGAGAAAAAATTTTACATAATTTGCCAGATAGAAAAATTACATATAGGAGATTTTGGGCTAGAATAGAGAGAGCATCGGCCAGATTGCAATGTGAGTGGGGAGTTAAATATGGTGATTTGGTAACTTATATAGGAAATACTCATCCAGATATCATGGTATTATACTTTGCGTTAATAAGAGTAGGGGCTTTTTTTTTACCAGCAGAAAATTTTTCAAAATTTATAATCGAAAAAAAAATACTAAATATGAATTTAAGCCACATAATTTGTGATGAAAGTTTTGACAATAGTAATTTTATTTCATATTCATTATCTTCTTTATTAAGTACTTGGAGTCACCATACTCCAGATGTATATAAAACTGATACTAATAAAAGAAGTTTACTAATACTATCTGAAAAAAATATAATTGAAGAAATAAGTCTTAAAGATTTAAGAGTTAGTGAAAACTCAAAAATTAAGTCACCACTAGTTAAAGGTAAAATTTTCAAAAAAGAAAATCTTATTAATATTATTATTCCATCCTTAGTTAAAGCTAAAACTTTAAAATTTTTTAACGCAAAATATAGTTAATATGTTTACTGGAAATATTTATGACTAATCAAACTACTATTTTAGGAGGAGGTTGTTTTTGGTGTTTAGAAGCAGTTTTTAAAGAAATTTTTGGGGTTAAGAGCGTAGTATCTGGCTATTCTGGTGGATTTACAAGTAATCCTGACTATAATTCTGTTTGTAGCGGTAATACAGGACACGCTGAAGTAATAAAAATCAATTTTGACAATAAAAAAATTAGTTTTGAAGAAATTTTAGAAATTTTTTTTAGTGCTCACGATCCGACAACAATTAATCGCCAAGGAAATGATGTTGGAACTCAATATAGGTCAATTATTTTTCTAACAAGTAGAGACCAAGAGGTAATTGTAAAAAACTTTATTGATAAGGTTTCAATGCGATTTAAAAATCAAATTGTAACTGAAGTGAATTTTTTTGAGAAATTTTTTATTGCAGAGGATTATCATCAAAATTATTTTTATAATAATTCGACTCAACCTTATTGTAGTTTTAATATTGTGCCAAAAATTAAAAAAATTAAAAAACTGTTCCCAAAAAAAATTAAATAGGATTCATGGTTGAAGTCTTTCTCTAAGCCAAACATTATTTATTTTTTTTGAATACTGAATACGATCATGTAATCTTGATTCTCTTCCTTGCCAAAATTCAAATAAATCAGGAATTAACCTATATCCTCCCCAGTTTTTTGGTCTTTTGGGGTTTTTGCTTTGTGGTTTTGAAATAGTTTCGAATTTTTTTTCAAGATCAGCTCTATTTTCTATATATGAACTCTGATCAGAAGCAATCGCACCTAATTTACTTTTAAGAGGTCTTTTATTAAAATATTCATCGCTTTCAATTGGTAAAACCTTTTTTACTGAACCTTCAATTCTTACCTGACGCTCAAGTTCAACCCAATAAAAGGTGATAGCTGCAAATGGATTAATAAGCAACTCTTTTCCTTTTTTGCTGTTATAGTTTGTATACCAAGTAAAGCCTTTTTTATCATAATCCTTTAATAGGACAATTCTTAAAGATGGTCTACCCGTTCCCCCAACTGTTGCTAAACTCATTGCGTTTGGCTCAGTTATTTTAGAAACTAATGCGTCATCAAACCATTTTTTAAATTGATCAATTGGATCTGAGCTTAAATTAAAATCTGAAAGTGTTGCTTTGTTATATTCTTTTCTTAAACTTGAAATAGTCATAAATTAATTGCCTCCAAAAAGATATATAATTTTAAAACAATGTTAAATTTTTTGTAAAATATGATATAAATTTAATTAAAAATATTATTTCTAATGATTATATGAATACTACTTTTGAAATTGATTATGAAAGAAGGTTTAGTGGAGTTTCTCGTCTTTATGGAAAAGATTCTCTTGATAAATTCAGAAACTCTCATATATGTGTAATAGGATTAGGTGGAGTGGGTTCTTGGGCAGTTGAAGCTTTAGCTAGAACTGGGATCGGAAATATAACTTTAATTGATTTTGATAATATTTCAGAATCTAACATAAATCGGCAAAGTCATGCTTTTTCAGACTCAATAGGTAGTTCAAAAGTTGAGGAGATTGCTTTAAAAATAAGAAATATAAATATATTCTGTAAAGTTTACAAGGTAGAAGAGTTTATTAATGAATATAATCTTCAAAAGTTAATTTCAAAAAAAAAATTTAATTACTTGATTGATGCAACAGACGATACTTCAGCTAAAGTTGCTTTGATTAATTATTGTAAAAAAAACGAAATACCACTAATTACTATAGGAAGTGCTGGAGGTAAACTTGATCCGCTAAAAATTAAAATTTCAGATTTATCTCAAACTCAGCAAGAACCAATGTTGGCTCGAGTAAGAAAATTACTTAGATCATATTACGAATTTCCAAGAGGGAAAAAACCTTTTGGAATTGATGCGGTTTATTCTATTGAACCTATAAAATACCCGAATGAGAAAAAAAACAATCCACAAAATAATTTCTATGGATTAAATTGTAATGGTTACGGATCTACTGTTGTTGTAACTTCGACATTTGGATTAATAGCAGCAAGTTATGTATTAAATAAAATTTCAAATAAAACATTAGTATAAATATATTTAAATTTTGCTTACATCTTTAGGACTAATTTTCCTAGATACAATTTTACCTTTTCTTCCTCTTTTTCCAAAAAATTTTGATAATTCGCTTGCAGATAAATTCATTTCAAAAAATTTATTTAATTTACCTTTAGATCCCTTCAACGTAATACCTTTTTTTGTAATAGCACATGCAGAAATCATTTTTTCATCTAAATTTAATTCAATAAATTTTATTCCACGACCACCATTAGATAAATGTTTTACTTCATTAAGTCCAAATATCAAAAGCCTCCCTTCTTCAGAAAGACAAGCGACTGCTGATGAATCATTATTAATTATAGAAGGTTTTAAAAGCTCACTTTTTTCAACTAAAAAAATGAACGTTTTACCACTTTTTTGTTTAGATATTAGATTAGATATTTTGGATGAAAATCCAAGACCAGCTGTTGATGTGATTAAAAAAGAATTATCAGGGGAACCAGCAAAAAATTGTGTTAATCTGGAATTATTTTCTATATCAAAAAATGATGTTATTGGCGTGCCATCACCTCTTGAAATTGGTAGTTTAGATATTGGCATTGAATAAACTCTACCATTTGTTCCGAAAGCAAGAACATAATCATTTGTCATGCATTCATAGAGCTCATAAATAGAATCACCAGTTTTAAAATTAAAATTATTTTTTTCATATCCATGACCATTTTTTGAGCGTATCCACCCTTTTTTTGAAATAATTATTGTAATAGGTTCATTAATTTTTTTTTGTTCAAAAAAAGCTTTTTCAGATTCTTTAATAATAGTTCTTCTTTCATCACCAAATTTTTTTGAATCTTCACTAATTTCTTTTATAAGAAATTTTTTTAAAGAGGATTGATTTTTTAAAATTTCATTTATTTCTTTTTTTTCTTTTCTTAAATTTTTAAGTTCATTTTTAAGTTTTAATTCCTCTAGTTTTGCGATTTGTCGTAGTCTTAAGTTTAAAATATCTTCAGATTGTAAATCAGAAAGTTTAAAAATATTTATTAAATCATTTTTTGGATTATCTGATTCTCTTAATAAATTTATTATTTGCTCAATATTGAGAAGAATTTTTTCTCTACCTTCTAGTAAATGTATTCTTTTTTTTAGTTTTACTAAATTAAAATTTAGTTTTCTTTTTAATATATCGAAACGAAAACTAGTCCATTCTTTTATAATTTCTAAAAGATTTTTTGATCTTGGTTTTCCGTCTATGCCTATGGTCACTAAGTTGATTGAAAAACTACTTTCTAACGACGTAGCTGTAAGTAGTTGATTAATAAATTCTTTTTTATTTTGATTTTTGCTCTTAGGTTCAATAATAAGTCTCACAGAAAATTCTCTCCCAGATTCATCTCGTATACTTTCTAAAGAGGAAAGAATTGATTGCTTGCTTGAAATTTGATCAGACGAAAGACTTTTTTTTCCTGATTTAATTTTTGGATTAGAGAGCTCTTCAATTTCTTCTAATATCTTTTGTGATGAAATACCTGGAGGTAGTTCAATTACTGCAATTTGCCATTGACCTCTTGCTAGTTCCTCAATTTTCCATCGTGCTCTAATTTTTAAACTACCTCGACCAGTTTTATAAATATCACTTATTATGTTTGGTGGAGAAATTATTTGTCCCCCTCCTGGGAAATCTGGTCCAGGAATTATAGAGAATAATTCTTCATTAGTTATTTTTTGATTTTTAATAAAAGCAATAGAGGCATTAGCTATTTCACCTAAGTTATGAGGTGGAATTTCAGTGGCCATTCCAACTGCAATACCAGAAGCACCATTAAGAAGTAAAAATGGTAAGCGTGCAGGTAAAATTTTTGGCTCTTTAAATGAATCATCATAGTTTGATTTTAAATCAATAGTATTCATTTCAATATCTTGTAATATTAGATCGGAAATTGGATTTAGTCTAACTTCAGTGTAACGCATTGCAGCAGCACCATCTCCGTCTCTAGAGCCAAAATTTCCGTGACCATCAATCAAAGGATATCTCATTGTAAATTCTTGAGCCATTCTTACCATTGCATCATAAACTGATTGATCACCATGAGGATGAAGTTTTCCTAATACATCACCAACAACTGCTGCAGATTTTTTAGGCTTTGTTTCGTGACTTAGATTTAATTGATACATTGAATATAAAATTCTTCTTTGGACAGATTTTTGTCCATCACATAAGTCTGGAAGAGCTCTTCCTTTAACAACAGAGATTGCATAATCAAGATAAGCATTTTCAGCATAGGTTGCTAAAGTCAAAGATTCATGACTGTCTTCCTCTGCATGATCAAAAAGATTTATTTGTTGGTTCATAAATTTAATTTAAAAACATGTAAAAATATTAATATCAACTAGATATCTGCCTCAAAATCATTTCCACGTTCTTCAAGCCATAACCTTCTAATTGGAGCCTCACTTTTGCTCATTAGCATCTTAAATCTTTCTTCCGAATCTTTCTGACTAAATTTCCCTAATTTAACTTTTAATAATCTTCTAGTATTTGGATTCATAGTAGTTTCCCAAAGTTGATCTGCACTCATTTCGCCTAAACCTTTAAATCTTGCAATACTCAAACAGTCACTTTTTATTCCTTCTTTCGAAAGTTTTTCTTCAATAATTTTAAGTTCATTTTCGTCTAAAGCATAAAATTTTTTTGTTAATTTTTGTCCTTTTGACGTTGCATCAATTCTGTACAATGGTGGTCTGGAAATATAAATATGTCCATTTTTTATTAATAAAGGAAAGTGTTTGAAAAATAATGTTAATAAAAGAACTTGTATGTGTGATCCATCAACGTCAGCATCAGATAAAATACAAATTCTTCCATATCTAAGGTTTGATAAATCTAAATTATCATTTTTTTCGTGAGGTTCTACACCAATTGCTATAGAAATGTTTGTAATTTCAGTATTTCCAAATAATCGATTTTTTTCAGTTTCCCATGAATTTAAAACTTTTCCTCTTAATGGTAATATTGCCTGAAATTCCTTATCTCTTCCCATTTTTGCTGACCCTCCAGCAGAATCTCCTTCAACTAAAAAAATTTCATTTCTTCGTATATCAGTAGATTCGCAGTCAGTTAATTTTCCAGGAAGAATTGCAACGCTTGATGATTTTCTTTTTTCAATTTTTTTTAAGGATTTAAGTCGATTATTTGCTTGAGTCAAGACTAATTCTGAGAGTTTTTTACCATAATCAACGTGTTGATTTAGCCATAACTCTAAGGAGGTCCTCAAAAAACCTGACACTAATCTTAACGCATCTCTGGAGCTTAGTCTTTCTTTTATTTGTCCTTGAAATTGTGGGTCTAACATTTTGACAGAAATTATAAATGAGACTCTAGAATAAACATCTTCTGAAATTAACTTTACTCCTTTAGGTAATAAAGAGTGAATTTCTATAAAATTTTTTACTGCATTAAATATTCCTTCTTTTAGACCTGATTCGTGAGTTCCACCTCCTATTGTTGGTATCAAATTTACATAAGATTCCCTAATAATGCTACCTTCTTCAGTCCAGGTTATTACCCAAGATAATCCTTCGCCTTTAGAAAAAATTTCGGACTTATCCATAAATTGGGCTCCCTCGAAAAAAGGGATGATATTTTTATTTGAATTAAAATCTAAAAATTCACTTAAATAATCTTTTAAACCTTTTTCATAGTACCAAGATTGGTTTTTCTTTGAGTCGAAGTGTGTAAATTTTACTTTTACACCTGGCAATAAGACTGCTTTTGATCTTAACAAATACTTTAAATCATTCACTGGAACAACATTTGAATCAAAATAAATTGAGTTGGGCCAAACTGAGATTCTAGTCCCATTTTTTTTAAATTTTTTTTTGGATGATTTTAATTTCGAAATTACTTTCCCTTCTGAAAATATGATTGAGTGCTCTCCATAACCTTTTTCATCTTTACGCCAAACTATTATTTCTAATCTTGTCGATAATGCATTTGTGACAGAAACACCGACTCCATGCAAGCCGCCAGAAAAAGAATATGCTTTTTGAAACCCTTTGTCGAATTTTCCACCTGAGTGAAGCCTTGTAAAAACTAATTCTAAAGTTGATAATTTTTCCTCTGGGTGAAGTCCTACAGGTATGCCTCTTCCGTTATCTTCAATGGTAATGCAACCATCTTTTTTATAATCAACAAGAATTTCTGAACAAAAACCTGCAAGTGCTTCATCTGATGCGTTGTCTATGACCTCTTGAATTATATGTAATGGACTCTCAGTATTTGTGAACATACCAGGTCTTTGCTTAACAGGCTCAAGACCTTTTAGTACTTGAATAGATGTTTCATCATAAGCAAATTTTTTTCTTTTCATAAAAAGAATTGAATCATAGACAAAAATTATTTAGAAAGTATCTGCATTGCATTTTCAAGACCATTAATCGTAATGGGATACATTTTGTTCTTCATAAGATTTTTGATAATTGAAATTGAATGCCTGTATTCCCACAAACCTCTAGGCTCAGGATTAAGCCAAACATACTTTTCAAATTGACATATAAATCTTTGGATCCATGCAGCTCCAGCCTCTTTGTTATTGTATTCTATAGAACCTCCAGGGTGTGTAATTTCATATGGGCTCATTGTTGCATCGCCAACAAAAATTAAACGTGTATCAGGTGAATACTTTCTTAGAATTTCCCATGAAGAAAACCTTTCAGAATTTCTTCTTCTATTATTTTTCCAGAGCGTCTCATAAATGCAATTATGAAAATAAAAAAATTCCATGTTTTTGAATTCTGATTTAGCGGCAGAAAATAATTCTTCTACTTTGATAATATGATCATCCATTGTTCCACCAACATCCATCAAAAGTAACACTTTAATATTATTTTTTCTTTCTGGACGCATTTTAAGATCAAGCCAACCTGCATTATTGGCAGTTGCTTTAATTGTTTCATCCAAAGCAAGTTCTTCATTAATTCCTTCTCTAATAAATTTTCGAAGTCTTCTGAGCGCTAATTTAATATTGCGAGTGCCTAGTTCTTTCTCGCTATCATAATCTTGGTAAATTCTGTTTTCCCAAACTTTAACAGCAGTTCTATTTTTTCCTTGACCACCAATTCGAATTCCTTCAGGATTAAATCCGCTATTCCCGAAGGGTGATGTTCCATTAGTTCCAATCCATTTATTTCCACCTTCGTGACGAGAATTTTGTTCGTCGAACAGTTTTTTTAGTCTTTCTAATAATTTCTCATAACCAAGTTTTTCAATCTTAGAAATTTCTTCTGGCGAGAGTTCTTTTTTTAAAAGCTGTGATAACCAATCCGATGGAATATCTTTTTTACTAAAATAATTTTGTATTCCATGAAAAAAATTGTTAAATGCTCTATCAAACTTATCAAAAGACATTTCGTCTTTAACAAGAATAGTCCTTGAAAGATAGTAAAAACTATCAATAGATTCCGATATTACTTGTTTTTTAAGTGCTTCGAGAAGAAGTAAAAACTCCTTAATTGATACTGGTATCCTTTCATCTTTCAGCGTGAAAAAAAAATTTATTAGCATAATAAAAAACTATCTATTATTCTTGGTCATGAATATTAATCGTTCAAATAATTCAACATCTTGTTCATTTTTTAAAAGAGCACCATGTAGAGGTGGTATAACACTATCTTGATCATTGTTTTTTAGAATTTCAGGAGAAATGTCTTCAGATAATAGTAGTTTGAGCCAATCTAAAAGTTCAGATGTAGATGGTTTTTTTTTGAGGCCTGGTATTTCTCTTATATTATAAAAATTTTTTAAAGCTTGAGATAGGAGATCTTTTTTTAAATTGGGAAAGTGAACATTTATAATTTTAGTCATCGTTTCATGATCTGGAAATTTTATATAATGGAAAAAACACCTTCGTAAAAATGCATCTGGTAGTTCTTTTTCGTTATTAGATGTAATAACAACTAATGGTCTTTTTGTTGCTTTGATTAACTCTTTAGTCTCATAAACATAAAACTCCATTCTGTCCAATTCTCTCAGCAAATCGTTTGGAAACTCTATATCTGCTTTATCTATTTCATCAATTAAAAGAATTACTTGTTTTTTTGATGTAAAAGCTTTCCACAAAACTCCTTTTAAAATGTAGTTGCTTATTTTATTAACTTTTTCATCACCAAGTTGAGAATCTCTTAATCTTGAAACAGCGTCATATTCATAAAGCCCTTGTTGTGCTTTTGTAGTAGATTTTATGTGCCATTGAATGAGTTCAGAATTTAAAGAATTTGCAACTTCTTCTGCAAGCATTGTTTTACCTGTCCCAGGCTCACCTTTTATTAGAAGTGGTCTTTTTAAGGTGAGTGCAGCATTAACAGCTAATTTAAGGTCCTCAGTTGCAACATAATTCTTAGTGCTTTTAAAACGTGTTTGATTAGGCATGTTTTTTTAAATGTATATTTATTTTTTTATAATTAGACGAGTAATATTTATTAAGTTAAAATATTATATGTTAATTCTTTATATTATGGATATGTATTCAGCTTTTGTTTTTTTTTTAGAAATTTGCAATAAAATGAAACAAACAATTTTTACAATATTTCTTTCAATTTTTGTTAGTGTAAGTATAGCCTCTGAAGTTAAAGGAGATATTAATTCTGGTAAAAGAAAAGTGGCTATGTGCATTGGATGTCACGGAATACCTAATTACAAGTCAACATTTCCTGAAGTTTACAGAGTTCCAAAAATTGGCGGACAAGCTCAAGAGTATCTTATTTCTGCTCTTAATGCTTATAAAAATGGTGAGAGAAATCATCCTTCAATGATGGGAATAGCAGGTAGTATGACTGAGCAAGACATTGCTGATGTGGCAGCTTATTACGCAAACCAAAAATAAAGGAAATAAATTGAAAGCCATATTTAAAGTTTATTTAGTATTAAGCTTATTTTTTTTACCATTGAAACTCATAGCGGGAAATATTGAGATGGGTAAAGAGGCGGTTAAAAAATATGCTTGCGCATCTTGTCATGGAGAAGATCTTAATAATCCTATTTTGCCTAGCTATCCAAAACTTGCTGGACAACATGCAGACTATTTGGAACATGCATTGATAGCCTATCAAAGGGGGCCTAAAGGTTCAAACTCGCGTGGAAATGCTGTTATGGTAGGAATTGCTCAGCAGCTATCAAAACAAGATATATCAAATATATCATCATATATATCAAGTCTTAAAGGAACATTAGTTTCTGAAAAATAGACTCTATTTTTGCTCGAATTCTTCGTTTAAAGCTTCAAGACCTTTTATCATTCTCAAAAATGCTTTCTCAACAATTAATAATTCTCCTTTTACTCCTAGTTCTACAAATCTCCTTTTATTTATCTTAGTAATGCTAGGTAAACTGAAAATTTTAATGCCTTTAAAATTTTTTTCTATTTCTTCCATTAAGGGAGTCAATCTTGATTCTATCCCGTTATAAACTATTACAGACTTTTCAACTAGTTTATTTTTGTTAAATAATTTAAAATGATGAGTATCTAAAGCCCAAGAAATCATTGGTTGAGCCATTATTGGAAACCCTGGAACAAAATAATGAGCTCTATTCTTCCCATGATGAAAAAAAAACCCTGGAATTTTATTGAATGGATTTGGAATAATTTTTGCCCCTTTTGGAAATTCGCCCATTTTAAGCCTATGAAGATTTAAATCTGAAAAATAATCAGGCTTTGTATTATTTTCTATTGCTGCCTCTTTAATGCGCTCATAAATTTTTTCTCTGGCTTCTGGATGAAGTTCAAGTGGGAGATCTAGGGCAATTGCAGCTGATTGTCTTGTAAGATCATCAGGTGTAGATCCGATACCACCACATGAAAAAACAATATTGTCTTTTTTAAAAGTCCTTTTTAACGTTTGAACAATTTTTTGTTGATCATCACGAATATATTCTGCCCAACTTAATTGTAATCCTCTCTTAAATAGAATCTTAATGATATTTTCTAAATGTTGATCTTTTCTTTTTCCAGATAAGATTTCATCACCAATTATTAAAATTCCTATTTCCATAATTGCCTACTCATTTTTTTGAAGGAATAATATTTCATATAATTTATTTATTTATTTATTTATTTATACTATTTTTATTTATGACATTGGTAGGTTTAAGTTTTATTAAAGTATCAATAAGGTTTTTTGAGGCACAGTAAGCCATTGCTAAGCGAGTTTTTTTTGACGCACTTCCTATGTGTGGAGACAAAACTATATTTGATAGTTTTAATAACTCTTGATTAAAATTAGGCTCATTTTCAAATACATCCAAGGCGGCTGAAGCAATGATTTTATTTTTTAAAGCAAAAATCAAATCCGTTTCATTAATGATTCCTCCTCTTGCCAAATTAATTAAGGAGGTAGATGGTTTCATTAATTTTATTTCTTCAAGACCAATTAAATGGTGAACCTCTTTTGAGTAAGGAAGCATCAGTAAAATATGATCTGATTGACTTAAGAGCTCTTTAAATGACACAAATTTTGCATTATTTGAATTTGCCTCAATTTCTGAAGAGAGTTGAGATCTATTATGATATAAAACTTTCATATCAAATCCGATTGATCTTCTTGCAATAGCTTGACCAACTCTACCCATACCAATGATGCCTAATGTTGTATTATTAACATCGTTGCCTAGAAATAAATCATATCTTATTTCATTCCATTCGTTAGCTCTCAAAAAAATTTCTGATTCCGTTAATCTCCTTGCGGCTGCTAAAATTAAAGCCCAACCAAAATCTGCAGTTGCTTCATTTAAAACGTCTGGTGTATTAGTAATTAGAACTCCAGATTCATTAGCTGCTTTAATGTCAATATTGTTATAGCCCACTGCCATATTAGAAACTATTTTTAATTTAGGACAAGATTTAAAAACCTTTTCATTAAAAATATTTGAAGGACTAGAAAAAACTCCACTTTTACCTTGAAGTTTTTGTATCAGTTCATCTTCTTTTAAAACTTTCGCTTCTCTATTTTCTTCTACTACAAAGAATTTTGATAAATGAATTATTATTTCATTATAAATGTCTGTAGTTATGAGTATTTTTTTTTTCATAAGTTATTGAATATTTAGTTTTAATTTCCATAACAAAAAATAATTTAATAGGTTATTTTACTAGTTTAGTTAATTTGACTTAAAATGTTATGTTTAAAATTTAAAAGAATATTGTTATTTCATCAACTTTATTTATTTTATATTGGAAATTTGTATGACTTATGTAGTAACAGATTCATGTATCCGTTGTAAATACACTGATTGTGTAGACGTTTGTCCGGTAGATTGTTTTCGCGAGGGCCCAAATTTTCTTATAATTGATCCCGAAGAATGTATTGATTGTGCAGTTTGTGTCCCAGAATGTCCAGTTGACGCAATTTATGCTGAAGAGGATGTGCCAGAAGATCAATTGAATTTTATTGAATTAAATGAAGAATTATCAAAAAAATGGCCATCAATTACAAAATCTAAAGAATCAATGAGTGATGCTGAAAAATGGAAAGAAGTTAAAGATAAAATTCAATTCTTAGAAAAGTAGTAAAATATTAATTTTTAAATTTTATTACCAAACAAAATGAAAATGTATAACTCAAATCTAATAGAAACTGATGCAGTTATTATTGGTGCAGGACCTGTGGGATTGTTTCAAGTTTTTGAGTTAGGTCTTCTTGAGATAAAAGCTCATGTAATCGACTCTTTAAAAACTGTTGGAGGGCAGTGCAACGAACTTTACCCTGATAAACCAATTTATGATATTCCTGCCGTTCCAGTTTGCACTGGAAAGGAATTAACTGATAACTTGCTCAAACAGATAGATCCTTTTAAACCACAGTTTCATTTAGGTCAAGAAGTATCTTTAGTAAATAAAAGAAATGATAACTTGTTTTACATTGAAACTAGCAAAGAAACTAAATTCCTGGCAAAAACTGTTTTTATTGCGGCTGGTGTAGGTTCTTTTCAGCCAAGAACTATTAAATTAGAGGGCATTGATTCTTTTCATGGGAAGCAACTTTTTTACAGTGTAAAAGATCCTGAAAGATTTAATGGAAGAAACTTAGTGATTTGTGGAGGTGGTGATTCTGCTCTTGATTGGGCTTTAAGTTTGCACGAGAAAGCTGAATCATTAGTTCTTCTTCACAGAAGAGATAACTTCAGAGCCGCACCTGCATCCGTAGCTAAGATGAAAGAATTATGTAACTTAAATAAAATACAATTTTTAATAGGACAATTAACTGGCTTTGAGGCTATAGATGGAAAGCTTAGGGAAATTAAAATCACCGGTAATGATGGACTAACTCGTCGATTACCTGTGGATGATTTACTAGCTTTTTATGGTTTATCACCAAGGTTGGGACCGATAGCTGACTGGGGTCTAGATATAGAAAAAAGACAAGTTTCAGTTGATACAGAAAAGTTTGAAACTAATGTTCCTGGTATATTTGCTGTTGGTGATATAAATACTTATCCTGGTAAGAAAAAACTAATACTTTCAGGATTTCATGAGACAGCTCTTGCAGCATTTGGTGCAGCTAACTATGTCTTTCCAAATAAAAAAATTCATATGCAATACACTACAACATCACCAAAACTTCATAAGGTACTCGGTGTTTAAGATTTTATGAATTTAACATAAGCTTCAATAAAATATTTTTTTTGTGCATTGCAAAATAATTAAATTCCCTTCAAAATGTTAATAAACTAATCAGAGGTGAATATGCTTTATCAAATTTATGAAATTAATAGGTCTTTAATGAGTCCATTTGTAAAATGGGCTAAAGCTTCCTCAAAATTGTTAACTGATCCGATTTCCCCCTTTTCCCACGCTCCTTTTGCGCAACCAATTGCCGCTGGATATGAATTGCTCTATCGTTTAGGAAAAGATTATTACAAACCTTTTTTTGGAATTGAATCTATTGAATCTGATTTTTATCATGCTAGCATCAGAGAAGATGTTGTTTTTCATAAGTCTTTTTGTAAATTAATTCATTTTAAAAAAGGAGATATTTTTTTTAAAACGAAAAAAATAATTGATCAGCCAATCGTATTATTAGTAGCACCTTTATCAGGACATCACGCAACTCTTCTAAGAGATACAGTAAAGACTCTATTAATTGATTATGATGTTTACGTAACGGATTGGATAGATGCAAGAATGATTCCACTTGAAGCTGGCACATTTCATCTGGAAGACTATATCTTCTATATTCAAGATTTTATAAGGTATTTGGGTCCAAAAATAAATGTCATTTCAGTTTGCCAACCAACTGTTCCAGTACTAGCTGCAATTTCATTAATGTCATCTCAAGATGATCCAAATATGCCAAGTAGTATGGTAATGATGGGTGGTCCAATAGACCCTCGTAGATCACCAACCGAAGTAAATGATTTAGCATTAAATAAATCTTTTTCTTGGTTTGAAAAAAATATGATTCATAAAGTTCCTACTAATTATCCAGGCTTCAATAGAAAAGTGTATCCAGGTTTTCTTCAACATATGGGTTTTGTTGCAATGAACCCGAAACGTCATGCAGAGAGTCACTGGAATTTTTATCTTCATCTTCGTGAAGGAGAAAATGCATCCACCGAAGATCATATAAAGTTCTATGATGAATATAATTCAGTCTTAGATATGCCAGCTGAGTATTACCTCGATACAATTAAAACAGTTTTTCAAGATTTTGCTTTACCAAAAGGAAATTGGATAGTAGGTGGTAATTTAGTAAGGCCTAAAGATATAAAAAAGGTATCATTATTTACAATTGAGGGGGAATTTGACGATATTTCAGGTCTAGGGCAAACGGAAGCTGCTCATGATTTGTGTACTGGGTTACCAAATAATATGAAATTTCATTTTACTGCTCCAAAATGCGGGCATTATGGAATTTTTTCAGGACGGCGTTGGAGAGAATTAATTTCACCTAAAGTTTCAGAATTTATCAAAAAATTCTCATCAAGAACTGTAAAATTAGAATAAATTTGAAATTTTAATATAATTTTGAAAATTCTAGAGGAGAATTAATGAAACCAAGAATTGACTTGAAACGGCCTAATTTAGCTGATGCCATTGAAGATATTTTACCTCAAACACAATGTACAAAATGTGGTTATCCATGTTGCCGTGATTATGCAGTTTCAATATCTAAAACTCATTCTAACTATAACCAATGTCCACCTGGAGGCTTGGAAGGAGTAAAAAAAATTGCAAAATTAATAAAAATGCCTGTTATTCCTCTGAATAAAATTAATGGTGTTGAAAAGCCAAGATCAATAGCTATAATAAGTGAGAAGGATTGTATTGGATGTACATTATGTATTGATGCGTGTCCAGTTGATGCAATTATTGGGGCTTCAAAACAAATGCATACTGTGATTCAGGAATTATGTACTGGTTGCGATTTATGTATTGAACCATGTCCCGTTGATTGTATTAAAATGAAAAAAGTTAAATCTGATAAAACAGGATGGGATACTTGGACTTTTAAACAAGCTAATAATTCAAGAATACGTTTCCATATTAAAAAAGAACGATTAGAAAGATATGAGCTTTTAAATGAAAAAAAACTCAATGAAAAAACAAATAAAAAATTTAATTATAAGAATTTAGAAACTTTATTAAAAAATAAAAAAAATAAGAATCTAAAATTTAAAATATGAATTTTGAAAAACGATATGAAATTTTTGAGCGTTTAAGAGAAAAGTCACCAAAACCTAAAACTGAGTTAATCTATTCGTCAAATTTTGAGTTATTAATATCGGTAATTTTATCAGCACAAGCAACAGATATTTCAGTAAATAAAGCAACAAAAAATTTATTTAATTTTGCTTCAACACCTGATAAGATTTTTAAACTTGGTTATAAAGGTTTAGTAAAATATATCAAATCAATTGGTTTGTATAAAACTAAAGCAAAAAACATAATTGAAACATGTAAAATTTTAATTTCTATTTATGATGGAAAAGTTCCTAATTCAAAGAAAGATCTTTTATCTCTTCCAGGCGTTGGAAATAAAACAGCAAATGTAGTGCTAAATGTTGCATTTGGATTTCCAACTATTGCAGTCGATACACATATTTTTCGAGTTGCAAATAGAACAGGTATTGCTAAAGGTAAAAATGTTGAAATAGTAGAAAAAAAACTTATGAAATTAATTCCACCGGAATTTAAATTATATTCTCACCACTGGCTTATTTTATTAGGCCGTTATACGTGTATGGCTAGGTCTCCAAAATGCTTTGACTGTTTAATTAGTGATTTATGCGAATATAAAAATAAAGTAAATTTATAAAAAATTAATAGCCTTTCAAATAATTTTTTAATATTATGAATAATTTTAAGAAGACATTTGCTTTGTTAAATGATCAATTTAAAATAGCAGGAGTTCTATTAGCTGCTGGTGAGGGAAAAAGACTGGGAAATATTCCAAAATCATTGATAAAATTAAATGGCCGCTCATTTCTAAAGCATAATTTAAATGCTATGTTAGAAGAAAAATTTGATGAAATTGTTGTTGTGACTGGGTTTCATCATGAAATTATAGAGTCATCTTTAAAAAATTTTCCAGTAAAGATTTTGAGGAATTTTAATCCAGAAAAAGGTCAACAATCTTCAGTAAAGATAGGATTAAAAGCTTTAGGGGTTAATTTTAATTTAATTATTGTTGCTTTGGCTGATCAACCTTTAATATCACATTTTGACTTAAAAGAATTAATAAGTGAATTCAAAAAACTTCCACCAAAAAAATATATTTTGTATCCTGAAGTTAATAATATAAGGGGAAATCCAGTTTTATTAAGTGGCAGAATTTTAATGGAAATACTTGATAAAAAAGAATTCAATTGCAGGAAATTTATTGATGAAAACCAAGAATTAGTTAAAGTATTAAAGACGAAAAATGAGAATTTTGTGATTGATATTGATACATTTAATGATATTCGTGATTTTGAGAAACGAACTGGCTTTAAGTTAAATGTAAGTGATCTCTTTAAAAAAGATTAAAAAAAGTATTCATCACCAGGTTTTGGAATAAGTAATTCCCTATTTGTAATATTTTGTTTTAATTCTTTTTTTATTTCATTCTCTAAACCAGGTTTCCTATGAACAATAATTCCAAGAATTTTTTCAGATATCAGTGAAAAATTGGATACAATTTTTGACACATTTAAATGCATTGAAATATTTGTTAACTCAATCATTTTTGAAGTGTAAGAACATTCTACGATTACTGCTTTAATAGATTTATCTTTTTTTAAAATTTCCCAAAACTCATTACAATCAGTAGTGTCCCCAGAAAAGGCAATACTTTTTGAATTTTTTTTGAAAAGATAACCACAAGCTGGAATTCCATGATTAGCTGGAAGTGGATAAATTTTGAATCCACAAAGATCAATTCCGTTTGATGTTATCTCATTAAAAGTCATGAATGGATTTTTTTTATTAGGGATCTTAGTAAAGTCAGGCCAAATTTTTTCATTAAAGATATGTTTTTTAAGAATTTTAATAACTTCAGGAAGAGCCCAAACTGTGATTGGATATTTTCTGCTTGAGCAAACTGAATCAATAATGAGTGGTAGGCAAGCTATATGATCCATATGAGCATGAGTTAATATAATATGGTCAATTAATAATAATTTTTTTAATGGAATTGTAGTAAGTCCTGTTCCAGCATCAATGATAATTTTTTCATCAATTGCATAGCAAGTGGTTTGGCGAGAATTTCCTCCAATTCCACCATTACATCCTAAAAATGTCAGCTTTGATTTAGAACTATCCATTTACAACCTTGTTTTGTTGAAAATAAAAAAAATTTAAGTTTTAATATCATTAAATGTAAAATATACTATTTTTATTCATTAAGTAAGTTTGTTTGTTATAACATTTTTTTTATATTTTTAAAAAAAAATTTTAAAAAAGCTATATGTTGTTTAAAATAGACTTATATTTTTAAAAGACCTACCTCAATAAGTTTAATCAAGGAAAATTATGAACTTAAATGACGCGATTGATTTAAGAAATAGTTTAAGAAATCATCATGTAATTATGGCCTATAACGGTAGAGTTACCGATGATTTGATGATTACATTAGCAGAGTTACTTAAAGAAAGGTTAATTGCTCATGATGATACGAAGCGCTCAAAATTAATTTTTTCAATTTTTATGGAGGGTGTTCAAAATTTGATTTGGCATGGAAAGGGTAATAGCGATAATCCTGGAATGATTTTAATCACTGAAAAAAATAATGAGATAAATATAATGTGTGGAAATAGAATAGAAAAAACTAAAACCCAAAATTTACGCGAGAGATTAAATGAGATTCAGGATGCAGATAAAAAAACTATACGACAAATGTATAGGGATGGCATGTCTAATTCAGGCGATCACGAAGGTCCTGGATCAGGATTGGGTTTGCTTGAAATTGCCAGAAGATCAATACAACCAATTAATTATACATTTGAGGAAGTAGACAATGAAAATGTGGATTTTATTTTATCAGCTACTATATAAGGATTAATGATGAGCTTAAATATTAAGGGTACTGACAGGACACCGGAAGTAATTTTAACATTTGATCCATTATTTTTAAAAATAAGCGGTGAATCCTTTCCCGAGGATGTTGCTCATTTTTATGGGGAAATTATAAGTACTATAAATGCCCTTTCAACTGAAAGAAGTGGATCTCTTAGTGTTGAAATAGAGTTAATCTATATTAATAGTTCAAGTATTAAGGCTTTATATAGGATTTTTGAGGGACTTGATAATTATCGAAAAAAAGATAATCATGTAAAAATTACTTGGAAATCTTCTGAGGATGATGACATTATGCAGGAATTAGGAGATGACTTTATAGATCGCTTTCCTGAACTAGAAATAATTTTAGAAAAGAATGACTGAAGAAACTTTTGATCTTTACGATCGCGAAAAAAAATTACTTAAAGAGGGTGAATCAGTTTTTATAAAAACTGATTTAAATGAGATTAAGTTTTTTGCTGAGAGATTATTTGATAGGTTTAAAAACTTAGTAAGAGAAAATGAGGATATTACAAAACATTCTGATAGGCTGGAGCAAAAGTTATTTAAATTAAATAAGAGTTTAAGAAATCAAACAAAAGAATTAGAAGTTAAAAAGAATAAATTAGAAATTCTCTCGAAGCAACTTGGAAGATATCTTCCACCTCAAATTCATGAGGCTATTTTTGCCGGAAAGTACGATACAAAAATTACTACTAAAAGAAAAAAACTTACAGTTTTTTTTAGTGACATTAAAGACTTTACAAGAATAGCTGAAACTCTTCAGCCAGAAGCCCTCACTGAATACCTTAACGAATATTTTTCAGAAATGACAAAAATAGCATTATCTTACGGAGCAACAATTGACAAATATATTGGTGATGCAGTAATGCTTTTTTTTGGGGATCCAGATTCTAATGGAGTTGAGAATGACGCAAAAAATTGTGTAAAAATGGCTCTAGAAATGCAAGATAAATTAAAAATTCTTCAGAGAAATTGGAAAGAAAGAGGATTTGAAAATCCTTTTAAAGTAAGAATGGGCATCAATACTGGTTATTGTAATGTAGGAAATTTTGGAAGTGAACAGCGACTTAGTTATACAATCATCGGAGGTGAGGTTAATGTTGCTCAAAGATTAGAATCTGCCTCTGATATATCTGGCATTTTGATAAGTCATGAAACTTATGTTCATGTAAGTGATATAGTAAACGTTGAGGAAAGACAGTCAGTTAGATTAAAAGGAATAGATCGAGAAATAAGAACATATGCAATTAAAGGAAGAAAAGAGGAATTAGAAAATAAATATAAACTTTCTCATAATTCTGGGATCTTTATTGACTTGATGTTAGATTCTTTAACTGATTTTGAGAAAAAAGAACTTTCAGTTGAACTAAAAAAATTATTACATAGTTTAGAGATTAAAAACTAAATTAGTTTGAGCTTTATTTATGGAAAAAAAACAAGATGATATGGTTTTTGGTGTTGATACAGAAAGGTTTAAATCTCTTGGCGTAATAGATCCAAAATCTCATACGGCTTTAAAAGCTTTTAATGAAAAAGATTTTACAAGTGTTGAAAGACTTTACTTTAAATTACTAGGAACGGATTTAGTAAATGCTGGTTATTTTGCTAAAGGACAAAAAATAGCAATTGCGGGAGAACATGTTAAATCTGCAAATGTAATAATTTCTGGCCAAGTAGAAGCTAAAAACTCTTCCAATATGTTTATTTTTGGTCCTGGAAGTGTTTTTGGTATGGCCGAAGGCTTAAGTGATGAGGTTTATCAGTGGGATGTTAGTGCAATTACAGCAGTAACAACCAAGGTAATTCCAATTGATAGAGCTTCAAGAGAAATTATCAGACTAAATGCGGGTTTAAAGGGTATTTGTAGATCAACAATAATGAGAATTTTAAAATTAAAACAGCCTCCTAAGAGTCTTTTATGAGTTTTAATAAGTTAAATTATTCTGATGGCGATGTAATTTTTGAAGAGGGTGATTCAGCTAACCAAGTTTACATGATTGAATCAGGCTCTGTTAAAATCATAAATCGCAAATTTAATCATGAAATAGCTGTTTTATCAAAAGGAGATACTTTTGGAGAACAATCATTAATTGCTGGAGGGATTAGAAGTGCTTCAGCTGTTTCAATTGGAAAAACAAATTGTTTAGAGATAACTGCAAAAGGACTTCAAGACCTACTTTCAAAGCAAGGGGGAATTGCCACAGTTGCTTTAGAAGCATTACTTTTACAATTATCAATGCATAATAGTATGGATAGATGATCAGTTTGAATATTCCTAAATTCATACTAAAAGGATAAAAATTAATATTAGAATGATATTTTACTAATTGGTATTTTTGTTTATTTTTATTAAAAATGTAATAATCATTGACAGCATGAATACAAGAAATGTACACAAAGCAGATTCATGAATTTTAAAAAATATTTGAATTTTTTAACATTTTTTTTGGTTATCACTTCGTCAGATAGTTTTAGTCAAGTACCATTCATATTAACTGATTCTACACCTATAATTTTTTCAGATCCTAATTCTTCATTTTTGATTGACAAGAACGGTAATCTTTCTTTTATTGATATCCAAAACAAATTAGATGATTTTTCTCAAATATCTATAAATCAAGAAGTAAATTCAAACGCAACTTATTGGATAAGACAAAATATTGTAAGCTTTCTTGATAACGACATTGAATTAAGATTAGGGTCAAATAGTTGGGACTATGTAGAATCTTATATTGTTAATGGCAATGGAAAAGTTAAAACTTTACCTATTCAAGGTTCGAGTTTTAATTACAACAAAATAATAAACTTTAATCCAATTAATTATAATTCTTCTAAAAGTCAATATGGATTATTTAAAATAAAAAAAGGCGAAACGATTCAAATTTTTTCTCGAGTTGAATCAGGAAATTTTTTTATACCTAAAAATCTTCAACTTCAAATATATGATAATTCAAGGTATTTAGAATTAAGAAGATTTGGAGTTTATTGGGAAGGTATTTTATTAGGAGTTCTTTTTGCGCTAGCATTTTTCGGGTATTTTTCTGCGTATAAAAATAATGATTCAATAAATAAGATCTATGCTATTTGGTTAACATTTGCTTTTTTATCTACTTTCATGCTGCCTTTTGATGATGGTCAAAGATTATTTGAATTTTTTATCAACATTGATGGAGTTACATTTAAAAATCATGCTTTGTCTCAAATTTTTTTCTTATTAGTTTCGTACGGACAAACAATAATTTATGTGATTTTTGCAAAGTATTTTTTGGATATAAAGCATTACTTTCCTTTATTAAATAATTTTCTTAATTTGTGGATTGTTTGGGAAATAGCTCATTTTATATTCGTTGTTTTTGTTGATTATGAGCTTCCTTATTATTTGATAGTTTGGCCATTACTATTTTTAATTCTTTTAGTGCTTATATTAATATTTATTGCTGCTTATATTAGGTTTAAACAGGGACTAAAAATAGCAAAACTTTTTATGTATGCAATGATTCCTTATTTCTTTTTTCGATCAATATTTATTTTTGGAATTGCTGGAGTTCCATCACCATTTGAAATATTACCTGACTCTGGGATTGGATTCTTTTTAAGAAACCCAAATACTAGCCAGGCTTTTGGTTTATGTTGTGAGGCATTAATTATGGCATTAGCTGTGTTGTCGCGAAGCAAACAGCTACAGGTGGCATTAGAAGAAAATATAAGAGGTCAGAAAAAAACAGTAGAGAACCAAAACAGAGTCTTAGAGTTTACAGTGGAAAAAAGGACCCAAGAATTACAAAAAAAGAATTTACAACTTGAAAATACTCATCAATTAGTAACGGACTCAATCAATTATGCAAGTAGAATTCAAAGAGGTCAATTACCAAGAAAGCAGCAAATTTCAACTAGATTTTCATCATTCGATGCAATATGGGAACCTAGAGATACTATTGGAGGTGATCTTTGGTGGATTTCCCCTTTAAGAGCTAATGAAGAGTCCTTTATTTTAGTTATTGCTGATTGCACAGGTCATGGGGTTCCTGGTGCGATGGTTTCTCTTTTACTAAGTAATTCTTTGGAAAGAATTTATGCCTCTAGTAATAATTTAGATCCGGGAAAAGCTTTAATAAAATTAGACCAATACCTGCGATCAGGCTTAAATCAAGATAAGCCAGAAACTGAGAGTGATGACGGTTGTGACATTGCTATTTTTAGAATAACAAAGAATAAAAAACTTATTGAATTTTCTGGTGCAAGAATAGGTTTTTTCCAGGTTAAGTCAAGTGGTCAAGTTTTAAGGCACACCCCATCTAAATTGAGTTTAGGTTACAAAGAGGGCATTGTAAATTCTGAAATTCCTGAGTTAAAAATGATTCCTTATGATGAAGGAGATTTGTTCGTAGTCGTTACAGATGGTTTTACAGATCAGATAGGGCATAAGAATGATAAGAAAATTTCCTTTGGTTTTAAGAGATTAGAGAAGTTTTTAGCCGAAAACTTTCACTATCGAACTAATGAAATTGCTTCAAATATGATGGATAATTTAGAGAATTGGCAGAAAAGTGAAAAAAGAAGGGATGACATTACTGTAATCATATTTAAAATTTAGTTAGTAATCGTTAGAAATATTTTTTTTGATATATTGTTTGGTTTTAACAACAACAGTATCTACTGTACTAACTACATTGCTTATTCCTTCTGAAGCGACAAAAAACCCTAATAAAAATGAAAATATGTATCCCATAAAGTACTCCAATTGAATAAAAATGCCATTTTAGAAGCAATTTTAGTGCCAATAATATTAGAGAACTTCTTAATTTTGAATTATCATGCAAGACATCTATTAATTGTCTATCTTTCAATAGATTTTTTTATTTTTTATATTAATATTCTTTATAAGGTGGAATAAATTTTCCAAGGAGGCAATTTTTTTCCACATTAATTTTGTTTTTAACTTAAACAGGTGTATTTTTGAGTAGATTTATTAAAATTTCTAGCAAAGTATTATCAAATTCAGCCAAATTAGTAGCTTTTTTGTTCGTATTGCTTTTATATGTCGCATGGCTTATCTTTTCTTATGAACAGGCAGAAAACTTTGGTTACATTAAATATATTAAAGATAGTATTTTAATTATAGATAAGCCTATACAAAATATTTTGGTAAGCGAAGGGCTTCGATTAATTTTTGCAGTAATTTCAATTATTTTTTCTTTTATAGTAATGGTTATTACTGTTCCTTTATTAATTTTAGGTTTTCTTGTTTTTTTATTTAAAAAAGTATCAGAAAAAGCTTTTAAAAGGAAAACAAAAAATACAGAAGAACAAGATTCCGAGTCTAGAGAAAGTTAAGAACTAAAAAAATAACTATTTAATTGATTCAATTTCTATACCTAAGGCTCCTCTTTTTAAAATTTGCTTATTAATCTTAGAAGGCTCAAAAACGTTAATCAATGAGTCTACAAGATTTTTTGCTTTTTCATTATTATTTATTGAAAAGTTACAAACATAGACATCAAATGTTACTGAAAATATTTCTGGCCAAGTATGAACTGCAAAATGGGACTCAGCTAAAAGAATTGTTCCAGTGATTCCAGCCGATTTATATTTTTCAACACTTGGAAAAGAATAAAATAAGTCTCTTACAATTGTAAGTCCGCTGGATAGAACAAGTTTAGAGCATGTTTTTTTTAAACTTTTTTCATCCGTCATTAACCCTAATCCAGAGCGACAATGAGATAAATCTGCAATAATATGTAATCCATCCATTCATTTTTCCTTTAATTAAAAAAAAGATTACATATACATATTTAATTGATGAAAATGATTCAATCTAATCTTTCAAATTTAATTATTTTGCATATTAAGTTAGACTTATATTATAAGCATCATTGCTGCAGAAAGTGAAATTATTTTTTTCCACTTTAAATTTTTTAAATATATAAGCTAAATTAAAAGTAATAAATGAATTAAATTAAATTTATATTTATTCAAAGTCAATATATGTTTCAAAAAAATGCTAAGGTCTATTTTTTTAAATACACACTTAACCCTAAAAATAAAAATCATATTTAAAATTGTTATTTAAGTTTGATTAAAGAAAAATTAATTGAATTTTGAGTTCCAATTATTTTTTTGAACAGAGTAAAAATAATTTATTCAGGAACTATATCAAATATTGGATTATCTTCTGAATTTTCATTATTAAATTCTGAATTAGGCATATCAATATTAAGTTCTATTTCTTCTTTCATATCTACTGTTTCGTCTATAGTGATAATGTTAGGAAATAATATTATGGTAGCAACCATAAAAATTTGAATGATTAAAAATGGAACTGCACTCCAATAAATATCTATAGTTTTAACAATTTTTGGGGCCACAGATCTTAAAAAGAATAAGGAAAAACCAAAAGGTGGGCTCATAAATGAAGTTTGCATATTTACCGACAGAAGTATTCCAAACCATATTAAATCAATACCAAGTTTTTCAGCAACTGGTGCAACTAGTGGAACAATAATAAAAGCAAGTTCAAAAAAATCTAAAAAGAAAGCTAAAAAAAATACAAGAAGATTTACTACTATTAAAAAACCAGCATTTCCGCCTGGTAACGAGGTTAGAAGATGCTCTACCCAAATATCTCCGTTAACTCCTCTAAAAATCAAAGCAAAAACGCTTGAACCTATGAGTATAAATAAAACAAAACACGATAGTCTTGTAGTTGAGTCCATAGCTTGCTTAAGCAATGTAAATGTTAATCGACGGTTTAAAATTGCCAGAATAATTGCACCTAAGGCACCCATCCCTCCTCCTTCAGTTGGTGTCGCAATGCCAACAAAAATAGTTCCTAAAACAATAAAAATTAACGCTAATGGAGGAACAAGAACAAGAATTACTTTTTCAGCAATCTTTGATAAGAGACCTAATTTATAATATTTATTTACTATAGTAATTAGAAAAGAAAAAATAACAGAGATTATTCCGCAATAAATTATTGCTTCATCATTTTGAATATTTTGTTTATTTTTTAAGTAAAGAAAATTAAATAACCAACCTACTAGATAAGCAAATAATAAAATTATAGTCAGTGATTTGATTCCACTAGTCCCGTCGTTTTCCTTCAAATTTCTTGCTTCGGGCGGTAGTGCAGGTAGATAGCTTGGTTTAAACATTGCAACTAAAAAAACATAAATAGCATATGAGAAAGTGAGAAGAAGGCCTGGTACTACTGCAGCTTGATACATGTCTCCAACAGATCTTCCTAATTGATCTGCCATTACTATTAGAACTAATGAAGGAGGAATAATTTGAGCTAATGTTCCAGAGGCTGCGATTACTCCACAAGCAATTTTTTTTTCATAACCGTATTTAAGCATAACTGGTAAAGAAATTAGTCCCATTGAAATTACTGAAGCTGCAACTACTCCTGTTGTGGCTGCTAACAAAGCACCAACAAATATCACTGCATATGCAATTCCACCTCTGAATGGTCCAAATAATTGACCGATTGTATCTAAAAGGTCCTCAGCCATTCCAGAGCGTTCTAAAATTAATCCCATGAAAGTAAAAAAAGGTATAGCAAGTAAAGTTTCGTTAGACATGATTCCAAATAAACGATTTGGAAGTGCTTGAAGTAATTGAGGATTTAAAAGTCCAAGTTCGATACCAATAAAACCAAACAATAAACCATTTGCCGCGAGCGAAAAGGCGATTGGGAAACCTGATAACAAAAAAAATACCAACATAAAAAACATGATTGGTGCAATATTCATAGTTAAAAATTCAGTCATAGCTAATAATTAAATATTTTTATTTAAATAACTTTTATCTTTTTTTTTAGAACTGAAAATTTGTTGGTGAGTTTTTGAATTTACTTCAAATTCTTCAATATCCACCTTTCCATTAAGATATCCAATTCGTTTAATTAGCTCAGAAATTCCTTGAAAAGACAGTAGAAGAAATCCTATCGGGATGAGAATTTTTGCAGGCCATAAAATTAAACCACCAGCATTACTTGATAGTTCTTGGTTTAATATGGATTCAAATGCATATGGAATTGAAAGATAAAGAATTAATAAACTTGCAGGTAAAAGAAAGAAAATAAAACCAAAAATATCAACATATATTCGCACTTTTTTGGGGAATTTTGATGAAATAACATCAATTCTTACATGTTCATTTCTTTTTAAAGTGTATGAAGATGCAAGAAGAAAAATTGAACCAAATAAATACCACTGAATTTCTAACCAGGCATTAGAGCTTAAGTTTAAAGAGTAACGAATAATTGCATTTCCACTACAAATCAAAACAGCAATTAATAATGCCCAACTAATAGTTAAACCTATTTTTTCGTTAACATTATCAATAAATCGTGCTACAGATAATAAATAAATCATCATGAAATTTTCAGTTTTTCTTTAATTAATTAATTAATAGTAAAAATTAATAATTAGATTATTTTATAAATCATATTCATCTCGAATTTGTTTTATGGCTTTTTTAACTCTTAAAGGCGATGTGCCACCAATATGATTCCGAGAATTTACAGAACCCTCAAGTGTAAGTATTGAAAAAACATCATTTTCAATTTTATTAGAAAAATTTTGAAAATCTTTAATAGTTAGATCAACAAGATTTTTATTTTTATTTTCACAGAATTTAACAATTTTTGAGACAGTTTCATGAGAATCCCTGAAATTTAATCCCTTTTTTACAAGATAGTCGGCTAAATCGGTTGCGGTTGAATAACCAGAAAAAGCAACTTTTCTCATAAATTCTGGTTTTACTTTAATAGCTTTAATAATTTCAGTAAAAATTTCTAATGTATGAACTAAGGTATTCGCTGAATCAAAAATGGGTTCTTTATCTTCTTGATTATCTTTGTTATAAGCTAGTGGTTGAGCTTTCATGATAGTTAATAAAGATATTAAATTGCCATAAACTCGGCCAGTTTTTCCTCTCGCTAATTCAGGAACATCTGGATTCTTTTTTTGTGGCATTATAGACGATCCAGTACAAAATTGATCAGAAATTTCAATAAAATTTATACTCGGGTTTACCCATAAAACAAGTTCTTCAGATAGTCTTGAAATATGCATCATTGATAGCGCAGAATTTGAACAAAATTCAATTGCAAAGTCTCTATCTGAAACGGCATCTATGGAATTTGTGCAAAGACCTTCAAAATTCAAAGCTTCAGCAATTTGATATCTGTCAATGTTAAATGTCGTTCCGGCCAGTGCTGCAGATCCAAGTGGGAGTAAATTTACCCTTCCCCTACAATCTTTAAATCTTTTGTAGTCTCTACTGAACATTTCTACATATGCCATTAAATGATGAGAAAAAGTGATCGGTTGAGCTACTTGAAGATGAGTAAATCCTGGCATTATTACAGATAGATTTTGATCAGCTAAATCAAGAAAATTTGATATTAGATCTTTCAATAAAAGTAATATTTTATCTATTTCATCCCTAAGATATAAGCGAATATCTGTTGCTACTTGATCATTTCTAGACTTTCCAGTATGCAATTTTTTTCCAGATTCACCTGTAACTTCTACTAGACGTTTTTCAATATTTAAATGAACATCTTCTAAATCTAATAGCCAAATAAATTTACCCGAAATAATTTCATCATGAATTTTGTTCAATCCAAATTTTATATTTTTATAGTCACTTAAATCAATTATTTTTTGATTAAATAGCATTTCTGCATAAGCTTGAGAAACTTTTAAATCATTAATGGCTAAACGTTTATCAAAATCAACCGAAGCAGTATATTTTTTTACAAGGTCATTTAATGGTTCACTAAATCGCCCTGACCAAACATTATTTTTATTTGATAGTTGATCTGTCATAATAAAACCTTAACAAAATTTAAATAAAAATACTAATTAATTTTAAAATTTTTTCTATATAATTTTTAATTTTATAAGGGCTATCAATTGACACTCACTTATCCAAAAAAAATAACGATTGCGAGTCGTGAAAGTAAGTTAGCTTTGTGGCAAGCTGAAAATGTTAAAAACAAACTCAGTCAACTATATCCTAATATCTCAATTAATATTTTAGGTATGAAAACGAAAGGAGATCAAATTTTAGATAGAAATTTTTCTATCGAAAGAGGTAAAGATTTATTTATTAAAGAATTAGAATTGGCTATGATAGATGGAAAAGCAGATATCGCAGTTCATTCTCTAAAAGATTTACCAACGGATTTACCAAGAGATTTTAAAATTTCTGCAGTTTTAGAACGTGAAGATCCTCGAGATGTTTTTATATCTAATAAATATAAGTCTTTATTAAATCTTCCAAAACAAGCTACTATAGGGACTAATAGTCTTAGAAGAAAAGCTTTTATTTTAAGAATGTTTCCTCTGATAAAAGTTATTCCCTTAAGAGGAAATCTTGAGACAAGAATTTCAAAGTTAGATCAAGGACTATATGATGGCATAATCTTAGCTGCAGCTGGATTAAAAAGACTAAATTTAACTGACAGAATAAGTTCTTTTATTGGTATAAGTGATTGTTTGCCAGCACCTGGACAAGGAACTATAGCAATAGAAATTTTATCACAAAGAAAAGATTTAGATTTACTTTTAAAACCGATTAATCATATAGAAACTAATACTGAAATACGTGCTGAAAGAAGTTTATCAAAAGAACTTTTTGGCAATTGTCAATTACCACTCGCTGCATTTGCAACTTTATCAGATAATATTATTAGGATGAGAGGAATGGTGGCTTCTGTTGATGGGAAAAAGATAGCATATGCTGATATGAATGGCAAAGCTGAAAATCCAGAAATTTTAGGAAAAACTGTTGCCCGTGAATTAAATATTCAAGGGGCGCAAAGCATAATTTTAGAAAGTTTAAAATTATGATAATTAAAAATAATAATGTTGTATTAACAAAGCAAATATTAAAAAGCCGAAGTTTTCTAACAAAATTTTATAATAAAATTAAACACAAAAATATAGTTTTATTTCCTCTAATAGAAATTATGCCACTAGATAATTATTCTAAATTATTAGATAAAATTAGTAAATTAGAAACATTCGAAATTGTATTTTTCTCTAGTCCCAATGCTATAACCTTCACGTTAAAAAGAGTAAAAAATTGGCCAAAACAAGTAAAAATTGGTGTTTTTGGTTTTGAAAGTTTAAAAACTTTAGAAAAATTTGGAATTAATTACTTAAACTTTTCATTAATTCATCCGAAAGAAAATTTTAATAGTGGAACTGAATCTTTATTAAGCCAAATAAAATTTACCGAAATAAAAGATAAAAAAATATTGATAATAAATGCTGGGGGTGGGAGAGAACTACTATCAAAAACCATGGAATCTCAGGGAGTTTTGGTTGAAGAGGTTGCCTCTTATAAGAGATGTTTTACCCAAATTGAAAATGAAAGAAAAATTTACTTTGAAAAATTGCTGCAAAAAAAATGTATTTGGGTTGTATCAAGCTCTGAAATTGTTAATTATCTTCTCAAATGCTCTAATAATATTGCTGGTAATAGAGGTATCTTAAAAATCTTGGAAAGTATTTTAATAGTTCAGCATGAAAGAATAGTATATTCCGCTAGAAAAATTGGGTTTAAAAAGATTTTATTAATTGAACCGGGTGACGATGCACTATTTGACGCGATACAATATGAATATGAATGAAAATAAAAAACAACCTCCAGTTTCAAAAGTAACAAAAAATAATCTTGGGAATAATGAAAAAAAACAAGATTCTATTAATAAAAGTCAGTTTTCTTCTAAAAAAGCAACTAAATTTCAAAATAAATCTACTAATATCTCAAAAAATCTTGATACATCTAAATTTTTTTCACTTAAAAAAATCTCGTATTTGTTCTTAATAATACTAACAATAGGAATTTTAACTTTTCAATTTTGGTATTTTTATCATGAAATTTTGGAAATAAATAGTAAATCAGCTATGAGATCAAAGAAAATTAATGATTTTGAAAAGGAAAATGAAATTTTAAAAGAAAAATTAAATAAAACATATGAAATTCTCAATGAAAAAGTATTATTATTGGAAGCCTTTAAGGATGAATCAAATAACAAAAAGTCTGAATTAGATGAAATTTATAAAGATTTTATAAAGAATAGAGATCAGTGGACTTTAGCAGAAATAGAGCAAACAATTTCAGTTGCAAGTCAACAATTACAATTGACTGGAAATATAGATGGCGCATTATATATTTTAAATAATGCAGATTTAAGGCTTAAAAAATCAAACAGAAAAGACTTTATCGAAATAAGAAGAGCAATTAGCGAAGATATTGAAAATTTAATAAAAATACAAAGAATAGATTTAGAGGGCTTAGTTATTAAATTAGACAATTTAATATCGATAATTGACAAATTACCACTGATTTCAGACTTTTCAGAAAGTTATGATGAAAAAAATATAAAAGAAAATGTTGATATTTCAGATAAAGATTTAATTCATGAAAATAAAGCAAAAATTTTTTATGAAAAAATAAAAATTCAAATGTTTGAAATATCTAATAATTTTGTCAAAAATTTTTTAAATTTAATAAAAATACAAAATCTTGAAAATCCTCATGTAATTTTATTAAATTCTAAAGAGTCCTTTTTTATAAAAGAAAATTTAAAATTAAGGCTTTTAAGTTCAAGATCATCACTGCTTTCAAAAGAGGAAGTTTTATTTAAAGGAGATATCATGCAAGCTAAAAATACTTTGAATTTATATTTTGATGAGAAGAAAAAAAAAGTAAAGGACGCTCTAATTTTTTTAGAGAGTTTACAAAAAATCTCTCTAAATATTAATAGACCGAATTTGAATAATAGTTTAAATTTAATAAAAAAATATCGTCGGTAGCAAGAATGAAATTTATTTTTAAAATTTTTGTTTTAGTTTCAATAGCGATTGGGGTTGCTATTTTCGCAAATTTAAATAAAGGAAATGTTGTAATACTTTTCCCTCCATATAGAATTGATTTGTCTTTAAATTTTTTAATTTTTTTGTTTTTTATAATTGCAATTTTTTTTATTTTTATAACATCAGTTGCAAAATTTACTTTTGAAATTCCAAAAAATCTGATTAATTTTAGGAAAAAAAGAAAAAATGTAGATCAATTCAAAATGCTTAAAAATATTTTTCAATCATTTTTAGAAGGAGATTTTTCTAACGTAGAAAAATTATTGAAAGATAAAAATAAAATTGACTTAAATGATTATTCCAGTGTGATAAATATAATTGCTGCAAAAGCAGCAAATAATTTAAAAAAATATGATTTAAGAAATAATTTTTTAAAACGTGCTAAAGATGATCCTAATATATTCATAGCTGCTTCAATGGCTGAAATTGAAATGAAAGCTAAAAATCATCATGAAACTGATGATGCTTTAAAAATAATTGATGAACTAAAGAAAAATAATTTCAAAAATATGAGTTTTTATGAGTTATCCATAGAAGTAAATATAAATGCGAAGAATTGGGAGGAAGTTCTTAACTTAATAAGTATAATTGAAAAAGATAAAAGTCTAGATCATAATTATTTAAAGAAAATAAAAACTAAATGCTTTGAATCTTTGTTATCAGATAAAAATAAAGATATAGATTACGTTAAGACTATTTGGAAGAGAATTTCAAAAAAAGATACCTATGATCCGAAAATATTAGTGCCTTTTGTAAACGCACTTATAAATAATGACGATAAAATCTTCGCAAATAAAATTGTAGAAAATGCATTAAATTACAATTGGAATCAATCCTTATTAAGTACTTACTTAAAATGTAGCGGAATAGAAGGTTCAGATTTGCTAATATCTCAAATAAAGAAGTGTGAATCATGGATTAAAGAAAGACCTAATGATGATTATTTACTTTTAATTACAGGGCATTTTTGTTTAATTCAAAAACTTTGGGGAAAATCACAAAGTTATCTAGAAAAATGTTTAAGTTTCTCAAATGATCCTATGATTTTAAGGGAAGCAAATATTTTACTTGCAATACTAAATGATATCTTAGGCAAAAATGAGATAGCTTATAATCACTTTAAAGTTTCCTCTGAATATTTATACTGATTTTTTATTTTTTTAGCGAAAAGGATTTTTATCATTTAATTCGCTCAAGTAATAGTTAATTCCTTTTTTTTCTTTCTTCAGAAAAATGTCTACTGCGTTCGAGAATTTTTCATGAGCTATTAAATGAGCAGAAAAAGTTTTTTTTGGTAAGAATCCTCTTGCTAATTTATGTTCTCCTTGTGCTCCTCCCTCAAATTGAGAAATTTTTTTTGAAATACAAAATTCAATTGCTTGATAATATGAAGTTTCAAAATGAACTAGTGGGTGCTCGGATATGCACCCCCAATATCGACCATATAAAACATCTGATGAATAAATTAGAAGTGAGGCTGCAATTTTTTTTCCTTGATATTCAGCAAATATAAGTAAAGTATTTTGCTGCATTTTTTCTCCAATACTAAGAAAAAAATCTAAGTTTAAATATGGTTGTGAATAATGATTAAAATAAGTATTATCGTAGCATTTTTTAAAAAAAATCCAATCTTCTTCTTTAATTGAGCTTCCTGTTTTTTGAGTAAATAAAAAGCCTGCTTCTTTAACTTTTCTTCTTTCAGCTCTGATTTTTTTTCTTTTTTTATATTCCAAAGAAGCTAAAAAATGGTCAAAAGTTTCATAATTATTATTTTTCCATTGAAATTGAACTCCTTCTCTAATCATATAGTTATATTTTTTAAGTTTTTTTGCCTGTATTTCAGGCAAATATAAAACATGAGTAGAAGATAATTTGTTTTTTTCTTGTATTTCAAATAATTTTTCTATAATAATTTTTAATGAAATTTCATCTTTAAACATTATTCTTGAACCAGTTACAGGAGAAAAAGGGATAGCTGAAAGAAGTTTTGGATAATACTGAATATTGTTTCTTTGATAAGCATCAGCCCAGGCCCAATCAAAAACATATTCCCCATAAGAGTGGTATTTTATATATAAAGGAATAGCTGCCATCAAGTTTTCATGTTCCCAGACCGTTATAAATTTAGGATCCCACCCAGTTTGCAAACAAGCACTTCCTGAGTCATGAAGAGCATTGAGAAACGCAAACGAAAGAAAAGGATTAGCATCTTTTTGAGAAGATATTAGGGAATTCCATGAACTTAAACCAATCTCCTTAAGAGACGATATAATTCGCGTATGGTAATAATTTTTGTTAGTAGAATTATTCATTAAAATATGTAAAGTTATATATGTCGGTTAAATTAGCTATAGCTCAAATTAATTGTGCTCTTGGAGATCTTTCGGGCAATTCAAAAAAAATATTAGAATATGCTGAATTAGCTGCAAGAGAAGGAGTGGATATTCTTATAACACCTGAACTTTCTATAACTGGGTATCCGCCAGAGGATCTACTTCTTGATCATTCATTTTACACAAAAATAAACGATTATTTAAAAAAACTCGCGCAACAATTATCTGCATTTAAAGGATTATATGTCATTGTTGGTCATCCTTCATTTACTGAAAATAATGGGTTTTTTTCGTATCATAATTCAGCATCTGTTTTTTTGAATGGTGAAATTGTAACTACTTATTTCAAAAGAGAACTTCCAAACTATGGAGTATTTGATGAAAAAAGATATTTTCAGTCTGGTTCAAAAATTTGTAAATTTTTTGTAAAAAACATTTGTTTTGCTATAAATATTTGTGAGGATGCATGGGTCCCTGAAACACCACTTAAATCTCGTCAATCTGGAGCAGATGTTTTACTATTATTAAATGCATCTCCATATAGTATCGAAAAATTTGAAAAAAGACGGAGTGTACTTAGATCAAATGTCATTTCTCAGGGAATGTCATTGGTATATACCAATTTGGTTGGTGGACAAGATGAATTAGTTTTTGATGGTGGTTCGTTTATAATGAATGATAGTGGAAAGATTTGTTTGCAACTTAATTTTTTTAGTGAAGACTTTAGATATATTACATTTGATAAAAGTTTTTTTAAGTCTAAGAATGAAATACAACATAAAATTTCAAAAGAAAAAGACATTTACTCAGCACTAGTTTTAAGTTTAAAAGATTATTTCAAAAAAAATAATTATTCAAAAGCTCTGATTGGTTTATCTGGAGGAATTGATTCTGCCTTAACTTTAGCTATAACTGTTGATGCTTTAGGTGCAAAATATGTCAGGGCCGTAATGATGCCATCAATTTATACCTCTGAGATCTCATGGCTTGATTCAAGAGAAATGGTTAAGCTTTTAAACGTAAATTATATTGAAATTCCAATAAAAAACTGTTTTGATGGGTTTCGATCTACTTTGAATTTTGAAGGCAAACTCAAGGGAATAGTTGAAGAAAATTTACAGTCAAGAATAAGAGGGACTTTGTTAATGGCACTATCTAACCAAACAAATTCTCTTGTTGTAACAACTGGAAATAAAAGTGAATTAGCAACTGGATACTGTACACTTTATGGTGATATGGTTGGAGCTTTTGCCATTATTAAAGATATTTATAAAACTTTAGTTTATGAATTATCAGAATTTAGAAATACAATTTCACATGTAATTCCTCAAAGAATTATTGATCGTCCCCCAACAGCTGAACTCAGGCCTAATCAAACCGATGAGGATTCTCTTTTACCTTATGAAATTTTAGACAAGATTCTTTATTTATATATTGAAAAAAATACTAGTCTTGATGATATTGAAAAAAAAGGGTTTGATCGAAAAGCAGTTAAAGAAATTATCGATAAAATCAAATTAAGTGAATATAAACGAAGTCAGGCTCCAATTGGACCGATTATTACTGAAAAATCGTTTGGAAAAGACTGGAGATTTCCAATTACCTCTAAATTTAAGTTATAAATCGTCATTTTTTCTCTCTTTTGCTTTTTAGTAAAACAATTAAAGCTCCAGAGCCTCCGTCAAATCCTCTAGCTTGACAGAATGCCATAACTTCGTCTATTTGAATTAACCAATTACGTAATTTTACTTTTAAAATGGGGATTTTATTTTTTGATCTTAATCCTTTTCCATGGATAATTCTTACGCACCTATTTTGTCTGGTAAGTGTTTTCTTTAAAAAAAATACTACAGCTTCTTTTGCTTCGTTAGATCGTAATCCATGAAGATCTAATTGATCTTGAATAACCCACTTGCCATTTCTTAGTTTTTTAAGAATGTCTCTACTTACGCCATTTCTAGCATAACTGAGATTATCATCTATTTCAAGAATAGTCTCAGGATTGAATTCATCTGAAATGGACTCTTGAATTACAGATTTATCGTCAGCTATTCTTTTTTCTGCTATTGGTAGAGGACGCTCCAATAAGTGAATAACTCTAGATTTAGCTATTAAAGGATTTACTTTTCCAATGCTCTCTCTAAAAAGTTTCATATCACTTAAAAAGTTTTTATCTTTAATATTATTTCTCAAATTAAATTCGTCACTTACAAAATCTTGACTAAATTTTTTTAAATTTTTTAGATTTCTAGATTTTGTCATTTTTTTCCTACTCTAACTTTTTAATCTGTATTTTCCAAAAACTTTTGAGCATCTAAAGCAGCCATACAACCTGAACCCGCACTAGTAATAGCTTGTCTGTAAATATGATCTTGAACATCACCAGCAGCAAAAATTCCTGGAATACTTGTCATTGTTGCCATGCCATTAAGGCCACTATTTGTAATGATATAGTCATTTTTCATTTTTAAATGTTTTTTAAAAACTTCAGTATTTGGTTTATGTCCAATTGCTATAAACACACCTTTTAAAGAAAGATGAATTTTTTTTTGTGTTTCTGAAGATTTTATCAATATGCCACTGACACCATTTTGATCCCCAAGTATTTCCTGTAAAGTGTGGTTCCATAGAATTTCAATCTTTCCCTCTTTTTCCTTGATTAAAAGTCGGTCAACAAGGATTGGCTCGGCTCTTAATTTATTTCTTCGATGAATAAGTATCACTTTTTTAGCTATATTTGACAAATATAAAGCTTCTTCAACAGCGGTATTTCCCCCACCAATTACTGCAACTAATTGATTTTTGTAAAAAAATCCATCACATGTAGCACAAGCTGAAACACCTTTTCCTAAAAATTTTTCTTCAGAATCTAAACCTAAATATTTTGCTGATGCTCCAGTTGCAATTACTAAGGTATCGGTTGTGTACAATCCTGAATCACCAAAAAGCTGAAACGGCGTACTTTTTAAATCACAACTGTGAATTTGATCAAAAACTATTTCTGTTTTAAAACGTTCTGCATGTTCTAAAAGTCTATTCATAAGATCAGGTCCTTGAACACCTAGAGGGTCACCAGGCCAATTTTCTACATCTGTAGTTGTCATTAATTGTCCTCCCTGCTCAATACCAGTTATAAGAACTGGATTAAGGTTTGCTCTTGCAGCATATACCGCAGCACTGTAGCCAGCTGGACCTGAACCTAAAATAAGTAGTCTTGAGTGTTTAGTTTTCAAAATTTTTATTTAATAATTAATTTATTATCAATTTAAAGACATTTCAAGCTTAAGAGGTAGTATGATTAGATAATAAAAAGTCATATTATAAAATATTTAACTAATTATTTCTTAAATTTAAGGTAAAAATTGATAAAGCGATGACGAGAAACACATCATCTTATAATCGAAACTCTTCTCAATCAACTCCACCAATAACTGTTTCTGCTCGTCTGATAAGACTTCTTTACGAGGCAAGATGGCTTGTTTTGACTGTAATTTGTGTTTATTTATTTCTAATATTATTTACCTACTCATCATCAGATTCTGGTTGGTCTCATTCTGGTCTGAGAGAAGATCCAAAAAATTGGGGTGGTATAACAGGAGCTTGGCTATCTGATTTATTACTTTACGTTTTTGGTTTTTCAGCTTGGTGGTGGTTTAATGCTTTTTTGATAGCAGTTTTAGTAAGCTATAGAAATTTGTCCAGAAGAATTTTTTTGGAGGTGACTATTGAAAAAAGTAATTTTTTTGAGATGTTTATCAGAATTATTGGCTTTGTTTCTCTAATAGTTGCAAGCTCAGGTTTAGAGTTTTTAAGAATGTACTCTATTGAGTTAGACTTGCCGGGTAATCCTGGTGGAGTTGTTGGAAATCTAATTGGTACAACTGTTCAAACTGCTTTTGGGTTTGATGGAGGTACATTAATACTTTTAATGCTTTTCTTGTTAGGATTTAGTTTATGTTTTCATGTTTCTTGGATAGCAATTGCTGAAAAACTTGGAGGTTTGATTGAAAATTTTGGAGTTTGGATTAAACAAATCTATTCAACATATTTAGATCGAAGAGCTGGATATGAGGCAGCTCTTAAAAGAGAAGAAAGTATAATACAAGAAAAAAATCGAGTTGCTGAGATACAGTCTGTTCAAATTGTGCCACAGGTTATGTCAGTCCCAAAATCGGAAAGAATTGAAAAGGAAAAACAAGTTTCTTTGTTCTTAGATTTACCTGAAACAAATTTACCGCCTTTGCTCCTACTTGATGAACCACCTGAAAAACAGGAAATAATAAGTTCTGACTCTTTAGAATTTGTTAGCAGATTAATTGAAAAAAAATTATTTGATTTTGGTGTTCAAGTAAGAGTAATTGCAGCTTATCCAGGACCAGTTATCACTAGATACGAAATTGAACCCGCAACAGGAGTTAAAGGGGCTCAAATTGTTAATTTAGCTCGAGATTTATCTAGAGCACTTTCTTTAGTGTCTATTAGAGTAGTAGAAACAATTCCAGGTAAAAATTTTATGGGCTTAGAATTACCTAATCTTAAAAGACAAATAGTTAAATTAAGTGAAATTATTGGTTCAAAAATATATAATGATGATTCATCTTTTCTGACAATTGGATTGGGAAAAGATATTGCTGGAAATCCGGTAGTGGCTGATTTATCAAAAATGCCACATTTACTGATTGCTGGAACAACGGGTTCAGGTAAATCTGTGGGAATAAACGCAACCATACTCTCTTTATTATACAGAGCTGATCCAAATCAAGTTAGACTTATATTAATTGATCCGAAAATGCTTGAATTGTCAATTTATGAGGGTATTCCCCATCTTCTTTCCCCAGTTGTTACAGATATGAAGCAGGCAGGACATGCTTTAAATTGGGCCGTAAATGAAATGGAAAGACGTTACAAACTCATGTCTAAATTGGGTGTTAGAAATTTAGCCGGTTTTAATCAAAAAATAATCGAAGCTGATTTAAGAGAAGAAAAAATTCAAAATCCTTTAACCGAAAACTTTGGTGATTCAGAGCCACTTCAAAAACTCCCTGCGATAGTAATCATAATAGATGAACTTGCAGATTTGATTATGGTTGTTGGGAAAAAAGTTGAAGAACTAATTGCTAGAATCGCACAAAAAGCTAGAGCTGCCGGGATACATTTAATACTTGCAACCCAGAGACCTTCGGTAGATGTGATTACTGGTTTAATAAAAGCAAACATTCCATCTAGGATAGCATTCCAGGTTAGTAGTAAAGTTGATTCAAGAACTATTTTAGATCAAATGGGCGCTGAAACATTATTAGGAATGGGAGATATGTTATTTTTGCCACCAGGAACAAGTCTTCCTGTAAGAGTTCATGGAGCTTTTGTATCAGATGAAGAAGTTCACAGAGTTGTTAATCACTTAAAATCACAAGGAGAGCCAAACTATATTGATGGTATTTTAGATGATGAGGATAGTTCAAATGACAACATTCATGGTTTGCATCATACTCAGGATTTAGAAAGTGATCCAATGTATGACAAAGCTGTTGCTGTAGTCCTTGAGAATAAAAGAGCATCAATTTCATTGGTACAAAGACATTTAAGAATCGGTTATAACCGATCAGCTAGACTTTTAGAACAAATGGAAAAAAGTGGTCTTGTTTCTCCAATGCAATCAAACGGGACAAGAGAAATTTTAATCCCAAAGAAAAATTCGTATTAAAAATGAATTTTCAAATAATGAATTCAAAAAAATATTTTTTTCTATTATTATTTTACCCTACTATATGCAGTGCTTCCGCAATTTCACAACTAAAATATTTTATTGAAAATACACTTAGTGTAAGTGGAAAGTTTAAGCAAAGTGTAATTTTTGATGAAGATACTAATTCAAAAAAAATAAGTTTTTCTTCGGGAAAATTTATATTTGAACGCCCAGGAAAGTTCCGATGGGAATACGAAAAACCACAATCACAAATATTGATCTCTGATGGAAAAAAAATTTATATTTATGATAAAGACCTTAATCAATTGAATATAAAAGATATTTCAAAAAATTTAGAATATACTCCTGTTAGCATTCTTTTTGGTAATAAAAATGTTGAAAAAAATTTTAGAATTTATGATTTAAATAAAAATCAAAATATTGATTGGTTAGAAGCATACCCAAAACAACAGGAATCTTCATTTGAGAAGATTTTGATTGGTTTTAAAAATAATCAATTAAGTAGTATGAAGTTATTTGATAATTTTGGTCAAGTAACAACGTTAATTTTTTTCGATATAAAGAAAAACTTAAAATTTAATAAAACTGAATTTAATTTTGAGATTCCAAAAGATACAGATATATACCGCTAATAGTCTTTAATAATTTGATTATCATGATCGACTCACAAATACTTAGAAAGAATATTTATGATCTTGCAAAAACCTTGGAAGCTAGGAATTTTTTTTTGGATGTCGAGTACTTTTTGGAATTAGATAATCAAAGAAAATCTTTACAATCAAAAACAGAATTGTTGCAAGCAAAAAGAAATGAGTCCTCAAAAAAAATAGGAATTTTAAAAAGCAAAGGAGTTAACATAAATGAATTATTGAAAGATAATTCTGGTTTAGGTGATGAGATAAATATTTTAGAAGACAAACTATCAACTGTTCGTCAAAAAATTATGGAATTTAATCTTATGATTCCAAATATTTTTCATAAAACAGTTCCAATTGGAAAGTCTGAAGTAGACAATGAAGTTTTAAAAGAAGTTGGAAAAATCCCAAATTTTGATTTCAAGATAAAAGATCATTTAGTAATTGGAGAAAAATTAGGGCTTGATTTTTTTAGTGGAGTTAAATTAACTGGATCAAGATTCGCAGTTTTAAAGGGAGGTATAGCGCGGTTACATAGGGCTTTGGCACAATTTATGTTAGATATTCATATAAAAGAACATGGTTATATCGAATGTTATACACCTTATATTGTTAAATCAAATTCATTAATTGGAACTGGACAATTACCTAAATTTGAAGAAGATTTGTTTTCTGTAAAAAAAGGGGGAGAAGATAAAGACCAAGAATTTTTTTATTTAATTCCAACCGCTGAAGTTACATTGTCTAACTTGGTAAGAGATGAAATATTAAATTTAAATCAGTTACCTTTAAAATTAGTTGCTCATTCTCCATGCTTTCGTTCTGAAGCAGGTAGCTATGGAAAAGATACAAAAGGATTAATTAGACAACATCAATTTGATAAAGTTGAAATGGTACAAATTTCTCATCCCGAAAAATCTTATATTATTTTAGAAGAAATGCTAAATCATGCTGAAAATATTTTAAAAAAACTTGATTTACCATATAGGGTTATAAATCTTTGTACAGGGGATATTGGCTTTGGAGCCGCGAAAACATATGATTTAGAGGTTTGGTTACCTGGACAAGAAGCATACAGAGAAATCTCTTCAATTTCAAATTGTGAAAGTTTTCAAGCTAGAAGAATGCAAGCTAGATTTAGAGACAAAAATGGAAAGATAGATTTATTACATACATTAAATGGTTCAGGTCTGGCAGTTGGAAGAACACTTGTAGCAATTATTGAAAATTATCAAAAAGCTGACGGCAGTATTAAAATTCCTGAAGCGATTATTCCTTATATGAATGGTGAAGAGTTTTTGTCACAAAAGTAATATTTATTTTGTAAGTTAAATTTTGTAATCTAAACTATAAAATTTTGTTTATTTCTTCGTTAAATTTTTCAAATCCTATTTGGGAATTTGGAATTTCAAAAATTGGTAAGGATCCGAGATTTTCCAAATTCCAAAAATAAGTATTTATTCCCTCCTGGTTTACAGTAATGTAATTTGAGTTGGATAGAGAGAGTAATTCGCAAAAACCACTTCTAGCTGATATAACGATTTTAGAATTTAAAGCTAGTTTTATTAAGCTATGTATTTCTCCAAAAAAAATTTCATCCTCGTTACTTATTTGATTTTTGAATGATTCATTAGCTTTATCCCAGTTTTTTTCATCAAAATTCCAAATTATTAAATAATTATTTTTACGACATATTTTTGCTATTTTTATAAAAATATCTAGATCATGTTTCTTATTTTTATAATTAGCAAAAGGTGCAATTAAAATTGACTTATTTTTTTTTTCTTCTTTTTTTATATTAATTAGTGTTGGTTTTACTGAGTTCGGAAGCCCGAATATATGTCTAACGAAATTTGTATGAGAAAAAAACTTATTATTAGAATTTTGCCATTTTTGCAATAGAGCACCATCAGAGTAAGAGTTAGCCCATGTAAAAAAAATCTCACCTGGTGTTGGTTGAGGAGCTCTTAAAATCCATAAAGTGGAAGTTATGTTTTTTTCTAAAAAAATTTCTGGCCTTTTGGGTAGTTCGATTGTATTTTCTTTTAAACATGGGAAAAAACTAATTAATGGTTCAAAATAATCTTCAAATGTAAGTATCCTGACCTTTTTTCCAGTTAATTTACTAAGAGGATCAAGAAAAGAAAAAAAAACTGACTTATCTCCAAGGTGAGCCATTGGCCAGATATAATAATCATCAGGCGCATAAGCTTTCAAATATTTTATTAGATTTATCGATGGATTAAAAATATTATGATTTAACATTTTAAATATAAATGAGATTAAATACGCAACTTATAAGTTTAAAATAAAATGAAATTATGAGATACTTAATCTTTAAAATTTATAAAAATAACATATGCTAGGGTTTTTTGCCTTATTTGGTTTTGGAATTCAAAATTCTCAAAAAAAAAAATTTGATAAAATTTTTTCCAAATTAATTTCTTTGTCCAATGAACATCAATATATGGCTTATAACATTATTAAAGAATCTTTAAATGAAGTAATGTTAAAAATTGAATCAATGCCTGAATTCATTGCATATCCTTTTTTAAAAAAAAAAATTAATGAATCAAAGATTTTAAAAGAAAAATTCTTGAGTCAAAAAAATAATGATTTGAGTTATTTAAATTTCATAGGAGTTTCTTTGTTAGAAATTTTTTTTAAAATAATTCTTTCGCGAAATCCAAAGCTAACAAAATATGTTATTAGTAGAACTGTTTCATGGATGCAAATTATGTATAAATATAAAAATATCTCAAAAAATTAACTTTTAAAAGTAAAATGGATAGAGAAAATCGAAAAGTAAACGTGTTCGATAAAGAATTTGATGAACTTGCATCAAAAATGAATTTGTCCCGACTACAGCTATTACAAAAATGGTCTGAATATATTTTAAGTAATGGAATGAATCGCCAAGAAATTTTGAAATTTTGGGCTAGTGGTATTTTGATTGAAGGGGTAGTTCCAGGGATTCAACTTCATCAATTAGCTCAGAAATTTAAGCCCTATAAAACTGAGTTTGATTTAATAAGACTTGGGCCACTTAGTGATGGTGGCTACCTTGTGCCAGATGATTTGGAAGGAGTTGAGGCTTGTTTTTCTCCTGGCGTAGACGATAGAGCGCACTTTGAAAAAGCATTATTTTCTCAATACAATATTAATAGTCATTTAGCAGATTTTTCTGTTGATAAGCATCCTGAAGGTTTAAATCCACTAAGCTTTACAAAAAAATTTATAGGTTGCCATAATGACGAGAAATATATGACTATGGAAAGCTGGTTTGAAAAAAATTATTTCCGAGATAGTAAAAGCGATTTCATCCTTCAAATGGATATTGAGGGTGCGGAATGGGCTGTTCTTCTCTCTACACCTGATTATTTGTTAAAAAAATTTAGAATTATTGTTATCGAAATGCATTGGTTAACAAATTGGGCCAAACAATGTTTTTATGATCATGCAGAATCTTTAATTAAAAAGCTTTCTCAGCATTTTACAATTGTTCATGTTCATCCAAATAACGGTGGTACACTTGCAGATATTCATGGAGTTTTAATTCCTTCAGCAATAGAAATTACATTATTTAGAAATGATAGATTCAAACAGATTAGTGAAAATCATGATATTCCTCATAAATTAGATGTTTGCAATAATCCTCAAATTAAAGATTTTGAGTTACCTTTTTCTTTTAGATAAAAAAATTAATCTTCAATAGCCACAGATTTTATTTGTATCCAAACTTCATCATCAATTTTTAAGTTAATTTCAAACAGTGATTTAGATGTTACTCTTGCTAAAAAAATATTTTTACCAATCAGAATTTTCACTAATGCAAACCCTTTCTCGTCATCATTTAAAATTGACTTAATTTTTCCCTGAAGAATGTTCTGAATAGTAGTTTTTTTCGGTTGCTCTTTTACAATACTAATATCCTTAGCATGGATTTTTAGTCTGATTTTTTTTTTAATTACTATTTCAGATTTGCTTCCCCAAAGACTTCCGCCAGAAAAGTCATAACGAGTTAGGTTCCATCTTTGATCAATTTCTCCAATTTTTACATCCAAAATAGTTTCTTGGATTTGTCCATATTTTTGAAAAAAATTTTCTTGAGTATAAGAATCTGTAAAAGATCCATTACTCACTAATTTTCCATCATTAATAATAACAATGTGGTTGGCTAAGCGAATTACTTCATCAATTGAATGCGTTACAAACAAAATTGGTATTTTTAATTCATTATTTAATCTATCTAAAAGAGGATAAATTTCCTTTTTTCTTTTTATGTCCAATGAAGCTAAGGGTTCATCCATAAGAATTAATTTTGGTTTACTAACAAGAGCTCTAGCTATAGCGATTCTTTGTTTTTCTCCGCCAGATAATGATTCGGGAAATCTTTTTAAAAGTCCCCTTATGCCCAGTAAATCTAATAAATAGTTTAAGAAATTTTGATCATTTCCATTAATTCTTTTTAAAACAAACTTTAGGTTATTTTCTATAGAAAGATGGGGAAATAAGCTTGATTCTTGAGTAACATAACCAATTTCTCTTTTATGAGTTGGTACCCAAATTTTCTCATTTTGCCAAATAACTTTGTTTACAGAAATTTTACAGTTATCATTTTTTTCTAAACCCGAGATACATCTTAAGATTGAAGTTTTTCCACTACCAGATTCACCAAAAATAGCTGTAATACCTTCGCCAGGTAAAACTAAATTAACATTGAGTAAAAAGTTTTCTTTTTTTAAATTTATTTTTAATTCAATATTATTCATTTAATATTATATTGTTTGATAGGACTAAAAATCCTTAAAGCAATCAGAACAACAAAAGAGAATATAAGTAAAATGATTGATAGGTTATGTGCTTGTGAATATTCAAGAGCTTCAACGTAATCATATATTTGAATTGATGCAACTTTAGTTTCATTTGGAATATTACCACCTATCATTAAAACGACACCAAACTCTCCAATTGTATGTGCAAAAGTCATAACTATAGCTGTAATAAATCCAGGTTTTGACAGAGGCACTATTACTGAAAAAAAAGCATCAATTGGAGATGCTCTTAAAGTAGCTGCGATTTCAATTGGAGTTTTACCAATATTTTCAAAAGTATTTTGTAGGGGTTGAATCATAAAAGGCAAAGAATAAAAAATTGAACCAATCACTAATCCTGTAAAAGAAAAAGAAAATTGCTCTAATCCAAAAAAGTCAGTAAATTTTCCGATTGGACCATCAGGTCCCATAGCAATAAGCAAATAAAAACCTAATACAGAAGGAGGAAGAACGAGAGGCATTGTAATAATGGCGCCTATAATTTTTTTTAGAAAATTTTCTTTGTAAGATAACCACCAAGCTATAGGTGTACCAAAAAATAGTAGTATTAGTGTCACTATGCTTGCTAATTTTATTGTTAGCCAAATAGCTTGTATTGCTTCAAATTCAGGCATAAGATTTAACAATTACAGAAAATAAGTTTTATTTTAAATTATATTTGTAACCATAAAACTCAAAAATTTTTGTGGAGTCTTTTGATTTCAAAAAAGACAAAAAATCTTGGGCTTTTTTTGAATTCTCAGCTTTTTTTAGTAATATGGCATTTTGTTTTATTTCGCTATGCATTTCCTTAGGAACAACCCATGCAGAACCATTTTTTATAATTTCTCCTTCAAATATTTGAGATAATGCGACAAAACCTAATGTAGCATTGCCCGAGGAAATAAATTGAAAAGCTTGAGAAATATTTTCGCCCATGACAATTTTTGATTTTAATTTTTCATATATTTTTAGATTTTTGAGAGTTTGAACGGAGGCGTTACCATATGGCGCCACTTTTGGATTTGCTATAGATAAAAATTTAAAATTATTTTGAATTAAGATATTACTAGAATTTTTAATTAGGTTTTTTTCTTTAGACCACAATGCGAGCCTCCCAATTGCGTATGTAAATTCGCTTGACTTTAAACCGTACCCTTTTTGGATTAATATTTTTGGCGTTTTTTCATCTGCAGCTAAGAAAATATCATAAGGTGCTCCATTTGAGATTTGTGCAAAAAGTTTTCCAGTTGATCCAGAAATAATAATAACATTTTGTTCTGTTTTTTTTTCAAATATAGAGACAATTTTTTTTATTGGTCTAATGATATTTGAGGCAACAGCTAATTTAAGATCTGAGGCATTAGAAAAATAAAAAGCTTGAAGTAAGAATAAAAATATAGATAATAAAATTTTTTTATTAAAACTTTTTTTTTGAAAAGAATTATTATTTTTTTTCAAAAACATAACTTATCTTTTCATATTTTAGATAGTCGTTTTTTCCAATGTCTAATCCATTATGACGAAGAATGTTATAGGCTGTGGAAATATGAAAATACATATTTGGTAGTGTAAATTCTAATAAAAAATCAATGCATTTGTGTTCAACTTCTTTTCCAGCAAAATTTGTAATTATTAGTTTTTGTTCTTTACTATTGATTTGTTCTGGAGAGAAACATTTTATATAGTTTATTGAGTTGGTAAGTCGCAATATGAGATCTTTGAAAGAGGATTCATTGTCTTCATCATTAGGTATTTTTGAATCAGTAAGTCTTGCAAGGAAACGTTTTGGGAAATCACTCGCAAATTGAACTTGAGCGATAAAGTTAAACATATTTGGATACAATCTAAAATGTGTTAGAAATAATTCATCGATATTATTTTGCCTCGAATAATCTTGTGCTTTGTAAATTATTTGACTCAAATTACCTAAACCTTTTAAAAAAATTGGCACACTTAATTGATATAATGATGTATTCATTTTAAAAAATTACAGTAATTTAGTATTTTACGGTTTTGACAAATTTTAAAGTCATTCTGTCAGATTCACCAATACTTTTATATTTTGGAATATCTTTATCATCTAAATTTCTTAATCTTGGTGGTAAATTCCAAACACCTCCTGGATGATCTGCAGTATCAAACTCATTGCTGTTTATTTCAGATTTTTTTTGAAGTTTAAATCCTGCTTTCTTGGCCATCTCTATTACATAATCTTCAGTAATATAACCGCTGTTAATTTGCTTTTCGAAATCAGTTCCGGGTTTTGCGCGATGTTGAACTACCCCTAAAATCCCCCCAGGTTTTAAAGAAATATAAAATCCATCAAACATCCCTTCAATTGTTCCAGCTTTAGCCCAGTTATGAATACTTCGAAAAGTCAAGACCATGTCCAAAGTATTGGGCTCTGTGAATTCTAACTTTTTTGATTCATAGTCATAATTTTTAACTAAGGCATTTCCATAAACATTAGGAAATTTCTTTAATTTTTTTTTATAAGCTTCATCTACCTTTTTTCTCCATGTTGGCGAGTCTTCTTTTGGATTTCCATTCGCACCAACAAATAAACCATTATCTTTTAATACTGGAGCAATAATTTCAGTATACCAACCTCGAGAAGGGTTTAATTCCAAAACTTTCATCCCAGGTTTTAGTCCAAAAAATAGAAGAGTTTCTTTTGGATTTCTGTACTTATCTCTTGCTTTATTTTTATCAGAACGATGATCGCCTTTGATTGCTTCATCGATTAAAACTTCAATATTCTGAGCATTTGCTTTTAAGAAAAAATTATAAGAAAAAAAACTCAATAATAGAAGAAAGTTTATAAAAACAAATTTTTTTTTAAAAAAAATATTTAAAGAATTATTTAAATTCATATCTAGTCCAATAGAGTTAAAAAAAGTAATATATATTTAATAATTTAATAGTCAAGTAAATAGTTTAATAGTTTAATAGTTAATGAAAAAAAAGTGATATTTTTTTTAATAAAAAATATCCTATTTTTAGGATAATAATAATTATTTAATGATAATTTTAGTTCTATTTTAAAAAAACGTTTTATCAATTGGAATGTATTTTTTTTTACAGCTGATTTTGATATACCTAAAATGCTA
>MDTB01003125.1_pt1 | contig 49272 bp, 79 predicted proteins | sample 811161 | NCBI WGS metagenome assembly MDTB01 (sample SAMN05326650, study PRJNA326480) | marine metagenome | isolation source: seawater | place: Mediterranean Sea | collected 2009
ACCCAACTTGCTCTCATAATTTTTTCTTCAAGATCAAAACGATCAGCCATTAATTTCTTCCTCTTCTTAGTTAATCTTTGTAATTGGCGATTCCGGAAGGACTCGAACCCTCAACCTACAGATTAGAAGTCTGTTGTTCTATCCAGTTGAACTACGGAACCTTTGGTGCCCTCGGCCAGACTCGAACTGGCATGGCTAACGTGCCGACGGATTTTAAGTCCGTTGTGTCTACCTATTCCACCACGAGGGCGTTCAAAAACTTGTGATTATTTCCTCTTACTTTACGAAGGCGTAGGGTTGATTCCAACTACCAACATTAACATTAATGTAGTAGGCAGTATCAAAGTAATCTATCTGAGAGTCACTGTTGTCATACCAACCAGTCCCTTTACGATAGCCGTCACCATTGATAGGCGCCGTTTTGATGATATCAAAAACTTTTTGGAACATGGCTTTATGGTCACCTGTACGTTCCAACCAGTATTGATTAATTTGAGCATAACCATCATCTTCAGGGCGGAAAAGATCACTAAAGTCTACATCACCCTGTTTGATAGTTACGTTAACACTTGAAGAATGGTCTTTACGAACACCAAACTTTAGATTAGGAAAAGTTTGTTTAAGTTCTTTACGAATTGCTTGAACGTCTTCTTTTGAAATATATGCCATCTTCTCGTCTCCTTTGTTTCTAACTATACATACAGTATAGCATCTATGTCCAAACTGTCAACCACTTTTTAGTAAAAATAAAGAAAGTTTGGATCATTTTTGAGTAGCACCCAACGTCCGTCAAAACCCTTGTTATGCTTTGGGCCTTCTGTTTTGTGTTCACTACGAAGCAACATTTTACCGCCTCGTACTTCTTCAACAAACCATAAATTTCCATGTTGATGAATACGGTTTTTGCCATGGCGTGTTTTACCACGTAGAAGAACTTTATCTGTTGGATTAGGAATATCCATCATGAACATCCTGATACACAAATAAACAAGGCGTTTGGATCTATTTTTGAAATTAAAAATGTAATTACGAACAAGGTTTCCCACCCCATGACATTCTCCTCTTTCCTTAATGTACATACAGTATAGCACCTATAGGAAATGTGTCAACCAAAAATGTTAGGAAAATTAATTATAATTTAGGAATAATATTACCTTGGTCTGCTATGTAAAGTTCTATTAGTCTTCTTAATTGATCTGAGAAGTCCATATGCTCAGTCGACTGTTCCATGTAAATAGCATCAAGGTATTCTATTGTTTCGTTAAGTAAACTTGTTACTTCTATATATGTAGTGTATCCTAGAGTAAGGATCATTACAAGTAGTACTGTTAAAAGTACCTTAAAAATTTTGTCAAAATCAAACATTTATCTCTATAAGTTTCAGTACACATGATGTAGGTATTACTGTGCTACTTCCACCTTCCCCTAATTTTTGCTCTTTATTAAAATTAAAGTCGCTCATTAAAACATGAACATCTTTGTTCTGTTTAACTAGCCAACCAGTACTAATACATATTGCTGGTTGAGATGCTTGAATTTCCTTCAATTCACGCCAACTAGGATCAGACTCAATATCTTTCCAGTACACAACGTAAAACTTAAAGTCTTCCACCGGAGGGTGAAAGTCAGGCAAGGCAGGTTTCCCCGCCTTTGCCTTTTTAGTGTTTTTGGCTTTATGCCGATTAGGCATTAATTAAACCTTTAGCGATTGCTTTGTAACCAGCAGAGATAACTCTTCTGCTTGGAGTACCCAATCTATATTTTTTAACACCATTTTTTCTAGTGTTTAAATATACAGGGTAACCAGCAAATCTTAAAGATTGTACAACCGCTTGTGGGTTGCCAGCGCCAAATCTTGAACTGATTTGTTCACTTGTAAGTTCTTTTCCAGATTGGAAAGCCTTAAGTACTTTATCTTGAATTGTCATGTTATTTTTTCCTTTCTCAAAAAAGTTTTGTATAAAATTATATAACATAATACATACAATATAACATCACTACAACTATAAGTCAACTTTTTTATTGAATTGTTTTGGTTTTTTTTGGAAATAATTTCCAATATGTAAATGTTGGGGCAAGGATGCCCCAAACATTAATCTTCTTTGGATAGTTTTTCTTGTCCGTATGGACCTTTAATCCAATTTATGACTGTTCCTGGATCAGTGTTGGAATAAGGATCGGCCTCAGTATTGTCGGCTTTGCCTTCTTCAACCCATTGCTTAATGATTTTGGTATTTTTTACAATCATAGCATATCTCCATGATCTTTTACCAAAACCTTCTCTTAACTTGTCTACCAATTGTTCCATATTTCTTGTGAAAGATTGGTTACCATCTGGTAGCATCTTAACGTGTTCAATACCTAGATCTTTTGCCCAAGCATTCATTACATAAGCGTCATTAACAGAAACACAATAAACATCATCTATACCTTCGTCAAGGAATTCTTGATATCTGTCTTCGTATCCTGGTAACTGTTGAGTTGAGCAAGTTGGAGTAAAAGCACCTGGTAAACTAAAAACTACTACAGTTTTATCTTTGAAAAAGAAATCTGTATCTACAGTTTCCCATGAACCATCTACTCTCAATTTCCACTGAATATAAGGAACATTATGTCCTTCTTTGTGTGCCATGTTTAACTCTCCGGATTGTTTGTTATTAACATATTTATAAAAAAGGAGGCACAGGCCCCCTAATTCTGTTTTTGTTTAGTCTTTAGCAAATTCTTGTTGAAGTTTAATATTATCCATAAACTCTTTCTTTGTTGCCGAATCGTGACTAAAAGCGCCTCTAAGAACTGTTGTTTGTGTTAAACTACTCTTTGCTCTAATACCTCTGTTTTCACAGCAACCATGTGTTGCTTGTACATATACACCAACATCTTTTGAACCTGTATGTTTTTGTATTTCGTTAGCGATCATTACATTAAGTTCTTCTTGTAATGTTCCTCTTTGGGCACACCATTGAGCAATTCTAGTATATTTGCTTAAACCTAAAAGTTTAGGGCCAGCAATTATTCCAATATAGGCTACACCTGCCACTGGTTGATGATGATGTGAACAAATGCTTTTTAGTTCACTTCTTACTACCAACATTCCTTCATACCCACCTTCAATGTAGTTAGGAAAAGAATTTGGATTCGGCATTGGATCATATCGGCCACGCATTATTTCATTTATATACATTTTAGCCATTCTTCTTCCAGTATCCATGCTGTTAGGATCATTCTCTCTGTCAATCACCAAACTGTCCAATACATTTTCAAATGCTTCTGTTGCCTCATCAATTAATGCTTGTTTATCACCATCTTCAAGCACTTCACTAATATTATCATTGGCCCAGAACTTTTTGTTCTTCTCTTTTAATCTTTGCTTTATTACTTCGCTTTTTTTCATTTTTTCTCCGAGTTTAAGACGAGGATGTCTGTTTGTATAGTTTTTCACCATCAAAAAAACTTGATGTTTTTTCAACTAGTTTTTCACAAACTTGTTTGTAATCATTTCTTGTCATTTGTTTTTCAATAAAGTCGATTACTTTATCTTTATTGAGTATAAAGTTTTCATAAGTGTCAGTCCATTCACTTGGATACAATACTTCGTCTGTAGCCATTTCTGTATAACTTAACCTATTAGGCACCATTGGCAATGTACCAACCAAAGCACCTTCATACCAACTTATACCAAGTGTTTCTTGTAAGTTAGCACTGAACACTAGTTTACTTTTTGCTAGAAGTTCATGGTATTCATCTTTTGTTAATTGTGTATCTTGAGCAAAAACAAATTTATACTGTGGCATACTCTCAGCCAATTCTCTAAACATATCAGGTTGTTTTTCAGGAGCCATCCTATGTGGAAATAGTATTATGTTTTCTTTATCTGTTTTAGCAAATGGTTCTAACACATCTTTAAGATATTCCATAGGCCATCCTACTTGTATAAACTTTTCATTTGGTTGTGTTTGAAATGCCTTACAGAACATATCAATATGGAACTGTGTAGCAAAGTAATTATGATCATAACACTCAAACATACTTGCTTCAGCAAAACGTACCCAAGGCTTATTGCCAATTAGTCTACCTAAAAAGTCCGCCGGATCATAACTACCAGCGTGCCACATACCACCAATACGAATGTCAACACCCAATAGTTCTGCCATATAACGTAATTGAATAACTGTAGGATTCCAAGCATCAGTATAAAGAAAATAGTCACCATCTTTAATAGTTCCATTACAAAACATTTCTCCTATCTTTTCTAACTGCTTACTTTTATAAACATTAGTACCACCAAAATTTAAAAATGCTCCTGGTGTTGTTGCTTGTGGTGTCTCTCCTCCACTTATTGTTACCACATCACAATCAGCATAATCACCTAATTGTTTAGGTAAAAACTCTTTCCATTGAGCCGTATAACGAGTGTCAACTGCTTCAATGTCAACAATATAAATTGTATTCATGATGCCATCCCTAATAATGTTTTAATTTTTTCGTCATTAAATTTGAATACTACTGTTTCTTCCATTTCATCATCATATGAATGATCTACCCAAACAAAGTCTTGTCCATATTCATATCCTGACCTGCCAAGAATAGCACTTACTTTCGCTACTGCTTCTACAGTTCTGTAGTTGGCATTTAGAGCACCACCCTCAACAGTATCTCCACTGGTTTCACCAATGTAGCGATCCCTGTTAGATACTTTGTCTATAATACAATGATGTTCAAACTTCATCTCTTTCCTCATCTTTTTGTGATTCTAGTTTTGCTAACAGAATCATTAACCCTACACTTAAAGGAACTGATATCAACAAAAACAATAAAGCGTGTTCTAATGTCCACATTAGTGCCTTGCCTTTCTCTTTTGGTCTTTCACCCAGTTGTTTGGTACACGTTTGCCTTCTTTGAAAGCACTAAAACTTGTCCAACTTTTGCTGTTTTTATTATATAGATCTTTTTCATTGAAGATCCAACCAAATTGTACACAGAATTTCTTATATGAATCCAAGTCGTCAAATAGTTTAACCACATCGGTACTCATAGGCTTGCCTACATCTGTCATTGTAATATTAAACTCTCTCATAATTGTAGGTTGTGTCTGAACCGTTCTCTCCATCCTCGGAGACCTCGATCCTTACTGTTCGCTCTGGATATCGAGCGGCAATTTTTTCGAATAATTCATCTGAGATCATCTCACATGATTTGTAATCTAGAATAAGCACTTCACTGTCGGTTGTGCTCTGCTTCTCACTTCCTCCAGTACTTTGTGTTGTATCGGCTCCTGCTCCTGAGTAGAGTCTTTCGAGCCATCTTTTGAACTGGATGAATTCGATATCTCTATCGTCGTGGAACACTTCGATCCACACCCTGAAATGAAAAATGTGGCGATGAGGATAACCAAGAAACGATACATCATCCCAACCTCCAGTCTTTAATTTTGGATCTTCAAGTGCCGCAGGGTATTTATGTATTCCCTCTTTCTTAAACGTTACCCAGATCATTTTATCTGCTTTTTCTTTTTGCCTAACTGTAGCCTGTTGTATACTTGCTTTTCTCATTTCATCGATCATTATATTGCCTTTACTTTAAATTTTATAATATTGTATATGATTTCCAATACAAAGTCAACCTTTATTACCATATTTTAATGTCCAAAGATCCATCTCTTGATCCGTTGCCAAATATATTATACCCAACCTACGTTTGTTAGTATTTGAATAATCAGTATCAAAGCACCAACTAGAGTTACAACCTGGATTGTGTTTATAATCGTGCCACCAAAAATATTCAACTGTACTTCCCCAAGTTGTCCAACACCAATCTCTCATCTCAATAAAGTCATCAACATGGCATTTTACTTGATAATCAAACTGTCCAAAAAGTTTATTCCTACTGTCAATCTTTCTTATTTTGAATCTATTGTATCTCATACTTTCAAACAGAGGGCCTAGAACTTGTCCTATGTGTTGTGGACCTCCTGCTCTTCTCCATTGTGGTCTCATCATCTCTGATTCTTTAGTCGATTGATCTCATCTCGGAGTGCCAGTTTCTCTTTCTTTTTAGTAAGTAATTCGTATTTGCTACCAGTAGTTCTATCTGCTTCTCTTACAGTTTCTAAGTCTGTTACTTCCCTATCTAGTTGTTTGTGTTTGTCTTGTAGAGATTTAATCCTATTTAAGATTTTACTCATTGTTGACCTCCTTATCATCCTTGTATCTATCCCAACAAGTAAACTTGTTGCCGTCCATTAGATCATGTAAACTATGGCACCATACACCAGGATTAGTTTGATTGTATCCTACGTCATCTAACTTGACCATAGTATTATATGGCCATTGTTGTATATGAGGCATAGGAATTCTAATTTGTGGAATAAAGTTATTGTATTCTATTAACGGTCCATCTAGAAAGTTGTTAGAATATTCATACGGAATATCTAAACTACACAAATAATCTAGTTTAAGAAAATACTTAATAAGTTCTTCCCATTCTTCCATTGAATGATTTTGTAAACTGTGGTTAGCACCAAAAAATATGTGTTCACATTTGTTGTCCACATACATCTGTTCGATCTTATGTGGATCATGTATACCTACAACAAACAATGTTCTTTTTTCATAAGCAATAGTTTTTTCAACTTCGTTGCCTACAAAAAAGTTTACATCACTTTTAACTGTACCTGAGTATTCTCTTTTCATTAAAAACCTATTGAAAATATTATTACGCCAAAAATTAAAACATATAATGAAATAACTTTTAAAACTTTAATTAACGGTAATGGAATAACTTTTAAGACTTTCATTACCAACCCATATATCCTTTAAATAAGCAACCTGCTATAACCATAAAACCAATAAGGTATCCAGGTATCAATACCGCCGGGTGCATTCTAGTCATTATATCTTTGTTATCTTTTTCTATTTGTTCCCATTCTTTTTTCATACTATCTCCTCTATTATTCCTAATGCTTCAGCAAGGATAAATCCTGTACCAGAAAGCATAATTAAAAATCCACTGTTAGCGTCAAAATTATTAGCACTCCAAATCATGTAACCTGCCCATGCTAATAATCCTCCTGCTACAATACGGAAGATACTTTTGACTAAACTGACAGCAAAGTGATTATAACTTGGATCTTTTGGTTGTATATTCATTTATTTCTCTTTCTAGTTGTTCAACTTACTACACCTCGAACAGAGCATTAAATTGAGAACTGGCGTTTACAGTTTTCTTTCCAACAGCACCTCGTGTACCAGGAACTCTCATCCATAGTTTTACATTATCATCAATAAATTTTAATGCTTTATCTCGGTCACTTATTTCAAATACATGATCAATCATTTCACAAACAGCACGTCTTTCAAAAGTATCTTCAACTAACCAATTAGGATACTGTCCACCGTCCATTGCTTTATTGCCTTCTTGTATTGATCTAATATGTGTATAAACATTATGATTCATCATTAAAAAGTAAGAGAAACTGTCCCAAGATGTTTTACCTTCTTTACCATTCTTATTTAGGTCGCCGGGTCCATATTTTAGGACGTCATTTACTTTAAGTCCTTCGCTGAAAGGACTAGGAAACCAACTTGTATGATGCTTGGCACAAAGTTCGTCCCATGAACTAGTATCTTTGCTTAAACCTTTATCATCTGGAGCCGGTTCCATAATATAAGACCATTTACCATTATGATCTAAACGCCAATTTGTATATTGCTGTCCATTGGCTGTACATAAAAATGGAGAAGCACAATCAAAAGTTACTGTGAAATTTTCATTGTGATATTTTCGTACAGCACGTTGGACAGCGGTCAGCATAAGTCCCCATTCTAACTTGGAAGTTCCAAGAAAGTGCATGAAGTCCTGTTTGCCTTTTTCTAGTAATCCATCAAATCTTAATATAACTAACCTTTTCAATGCTAGGTGTATGTCACACATATTCTGACCTCCCATTGACCAACCGTTAAAGTGTTCATTAGGATATAGTTTTGGATTACAATATTTCTTCATTTGCTCATACCAGTCATCTGCTTGAGCAAAGTTTTCACCTTGAAGAACATTTAGAAACTTACAATCACCTGATCTGTTTTTAATAAAGTATTCGTTGTTTTCTTGAGTACCTTCTACTGCTTCTTGATAAGAACCAATTTGACTTGCTTTAGCACCTTCAGGAGAACGTGATACCCAAGCAGGAATATCTAGTATCATGCCATAGTCCATATAAGCGTCCATCCACTTTAAAACTTGTTCACGTTTCTTTTGTACTTTTGGATCACCACTACCGGCTCTCCAATCGCCTTCCCATTTGCCCTTACCAATTTGGAAACCACCTGAGTCACCTAACAACCAACTGTTATCTCTATCTCTGTTACGATACATATCTTCTTTAGGAATATCACCTACTTCTAAAGAAGCGTGGCCTGCCGAATGTAGTCCCCATTTGTATTGCCAAATGGCCGCGGCTGGTTCTAACCAGTTACCACTTTCAACAAGACCATTCATTGATGAAGGAAGCCTATCTTTAGGAATATATTCTTCGTATCTTTGTTTGCCTACAAATGTAGCATAGAAACTACTAATAGCAGGCAAAAAGATAGCATAGTCCTTTTGTTCGGTTGTTAGATTTGTTGGAAGTTCGCTCAACGTCCTACCCCTATTTGCTTTGTGCTGGTAAGATGTATTCATAAACAGCAAGTCCGCTGTCTACTACAATTTGAGCCGCTCCTTGGTCACTGAACATCATAGTTTTGTCACCTGATAGTTTTAATATTGCTTGAATCTGTTGTACTGGCCATGCCCAACCCTGTGTTAGTTTGCCTTCTACACTTGATTCAAATACAAAGTCACCAGCATGAGTAGAATGATCACCAAAGTAAAATTTTAGATCCGTACCATCTGTTTTAGCAACGAATGTTGTTTCTTCAGCGTGTACTTGACTTTGATAAGCAAGTCTTTGAATACTTGCTACTGTTGGCATAACTGTTACATTCCATTCAACGCCTTTAAACTTAACACTTTTAAGTTTCTCACTAATGATCTCACTAGTCATAAACCTATAGTCATTTTTAAAGTCACCTGTGTCGTTTTCAAAATGTATACCTACAGGTACTTCATCACCATTACGTTCTTGCTTTTGTATTTCAAGTTTAGCATTGTCTTTGTAAACTGGAATCTTCAATAGCAAATCAAGTTTATTCAAGTTTGGCATACCAAACGTACCCATAAACTCTGCTGTTGGGTTTTTAAAAGTTGCTTTGACTATAACAGATCTATCTTCTGCTAGTCCTTCTAGTTTAGTTTCTTTATCTGTTCCTTCTATCTTAACAAGGTCGATAAATCCTAAACCATGTGTGTGTTGTACTATGTCTTGTAAATAATCTTTCATTTTATTCTCCATTTATGCCTTTATTATACTTTACTTCGTGCCTTAATGTCAAGTTTTTTTTCGATGTTTTTTATTCGATTTTGTTGCCTGTTTGAGTACGGATAAGTCTACCTCCAACTCCTCCGAAAGTTTGAGTATGGCTGATGTGTCTTTTGGAAAACAATGTCCACCCCAACCAAACTGTTTATCAGGACCAGGTACTGTTGTATGACCTTTGCCAATTCTAGTATCCAATCCCAACAAATTGCTGACAGTATCGTAATTGGCATTTGCTTTGTTACATAGTTCATACAGTTCGTTGAAGAATGTAAGTTTAGTTGCCAAAAAACTGTTAGCAAAATATTTTACTATACTTGCTTCTGTTAAGGTACAAGTATGTATGTGTTCTATTAATGGCAGAGAACCATACAGTACATCTGCCCAAAATTTTGTATCTCTCGTATGATCACCGCCAAGTATAGCATACTTTTGATTAACGAAATCTTCCATTGCTGTTGCTTCACGTAAGAACTCTGGATAAAATGTTATGCTAAATTCTTTAGATAATTCTTGTAAGTGATCAAATGTAACTGTACTTTTAATAAGGATAGGTTTGAATTTAAATCCAGTTTCTTCTACTTGTTGTAATACGTTGTATATGTTGTCAGCATTAACTGATCCATTTTTCTTTGCTGGTGTACTGACAGCAATAATTATACCATCACTATCTTCTATATGGTCCTTAATCTTATTGTTATTAAACCTTGGGTCAACTGGTACTACTTCGTGTTGTTTAGAAAGTAACTCGCCTATAGCACTTCCTACAAATCCATAACCTGCTACAATAAATTTCATTATAATCCTTTCACGAACTCCATCACATCATATTTAGGTTTCCATCCTGTAGATAAGAGTGGGGTTATATCTGCTGTGTTGTCTTGTGCTTCACAAGTATCACCAGGCACTAATGGTACATTAATACCTACTGACTCTGCTAATTCTTTTACTCCTACACTTTTACCTGTACCAATGTCAATTGTTCCTGCTAATACTGTATTGTCTAGGTTCTTAATAATTGCTGAGCAGATATCATCTACATGGATAAAGTCTCTACTATGATTAGTAACGTATGCTAATTTTTTATCTCTGATACGACCTACTAACATTTCTTTTCTACTGTTTTGTCCATAGACAGTTGTAAACCTCATACCTAAACTGTCAGAAGGTGCTACTGCCTCCATTGCTCTTTTACTAGTGCCATATGGAGATAACCACCATTGTTTAGCACAAGAACTAGAAGCATACAATATTCTCATATTGGCTCTATGTGCCAAACTAAAAAGTCTTTTACTTAATTCTACGTTAGTGTGCCAATATGCTTTTGGTTCTTCTATGCTTTTTCTAACGTTTGCCAGACCTGCTAAATGAACTACTACTTCACAACCATCTGGTTCCCAATTTTCTATATCGTGATCCTCATCTATGTTTCTATCGTATTCAACAATTTCGTGATCATCTTTAAGAAGTTCTACAAGTCTAGACCCTATAAAACCTCTACTGCCTGTAATGTTTATTTTCATATTACTCCTTATTCAAATGTAAACAAACTATCAAATGTAGTATTAGTATCTGTGTCAGTAACTAGATCCCAGTCTAATACACCTAACAAGTTGTCTACTTTATTACCAATGATTGTTGTTTCCATTTCGCCCTCATCAAATGGCAAGTCTTTGAACCATTGTGGAATGTGTAGTTCATCTGTTGGATATGCTACACTTTTCATTCCTAGAGGATTTGCTCTTAATTTACATACTATGACTTTTTGCCCGTCCATAATAGTTTGACTGTACTTGTCACTGTTCATATTTTTCAAAGTATTCCAATTCATACTTGCTCTAACGTGTCCAGGCATATTTGCTTTACCTTGTCGTCTTTCTTCTTCAGTAAATTTTGTTAAGTTGTTACAACGTTTAGGAGTTCCTTTTTCCCACGCTGGTCTATGTTTGAAATCTTGTTTAAAGTCTCTTATCTTTTCAATAACTGTATCTCTGTCATCACCTGTTAGCACACCTAATAATATTGTACTTAAAAAGTCCTGTATACTTTTTGGAGTATCACTACGTTTAAGATCAAGACCCATTGCTTTTACTTTACCAGGACCATCTCTATCAAGTCTAGCACCCTCAAGATCATAAATTAAACAAGCATATCTTTTCTTTGTGATATACAAACCTTTTATAGCAACAATCTCTCTACCACCTTGTATTATCTCTCCGTTCTCACGTGGGCAATTAAATGCCTCTTTCATGTGTCTTGGAAATACTTCATTGACTTGTTCTGCTATGTTGTCATAAAGTTGTACACAAAGATTCTTATCCCATTCCATTTCACCTTTTGCTACAGCATCTTTAATAATAGGCCAAGCACTAAAATAAACTGAATCTGTATCACCATATATAATCGAATCTCCTACGTGATCCTTCTTACCAGTTATGATCCTATTAACTTCACTTGACATAAATTTAGCAATATTCCTACCACTTAATGTTGTACTTTGTCCAATACGTTTATCAAAGAATCTACAACCTGGATTAAGTATAGCGCCATACAAACTGTTTAGATTAATCTTTTTAACAAGTTGTCTCTTATCCCAAAATGCTTTGCTTTCTGGAGTTGTTTGTTCGCCTTTGATCTTTTGCATTTCTTGACGTTCTTTATACCAACGTTCAAGTAGTCCTGGAATAATACCTTTGTGTTCATATGTAAAGATAGTACCATTAGCACTTAACATCCATGGATTGCCTTCTAAGAATATTTTTTTATATATTTGAGCGCCTGTAAGTATTTCATCACTACGAGCATCTTCCCATTCAACAACAATCTCATCTACTGTATCTTGGTCCATAACCATTTGATATTCTGTGCTACCAAATTTACCTTCCCATGCTTCAGCAAATGATTTTTTATTACCCATTGCCTCATCTACATGAGCATCATTGTAGTCTGGTCTTAACTGTCCTACAATAGTTGCTGGATCCATATTCAATGCTCTAATGGCACTTGGATACAGACTGTTAATATCAATAGCACCAATCCAATCATGTAGTCCTTTTTTAGGATACGCCACATAAGCACCAGCCGCCGCTGTATTGCCTTCATGTCGCTTTCTATCTGGTACTACAAATCCACGTTCATGTGCTTCGTTGATAATTGCTTGTTCTGTAACTGCTACAGCACCCATAGTTGTTTGTAGTAAAACAGTATTAGCATGAGCAAGTTCACTACTTAAATCAATAAACTTTAGTTTCTTATCTAAGTTTCCTAACAGTAATGTATCTTGTCTGTTATAAGCAATAAACTTTTCAAAGTCATTATTGTAAAGTTGGTCAAGTGTTCCTGTATAAGCAACCTTTGTTTCATCTAGTTCATATTCTCCAATGGCATCTAATGAATAAGAATGCATCTCGTGATATGTGTATTTTCGATAAAGTTGCATATAGTCCATATGTACTCTACCAATTAAATCAAATGTAGTATTTTCTTTACCAAATCTTTCAAATGTTCTTTGTTTGGGAAACTGTCCAAACAAACAAAAACGTCTTGTATCATCTTTGCTTAACACACTTTTAATTCTATTGACCATATATGGAATATCATAACCTTCACTGTTCCATCCTGATAAAATATCAGCATCATCAATAATATCTAAAAATGTTTTAAGTAGTTCTGTTTCTTCATCAAAGAAAAATGTATCGTCAAACTTTTCTGCTACTTTGTCTACTTCTGCTTTTGACATACCTTTTGGTGGAGTTGCTAGTGTTACAAGTTTATCAAGCCATTGTAAGTAAACAGTAATTGCTGTAACTGGAGTAAAAGGATCCTCTGGTGTACTAAATCCTCTGTCTTTATCAAAGTCAACTTCAATGTCAAAAAATGCTACCTGTAGTTTAGGAGCATCTTGTCCTAAATAGTTTTCTTCTAAACAGCGGAATACAGGGTTAATATCACTTTCATAAGTCTTTGAACCAAAATGTAATGCTTTCTCACGTTTAAAGTCTTTACCACTTCTACATTGTATCCTGCTTACACTATTTCCAAATATGCTTTTGAATTTCCCTTTTGGGTCATCATAGTAAAAGATATACTTGGCAGGAAACTCTTTATATTGTCTCTGTCCGTTTACACGTTCTACTATGTGTATTCTATCACGTTGTCTGTCAAAGAAAGCGTCTACATACATATTTTATATACTCCATGTCCTGCTATGACTATCTTCATAGCACAAACAACTGATACAGTGCAATAACATTCATTGTTGAAAACCATGCTGTCAAAACCATTACCCATGCCGCTTGTCTGTAGTAAGCACCAATAAAACCTGTGGTACTGCCCACAAAATAAAAAGGCACAAATATATCTGGTCTTGGATCTAGCACTGTGTATGTTAATATAGCACTACCAATTATAACTGTGATAGCACTGATCATCTCAATCCAAAAAGCCAATGGGTGACTGGTATAACTATCCTTCCAAAATTTTACAATAGTGTTCATATCCAAGTCTCGTTATCAAACTTTTCCAATTGTAACTAGTATAGTCTCAAGCAATTCTTGATCGCTTGTGATTTCTCCAAAGTTTCCTTTGTGTGCTGTTCTAATTGCTTTTTTAAGAACAGTTGGTTTAATTTCCATTTCTTCTGAAATAGCCTTTACAGTTTCAGCAAGTCCGGCATTCAAATCCTCTACTTCTTGTAGTACTGTAATTCCTTCATTGATAATCTGAGTTAGTTTGGCTTTTTCTTCGCTAGAAAATACTTTATCACTCATATAATTCTCCTAATTGTTAATGTATATTGTAGTGTCAATTTCACTAAAGGTCAAGTTAATTATTCGATAATTAAATATATTATAGTATATATCGGAGAATCATATGACATTAAACTTAAATGACTTTGGCAATTTCAAAATAGTACAAGATGATGGTAATTGGATAGATAAACAACGAATAGTTCCAGTTATTAATTATTGGAAGCACTACTTTGATCATATGTTTGTAAGTGGCACTATCATACACAAAGAAGGTGATAAACCAAACAAACAATATGACCGTACGCCAAAAAAGATTGTCCTTAAAGGACATACTTGTATAAACAGTTTAGCAATTATGTTCGCGGCACTAGAACGTAACCACACTATATATTTTGATAATGCTACTAACCTTACAGAAAGTTGGTATAAAAAAGTAAAACCCAATATCTTAATTGTAGGTGATGATGATTTAATTTTAGAAGGTACTAGATATACAAGCGGGCCAAACAGTATAAGATTGTTATTCACAAGGAAAATGACAAATATGTTTGAATATGATGAAAATCAAGTTGACTTGGATCCAAAAAGCATTTGGATAGAACATCAAGATAAAAAGAAAACAAAATTTACAACAGACAAAATTAAAACGGAATTTGAAAATTTTGAACAAAGTCCTGCTGTTGCTTACTTAGAGCAAGACACGAGACATCAAGTTAAACAATTAATGGAATGTTTATTACCATTAATGTATAAAGGTGCTAAAATAGTTTTAGACACTGGTGTTACAAACTTTGATTGGAAACAGTCAATGAAAGAACATAGACCAGATCTAGTATGGTGGGGTATAAAACTAGAAAAGTTATTAAAAGATTATGATCCGTGGCTGAATACTTTAAGTCCAACACCTTTTTATATACCACATATAAGAAAAACCAAAGTTGCTGAAACTAAAACACTGCCAGACTTTATTATATCGCCTGACAGTGTCTAACGAGTTTTGTTGCTATAGGTATTTACCAATTTTAGATCCAATGTCTTTAACTGTAGCAGGACCAAAATGAGCACCGTCTCTTGCTGTGTCTGTTTGTTCGTATGTAACTCTATTAGGTATTAGGTGTTCTATAATTTTTACTTCTTGTTCTAAATACAAGTCATCTGGTATACAAGTTTCTATAAGTTTAACACTATTACATAAAGTTCTAATTTTGTCTACTGCTTTCATAAACCGTAAACAGTTTACATAATCATCTGTACTGTCAGCCATAAACTCTTTAGGACCACTATACCTATGGAAGTAACTGTACATAACAATTACAGTATTAGGTTTAAATTTGTTTACTGCCCAGTACACAATGTCAGCAATAGCATCATTGCCAGCGCCATCTACACCTAGATTAATAATATCTTTTCCTGTGTGTTTAGTCCACTGCTCTGTAACAGGACCACCCCAATGTTCTGTAAAACTATCTCCTACTGCTACAATACCACTGTCATAGTACTCTGTTCTAAATCCATCAGCATTGTATTTGTATGTAAAGTCTTGCCAAGGGTGTCCAACCCAATGCTTACGCCCTAGTAAACATTTCTCGGGACTATCTAATACGAAAGGAGGGGTGATTGTTTGCCAGCGTCTGTTTAATAAATCGTGTAAATGATCAAGCATAAAACTAATACCAATAAAACCCAAGGCCATTTGGGTTTACGTTCCTTGTATATAGTTATTCTTTCTGTGTAGAAAGGCAATTTGTTTTGATTCTCTCTATCGTGTTTCTTTTGCTTTAACCCTTTTCAACAACATCATTAACTTTTGTGTTTCCATAGGGTCTTTTGATAGTAAGTCTTTAAAAGCGTCTGCCGCCGCTATCATTTGAGCACGTGAATAGTTTGTGTCTCCACGTTTCATTTTCAACAATGCTTGTACTAAATTATTTTTATCTGCTACTCCGGGGAACTGCTTGGATATCTGCTGGGGGGTAACACTTCCTTGTAGTCCTGAGTCATCTTCTAATTGATAGTAATCATCTTCAGGTTTTATTTCTGGGGGGATTTGTACTGTTTGATTTACTATTTCTTCTACACGTTCCATATCAGCATTGTCTTCAATGTATAGTGTACCTTTGTTAAAGAAACCGTTTATACCTTCTTGTTTTAAAGCATGAATAATAGCACCTTCATAACCTTCTGCTAATGCTGTTTCTTGTAACTTCCATTCAATTTCATTTTGTAATGATTCTTTTGTTTTAAGTAATTTTGCTTTACGTCTTATTAATTCTTTTTTAAGTTGTGGATCTTTTGATGTGTTAGGATCCATTTGTATTTTTAATAATGTTTTTAGTTTTTCTTTGTAGTCTTCTTCTTTATCTGCTTTTTCACCTACTACTGTACCACCTACTACTGTACCACATTTCTTACACTTGCTACCAATGTGCATTCCGCTTTCGTCTCCCATTGTAGTCAGTGCCCAATCCAAAGCCGATTCACCAGTTTCTCCATCTGCTACTAAATCTTGATTGTCTTTTTCCCAGTTGTCGATGTATTCTTGTTGTTCTTGCGGAGTCATTCTAAATTCATTTGCTGTACCACATTTTTTACAGTTCCATGAATATCCGTAGTCGTCATCGTGTTCTGTATCTTCAACTACAGCATCTTTACTCATTTTTCTACGCTGTTTGTTAGCATCTTTTTTAATTTGCTTTAATACAGTGTTTTTGGCTTTTGGTGTTAATACGTTATGTTTAGCATCTCTGCCTTTTTGTGTTGGAACATCACCTTCAAGCATACTGTAATATTTTCTTACTAGAGCATCTCTAGTTTCTTGGTCCTCAGGAGTAATATGCCCACGCTTGTTATGACGTGTAAGTATATCGTCCATTTGTTTTATTTCTTTTGGTGTACCAAACTTTTTAGCAATTTCTACAGCATTCTCTGAGTGTAGGTTTTCTGCTTCATTATCTAAGAAATCTTTTCTTGTAAAAACGTATTCTTCTACTTTTTTAGTTTCTGGGTCATCATGATTGTATCCTCTTTTCATAAGACTATCATGCTGTTTCTTTTTCTTTGGAAACTTTGCTCTGTAATCTTTTTTTGTACCTTTGTACATCATATGTGGTTCGTATTCATCTTTTGATTCTTCTTGCTTACCGTAAGTAATACAAGGATCTTGATTACAACCACAGTTCTTCTTTTCTTCTTTTACTTTAAAAGGAATTTCATTTCTGTCTTTTAATGCTTGTACTATCTTTTCAATATGTCCTGGATACTTGTTATCAATGTCTTTGTAGTACTTTTTAATCTTATCAATGTCTTGGCCTCTAGCAAGTCTTTTGCCTATTTCTCTATAAAGTATGTTACGTTTAACACCTTCTTCTACACTTTCACCTTTGGCTAGTTTAGTTGCTGTGGCATACATAACTGCTTCAGCATCCTTACCATAACGATCTTTAAAAGACCCTTTGGCTTTCTTCATACCTTTTACGATACGTTCTTTTTCTGTTTCTTCGCCTTTGGAAAGTTTTCTCTCTTCGAATTCAGAGGCTCTCATTATTTTATTCCTTAAATGGAGCGTCGCTGACGTCTCTATCGTTATCTGGAACTTCGTGATGACGTTTATAGTCTGCTACAAAATCTTTAATAGTGTCGCCATCTAAGTAACGAATCAATTCATCTAGTATAGGGTGATTGGTATCTACTCCTAGTTGATCCATTAAGTCATATATAGGATCAGCAAATTCACCTACTGCTTCTTCAAAGTCTTTACTTTCTGCTTCAGGTACAATTTTCATTGATCTGCCTATTACACCTTCTAATGATTCAATTGCTTTATACATTGTTGTAATTTGATCTTGTAAGTCTCCGGCTCCAGTTCCTCTTTGATCTAATCTAGTTAATATCTCAAAATTCGACTTTAAATCTTCAACTTGTTTTTGCATCATTTGTAAACGAATTATTTTTGTTTCGTCTTCAACGTCTTCAGTTGTTTGCTGTTCTTCTTTAGTTACAAGTAGATCTGTAAATTCTTTTTTAAGTTGCCCAAGTAAATCTTCTTGTACATTATCTTCACCAACAAGTTTACCTCTAGCAGGATGTGGTGTTTCACTTCCACCTGGTTTGCTTTTTTTCTTAAAAGCATCTTTGCCTTTTAGTTGATCTTTCTTTTCGTCAACAGCATTAACTGACTCGAGGATAGTTGCCATTGCTTGTACATTTGGATCTGAATGTGTACTTGTTGTTTCTTTTGGATTTGTAACTGTTTCAGCACTTTCCATATCGTTTAATTTTTTAACTAGATCTGTGAATGTACTCATTTACTTCTCCAACTTTAATTTCTTTTTAGTTTTTTTTACTGCTAATTTGTGAAAGTTTTTATCTTCGTTAGCGGACTTTAATGCTTTTTCAACATCAGGATGATCTGATAATCCTTTTTTAATTTTTTCTATGGCGTTCACAGCACCTGTCATATTGCCACCTTTGTATCTAGGATCAAAAGCAATACCTTTTGCCATTTTAATTTCTTTGTCTGTAGGCTTATCGCTTTTTAATTCGTTAATACTTTCTTCTTGTGGTACTTCTGGTCCACCCATTGGAGGCATATCAGTTTGTGCCATTTCATATTCTAAGTAGTGTTTTACACTTGAGATATAGTCTGCCGCTTTAGTAATCTTTGCTTGTACCCAACCTTCTAAACCTTCTGCTTCACTAATACCTTTTAGCATTCTGTGTAGTTCTACGGCATATTTGGCTGTCTTGTATAGATCAGCACGAGCCATTTGTACTTCATGGTCAGTTTCCATTACTTTAGCATCCATACTTAAATCTTCTTTTAAAATGTCTCTTGCTTTCATTGTTCTTCCTATATAATAATATATTTATTATAATTTGTAATTATCTCTTAAGAGCAGGACCACCAAAAATGCTTGTATTTTTCATATTTAAAGCATTATCTGTTGGTTTTTGCTTCTTTGCTTTAGGTGGTCTGGGTGCTTTACCCATCTTACCTGGTGTTCCGCTATAGCGTTTACGTTCTGCTTTGCTACCTATAGCAACGTGTGGATTTACCACTGTAGCAATATTACCACTTGCTGTGGCGCCTACTGATGCTGTTTCTATTATTTCTTTTATTCTCATAGTAGTATTTAGCGATCTTCGTACGTGGAAACTTGCTCTAGCATACGTTGTTGAAACTCTTTGTTTATCCAAGGCCAACCCTGTATACTGTGTCTCCATGAACCTTTTTTAGTTTTAAACTCGCCCTCAGGTTCAGCAACATAATGAGCAGATTCCATTTTAAATAAAATACACTGATTACGTTTAGGACTATATCTAATATCATCTAAGAATCTTGTGTTAGGAATACTTTCGTGACACTTTTGCCAAATAGGTTCCCAATGTGGGTATTGTGTCCAAAGTTCAGCCAATGAACCCTCACTTGGAAATACCAAATCACAACCCTGTACTTCATCTAAAAATATCATAAAAGCAAACGTGCCATATGTGTCATATGCTTCAGAGTGTACTGAATATCGTCTACCTACACCGTGACTTTTAGTAAACAGATTAAGAGGATATAGTTTATTGTTTCTGTCTGAGTATTGTAATACGTCTTGATCGTCTTGCTGTACCCAATCTACTTTCAACAGTTGTTGGCATATAGCATCTCTTACCACCCAGTCTTCTCTAACTTTTAGGTTGCCATGTACATTATAGGCAAAGTCAGCAACGGATCTAGTTTTGGCTAATATGCCATCTTTTTTACTAGCATCAATCTGTTTGTCTTTTTTGAGAGTTTCGCCTACTGTTCTAAATTCTTCTGTATTTAAAAAATGTAAAAGTTTGTTGACATGATCTTCTGGCAAAAAGTTATCTAATGTCCAAATTTCATCCTTGACTATTTCTTTCCACATCTGCTGTATCCTTTAAATCTTCTCTCATATACTTAATATTACAGTAACCACAAACTACAAAACCTGACTCAGGAATATTGTAAAACACTTTAGGATGATCACCATCTTCACCCATACAAGATATTTGATCTTCTTTGACATATATTATAGTTTGTTCGATTTTATTTTCCCATATTGTAAGCGAAACTAACTTGTCTTGCTAATTGTGTGCCTCTGTCTCGTTCTGCTTTCTTACTAGACTTTTTCATTTTGTTTGCTTTTGCTCTAAGTCTTTTAAGATCAGTTTTGCTTAACTTTTCGCCAGCACCCTTACCAAGGTATTGACTTGCTTTACGTTTTAAACTGCCTGGTCTACTACCTGGTTTAGGAGATTGTGTAAAGTCTTCTGATAATCTTTCAAGTTCATTAATAACGTTTTGTAATTTTTGATCATGTGTTTTTTCCATTGTTCCATCTCCTTTCCAAGTCCTTTAAAACTTCACCATGAAGCATAGGAGTATCTTGGTTTTTGACTTTAAGAGCCAATTTATTTGCTTGTCGTTGTACTTCGCCAGGTTTGACGTCTGCTGTAGTATTGTAAGGTGTAATAATACCAACACCTTCCTTAACTGTTTCTACAGAAAAATCTCTGTTGCTAGATTTAAAATCTTGTTTCCTCATTACTGTTTTAGAAACTAGATCTAATTCTTGATTGTCTTTATCCCATTGTAAAGCAAATGGTACATTAACATCTGTTCTCATATCTTTCATTACTGCTTCAGCATCTGGTCCCATCTGTGCTATTGGTTTAGCATGGTATTTGTAAACTTGTTTAAACAGTCTAGTAAGTTCACTTGGTGTAATAGGCCTATTATTACGTTCATCATTTACTCGATCTATAAAATGTTTTGTAAACTCTACATCAATACCCACCTTAGCAAACAATCTATCAGCATAGGCTTCAATTTGATTTAAATCACTTTGTGAAACAAATTCATATAAATCATAAACTTCATCTTCTTCGTATACATCTCTTACTTTGTATTTGTAATTCATTGAGTAACCTTTACCATCACTGTAACCCATTTTTGCTTTTGGATATCTAAGTTTGCCTGGTGTACTCTTTTTAATTTTTAATGGTCTTCTAAAACCTCCGTATGCTAGTCCATTTATACCTAGCATACCAAAACGTTCATCTAGATGTTGTTTAGCATATTCTTCGAAGCCTTTAGCAATGACGTCTAGTGAATCTTCATCTGCTTGATATTTGATTCCAAATCCACCAGCGTCACGCCATCTTTGAATGTTCAACCCTCTATCGTCTATAAGAATATTAGGCAGGCCACCCCTAGTGGCAAATGGAGTTTTGTCGGCTACGATGATAGCCTGCTTTGGTTGAACTTTTAAATTATTCTTAAGCCATGTAAGTTTATGTTTTTTAGAATTCTCATGATCTCCTCTTAATGGAGAACTTAATATATTGTATGATCCAAATCTACCAGTCACCATATCAATAAGTTTATCTGTTGTGTTAAATTTTGGTAATTTAGCAAATACATCTGTACCTACCATTTTGTTTAGAGTAGGATCTACTTTAGCAGGCGGAACTTCTCTATAGGTTTTAACACCTGCCATTTTAGCATAAACACTAAAAAAGTCTGCTAGTACTCCATCCATATCTACATATACTGTAGGTCTAATTATATCGTTAATTTTTGCCATTGCCTGTAATTACCTACTGCCTATATAACCTGCTATAATTCCTATTAATCCAGTAAGTGCCATTTTCATTAATGTTATAACACTTTCATCCACTGGTCTATTTTCTTGTAACGCTACATAATAATCGCCTATAATTATAATACCTAACAGTGTAAGAACTCCTGCCACCAGAACTACTATAATTAAATCTTTTAGATTCTTTATCATTTGCTTTTCCTTGTGGTGTTGCTAACGTTCTTTGCCTTGCCACGTCTATTTTTATTAGGGTCGTTTCTACGTTTTTTATTGACTGCCGCCGCTATTGCCGCCTTGCCGCCTTTTGCTCTTAATGATGCCGCACGTGATTTAGATAAACACTTTGGTTTGCCTTCACCTGGTTTTGAATCTCCACACTTACCAATACGTTCGCCTTTTGTATTGTAGCGATCCCAACCACCTCCGCCGGCGCCACCTTTTTTGCCTTTACCAAACCATGCTCTTAAATTTTCATTTACATCTACTCTACCAAAGCCTGGTTCAGGATCACCTTTAATAATGCTGTCACGATGCATTTCTTGGTAGTCAGATACTTCATCTTCAATGCCAATCTTTTCAGCCTGGTCCATTATTTCATCATGTAAGTCTAATGCTAGATCCTCTGCTTCATCTGTAGATTCACCGGCATCCATTACTGCTTTTTCAAGTTTGTAAATCATATCCTGTAAACGTACTAACTGTTCCATTCCTGGTTTGTCAGCGTGTTTTTCTGCTGTCTTGATAGCACTACCACACATAAAGAAATGTGTAGTTGTATAGTCACCTATAGTAACTTCTGGACCTTTAGGATCTAAATCCTCTCTGATAAAATCTTTTACTCTCATTATATAAAACCTAAGGCATAGGCTATGCCCATTTCAATTGTTAATAAAACACCTAATCCTAAAAAAGAAATTCCAACTGCCATTGGCAAGAACAGATAATCTTTCTTTTTACGTTCTCTTGTACAACAATCACTCATTATTTTTTACTCTTATTACCCCAGTTCTTAGCACCAACTTTTCTACATTGTACTAAGGCGCCTGAAGCATAAGCACTTGGCCAAACTTTATATCTTGATTTCACTTTGTGATAACAAGCATCTTGTTTTTCAGCCAGCCTATCAAATTCATCTTCAGTTATTGCTTTGCCTTCTACAACATCAAAGTTTTCTTTAAGAACAATATCATCTATTTTCATTTGTAGCCTTTCCCCAACATCTGCTGGTATACTTTTTGATCTTACGCCGCCTTTTTTCCTAATAGCACCTAGGTCTTTGTAAGCGTCTAATACTGCTTTAGAATAATGTTGTAAAATATCAGCATGATGATCTAGTTTTCCTTTTATAAAGAAAGGATCACCCTGTTTCATTAATCTTGATATTTCATCAGCGTATTCTTTTACTCTATTAATTGCTTGACGTAATGTCATTCTGCCTAAACCTGATATTAACACTTCACTATCTAAGTAGTCATCTCTGTTAAGTTGGTATAGTGATTCTTTTGTTTTAACATAATTCATTATTGATTCTTTCATCTTAAGATCGTTTACATTATTAGTAATTTGTCTTAGTTGTGATAAAATTTTAACCATTATATCTTTGTCAATTGGTTGCTCTTTGTTAAGGTTCTCTATATCTGCTACAACCTTAACTAATCTTTTAATTTGTTTTACAATGATACCTTCATTTCCGCCGTAGTATCTATTCTTACCGATGTTACCAATGTCTCTATTTGTTCTTTCTATAACATTTTCTGCTAGACGTTTATCCATCACCTTTTGTATTACTTCATCATAGTTACCAAATAAATCTTTTATAAACTTGCCACGTTGTTCATCGTCTAGTTTAGCATAACGTTGTCTTAGTTCACTAGCACTTGTTGCCGGTTGCCCTAACACTGTAAATTTCACAGTAGGTGCCACAATAAGATAACCATGTTTTTCATAGCCTTCTAAGTCAGCGATTTTTTTATTGTCTAGTGATTGATAATATGTTGGGGTTCCATCCTTTTTAAGACCTGGTGTGAACCTTGGGTTTTCATCCATGTCCTTTTTACCTACAGCAAATACAACCGCTGTATCTGTTGGAAGGCCGTTAAGTACATTGTCTGGTTTGTATGGAGATACTTCTTGGCTAATTGCTTTAGCAGGTATTCCTGTAAGCATCATCATTGCCGCTTTTTCTTTGAAACTAAAAGGACTGTCAGTATCATTTTGTTTACCACTTGTAGCAACAAAAACCTTGTCAGTGCCAAATTTACTGACTAGGCTATCATAAACTGCTTTGTGCCCTTTGTGGAAGGGGTGAAATCGCCCTGCATAGATTGCCACTATGTTGTTAGCCATACAATATACTCCATTATATTGTATTTAGTTATTTTGAAGTAATGTAACGTCGCCCTTGAACGGATAGTAACCTGTATGTGTTAATTCAATACTAGTATCAGCATATATTTTGCCACCTAATTCACGCCATCTTTTACAGAATGTATAGTCTTCTGACAAATATGTTCCATTATCAATAGTTGTATCAAATAAAGCATACATATAAGGCTCAGTAAGTGGATCGTAGTTGATATTATTAGTGTATTTGAGGTCAGCAAACTCTTTCATCATACGTTCTATAACACCACGTTTAATTAACAAGAAGCCTGTGCCTAAATCATCTACCTCAATTAAATCACCTTCTTGTTTAGCGTCTATTGTAGGATTAAAAACGTATTCAGGTTCAAATGTTTTCTTAGGATATATCCCACCAACTACATCTTTATCATGTGATATCAGTTTATATATTGATTCAGTTTCAAATCCAACATCAGCATCTACAAACATGATATGAGTGATTTTTTTGTTCATCATACATTTTGCTACAAGATTATTTCGTGCTCTTGTAACAAGGCTTTCATTTGCCATTGTTTCAATAGTAAAGTTCATTCCGTTTTTCATTGAAGCAATAACGAAACTTACTACACTGACATAATGTTTTTCATGAACTTGTCCACCATAACAGGGTGTACAAATTGCTACAAAACTATTTGTGATTGTCTTTGCTTGTTCTTGTGTGAACATTGATATCCTATTTACATTGATACTTCTAAGTCGTGGTCTGGAATAGTTTTCCTTAATACGTTTGCTAACTTGTCTGCTTGTTCTTCAGTAAGTGGTTTTTCAAGCATGATACCAATAGCATTGTCTTTTAAAATATCTAATGTATGTTCTTGCTTTGACTCGATAAGTTGTTCGCCTAAAACCATTGCTATAGCACCCGCTAGAATATTTTGCTCTCTACCGGAAGGCTCATAATGTAAATTTAATTTTACCCAATTATCCATTAGTAATTAAACCTTATTTTGTTTATTGTGCCTTGTGTAAAGTTACTTACAAAAACTCTTACATGGACAAAATTTCCTGTAAAATTATATGCTTTGTGAAACGTTTGTGCTGTAGAGCCATCATATTGTTCAGTGTAAGCACTTCCATCACTGCCAACTATTTGAACATCAAACCAGTCAGTAGTTGTAGGTGTTTCTACAAGACTTGCTTGTACTGTGATCTTACCTACAAAACTAGTAACGTGCCAACTTACAGTGTGTAAACCGTCAGCGTAACCATAATACCCATCAGCCTTTGCTGAATCGCTGTAAAAGTCAGTAGAACTACCGTCATAATTACCGGTTGCTGTACCGTGTGTTGTACTAGGTACTAGTGTTATTGCTGTTGCTGGCATTCGTTTATCCTTGTTTAAGTTATTTATTTAATTTTGTACGCTTTAGCCAAACGATCTGGGGACATACTATCGATCTCTGCTACAGTTTCATAGTTAAACGTAAAGTTTTCTCTATGATCTCTTACATAATGTCCTACGCCACCGTTTTCATTTAAAGCAATTACACTCAATTCTTTCATTATTTCTATACGGTCACCACCAAAACCTCTGCTTTGTACACGAGCATATATTCTACTTCCAGGTCCTAAGATGCCGCGGGCTCTAAATTTTCTTGCTAATTCTAAATTCATTGATTTCTCCTCAGTTTAGTCAAAGTCTGATCTGACTATATGTTTTCTCAGAGCCCTAACTAACTCTTCGATTTTGTCGATACAACCAATTAAATCCTTATCAGTAATATACTTAGATTTCTCTTTAAGTTTATCATATTCTTTAAGTGGTATTGTAACCATTGATTGCTCGTTTTCATATGTTTTATCATGATCGTAATCATCTACACTTGTCATAACCCTCCTTGGTTATTCAATTTTTTCACAAGTTTCCTTGTCGGCTTTTAAACCGTCTGCTTTGTTATAAATCCAAATGTAACTGTAGTTCACTTGGCCCTTATCTGTAACGGCACATTTCTTACCAAATGACACTGCTGGTTCTTCTAAATGTCCGCTACATCCTGCTAACATTGTTAGCAAAATTAATAATCCTAAATACTTCATTGTTCTCTCCGTTTGTACTCTATTACACGATGTACATCTGATCCCAATATCAGATTTACAGTTGTTAATGTGATATCATCTTGTACATAAAACCAGTCTTTGTAATACATATTATATTGTTTCCAATTTATTTTACGTCTATCTGTAATACTAATATCACCTGATGAATCTAAATCCAATAAAGCATTTACTTTATTAGTTTCTATTCGCTTTTGTTCTTTAAGTATAACACGATAACGATATTTGTCAAGTGGTAAACTATCCACTAACTCCTCATCAGGTTTTGTAATTGGATCACAAAGACTTATCTTCCAAACTGAATCAGTTAAACCGTCTTCACGAATATTGTTTAACCAATCTAAGTTACTCCAATATACATCAACAGTTCCACCTTCCATTCTAATGTTTGTTAGATTGTTTCTCATCAAAAACTGTAATGCTTTGTAACTTGCTTTTAAATGTTTGGCATTCTTTTTCCAAGTACTACTTCTTGATACTTCTTGTTTTTGTATACGTTTGAAATCTATGTGTAAAGTATCTAATTCAAAGTGACTAAAGTCTTTACATAAATCAAACATTGATGATTGCCATAAATGCTTTCTACTCCAAAAAGATCTGAACTTGTACATTGGCCAAAATCGTACTCGTCCTAAATACTTATTGTAATAAAGTTTGTCTACTACTTCTATTCTAGATCTATATTCAAGTAGTTTTGGGTTTAAATTGGTCCAATATGACAAAACCTTCTTTGTTGATGGTTTCTGATTCAGTTGGTAAATCATCCTTAGTTCTTTCAATAGTGTTACTAGTTGTAAACTCAAAATCTTTTTTGTAGTCGACACTTATAAGACTGTTTTCAGCAATAGATTCAAACAATATCTTTTTACTTAAAGGTAATTTAATTTTATCTTCAATTACTCTACCTAATGGTCTAGCACCCATTTTCTTATCATAACCTAGTTCAGCAAGTTTGGCTACTGCTTTTTCCATAAACTGAATTTGTATGCCTTTTTCGCTGAGTAGATCATTAATCTCATTTTTATATTTGTGAACTATTTTTCTAACTACATCATTTGATAGATAATTAAACTTACAAGTACCATCTAGTCTATTTCTAAATTCTGGTCTAAAGAAAGTTTTAACTGCTTTATCTTCTTCACCTGTACGTTCTAACTCTTGATTAAATCCAATGTTGTTCATTTCATTGTCTACTGCTCCAAGGTTAGATGTCATTAGAATAATTGTATTTCTAGCGTCAACTTTTTTACCGTTAGTACTTGTAACAAATCCTTCGTCCATAAGTTGTAGTAAAATATTAGATACATCTGGATGTGCCTTTTCTATTTCATCAAACAATATGACGGCGTGTGGGTTCTTCTCAATTTGACTGACAAGTAACCCACCACCTAAGTTACCATCTTCATAACCAACATAACCTGGAGGAGCACCTATCATTCTTGCCACAGTATGTTTTTCTTGATACTCACTCATATCAAATCTCAATAGTTTTGCTTGAGTGTGTTCAGCAAGTAATTTAGCAAATTCTGTTTTACCAGAACCTGTTGGTCCTACTAATAGGAATGATCCTATAGGTTTGTTTAATGCTTTAAGTCCTGCTTTGCTAACCATAATTTTATTAACTACAGTATCAATAACAGTATCTTGTCCATATAAGTTTTGTTTGATCGTTTTATCTAAGTTTTCTAACACATTAGATTTCTCTTCAACTTGGAGTTGATCTAACGGTATTCTAGTTGCCTTAGATAGTTCTTCAATTATATTGTGCTTTCTAATATGGAAGTTAGTGTGTCCTAAGAATCTTTCTTTAGCACAAGCACTATCAATTAAGTCAATTGCTTTGTCAGGAAGTTTTTTATCAGGCTGGTGCCTTACACTTAGATCAACCGCGGCATCGAGTGCCTCAGAATAAATCTTTGCTTTGTGAAAGTCCATAAAGTATTTGTTAAGTCCTTTTAGTATTTCTTTCGCTACGTCAGGAGTGGGCTCTTCAACTGTTATTCTATGAAACCTTCTCATAAATGCTCTGTCTTTTTCAAAACTTTGTGTAAACTCTTCCCAAGTTGTTGAAGCAATAACTTTTAACTCACCCTTTGAAAGGGCAGGTTTTAGCATCTGCATGAAGTCTGGTCCACTAGCACTACCTCCAGCACCAGCACCCTTCATTTGGTGTGCTTCATCTATAAAAAGAATAGTGCCAGGTAATAGTTTAGCGGCATTTATAATTTCTTTGAGCCTTTCTTCAAACTCACCTCGATATTTTGTGCCTGCTACAAGGCTTCCTATATCTAAATTATAAATTGTACTACCTTTTAAGTATTGAGGGACCTTGCCATCTATTATACGTTTAGCAAGTCCTTCAGCAATCGCTGTTTTACCAACACCAGGATCACCGATTAGTAGTACGTTTGATTTATTACGTTTTGCTAATACTTGACAGATATCTTCTATCTCTAGTTCACGTCCTATTACAGGATCTATCTTATTTTTTTTAGCAAGATCGTTTAAATTAGTTGTATACTCTTTTAGTATTTCATTAGCAAATTCAGAATGTAATTCTTTTTCGTTTTCACCTACATAATTTTTATTAAAAAACTCTACTAATTTGTCATGGTCAACGCCAAACTTTTTAAATATGTAAGCACTATAACTTCTTTCTTCCTTTACAATACTTAAATATAAATCTATAGTTTGTAAATGCCTACGTCCACTGAATAACACATGAGTAAATGCTCTGTTCATTACTCGTTCTAATCCGTGTGTACGTTGAGGTTCAGTTGGGACTTTACTTACTATTTCTTGTCCTTCTACGTAATTCTTTAATTCTTTTTGTAGGTTATTATAATCACAACCATATGCCTCTAACATTATCTTAAAGTTCTTATAGTTAACAAGACTTAAAGTTAAATGTTCAGTTGTAACATATCTGTGATTTAACTTATCGGCAAATTCGTAAGCCTTTTGTAAAATTAAATCCATTTCAGGATTATGATTTAGCATATTTGAACTCATCCTTCACTTCACCTTTAGACCTTTCTCTAATTGTTATTCCTTGGCAATGATCGTATTCATGTAACCAACATCTAGCATCAATGCCTTCTAATGATTCTATTACTTTGCTACCTTTATAATCTTGGTAACGAACTTCTATACCATATGGTCTTTCTACCATATGCTTTTCACCTGGGAAACTAAGACACCCTTCCTCTATTGTCTCCATTCTTACTTTACCATGCCAGTCATCTGATAAATTTAATATTTCTGGATTGATACAAGTTGTAAATGCTCCATCTTCTTTTTTCATTACAAAGAATTGCATCTTCAATCCACATTGATTAGCGGCCAATCCAATGCCTCTTTTCTTAAGCATTAGTTCTATCATTTGATTAGAAAGAAATTGATATTTTTGCTTGTCAGTTTCTCTATTCCAAGTACAGTTTGATCCTCGCTGGTTTAAGTAAATTGGGTCTAGTTTCATTTCTTATTCTTTTTCCATTTTATTATAGCAGATCTTTGCTCCTTTGTCAAGAGCTCAGGTATCTTAATGAATAGTTTTATATACAAGTCTCCATTGTTCATTCCATATCCAGGTACACGTTGAACCTGTCCTTGTTGGGTGCCTTGTTTGATATTGAGTTTAAGAATCTTACCATCAATGTGTTTGTACTCAGAGTCACCACCTATTATAGCGTCCCAAACACTAATCTCATGATTAGCAAAAAGTTTATCACCTTCTACTGTATACTTATTATTAGGCATCAACTTAACTGTTAAAATTAAATCACCCGGTGTGCCAATTTGACTTGGAGGCAATCCGTGTCCAGCATAGCGTATTTTAGATCCATTTCTAATACCTGGAGGTACTTTAACAACCAGTGTTTTGCCGTTTATTTGAACATATTTTTCTGTTCCACTATACATTTCAAATACAGTCAAGTCCAAATCTAATCCAATATCTTTTCCTTTACGATTAGTTTGCCTATATTTCCTATCAGGATGAAAACCTGCTCCACTGAAAGAATCTCCAAACATTGATTCAAAATTTTTAAATATATCGGAAATATCATTGCCTTCAAAATGGAAACTAAAATCTCTAGAGTTCTCTTGTCCGTAAGGTTTACCTGACTTAATGCTATCATATGCTTCATTTATTTGTTGAAACTTTTTAACATCTCCGCCAGTGTCAGGGTGATATTCTTTAGCCAACTTTCGATAAGCATTCTTAATTTTTTGCTTGTCGTCTCCCGGCTTTACACCCAAAATGTCATAAGGGTTTTGATACATTAGTATATTATAAAGTGAAACCTAGTATTTGTCAAGTAGGTTTTTTAAGATTTCTTTCCAGATCCTGTGTAAAGACCAAACCAGGCCGCGCCAGCACCTACAACGATACTAACCAAACCGGATTGTTCCATAGTAGGACTTGGAAGAGCCATATACCAAATTACTACCTTATACAGTAAATAGATATAAGTTGTAATGAACAATCTTGGAAAGATTCTCCAACTGTCAACTGCTTGGGCAAGGTCTATAAATTTTTGATATTTGTTTCCTGATTCCATTATTTTGCTCCGTTTTTTATTTTGTCTAATGTTGCTTTATTTTCAGCAATTTGATTTTTGTTGACAGCAATATTATTATCCTGTGCTTTATCAATCATCGCTTGTAATTTACGACCTCTTTCAGCATCACTGTCAAGATGGAGATCTTTGTTTACGATTTTTTCTAATTTTAAAAATGGAATTCTAGTGTTAGGTACATATCTCCAAGTGTAACCATGTTCACTGTAAATACCAAACACTGTTTCTCTTATTCCAATTTTCACTATAACGGCATCTACACCATCTAGCAAAACACTGTCGCCCTCATTAAAAGCAGGGTTCATTCTAAACTTGATACCAGTCATCATATTCTGAGCAAAATCTTTGAACCAAAACGCCGCAGAAATAGATACTAGAATAGCAATCCAAGGACCTATTATATCCATAAAGTCCATTCCTAATTGATCAAAAGGGCTCATATTACTTCTCCAGTTTCTTTATTCGCTTTTCAAGTTCGTCTATTTTTTTAGTCACGTAAGGATATTTCTTACGCCAAGCATCTTTATCTTGCTTGAACCAAGTCCAACCCCATCTTTCGACTAAAAAATCAACAATTAAATCAAACTTGGCATACAGCCAAAGTCCAATTCGTGTGCTTTTAAAATAGGTTGAAAATGCTAATCCAAACAATGAACCAACAAGTGCGGTATAAATCCACAGCCTATCAGTTGCCATTCTTTCTATCATTTCCCACATAGTTTTTTCCTTCTATGGTATTTATCGTAGGATGTGTGAGTTTATGGCCTTGAGCCACAGATCACTGTCTTTATCTAAATTGTTGGTTTCTTGACGTAAAAAAGAAGGAAAACTGTCTTTTGGTATGCTGTTTCTAGTTCTGACCCATTCTAACATAGGAGACCACTTATTACCCTCTTCAATATTTATGGTAGTAACTATGCCGGGTGTATCATCAAGTTCTTGCTGTGTGTATCCTTTTATTCCTAACACTTGATTGATATTAATATGATCTTGAAACATAAAGAACATACTATTTTTGTATAGTTGTGAAAATACTTTTAACTGTTCAAACACTATTGCTGTATTAAAAACTACTTGTTCATCATTAAGTTTATTATCAATAGCATTAATATGGTTATACTGATGCCATATTTGATCAGGCAGTTTTATACTTCCTACAAAATCTTTATTATTGTTACAATAGTCTTCTACTTCTTTAGCAGACTTAAATTCAGTTGTACGTTCACAAGATGGAACTAGTCCTATCACTAGATCATCTCCTTTTATATCTTGTTGATACAGTTTGTATAACCATAGAAAAGGACTAGGATTTTGTGAGGATAGTCTAAGTGATTCTTCTTGTTCAATTGTAAGTTGTGGGTATTTTGTTTTATCCAAAGTATAATCTTCAGATATATTCACATAATTTAGTTCTACATTCAGTTCATTAGCCAATTGATTAGGCCAAGCATACCAAACATCTGATACTACGTGAAGTTTATTGTGTGATATCCCACCAAGGTTTAGAGTCTTCATTTTGTGAGTTAACTTTATCTATTTCGTTGTTTATAGCATTTTGATCTTCGTTTGCATTATCTATTGCTTGTTCAGACTCTTCGTAATAATTTTTGTAAGCGGCAATGATTGCTTTTTGCTGTTGTATGTGTGCCATTATATCTGATATGTTTAAAGACAGTTGTTCGTATCCGTCATCAGTAAGTCCAAACAGGACTATATCTTTTTTATCATCTGATAAACGTTGCCAAACGTCATTTACATTTTTTTCAGTTATTACAATCCATTCAACATCTTTTAGATCTAACACATCTGCTTTAGGTATTATAAGTTTTGGTTTCTCAATGGGTTTAGCACTTATGTTAATTTGCTGTGGTTTTGAGGCACAACCAGACATTAAAAATCCAATTGCTAATATAACTAAAATTATTACTCCTCTGCCTACGTGTCTGTTCATAAGTTCTTCCTTTTCCAAGCATCTGATTGTATGTTAGGATCAAAGTTTGGATTTGCTATTTCCCAACACTCAGGATTTATTTCACTTGGTTTAGTTGCTTTAAGTTCTTCTTGTGTAAGAGGAGAACCTGTGGCAATTTCAAAACATCTTAAAGCATTATTACTTTGTGTGCTTAAAACTTTTCCTGTTGAATCAGGTTTAGCAACACCCAAGTTACCAATGTCATGCCTACTTAATTTTTCTTGTAATCTATCATTTCTTTTTTTAATAGCATCAAAGTCAGTTCTTAGTTTTTCATTTTCTCTAGCCATTGCTTCAAAGGCTTCTGTTTGTGCTTTCAAAGCCTCTTCATTTGTTGCTACTGCTATTTCTAGTTTAGCATTATTTTCATTCAGTATGGCCATACGTTCTTGTGTGTCATTGTAATACCAATAACCTAAGCCGCCCATGGCCGCTATTACTAAAATTAATACTGCTGAAAATTTAAGACCCATGTTACCCTAATAATTTTCCTAGTGATTTAGGACCTAAAATACCGTCTGCTACTAAACCATTTTTTGTTTGCCATTCTTTGACAACACGTTCAGTACCAGGACCAAAGTCTCCATCAACTGGTGTAATACCAAGAGCTCTTTGTGCCTTCATAACTGTAGGACCTTTGGATCCTTTTCTCACTGTTTCAAGTGGTGCTTTGCTAGGATCATATGTTCCACCTAGTACTTCTAAAGCATGACTATAATGATGCTTACGATCTTCTAGTCCAATAGTACCACCGTTAATTCTTTTTGTCATACCAACAATGTCTTGAGCATCAGCATATCTGTTTATACCATTTGAACTCCAAAACCAACAAGCACTTTCTAAAGCACCTTGTTTTGTTTCTACATATGGTATTACTTCTTCTGCTGACTTACCAATGCTTTGCCCAAACTTTGTGTAGTTGTGTCTACCTGTTAACTGTATAACACCTCTACCTCTAAATCTGTATCCGTCGCCACTTGCTGTGTCGCCATTGTCCATTCTGCTGGCATAGATTACGTTAGCAATCTTTTCGGGTTGTCTGTGATATTCTTGAGCGTCCCTTCCAGCACGTTCAAAATACTTAGGAAAAACTCTATTCAAAGCATCTGCTGAGTAATTTAGATTTTCTTTAAGTATTGTAAAGTCCAAACTTTCGTGAGCACACTGGGCCAAAAACCCTGCTACTCTATCAATAGTGTTGATATCATACTTTGGAAGCATTTCTTCCATAGCACCAAACCATTCATCTATTTCTTTATTTTTCTTAAGGATGTGTGAAAGTTTGTCTTTAGTAAATTCGAACTTAAAACTCATATATTTGATTCCTTGTTTGTGTATGTATTCATCATACTTATACGAACTATTAGTAAGAAGCGATATATTTGATTGCTTCTAGTTGTTTGGAATCTGCCAAATACCTTGTATAGGCTTCTGGGGAATTGGGGATCATTGACAGACTATCTTCTGTTACCTCTCTACTAACTGTACTTTTTCCTATTCTAAATCGCCAGTTGTGTACTTCAGCGACCTTGCCTACTTCTTTTAACATATAACCTATGTTGTCTTTTATATCTACATTACGTTCTACTTCAACAAAAACCAAATACTTGCCTCTGTAGTTTGTACCAGGTGACACTGCTGAATCTAAAATCCAATCATATCCTGACTCTAAAAAGTCAACTAGATCTTGTCCAGCATCTTTGTTCTCGGCAGTGAAGTTGATTACCGCAACATCTTCATCTGTACCCATCTTTGCTTTGTAACGATCAATCTCTACTGTTTCATCAATTGTCATTCTCAAATCACCGTGACTAAGACCCATCTGCTACTCCTGTTTCTGGTGATCCTGCTTCTTCTTTACTAGATGTCATGTCTTGTATATCAAAACTGTCACCTTCTATTTCTACAGAACCTCTGTAAATTTCTTTCATTAAATGCTTAGGCATAGTAATATTAACTACCCAAACTTTTTCTTGTACTATTTTAGGATACTTACCACCTTCTTGATACTGTTCATAATCTGGTTTGTTCTTATCAGTTACTTTAATGTCAACAGGTGATTCATATGTATCTTTTCTGAATGTTACTTTAGCACCATAGTCTAATAATCTTCTAGCGCCATCTGGATCAGGCATTTGCTTTTCAGGCCACATAAATGAACATGATACCCAATGCCTTTCAGTAACAGGGCCTAATACTAGTTCCCCGTTCTTCCAATTTTTATAACCATATAGATGTACAGCATCTAACACTCTTTCAAAGTCTACTAATGTTTCTGTATAACTATCTGAATTATATAATGCTTTTAGCGTCTCTGCTATGTCTAATGCTTTCATTTTTTACTCACTTTAATGGTATAATGTATTTAGTTCTAAAAACCAAAAGATTGTATAACCTTATTGGTTTTTTATCTTGTTCTTAAATACTTATGGTGGTATGTAGATCCACCATGTAGAAATGGGTTTACAGGCCACAGTTTAAGGACATTATTTAGGAGGCCCTATGTCAAGAAAGAATCGTAAAAAAAGCAACCTTGCTTATGATAATACTTTACATTTTGAAAACATTCGTAATAAAACACCAATATTGGTACCAAAATCACTAGCACAAGAAGCCTATGTTGATATTTTAACAGATGATGCTTGTAAAATTGCTGTGACTCATGGACCTGCAGGTACGGGTAAAACATACCTCGCCATGCTGGCGGCTATTAGAGCACTTAAAAAAGGCTCAGTAGAAAAAATTGTATTAACTAGACCGGCCGTAGGTGTTGATGACGAAAAACATGGATTCTTACCAGGCGATTTAAACGCCAAAATGGAACCATGGACAAGGCCATTGTTCGATGTATTAAAGGAATACTATTCAACCAAAGAGATCGCTAGAATGCTAGAAGAAGAAACAATTGAAATTAGTCCACTAGCATTTATGAGAGGAAGAACTTTTAAAAAAGCGTGGATTGTTGCCGATGAGATGCAAAACGCCACTCCAAGTCAGATGAAGATGTTACTTACTCGCTTAGGCGAAGGATCAAAGATAGTAGTCACCGGAGACGTCAAACAAGCAGACAGGTCAGATGTTAAAAATGGATTGTTGAATCTAAGTTCGTTAATAGGCGGACATTTATTTGATGAGAAGAAGTTAAACTTTATTAGATCATGTCAGTTTAGTAACAAGGATATAGAAAGGCACCCGGCAGTAACGGAGGTATTGGAGTTATATGGTGAAAATTAAATTTTAGCAGGCAATAATATTTCTTTAAACTGTTTATAACAGTTTTCCCAAGTCCATAATAGACTAGACTCATACACTTTTTGTCTATCTAGTAAGTACGCTTGGTTGATAGATTGTTCTAGGTTATTACTAAGGTAACCGTTCACTCCCGGTTGTACCACGTCTATTGGTCCTGTTACAGGATAAGCAACGACAGGTGTACCACAAGCAAGGGACTCAATCTGTACGACACCAAATGTATCATTCAGACTAGGAAAAACAAATACATCTGCTTCTTGATAATATCTTGCTAGATCATGTCCGGTCATTTTGCCTGTAAACTCTACATCTTTATATTTTCTTTTTAATTCTTTTAAATATGGTCCATCACCTACAAGTATTTTTCTAGTATTAGGTACTGTCAGTTTACAGAAATCGTCTAGTCCTTTTTCTTTACTTACTCTACTGACACAAAGTAATATTTTTTCATCCCTTTTGGTTCTTGGCATTGGTTTGAAATAGGTTCTATCTACACCCCTTGTCCAAGTATAAATGTTTTGTTTGAATCCATGTTTAATTAATTCTTGTTTCATGCTTTCTGTTGTTGTTAGAATATGAGTAGAATCTCGATAAACTTTGTTCATAAACTTCCAGCCAGTTTCAGTTTTAATCCAAGGATACTTGGCATTAACAAATTCAGGAAACTTTGTATGACAAGATGTACTAAAAGGTATTTTTAACTTACGACAAGATTTAGCAAATGTTATGCCTAAAATACTTTCTGGTGTTGCTATATGTATGTGATCCCATTTTTGTTTTTTTAGTAGTTTTAAAACTTTTAAAGGGTTGGGTACACCAACAACAATCTCAGGATACTGAGGTAACGGAAATCTAATTTTACATCTATGTGGATGAAAAGTGTACATCACATCACCTTGTAGTCTTGCCTGATCAACAAGGTTTACTAGTGTTGTTACTACTCCGTTTACCTGTGGCTTCCAAGCATCTGTCACTAATAATATTTTTGCCATCATTTACTCGCTTGTTTAAATTTTTTTAAAAATGGTCTAAACAATCTTCCAAAAACTCTATATACAAAAACACCAAGTACAGGTATAAAGATTGAATCTATTTTTGGATTAGATTGATCAAAAGAATACCACAATGCTACAGCAAAGAATACACTACCGAATGCCACAACAAAATCAAGCACTAGGTTTTTCAGTATGTTTAGAATCAATATAATTAATGATTTCAAACGTCCCATCATAAGTTTCAACAACAGCGGTACACGATTCCACCCAGTCTCCACAATTGATATAGTGTACTCCCTGTATCTTTTTATTAGCAGGCGTATGTATGTGACCACAGATAACTCCGTTGTAATCTTTTTGATAACAATGTAAAGCAAGTAATTCTTCAAATTTGTAAATAAAATTTAAAGCCTGCTTCGTTCGTTGTTTCAAGTATTTACTTAAACTCCAAGGTTTCATACCTAGAAATTTCCTTATACTATTAAGTCTTGTATTCAATCCAATCATAAAATTATATAGGTTGTCGCCTACAAACATTAACCATTTGTTCTTAGGTAACATCATTTTATCAAACTTATCGCCGTGTATTATAAGATAGCGGCCTCCTTTAACAGCATGATAATCAATTTGATTTACAATTTTTATAGCACCAAAAGAAATTCCAAATGGTAAAAATCTTCTTAGAAACTCATCGTGGTTACCTAATATATAAACAACATTTGTGTCACGTTTTGCCGCCGTGAGTATCCTACGAATTACATTAAGATGACTCTGTGGAAAGTACCAGCGATTTTTTAAACGCCAACCGTCTAAAATGTCGCCAACAAGAAATAGGTTGTCACAAGTATTTTCTTTTAAGAAATTACAAAGAGCATCAGCCTGACAACCCCGTGTGCCTAAGTGAATATCAGAAATGAATATAGACTTATACTTCACATACATATTTACAATTTTCTGTGAAATTTAAGGCTGTTAGATTTGTTAAACTTTTGTTACAAGATTGTAGATATCCTGCCAGTTCTTAGCAACATAGAATCCATGGTTGTCATTCATGTTAAAACCATGTTCCATTACAATTGGCTTTAGTCCTGCTCGAGCACCTGCTTCAGCATTGGCCACTTTATCTTCAACCCACCAAAGACCACTGTCCTTGTATTTTGCTAGTGCCTCATCTTTGTCAGCACCTGTACCTAAACAAGTTACTTCAGTGAATACACCTTTACCAAACAGTTTATCTAAGTTTTGCTTTCGTAGTTTCTGAGCATGATACTGAGTACTAAGACTAGTAATGACATGAAACTTCCAACCCTCATCTGCTAGTCGTGTAACCCATTCAATAGCATCTCGAAGAGGGGGAAGAAAACCAATCACAGCACTTTCATTAAAAATCTTTATCAGTTTCTTTGCTTGTTCTTTTGAGATGTTGTACTTTTCTTCTTGCTTGTAAAAAAGTCCTGGTGTTGCTTTGAATCCTTGTTCTAGCATCCATACTTCAAAAGCATACTCCCAATTCAGTAGTACTCCATCAACGTCTGTTAAAATTGTTTTCTTCAATGTAGGAAACTCCTCGTTGTTATATTATTATAGTAACATCTTATTAGGATTTGTCAACCAGAAAATGTTCTTACATTCGTAAGTTTTTTTACTCTTTTGGGTTAAATAACAGTACGACGAGGAGGGTTTGTGGAACCTGTTACTATTATATTTTTAAGTTTGTGGATAGTTGGAGTATTAAGTTAATACTTCAACATTGGTAGGCAGTTTTCCATACCAATAATCTTTATCTTCTTTTCTTAATGTGTTATGAGCATACTCAAATACATTACTCAGATTAAACAATGTATCTTGGCTTTTACTGTGTGTAATCCTAATTTTATCTAATATATTTGGTCTCGTTATATCACCTATGTGATATTTTACTTTACAGTTTGTTCTAATGTGTTCTAGTATAGGCATTATATCTGGATCAACAAGCGGAGCATACATATCGTCACTGTCAACATCTAGTGTAGTCCATTTTCTTCCACCGGCCTTGTCAAAAACTTCTACAAAGTTTCTATAGTTTCCGTTGTAGGATTTTATAAAAAGTTCTGTGAACAACAAAGCGGTAATGCTTATATCATAAAAACTTATCTCATTTATGTTTTTATACACTTTACTAATACGTTGTAAACTTTCTACACCATTTGCTACACTGATATAATTCATATAGTCTTTTTCAAAATACTTAGGCTTACTAGTTGCTAAAGGATAATAAAAAGACTTGGCTGGTACTTTGTCAAATTGTAGTAGGTTTTCTGTTTGTTCTTTTTTAGTGTTACCTAAGAACTTGAACTGTTTGTATTCATGATCAAAGAAGTCTCTAGTTTCATTTGATACTGCTTCATTGTTACGAACAAATACAGAGCCAGATCCTATTTGTTTACATTCATTAATGTCAGTAATATTTTTTAAAAAGTCTTCGTCTAAATGATCGTAAAATACAGTGCCATCCGTTACAACAATGGCCTTGTCAAATGTAGCGACTATATCATCTACATCATCAGGACCACACTCTTGTACCATCAGTTCATGTAATAAATTCTCATCACAATAATCTCTTACACTGTCCAATAAATTTGGATTCTTTACTTTGATAAGGATCATACTGTTTCGATATCATCAGCAGGTCTAATTGCCGTTACATTTTTCCAAATAAAACTACGCCAACCTTCTGCTTTTATATCCCATACACTTTGTAATTCAGGATTAACAGGCTTATCTGATTTGGGGCGGTTCTCTAAAGGTATAGCACTAGTCATTAATGTACATAGCATTACTCTTTCCTCACCGTCTTTTTTATTAAATGTAACTTCTAATATTTTACTACGAAGATCCTCTTTTATCTCTTCTTTTCGTAATGGATCGTCAAAACCTACATCTTCAAATATCATTATATTTCTCCAAAATAATAATTACCAAGTCCTAAGATTATAAGTGTTACTAGAACAACATTCAATACTAACAAGGCTCTGTCATGCCATAGGTAACCTACCCAGGCCCAGCCAAGTGTACCAAATAACCCAAACCATAAATCAATGTGTGGTATTGTGCCAATAGTTCTTGCCACAGTGGCAAGTAGGATAAGCACTACTGATATCCATTTTACATACCAAGACAAATCACCTTTGGGTGTTATCTTTTTATATACTCTAGATGAATTTAATGCTTTTATCTTATCATCTAGTTTTTCTCTAATTGGCTCTATTGTCATACCCTCTTTACATAATTTAGTTGTGTTTCCCAAGCGCCTTTATAAAAGCGACTGGTTGTAAGTCTTTTAATTTTACCTTTAATACTGATTATATCTCCCTGTTCAGCAAGTTTTTTACCATTCCAAAAACTCACTAAAAACTTGTCATTGAATATACCACTGTAAATGTAACTACCATAATTCATACTGTAGACAGCACTCAAAACTTCTACTGATCCTTCAACAGAATCCTTTACTGATCCAATGTATTGATCTTTACATTCACTCAATACACGATCTTCTATACTTTCTTTCTTAACATCTCTATTATAAGCACTAGGAATACTAGCAATCAAACCTATTTCCATAATGTTACACTTATCTTTGCCTAATACTTTCCAAATACTTTCTGAGTACTGATCAAGTTTGCCACCCATAGCACTAAAAAGTTTGCCTTCATAGTGACTAACAATATCACTAGCAATCTTTTTATCTTTATCTGTAACAGAAAGTTTGTTCTTAATTTTGTCCCATGCCCATAGTTCACCATATGTACCTAAACGGTCTTCGCCCAACAATGATAAAATTAAGTTACGGTTACGAACTTTTGTAACCTTTTGTTCGTCATCTCGAACATCATCTTTTACATAACCTTTATTGAAACGGTTGACTGCTACACTGGCTTCTAGCATTTGAATAGTAGTATACTTGTCTTCAGGCTTTTTACCGCGATACATAGGGCTCTCCATTTTCATATTATACTAATAGTATAACATATTTTGGAGGAATGTCAACCTGTTTTTTTGCTTATTTTTGGGTAGATTCTGGATCCAAATACTCAAAAGTCATACAAGCCTCTAGTTCCTTTTCGTACTTTTCTCTGAGTTCTTTAACGTGAGGATACTTTTCTTCTACTGCTTCTTTTGGACTTAGAATGCCCAATCGCTCTTCAATCTTTTGTAGTCTAGTTTCTACGGGATCCTTATAGTTTTCAAAATCAGTTGTAGTTGTATAATCTGTTGAATAGGACATATTTGAATCTATTGTAAAAGTAGTATCATTAGATCCTGAGTAAGTTACAGTAGCATTAGGACTAATACCTAGACTGGTACCCATATCATCGATAAATGGTCCTTGATCATGTCTAGGGTCCATTTGTTGTTTTATATGTTCATCAGTATATTCAAATTCAAATTCTTTTTGTTTAGGTTCTATCCATACGGTCATGTTGTTTTTCCTCCATCAAGACTTATTCTGTCTTCTTTTTTGTTTCTTAATTCTTGTACGATACTACCACAGTTATCGACACAAATTTCTAATCTAGGTTTCTCTGGATCATCTGTTCTATTATTCCAACTGTCTTGTAAATCCTTTTGGTAAAATCTATGTCCTAATACATCTTCTAACTTATTATGACTTGTATAATTCCAATAAGGATCATACTTGGCTACATAATTGTTATGATATGTATTGTTAGGAGTACCATCTGGATTAGAAACATCTTTACGCCAAGAACGAGCAAAGTAAGATGTGAAGTGACAACAAACGTGTACACGACCATCCCATTCTATTTGTAACTTTCCTTCGTTACCCCATGAGCACCAAATGTTACAGTTGTTGGCATAATCGTCCATGCTGTTATCAAACTTTTCTACAACAATTTTCTTTGCTTTTTCTTCCATTGATTTGTAATGATCCTCAGGTGGTTTATGTGATTTATTTTCAAACTTTTTCTTTTTAACATTTCCAAACCCTTTGTGATCAAAATCCGTTTCTTTTTCCTTAACACTGACAACGCCAGTTTCAATTGCTTTTTCTCTTAATTGATTGCTTATTCTTTCTGCCCATCTACTACGTCTTACATCTATTCTAACGAAACCTAACTCTTTTGCTAATCTTTTTGCTTCATCTATTTGATGTTTATTGTGATCAAATTCAATAATCTGCCATATTGCTTTTCCGCCTGCTTCCATAAAGTAACGAGCATTCTCTAATACTTTTTCGTAAGAACAACCTCTACGATACAGTTGATGTGTTTTGTCATCAGTACCATCTAAGGCAAATATTAATTCTGAGTTATTTGGATTAAATCTTGTACTTGCTAAATGTCCTAGTTCTGTCCAAAACTCTTTGTTTCTCATAGCACCATTTGTACTGACCCATAAATCTGTTCGACGATTACGTCCATTTGCTTTTCGTACTGCTTCTTGCTTATCACTTTCATCAGCAATATGATGAAGTATATCTAACATTTGAGGGTGATTAATAGCATCACCAAAAGATCCATTTAGGTCTAGTGTTTTAAGTCCTCCCATTACAACAGGAGTAAAAATATTTTTTATAGTTTCCATAGGCATATTACCGGCGGTACCTACTTTGATTGCTGGATTAACATCACCTTCTTTTAAACCTAAATGAGGAATATCGCCTGAAACTCTTCTAAGGCATTGTGGACAGAAACTGTTACAATTGGCTGTAATTTCTACTGTGATTCTTCTAAGTTTTGTAGGATCAAGGAACATCAATCAATCTCTGCCAGTTCAACTAATGTCGCTGACAGATTGATTTCAGGATCACTAACCATAGAGTGATTTACTAATCCTTTCCTAATTGTAAGGATTGCTTTGTCTTGGCCTTCGTCTGTTTTGCTCCATAGTTCTAAGTTATCATACATCCAACGAAACACATCTTCCATTTCATCTGGACGTACTTGACTACAAAGAAGTATTCTGGCTTCTCTTATTTTACCTTCTTTGATCATATCCACCATCTGTAATTTGTAGTCTGCTTGGCTCTTATCACTTTCTTGTGGACTTTTTAAAACACCATCAACAGTGTTCATTTGACACAGGTTTAAACATTTTCTAAGATCAGGATATGTTGCTTTGACATAACTGTCTAGCACATCTAAATTTGGTTCTATACCTTCATTTAACATAACTTTTGCTACTCTTGTTGTAAACTCTGTTACATCTAACCTTTCTATGTGAAACCCCTGACATCTACTATGTAATGCTGGAATAACTCTGTTGGGATAGTTACAAGTTAGAATAAATCTTGCTGTATTGGCGTACATTTCCATTACGCCACGAAGCGCCGCTTGTCCATTTGGACTAATATAGTCTGCTTCGTCAAGTAGTACAACCTTAAACTCACCAAATGGCATAGTTTGTACAAACCCTGTAATCTTATCACGAATAGTATCTACAGAGTTTTCTCTTGAAGCATTTATTTCTAGTATGTCATAACTATCAACTTCTAGTGTATTTAACAAAACTTTTGCCAAAGTAGTCTTACCTACACCAGGAGCGCCGGAAAATAGCAAATGAGGAATAGTTTTAGATGTGATCCAATTCATTACTTGTTGTTTTTGATCATTATCTCTAAACACATAATCATCAACTGTATCTGGTCTATATTTTTCAGTCCATAGTTGTTTCATGCTTTTTCTCCTCTAGCCATTGTTCCCATTTCATAATCAACTCATTGATCTTACCCATTGGATAGTTTTTCGCTACCAATTCTTCTCTATAGTCCTTCAATGTTTCGATTATCTCTTTAACTTCTTTCATACTTTGATTATATAATAGTGACTGTAAGAAGTCAAGTTTTTATTTGGATTGTTTACCAAAGTCAATATCCAGATCAATCAATCCGTGTTGGATTTCCCGAGCCAATGCTCTAACGTCATCTACAAGAAACTGGCATCTTGTTTTGTCGTATGATCCGGAAGTTTTGTATCGTTCTCTGTGTAGTTCAAGTGCCTTATCGTGACAAACTTGAACTTTTTTATAAAAGTCTTCTACACTATGTGACATTTATACCTCTGTTGGTTCTGTATCCGAAATGCCTAATATATCATTAGGATCAGCACGTCTAAGTTTAACAACATCTCCTGTATCAGGATCTTCAACGTCCAATCCTCTGCTCCATCTACCGTGAGCAACAAGGACCCAATCACCAACATTATATTCGTCTCTGTTGGAAGGGCCTTTGGCATATACTCTTGCCCAACGTGGTCGGATACCATGTTCTTCTCCATCGTCGTCCATTAGTATAATACCGCCTTTAGTTTTACGTTCACCAAAGTTCATATCTTCTACAATCAAATTATCTTTGATTGGAGTAAGTTTACCTTTTATTGTGTTGTATTGGGCAACCTTACCGCCCATTTTAGAAGTATCCATTAAAACCTTTTCACTCCGCCTGCTTGTTTTACTTGTTGTTTTTCAGTCTTTTTAGGAGTAACTGATCTCACACTTTTTGCTTTTGCCACTGCTGAAGCAAGACCACCTCTTGGTTGTTCTTCAGTTGTAGTTTCTTTTATAACTTCGTCTTCAACTACAGTGTCAGCAGGTTTATCTGCTACTGTTTCGGCTGTTGAAGCCAGTGTGTTTGCTAAAGTTGTAGCATCAACCATATCTTGGTCTGGTTCGTTTGCTTCAATTTCTGCTAGTATAGGATCTTTATTAAGGTCCGTAGGTTTATTTTTATTCACCTGTTCAGGTGTATTCACTACTTCATCTGCTTCAGGAATTGGTCTGTCTTGTGGTATAGTTCCATTGTGAATTCTGTAATAGTCTTGTATTACCTCTTCACGTGAACGAACTACTTCACCACCTGTGCCTAGTTCATCACCTCTGGCATTAACAAACTTGTTTCCAACAGCAATAGTGTCTTCGTTTTTCAGCATCATAGTTTCAAGATCAATATTCTTGCCTGTTGCTGTTTTATAGTAACGTTTTTGAGCCATTGTTTTTCTCCAGTTATATATGTATATATTAATTTAAAAAGTCTTCGAAGTCTAATCTGTAATAAATTGGATTGATTCTGTTTATACCAATTTTGTATAAAACAAAACTCCCAACACTAGATCCTCTGCCAACTCCCCAAACAATATTGTTAAGTCTCATTGTATCTACTAGATATTTCATATAGTTTAGTAGCATCATTAGGCCACGTTCTTGAAATACTAGTAATTCTTTACCTGCTCTTTGTAGTTCTTCGTCATTAGAGCATTGGTCTAATACCCATTTAGCAATATCAAAATCTTTGTATTCTTGGGGCATATACCAATTCTTTTGTTTTTGTATATCAAACTCTTCAATACTTATAGTTGGTTCAATATACTGCTGAACTTCTTCTAGTTCACTGTATAATTCTTTTGTTGCTGTTTTGTACTTATTTGAATTTTCTAACACTATTTGGCTCATATCTAATTTAGGATTACGATACAGTAAGTTCATTGCTTCTGTTTCGTTGTTGACTACTTGTCCAAATTTATCTATCATATTATAATATTAACATCATTTAGTAGGTTTGTCAAGTCCGCCATCAATTACTTTGGGGGTCCATTTAGTTGGAAATTGGAGTACATTATTTTTCAATGCTTCGTCTACTACCTTTTCATCTTTTGCTTTATAGTTTTGATCAAAACCTAATCCAATATCTTCCCATTTCAAAGGACCTGTATACCAAGTTATTTTTCCATCTTCTAGTTTGTCAATTTTATCGTAAGCGGCCATGTCTTCTCTGTGCCACCAAGGATCCAAAAAGTCGTATTGTTTAAACCATTTGCTTTTATTATAAACACCTAATCCCATGTCATCTTCATAAACATAGTTAACATCATCACCAAGTTCACTGTTTATCTCTAATGCTTTAATATCCATGTGTGGATATGTTATGGCAGTTAGTTTACAATACAAAGCAATACCAAGACTTTGATCGTATACTGGTGTAGGTAGTTCTATCCACTGCTGTTTGTTTATGACCTTTTTAATACTTTTAAGTTTTTTATGTGCTTTGTGTACAAGGACAGATTTATCTACAACGTAATCTATAAAAAATTTAATACGTTCAAAACAAATATTTTGTTTAAGCAAACTGTCAGATGTAATATCGATATGAAGTTTTATCTGATATGAATTAGGTAGCATATCTTTATCAGTAATATTAATTGTTGAAAAGTCTCTATCCCATGAAATCATTTTGCTCATACATTTCCTTATTCACCTATATCTAAATTAGGTTTATCTTCTTTTTTGTCATCTGCTTCTGGCTCAGGTTCTACTTTTTGTTTATACATATCTCTACTACGTTTGGCTAATTCATACTCTGCTTCTTGTAACATTATACCTGTTTGAGTAATTGTTTCTTGTCTTTGAAACTGTCTAGCATGAGCAAGTCTTTTGTGTAGATTACTAACTCTTTTTGTAAGTTCATCTAAACTCATTTCTGATAAGTCTGGTGACAATGGATTAAACATTAAAACTTTTGAATCCTTTTCTTGTGTCTACCACCTTCAAACTTTGTAGTAAGAAAAGTTTCTACTATTTTCTTTGCTTGGTTATGAGTTGTAAAGTCAGCACCTAAACATAATACATTAGCATCATTATGCTTACGAGCCATTTCTGCTTCTTGGTGTGTTCGTACTGTAACTGCTCTAATAAATGAATGTCTATTAGCGGCCATACAAACACCGTACCCAGATCCACAAATTAAAATACCTCTGTTAAATACTTCCCACCCTGCTTGTTTCTTATCAGGTGTTTCCATATCTTTTGCTAGGTGTTGTACAATGTCTGGATAGTCTACTTTCTTAGTATCAGAGTAAGTACCAATGTCCATAAAAGTTGTTATGTCATATTTGATATCTCTGTCGATAGGTGTAATAACCTTTGTGAGGAATTCCTTCATTTCGTATCCTCTGTGATCGGAACCTATTGCTAAATCAATATTCATAAGTCTCCTTCTTTTCTATTCTCAGAATAGTGAACATCAAATTCACCACCTGGATATCTTGATTTTAACTTGTTTACATTTTCTGCTATTACTTCATTAGGATCAAGATCCAAAGCACGGCAAGAATTGATCCAATACCACATAATGTCCCCAAGTTCTCGTTTGATATGATATACAGTTTCATCATCCAATGGTTTACCTTGGAAGATACATTTTTTAACAATTTCACTAAACTCGCCTCCTTCACTTGCTATTCCAATAGCACCAGTCATCAACAATGCTAAATTTACACCTGATTCTTTCTCTAGGTCAATTAGTTTCATGTTAAGAACATGAGTACTGTTTGATTCTTTACTGGTAACTTCTTTTACGAAATTTTGATAGTTGTGTAAAATATTTGTCATTCTTATACTCCATTTTCTTTATTATAGCAAGAAAATGATTAGAATGTCAAGTATTATATGGCTACAAGAGAGACTTTTTTCCAAACAGTGGTAGTACCATCATAATTGGCTACTGCTATGTAAATAGCATCTGAGTCAACTGCTATCATACCCGCTGTATCACCAGTTTGGCCTGTTGCCGCTGGAGGTGAACTGATTGGACTTATTCTTAATTTTTGAGAATGTATTCTAGCAGGACCTCTGTTCAAATCTTCAACTGCTATTGTAGATCCACCATCATGTGAACTGAACTTAAATCTAAATTTGCCAGTTGCTGTAAATCCAATTGCTCTAGATGAACTATCATAACCTGCTATTTCACTTACACCTACTGATGCCGCTGATGGAACTGTAACTGTATGTGTATCATTTGTAATATCAAATTCTACGACAACACTTCCATTTGATCCACTTGCTGGAAAACCAGTAAATGCCAATGTAATGTTAGCACTTGTTGAAACTAATTGTAATGGTGCTTTGTCAACTTCAATAGTAACTGATCCACTGTTAGAACCTTTGTCTAACTTTGTTTCAGCCATGTCTTCTAACTTGAAGTTTTTAATGATAGCACCAGCACCATCGTTGTTTAAAGAACTTCCTGTAAGAGCACTTTTTAATACTGCTTTGTTTTGTAAATCTTCAATTTCACTTTTAGCATAAGTGATATTAGTTTTAATGTTATTGAAGTTGTCTCTAAATCCCTGTGAATCATTGTCTTGCCCAGCAATCGGGAAAGTTACACTGATATTATTTGGGTTAATGCTACTAGCCATAATTTGTTTCTCCGTATATACTTATTTAGTTTGGAGTGTCCATAATTGTTTCCCTTGGGAACTTCAAATACTGATCTCCTTCGTCCCAAGTACTTTCACTCTTATCTACACCAGCAAAAAACCCAGTTTTTCCACTCTCAAATGTAGTTCCATCGCTGTCAAATGTAGTTTCATTTATAGTGTCCCAAGTTTGTGTAATTTTGTTAAAATTAGCACTTCTACTGTTATCCCATAGTAATCTATCTACAGTAAAGTCCATCTTGCTTAGATTAAAGTTAGGATTGTTAGTTAAGTTGTAAACTGTTTTAGGACCTAATCCAGGCTTCACATACATCAAAGGAGCACTAGGAACAAATCCTAATACTGTGTCATTTGTTTGTGTGCTTCTCATCCATAGTGGCAATACTCTACTGTCAATTTGTCCTATATTTGTTAAAAGTATCTGTCTAACAATCTCAAAACCACTTGGGTATAATTTTATTTTATTTTTAGTATCTGCTGTAAGTAAATTTGTATTCAATTTTGTTGTTTCATCTACAGTGAGAGGAGCATTATAATTTGAAATAGTTGTAGCACTATTTGCCGTAATTGCTAGATTACCTGCTACCATTTTACCTTTTGTGTTTACCTCAGTACTGTCATCTGTTATTTCTACATAGACAGCATCATAAAGATGTACTTTTGTTACAGGATCTACTGCTTTAGCAAATTTTAATTCTCCAAATTGTAAATTAAATTTGTAAAAGTTTTTCTGTAATATTTTTGTCCACTCACCTGATAGTTTTGGATTTAATCCGTGTGCCAATAATACTCTAGGTTGTTTAACAAAGCCAAAGAAAGGATCATGTGGTCTGTAAATATCTTCGTATGGAACTGTGTCACTTACACCAGTAATTGTTTTCCATACTGCTCTGTCATTAGGTGTACTGTTTTGTACAAGGTAAACATTTTCGTATGGTTTGTAGTTTTCATTTTTATGAATAATTTTAAATGTTTTCTCTGCTCTCACAACACCAGAACTGTTAAGTGCCTGTACAGTAA
>MDTB01125522.1_pt1 | contig 49241 bp, 36 predicted proteins | sample 811161 | NCBI WGS metagenome assembly MDTB01 (sample SAMN05326650, study PRJNA326480) | marine metagenome | isolation source: seawater | place: Mediterranean Sea | collected 2009
GACCAACTTTGAGAAGTCCTGATTGTATTGAATCGAGAGGCGTTCTGATGCCATCTGAACAGCTTTTTCTCCGTCTTCATGCACTGCAAAAAAGAGATATAGGCCAGGTCTGACAGGGTCAGATCGCTCGTACTGTGTGCGGAGGTCCCCAATGTCAGTCAGACTGCTGTCGAGTCTTTCAGGTGTGTACATGTAGGGAAGCCAACCTGCTCCGTACCGAGCACATCGCTTCATGGCGGCATCGCTGCGGCCGGAGATCCAGACTTCGGGTGGCGTCTGCGGCTTGGGTGCAAGGGTGACGCCACCTAACGTTGTAAATCGACCCTCAAAGTAGACATCGTCCTCTGTCCAGAGCTTTTGCAGGATCGCGAGCGATTCGTTGGTTCGTGCACCACGCTCGTTAACTGGAATGCCACAGGCTTCAAACTCTTTCGCGAATTCACCGCCCACACCGACACCCAGGTGAAACCGTCCGTTTGATACGGTGTCGAGGGTGGCGACCTGTTTCGCCAGAATGGCCGGTGGGTATAAGGGAACGAGTGTGATGGCAGACATGAGTTCAATGGTTGATGTCGCACCGGCGGCAGCTGCCAGCTGGATCAGTCCGTTCCCTATCGGACCGTGGAAGAAAACATGCTCACCAGTTGAAATGAACTGATAGCCGAGGGCCTCTGCGGTTTGCGCATCTTCTGCAATATGATCCACGCGACGCAGGCCAATACCGAACTCAATCGAATCTGCCATCAGGTAATCTCCTTGTTGTCTGCCTCACGCAGTGTAGCTTGTTTTCGTAAAAGCGCGTGACAGTGCGCTCGAGTCGGAGTTCGCTAATGCAATCGCCGCAGATGGAATGACCGAATCAGGAGAACAAGCGACCAGAGTCCGACAATTAACAAGCCTCCGGCTTCCCGACCCCGCTCTTCTGACATTGTTGCCATCGTGGCGGATATGCCGGACGTCAGGCGATCGAGTAAATGGCCAAGATCCGCAGCAAGTATCACAACACCGGAGATGGCAACTGCCAACAAGAGCAAGAGTAAGCCAACGTGAAATCGAAGCAGTATGACATTCTGTGTGCGATCAAAAAGACATGTAGAACCCGCAAGCAGATAGAACCCTACCCATGGTAACGGGTCAGGATCGTTGATCTGAACCGTTGCCGAGAGAACAAAGAGTAGACCCATAACGGTCCGTACCATTCGAAACCACATTGCGCTTAGCCTTGGAACACGAGGCCCAGTAACTCGAGCAGTCTGTCATCATGGTGCAGTGCTCGCCTGAACCACCATTCATCGCCAGTTGGTGGGTGTCCAGCCAGTGTTCGAGTGAAATAGTTCCAGCCGGCAGGCCAGAAGATACGAATCTTCATCGCGGCGGGGAGTCGGATCAGCTCATCATCGGTGAGTATGACGTGTTCCTGGTAGGGGTCAGTGATCATCTTTCGCTTCTTTGTATCGAACCTATTGTCGTCGCAGCTTCCCACAAGTACTGACCGAGTGACACGAGGCCCGCGCCGATCCCGGCACCACCCTAATCAATGAAGTGAGTCTGTTCGTCAGCGTCTTCGATGAGATTAACCGGCGCAAGCACGCGGTGCACGAGCCTCAGGCAATCCTTCGCAACGATCGGCATCGATGAGAGCCTTCCGTACACGTTCGAATCCCGGTCTCGACTTGTACGGTATTGCGAGCGAGACGTCTTCAAGCTTCGCGAGCGCCAGTCGAAGATCCTCGCTCGCACGTCCCTCATTAGTCGCGACGTGGTGCAGTGATCCTCTGGGGTAGGCTGTCAGTCTTCGGACCTCGGTCTGTGCTTGTGGTCAATACGCTCGTGTTGTTGCTTTAGTAAGGAATATGACTAAATGATGGGCTCAGGAATGCCAGACACGCGTCGTTATTCCATTATGGTCCGGGTTGATCCGCCTATCGGTGTCGAGATTTCTTCTTCCGATGTCAATATACGACCGTAATGTCGTTCGCCCTGGACATCTATCCAGAAGGGCACCTCATTGTTTTCGTTGCGATCGAGTAGGGTTACTCTTTCCATGAAACGATCGTGTGGCCAGAAGTCGGCGACGGCGTAGTGCTGGCAACTGCGGTTGTCCCACATGGCGACCGAACCCTCCTGCCATCGGAAACGGCAGCAATGTTCTGGCGTTGAGTACATTTTGGCGTATAACTGAGCCAATAGTCTTGCAGAGTCGGCTGGTTCCATACCAAGGATCGCGTTGGTAAAGGTAGGGTTTATATATAGCGCTTTGCGTCCGGTCTCGGGATGCGTCCGGCAGATTGGATGTTCCACCTCGTCCCGACCAGCGCGACCATGTGTGGCGAAACGTCCTTCCAGGAATTCCCTGAGGACTGGCGAAAGCACGTGCCAGTGAGCGTAGGAATCTGCGAACATGGTATCGCCACCCACCTCCGGGGATTTTCGGGACAGTAAGATGGAACCTAGCGGTGGGCGGTTCGACCATGTGACATCCGAGTGCCAGTTGGCCGCGGCAAATGGTCGCGCTTCGTCCGAATAGAGTTTCAGAATTTCGGGATGTTCATCGACCGTAGGATTGGCTGCCAATGATTGCTGTCGACCATACGCGAGTCCGATATCAGCGAACCGTTTGGCAAACGCCATATGCTGTTCCTGGGTGATATGGCCCTGATCCCTGAAGAACACGACTTTGTGTTCAAGGACGAGATCCCAGATGACCTTGGCCTGCGCATCGGTGGGATCGGCCATATCGATACCGTGAACTTCCATACCGATCGCGGGTGTCAGAGGATGCAGCGACAAGCCAGCATCAAAGGCACGTTCTTCACGCACAATCGCCGCGTCCGTTTCGCGCAACTGTTGGGCGATCAATGCTGCATGGTCGCGATTCGACATCATCTCTGAAGCATTGGCGTCTGCCCGGCTGGCGGCAGCATCCAGATAGTGACCCTGCCAGGTATCAGCACGTCCGCCGACCCATCCATCGATCCGCGGCTCACCTTCCCGTTTATTCAGCCCACGTGGTGCAAATATATCGGTCATCCATTGTCTCTCGTGGTCGTCGTGCCGTTCACACTACTCCTGAAGCGCTAAAATTTGTATCGGTGATGATTTCAGGGTTTGACGATCAGGGTTTCTCGAATAGCTGACCGCATCCACTCGGTGCGAGGATGTCGTCCACCATAGCCCGATCCTTGTCATCGAGGCTTACATATGACGCGCGTAGCCAGCTGAGACACCGGGCTTGGTAGGGGAAGGGTTGTTGTATCCAGCGCGCGCCCTCAACTTCGGTGTTGACCTCTTTAATACCTTGGTCAATGGCGCGTGCATTCGCGAGCATGACAGGGACGTAAGTGCGACCGATCTCATCAAGCAGATCCGACAATGTGCTGGGTAGGTCAGCGGGATCAAACCAATCGGCTTCGGTTGGGTTCGCGCCTGAAAGATCGTCGACCACACTCATCCAAGCATAGACCTGGGGCTCATTATTCAATGTCAGAGCCATGGGTGTCGGGTCAAAAGCAGCGAGCTGTGTCAGCTGACCGAACAGAGCGAAATCGCTGGAGGCCGGACGTCTACCAAGGACAAACCCACCCTGCGTCAGATGTGCGCGAAACAGTTTGAGAAAACGTTGATAGCTGCCCTCGATCACCGGGGCCGTGGTGTCATTGCTCCCAACGACATACAGCCGGTCAATCTGACGCCGGCTAATCATCTCGGATCGGGGTGCAATCGCATCGTCGGTACCGGTGAGATCACGCCAACGCGGCAGGATGGCGCCGGCACGTTCGATGTCAGCTCCGTAGTACCAGCGATAGTGGAACATTGCCTTAGTGAGCCATTCGTCGCCGTAGTCCTCGAACAGCTCGTCAAGGAAACGCAGTACAGGATGAGAGGGGATAACCGACCGTCCAGGGTATTCTTCCTCCAGTCTTCGAATGATGGGTGTCGAATCCACCACTGCTTCCAGCTCACCCGAGGCATCCGGGAAATAAAATGTTGGCAGAAGAGAAACCTTGGGTTCTGGCAGGTTCGACGATGCCGCGTGATCTCCGATGAGCAGTCGATAGTCGATGTGGCGATAACGCATGAGTGCCAGCATTTTGCGGGTGTAGGGTGATCCTGGGGCACCCTTCAGGGCAAGTCGGCGATCAGTCACGGTGAGGTATTTCCTTGTGGTGGTGGACTCGTGGTGTTAGCTCTGTCTGTTAAGCCGTGCGTGCTGGCAATTAGTTTAATATCGACCAGAAAGCTTCAGATCTGTCGTGAGAATGATGTCTCAAACTCTTCAACAACGATAGAATGAAATTTCATTGAAGTGGATGTGTCAAAAAACTTGAAATAGGCGTCAACCTCAACATCATCGAGCATTTCCAGCGACTGAAGTGTCAAGACTAACAGAGGGTACTCAAGCTGACCCGTTTGACTGGCAATGATCCATGGCCATTGGTCATCGAATTCTTGTTTGTTGAATTCCTGTTTATTGAGTGCGCTGGAGGCGACACATAAAAAGAGTAGACAGAACTCTCGCTAAGCGCGAACGGGTTCATTACAAGGATCATCTTTTCGATTTGTTGACGGCGCGACGCGTCCTTAAGCAGTTGGGACCGCTTTTCTTCATCAGGCATACCCAGCAACTGCTCACGGATTTCGGCCTGGGTCACTTTCTTTGCAAGGTCGCTTCTATACCGGTCGAGGATTCCATCAATCCTATCTGGTGCGAGACCGGTGCGCAGGGTCCTTTTGATGTCCTCGATGACATTGGCACGGGTTTGTTGGGCGCCTGATGGATTTCGATGGCAAGGACATCGGTAAAAAGAGCTAACGCGCGAATCTGATCTAGAGTACCTAGCGGCAATTTGCATTCGGGCGCCGATAGATCCAGTAAGGCGTCATATGAATCATCTGCCAGTGCTCAGATGGAAAATGTCCCTATCATTAAAGTCAGCAAAAGGCGTTTCATTTTGACGTCCGAGAGGGCTGAGTCTGTGCAATCTGTCCCTCATATGGCACGATGGGCCCAATGAAATTAACCGGATCACACCGATGGACGAACTGAACCAGGAGAATCGTGACGGCGAATTGACCGCCAGTGCCTACGTGCCTCCGCTCGAGTACACTCAGGGTCAGCCTGAACCCATCGCGGCTAATGGCGGGTTGTCCTATATGGCCTTTGACAAAGAAGGTGATGCCGGAACGGCAAAGGCGACACAGGCGGCCATTGATCTGGTCGACAACGGCAGTGGTCAGGCGGTCATCGATATGATCGAAAATGCGGGTCCTGGCCCCATAAAGACCAAATGGGGAGTGGGATTCCGTACACCAGAAGAATGCCTGAATTACATTGAGGAACAAGGGTTGACCGCCCCGGAAGGTGGTGTGGTACTTCCACTCCGATACAGCGTCCATGAACAGGAGTCTTACTCGATTGTCTCGTCAAATGCGCTGTGGCACGACCCGTCGCAGAAGAACCTTGCGGAGCGACTGCGTAATGAAGAGCGCAATCAGGGTCTTCGCAATCTGTTCTTTCCCCAGGTACTGAAAGACGCCAGGCGGATCGAAGATTATTATCCAGGTCTGTCGCCTAACTCCGCCGAGTGTATGGACAAACTGGGAGTGTCGCTCGCGCATTGCCAATCTGAGTGCCAAAATTTCTACGACCATGAAGAAGTGGAACGTGTGTTCTATGCAGAGATGGAACAATTGCTGCTCGACTTTTTCCCCGGCGCAACCGATGCTCTGGTCTACAACCACGATGTGTTCGATAAAGACTACGAGGGCGATCGCAGAGAAGATCAGGACAGCAAGAACCCGGGCGTAAATGGCGGCTACGCGTACCTGGTCCATAATGATCTAAACGATAATAGTGGACGTGTTCGTTGCCGTGAGCTGCTGACTAAAAATCTGCGTAACTTTGGTAGAGAAGTGAACTATACCGAAGCGGAAGCCGACGCCAAGATGAGCAAGCGTTTCATGTCGATCAACATGGCCAAGCCAATGGAAACAGTGGAGCAGAACCCGTTTGTACTCTGCGCATGGCCTTCCTTTGCAGATCAGCCTTATATCACCAATTACCGCATCTACGATGATCGTGTTGGTGAAACGACACGCTTCACCTATCGCAAGGATCACGAGTGGTACTGGTTCCCGAAACAGACGTCCACGGAGGTGTCGATGCTGAAATGTTATGATTCAGTGACCGATGGCTCGGTGTCACGCTGGTCATTCCACTCTGCCTGCATCGATCCGACTGCGCCCGAGGATGCACGGTGTCGTAAGAATGTCGTTGTGCGTTCCTTTGTATTCTTCTAACGAGAAGACTGAGGTTCGTTAAACCGTCTGCCAGAAGCGCTCGGATTTCAGCCAGGCTCTTATGGGGTAGAGTTCTCCCGTCAGGGCATCTGAAGCCGGTGACCCCAGAAACACCGCAAGGTCGGCCACATTTTCCGGTTCTGGCGTCAAGCTGAGTCTGGGAATCGGGTTGCCGTCGTTATCCTTGTCAGGTGGGATGATGTTGTAGGAACGCAACTCATCGGTCGCGATGAGTCCTGGTAGGATACAGTTCACATTGATATTGCTATCGGCCCACATCATGGCGAGGTTGTTCGTCAGGCTGATGACACCCGCTTTTGCGGCGGAGTAGTGCAGTTGGAAAGGATTACCTTTGCTCCCCGCTGTGGATGAGATGTTGATGATCTTCCCGCCGCCTTGTTTCACCATGTGCCGACCGGCTGCCATGCAACAGATAAAGCAGCCGGTGAGGTTTTTCTCAACCACGTCTACCCACTCATCGAGGGGTGTTTCTTCAGCTTTGGGGTTGCTCTTTCCCCAGCGTCCGGCGTTGTTGATCATAATGTCCAACGCACCGTATTCAGACACAGTGTTCGACACCATCTCTTCGACCGTTGTTGCATCTGTGATATCAACCGAGAGGGCGAGAGCATGGCCGCCACCAGTCTTTACTTGCTTGGCCATTTCTTCGCAGGCTTCCAGATTGCGCGATGCGATCACAACGTTGGCACCGGCTTCTGCGTACTGGAGGACCATTGAGCGTCCAAGCCCGCCGGCGCCGCCTGTGATGATGGCTGTTTTACCATCCAATCTGAATGACGACATTTGGTTGGTCCCCTATTGATGTTGCGGTGCGTTGATGCCGTAGCGCGTAATGGCGAAGCTCTTTGACTGGTATCGCGCCACCACACCATACCCTATCGTTGAGTTCAAAACCGTGTCATGCGCGGCTTAGATTTGCTTGTTCTAGATAGTTTTGGGTGATAAGCGAGAATAGCCCACCCAAAATGGTTGCGGCTACCATCCTGAGAAACATAAGGTAAGGCGATGGGGGCTTCTATAAAGGTGATGTTATCTCTACTAATAGAACGAATAACGATGACGCGTCGGACCAATACAGCGCGGAAGATTCGCTGAACACCTTTCCTGAAGAAGAAATCAGTCGTTTCGCAGCTGATTTGAGCGATGGTCTGGGAAAAGTGCGGACGAAGTTTGTGAAGGATATGCTGGTGGGTATCCATCAGTCTAGGTCCGTTAATCTGACAGAAGTCGCCCGCTCGCTCAAAGAGGAGATTGAGCTACATGCCAGTCACAAACGTCTCAGCCGTAACCTGGCTCGTTCCGAACTGATTGATGTTGTTGGGGATCGACTCCTTGCAATGGGTGCTGCACAGGTGACGAATAACACATTGCTGATTGTTCACTGTTATAACCTCGTTAAGCGATTCGCCACGAAAATGGAATACCTGTGTGACGACGAATCAGAGGGCACAGGTTTATCGTCGTATCAGGTTTGCGAAATTGTTGCTTTCGATACGCTTTACCCAGATCGTTACGTACCGTTGACGATGCACCTCTGGTCACGCGGAGATCCACATTTTGAAAGTGATGAGATTGAAGTACGAAGTACCATTCGACGTGTCGAGCAAGCAACCGAAGGTCGTGGTACCTTTTATTTAAGGCCCAAACGGGACGTGCCAACGACCAGCCAGGCTGAGGATCAGCTGCTTCAATTTCTCTTGAGGGAGTCTGATTCTGCGCTGGTGACTAGCGTGATTGAAGAAGGGGAGTTTATCGCCGACGGTCAATTGTGTAGCGCGACAGACCTGATCGAAACTACAGAGCTGCCGTTTGGCAAGATGATGTTCAAGTATGTGCCACCGGGTTATCTGGACGAGAAACTCGCCATGGAACTGGCGATGTTCGTGCAATTTGGTACCCGGTGTATCACGTTGACGGAAAGTAAAGTGCCGGTGACGCTGGTGGTGACTGAGTACAAGCAGCAGGAAAGTAGCGTGCTCCGCGAACATGGTGCGACGCTGATGGCATTCCTTGTGAACGGACACATCACAGACCGGGATGCGGTCTGGCCGTTGATTCGAGATTTCCACCGCGTTGTGGATGTCATCGACGTCGAACAGAACCATCGTGCAGATTTCAACCTTTCGGATTTCAGAGTGTTGACCTATGACCGGCTGCGTCTGCTCACGACATTGCTAGAAGCAGTCATGTATTACGAAACGGTTATCACGGGACAGGTGCGCATCGACATTCCGAGAATTACTCAGGATCCGCACAAAGGAAATCATATCCGCGACTTTCTATTGCCACCGGATACTGAGCTGGCTGAGTCAGCCTGACAGGAGGGACAGATGCCGACCAAATACTCATCAGATGAACTGGCGAGCTTGAAGGCGTCGTTCGACCGCGATGGCTTTGTCATTCTCCGTGGTTACTGCGACCAGGACGAGGTCGCTAAGATGAGGTGGCATCTAAGCGTTGTCCATGAGCGTGCCGATTCGAAACAGGTATCGTTTGGCAGCATGAAGAGTCTGGATGCACTCGAACCCTGGTTTTACGATTACCTGCTTGGCGGCGACCAGATCTCGCTCATTAAATATCTGATTGATGACGGTTTGTCTCCAGACAATGTCTCGTGGATCTCTAAACCCCGTGGTGTAGAGCGGACTCATCCCCATTTTGATGCGCTTGGCGCCTATCGTTCGCCACCCTCAGGTGCGTCTCTCTGGGTCGCCCTCGACGCCATGGACGCGGAGAACGGGTGTCTGCATTACGAGCGCGGGTCACATCGGAAAGTGTTCACAGAGGCGTATCCGTTGCCTGACTACGACGAGACGAACGAGCGTATCGTTCAGGTGAAGGTGATGCCGGGCGATGCAGTGATTCACAGTGCTCGGGTGGTTCACTTCAGTATCGACCCCGTCGACTATTCGAGACCACGCAACGCGATGGTCTATGTCTATTGGGGCGCTTCGTCGAGGCTTGACCCAGTGCGATCAGCCCGCTCCAAGTCGCAGACCGAGCTACAGTCGATCGTATTGTAGTGGACGTGGGCTAGTCCTCGTCCTGATGTAGCACCACCGTTCCCGCGTCGCCGTCGATTGTAATGGTCTGTCCATGTTTGATCCGTGTCGTACCGTTACCGACTCCCAGGACAGCAGGAATACCGTACTCTCGTGCCACGATCGAACCATGAGCGAGGATGCTCCCCATATCGGTAACCAGACCAACCGCGTGGGCAAACAGCTGTGTCCATGCTGGTGTCGTCAACGGCGACACCAGGATGCTGCCGGGTTCCATCTTGTCAAAATCACTCGCACCAAGAATGACACTCGCTTTGGCGGTAATCCGACCTGAACTGACCGCAAAACCACGCATGGTATCGCTGTTCTCATCGTTCAGAATCTGTGTTTCCTTGAACGAAACGCCCGGATCCTCGCGGGCTTCTTCGGGCACGGTGCCTGGTGGATGATGCCGCTTGCGTGCCTCTCGGAGCTCACGTAGCTCTGCCGCACGCTGGCCTAACTCCGGTAAGGCTCTGCCATCAGTACGTGCAGCAATGGCCCGTTCAAGCTCTTCGGTGACCATATAGAAGGTGTCTTCTTCCATCAGGAACGTCCCAGCGTCGACCATGCGACGACCCAGCTCCAGGGCCATGGGTCGCAATACGGACCAGTTATAGCCGAAGTGGAAGGCGACTTCCTCCCGGATATAGTTATATCGTCGCGCGAGCCACAGGCGATGCCTGAATTGCCAATATTCAAGACCTGAGAGTAAATCCGATACCTCAGCGAATTTCTCTTCACGCACCTTCGCTGCACGTTCTACCTGCTGACTGGGGTGATAGTCCTTGTCGCTGACCATTGCCTTCAGGGTGGCAAACAAAGCAGACGGATCCTCGACCTGAGTGGGCTCTACGAAGTCCATGCTGTAACCCTGATGGCCATAGGCAGCCAGGTATTCCTCGATCGATGTGACGACACCTGCAGCCGCTGGTTCACCCTGCAGAGCCTGCATCAGGAACTTGCTAGGCGTTACTACAACAAGGTAGCTGAGGGGCTCACTGGCGCGAATCACTGTGGCAATTTCAAACAGGTCCTTGTTCGACTGCATGGTTTTGGACTCGATGCCAGACAGGAATTGACCACTGATGTAATTGTGGTCCGGCAGGTTCTCTGCGAGGAAACACTGCAGCTGATCATCGGTGGACTTGGCAACGCCAAACGAGTGTGACGCGTTACTAGACCAATAGTACCCTTCCTCGATACCCATCTCTCGAATGCCCTCGAGCAGGGTCTCGTCACTCGCGGTGGACACGTCAGTCTTGGACCATTTTTCCTTGATACCGATGAGTCGTGGCTTGGTCACCTCATGGAACTCACCCAACTGCTTTTCGTTAAATGCGGTTTTGGTCGCGAACATGTAGGTCGGGTTTTCCGATGGTGGCATGGTGACCTGGTGCGCGAGATCCTCGATGTTCTGGGATGACTCAAATTTGGTAAAAGCAGCCTGTTCTTCGTCTGCCAATGAGGCCACCATCAGGCGCATGTCGCTTTCTTCCTGCTGTGCCACGTGCGGGTTGGGCGCCGCAAGCTTCTTTGCCGTGTTGCGGACTGTCCTCATGGCTTCTTTTTTGGCATCTTCGGACAGGGTAGCCTTCGCCTCTGCCTGTTCGATTTCGGCTTCAGTTGCCGGTTTGGCTTCAGCTTCTGCCTTTCGTCGATCATGGATCTGCGGGAAGTCAAAACGCTGAAACGCATAGCCGTTCAAGGTCATGAACATGGCGCCACCACCGACCATGACGCTTTTTTCCTTACGTGTCGACTCCAAACCCTCGGTAAGGTAGAGCTCTTCGAACAATGGACAGATCGGATCTGGCATGTTCTCGACGATCTGGCGTCGGGACATGAACTGAGCAGGTGGCTTAGGCGTCCAGTCCACTTCAATTGGTTGCACCGGTAAATTCGTGATGGGACGACTCTGCAAGAGATGTAACCTGCCACCGGTATAGGCCCACTCGATGTCCTGCGGCAGTCCATCGTAGAGTTGTTCAATGGCGAGTGCTGTATCTGCCAGCTCTGAGATCATGGCGTCGGAGAGCGATGAGGCTTCGCGCTCGTCATCGGCAACGTCCTCCAGCCGCACCCCCTGGTCGCCATCAGATACGATTTTCTGTTCTTTTGGTCCGATGACCGTTTCTTTGGCGGAACGTGACTCGCGATCAATAATATAGGTGTCAGGCGTCACCTGACCGCTGACTACAGCTTCACCAAGACCAAAACTCGCGTTGATGATCATCTCGCTGCGTTCACCGGATGCCGGATTGGCGGTGAAGAGGATGCCTGATACTTCCGATGGCACCATCAGCTGAGTGACAACAGCCATGGCCACTTCCGAGGAAGGGATACCATTCTGATGACGATAGCTGATGGCCTGCGTTGTCCACAGAGATGCCCAACAGTTGCGTACAGCAGCAACGACTTCGTCCGGGCCTCTGACATTGAGGTAAGTCTCCTGTTGGCCTGCGAAGGACAGACCAGGTAGATCTTCTGCAGTTGCCGATGAACGCACAGCGACGGGGGGATTGCCCACGTCGTGGTCAATGACCAACTCGGCGTAGGCCTCACGGATTGCTTTGTCCAGGTCAGCGGGCAGGTTGCCATCAGCAAACAACTGCTGGATAGAATTTGATGCATTTTCGAACGACGCCCGTCCTTCGATAACTTCAGGTCTGGCAAGCTTCAGGATGTCACTCCGCATGTTGTTGGCATCGACAAAGGCGGTGTAGGCAATGGTATTGACCATAAAACCGCCGGGAACGGCGAAGCCTGCGTTGGTCATCTTGGCCAATGAGCGACCTTTACCTCCGACAACTTCCAGGGCGTCATTCGTCGTATTTAGGCGAGCAGTAAAGACAGACATTCGATCTCCGATGGGAACGCTTGGGGGGTTTGGATGGAATGCATCCGCAGTAGAAGTTAGTGTAGTCGTTCAGGTTCTGCGCGTTAATAGGACAATGACTGGAAGTCTGGAGATTCCCCCCAAAACAGGGGTTTTCTAGGATCATTGGGAGAGTCCTGACTGCAGAGTGTGAGCCACGAATCTCGAACAGGTTGTCAGACTATATGCATTTCCTGGCCTTGTCATCTAAAGTCAGATTCTCTAATCGACCTGACAGAATCTCTTCGTGACAACAGATAGGCATGGTACATCGACAGTGGGCTCCCCTTTTGTCCTTGGGGAAATTTCGCCACCGCGGATTCAAGTTTCCAATACTGCTGGAATCAGCAAACAACTCGACAGCGAGGGGTTCGTCTGCATTGAAGCATGCTTGAACGCTGACGAATTGGCGCATGCGCGTGATTTGCTCTGGGAACACCTCGAGGGACGAGAATGTCCGCAGATGACACAGTCGAGGCCTGTTGGCTGGAAGCGTGACGATGTAACGACCTGGGTCGAGGGGCACGGTGATGGTCTGATGACCTCAACCTGTCACTGTGACTCGATGTGGTTTGCGCGTACGCGTCCTGGAGTGATTGCGGGTTTTGAAGCAGCATTTGGCGAGCAGATCTTAACGGCGGCTTTCGATCGTATGTCGGTGAACCTGCCGACGGCATCGAACAACAAAGACGTCCAGCAGCGCCTGGCAGCAACGGGGCACGCCCATGGCCGGCTAAATATGCAGGAACTGCATACGCACAAGAACGCCTACTACGATGAGCGCAATGGTGCGGCGTTCACAGACTTCTACTCCATCATTCCTTTGTGGGACATGAACCAGGGTACCGGGGCGACCGCTGTGGTGCCGGGATCGCATAAGCTTGTGCCTGAGATTCTGGCGCTTCGTGCACGAAATTGGGAGGCGGACGAAGGTGCCCCCGTTCGTAGCAAGAAGTGGTGGTTGAATCGAAAATGGATCGGCGAGGGTAAACCAGATGAAGACGTGGCGCAGTACACGGAGTTGGGACTGACACCTTACGTGACCAACATAAAAGCAGGCGATATGGTTATCTTTGATACCGCCTTGTTCCATGCCGGGTGTGCGGCAGCTGATCCCACGGGTGCCACGGGAAATGGCTCTGACCAACTGCTGCGAGCTATTTACATCATGGGCATGACGCCGGCCCGCCTGAAGACGCCAAGAGAGTTACACGCCAGGCGCCTTGCATATGAACTCGACCTGCCCTGGTATCCCGATCATGACCATCCACAGATCACCGAGCGTGTGTTCAAAGAACACACCAGTCAGGGCGGCGACGTCAAAAGTGTGCGTAACTTTGCGTCAGCATCGGCAGAGATCCAGCAACTGATTGACCCGACCTGGTCGGTGGCTTGACGGCCTGCACAATGGCTTCCAGATGGATTGTAGACTTTGCAGACCGTTGACGGCGGAACGATGGAGTTTTCCGCATGTCATGGCTCGAAGGGCAAGGTGCGGTATCCGTTAACGCATCAACTATTATTGATGCTGCTCAAAATGGTTAAGGAGCCTGGTGGTTTTCTGGGATGGCAAAGGTCTCTGGAAACGCAAACTCTGGATTGCCTATCGGGATCGTCAGGAAATCTGGGGAAAGCGAGTGCTTTCGACTTCAATATAGCCATGAACCGTTGTTGATCTGTTCTGATGACAAGGACTTCATGCAACCACTCTCTGAGGTCACCCGAATGCAAGGCCGTGTAATTGGCAACGTACGTCCGGTGGATTTCAAACGATGTTTAAACATTTTGGTTGATTAGTTGGTTGATTTGTTGGCTCTGACCGGAGACAAGGTCGATCGCATTCCTCCCGCTGCCTCGGGGGCGTAGACACTCCAGATACTTCATCCCTGTGTATCGGTGTCCGGTTGGCTCTGTGATGACAACCGACTGTCCGATGAGACTCGATTCGTTGAACGATCAAAGCGCCAACTTGAGGTCAACCTACGGCTTGTAGATTTGTCTGCAGACGCGACGCCACTGAAGTCATTGGCCTTTCAACGCCACCCACAAGTGATTAGGTTTGGAGATGCCCAGAGGGCGCTCGATACGGGTAGGTAGTTTAATGTTAACCAAGTGATGGATGACTCACTGGTGTCTGTGCTCGAGAGCGGACGGTAGATTCTGGCGCGTCTGTTTCAGGCAGGCATATTGGACGCGGGTCGAGCAGGCTAACGTTTGACAGGGAGGGAAATTCCGGATTCATCTTCGAATGCATCGACATACGACATCGCCCGCATGACTTTCTGAATTTCGTCCTGTTTGTCTACGTATCCTGGTACGACCCCCTGCTGGGTGAGGATCGCAAACCTTGCAGAGTTTCGCGTAAGTGCTTCCTGAGGAATCCTATTCATAAAGTCTTCGGTCACCCTGAGCAGTGACCGGACCATCAGCAGATGCACGCTGGCACGAATTCCCGCTACCTGACGATTGTAGGCACCATGCCAGGTATTGCCCTGAAATATGATGAGTGATCCTGCAGGAGCGTCCACGGCGATCGCATCGGGATTACCCTCAACACGACGCTCATGGGGCTCAGGATTGCGTGTCCATTTGTGACTGCCCGGTACAAATGCGGTACTTCCATTTTCACGATTGAAGTCGGTCAGTGCGTAAATGCACTTGCATAGCAGTGGCGGGTCTGGCAAGGGAGACGGCAGTCGGGTATCTGTATGCAGGGAAAACGGAACATCAGACGCGCCTTTGAGGAACGCTGTGAGTGAGGATAGGACAACATCATAGCCACATAGGTGCGTCGACACGGCTAGCAGAGCTGGGTTCATCAGCGCTTCCTCGAAGACTGGATCTTCCAGCAACAGCGCCTTCAAGGTATCCCCAACAGGGCTGTCACGGCCGGTTTCACCACGTGCCAGATCTGGTCGGCTTCCCATCCTCGCCTCTGCGATATCGAGGCAGATAGATAGCATTCTGTCTGCGAGTCCATCCGGGTTGGCAATGGACGGTGGGATGACGGTGAACCCGTTGTTATCAAGATCTTCGACGTAGGCGAGGAGTCCGAGGCTCGCAAGATCGCGCTGCAGCGCCTTCGCATTTGTATCGTTGGCATCGGTTGCGGTCATCAAAGCCCCATATGCCCAGCTTGGCTCAATCGGCTAACTTTATGTCCTCGGCACACGTTGCAGCTTCCAGGCTTTGTTGTTGAACACTGGAATCATTCGTCGGGTCTGGAATTTCCATTCGCCATCGACACAACGAAATTCATCCTCCCACTGATTGATGCCGATAGGGGAGGAGACAGGTGCAGGCCGTCCCTGAAGGTCGCCGTCATAGTAGCCATGTTCCCAGAACGTGTCCCGTGAACGGCCGGTTGCGGTGGTATCGTTGATGACATCGACCAGCACGTTACTGACTGTGTTCAGAACCACCTCGACGCCCGCCATCATGTGTTTGCTACCGGCATGGAGTGGTTCACGCATCGGTTCCGGACCAGGACCAAGTTTCCATGTTCCTAGATACAGATATCCATCGTCGGTGAACATATCAGCAACCAGGGCGAGATCTTCGTTGAATAGGTAATAGAAGCGCTGGATCAGTCTTTCGCACTCGTGTTCGATGGCATGTCTTTGTTGCAGGTCCACGTCTGACTCCTCTCTATGTCTCCGATATTCTAGTGCACGATCGATCGTTATTTACCGAAACGGGTGAACTCCACTTCTCTGACCGGTCGCTGACTTTGCTGACACCCGACGTAAACGTATGCTGCTCAGCTGTCGAAAAATCAATATGACGAGGTGATCTTTGCAGGATCTGAGCATCTTTGAATCCTCGGACTGGCGAGGTGACGGTATGCCGCCGCCAACGATGGCCGGTCGCAAAATGTTGCGGCTTTCGCTGCGAACCTGGCCGTATATGCGTCCCATGTTGCCCCATTTACTGGTATTGCTCGCGTTCGCCTTTTCCGGCGCGCTGGGCGGGATGCTGACCTGGTTTATTGGGACCGATTTGTTCACCAATAAAGTGTTGTTGGGTCAGAAGCTGCAACCTCTTCAGGCAGTGGTACTGTTTCTGCCCGAAGAATACGTCGTGGAGAATGCCGGGCTCTCTGATACATCGGAATTCTCAGATGAACAGGGTAAAAGCGAGTCACAGGACATCTCTTCGGAAGGCAAGCCACTCTCGCTGGCCGGGGCCAAGGGAAAAGGTAAGGGGATGGGCAAGGGAGAAGCTCAGGATCTTGGCGACTACAAACCCGAACTGACGGATGAACAACGACGGAGCGTTCGGAATCGTCTGTTGATGTGGAGTGTGATTGGAGGGTCATTTTTGACGGCCGTGTTCTCGGTGTTTTGGTATTACACGACCTGGATTTGGCAGAGCATCAATCAGAACCTGCGTGTGGCGATGGTTGAACGCGCTGAGTCCCTGTCATTGCGGTACCACGATTCTGCGCGAGTAGGGGACGCTATCTTCCGTGTCTACCAGGACAGCGCGATGATCATTAATCTGCTGCAAAGCGGTATCGTCGCCCCGTTCTGGGCATTGTTCGGAATCGTGATGGGTCTGGCTATTGTTGCGGCGTTCGATCCCTGGTTCTCGTTAATGGTCATTGTCGTTGCCGTACCCATCGTCTGGCTGATCGTCGCCGCTACCCCACGAATTCGGCGCCGCGCGCTGGCGAACCGTGAAGCGAACAGCGATCTGACGTCCCGTACCCAGGAAGTATTTGCCGCGATTAAGGTAGTGAAAGCGAACCGGGCGGAAGCACGCGTGTTTGACCGTTTTGCAGACGATTCCACGAAGGCACTGGATGCTGCGTACTACCTGCGACTGGATGTTGTGATTCTGACCGCCATCGTGACTTTTCTTGGTGGAAGTCTTTTTCTTCTTTCTGAGTACATTATGGTGGCCTGGATCCGAGTGGAACGTGAGACATTTCTCGGAGCGGCGTTCGCCTTCATCATCGGATTCACAATTTGGAACTTCGGTGCGCTCCAGATAGCGCGGGGGAGAGTTGAGGAACTGGTCTGGGGCGCGCGTGGGATGGTTGGCATTTGGATGCGCGTGCAGGACTTGTTTGTTGCGCTGGAAAGGGCATTCTACCTGCTGGATCTTGAACCCGAAGTCATTGAGCCCGAACATCCAACTCCTTTCCCCAAACAGATAGATAGCGTGACGTGGCGTGATGTCACGTTTGGGTACAAGGCTGATCAACAGGTGTTGTCGGACATCAGTTTGACCGCGCAGCCCGGGACGGTCACCGCGATTGTCGGAGCAACAGGGTCAGGTAAGTCAACGCTGATGTCATTGTTGCTTAGGATCTACGATCCCGATTCGGGCGTCGTAGCGGTCAATGACGTCAACCTCAAGGACATGGCGACCGATGACATTCGCGCCAACGTATCGATTGCGCTGCAGAAGAATGTGCTATTTAACGACACGGTCACCAACAACATCGCTTTTGGCTCGGCGATAACGGATCAGTCAGCTATTGAGGCGGCGGCGAAAATTTCACAGGCGGATGGATTCATCACAGAGATGGCAAAAGGCTACCAGACAGAACTTGGTGAACGGGGCGGCAAACTGTCAGCGGGTCAACGTCAGCGGCTATCTATTGCGCGCGCAGTGGTTCGTGACACAGCCATTCTAATCCTAGATGAGCCGACTGCTTCGCTCGACGCGCGAACCGAACAGGAGGTCCTTCGGAATCTGGCCGAATGGGGTCGTGATCGCGTGATCTTCCTCATCACCCATCGGTTGTCGACAATTCGCCAGGCGGATCAGATCGCATTGATCGAGGACGGTCGAGTTGCTGAGACCGGTACGCATGACGAATTGATGGGTAAGGATGCCCGGTATGCAGCATTTGTGAATGCTGAGGCCACAGGAGTGCCCTCATGAGTGAATCGCCTGATGAGACTTCACTTTGGCGGGAGATTCTTGGGCGCAATGAGTTTGACGATCGGATAGACACTCAGTCTGACATCACAAACCTGGATGCTTTCCGCCTGCTTGGTCGATGCGTGATGCTGATCACTGAGGTACGGGGACTGTTTGCCGCTAAATTCCTGCTGCAATTGGGTCTTGTCTTTCCAGTGTTGCTGTTGCCGTGGATGGCAAAGATTGTTGTAGACAACGTCATCCTTGCCCAACCGTTTGGGACGACGGAGGTCCTGTATCCACCGTTCATGAACCCGATACTGGCGCTTGTTCAGGGGCGTGAACCGATGGACATCATGCTGATCCTGACGACGATCTATTTTGTGATGCTGGTGACCATTGGCAGCCGTTTTGGTGGCACAGGTGCAAGTTTGCTGGACGGGCGTGATGCAGCCACACAGTCTGAGAACGCGACTAGTCAGGGAGGTAGCGAAGGTGGCAGCTTCTGGGGTGTGCTGGAGTTCATGGTGAACGTCCGGATGACGCAGACACTCGCGAACAGGATACGATCACGACTGTTTGACCGGTTGTCTCGTCTGCCGATGACGGCTCTCGATGATCAGCGTATTGGGGACTCGGTGTACAGGGTACTTTACGACGCCCCGTCAGCACCAAGGTTGGCTTTTGACCTGACTTTCGCACCTTTCTTTGCAGCGCTGTCGGCGCTGCTCAATCTCTACATCCTGCAATACTCCTATGGTGATGTGGCACCGGAACTGATCTGGATTGCGTGGGCGACTGTGCCAGTTGCGTTCCTGACTACCTTTCCGTTTTCAGGTGCATTGCGTCGCACAAATCAAAACAAAAGGGCGGCGGGATCGGCGACCACGAATGTCATGGAAGAGAGCATGAGCAACGTTGCAGCGGTGCAGAGCCTCGGCGCTTCCAAACAAGAGCGGAAACGATTCGCGGAACGCAGCGAGACTGCCTTCCAACGAGAGCGCTATGCGATCGGCGTCATCATTGCGACGTCATTGCTGAACGCAGCGGCACTTGGGGTCGCTGGCATCTACGTCACGATCTTGTTCACCGATCAGATTATCGCGGGGTCTATGTCCCCAGGAGACTTTGCTGTGATTATGGGTGTGTTCTATGGTATCTCGTGGCCTGCAGCGTATTTCGGGGCGATCTGGATCAAGCTCCAGGAAGCTGTCGCTGCTGTCCGACGTGTCTTCTTTTTTGTTGACTATGATGTGAGCGAAGACTGTGGCGGTGAACGAAGGTTGACCGACGTTTCATCGGGTATCCGATTCGATCGTGTGGGATTTAATTATCCGGATGGCCATACAGCATTGCGCGACATTAGTCTCTCGTTGGAGGTTGGGCAGCTGGTTGCATTTGTGGGACCAACAGGGGCTGGCAAGACCACCCTAGCGTATATGGTGCCAGCGCTCTTGCGCCCATCCAGTGGGAGTGTCGAGATCGATGGTGTTAATCTGCGTGAGTTTGATATTGACTCAGTTCGGCAACAGATCACCTACGTGTTCCAGGAACATATCCTCTTATCTGAGACGATTCGAGAGAATCTCCTGTTAGCGAATCCTGACGCTACTGAGAGCGAAATGATGTCAGCACTTCGCACCGCGGGTTGCATGGATTTTGTGACCTCATTAGCGGAAGGTATCGATACCGTTCTGGGACGGGGTGGCGACACATTATCTGTTGGGCAACAACAACGGCTTTGTATTGCGCGTGGTCTGGTGCGGGATAGCAGTGTGCTGATCCTGGACGAACCGACAGCGGCGCTTGACCCGCAGACCGAAAACCAGTTGGTGGCATCGTTACAGGCTGCAGCGGCCAACCGCCTGGTCATCGTGATCGCACATCGTCTGTCGACGATCCGTCATGCGGATCGCATTGTGTTCCTGGAGGATGGCATGGTGCGCGATTTGGGTGACCATGAAACGCTCATGGCATCAGACGGCCCTTATCGGGAGTTTGTTGAGTTACAGACCGGAGAGGATCAATGAAGATATTGGTGATTGCGGATGTCCATGGGAATAGCGACGGTCTAGCGGCGGTGCTTAAATCCGAATCCGACGCTGATCGGACGATCTTTCTCGGCGATGCTGTTTTGCCTGGACCGCAACCGAATGAGACGATCGCGCAATTTTCCGATATGCCACCGGGGACCTGGATATCCGGTAATCACGACGAGGAAATGATTCATCCAGAGATCTTTGCCAACTTTCCTGCGCCGTGGCTGGCTTTCTACAACTGGGTGCTGGAAAATTTTGACGAAGCTGGCTACGACATATTGAAGACATTTCTGCCGCCCGGAGAATACGAAGAGGATGGCATGCGCATGTACCTGCACCATGGTCAGGTCGATGGAGGACCACGTCACGTGATCCCAAGTTCGAGCGACGAGGACCTATTGGCGGTTGCACATGGTAGCGACGCACCCATCGTCATGTTTGGCCACTCACACATACAGTTCACTCGCACCATTGGCGATCAGACGTTCATCAACCCAGGCAGCGTCGGCCAGAACCGATGTGGCCGACAGTTGGCATGTTACGGTGTGTTTGAAGACGGACAGTACGAAGCCCGTCAGGTGGGATACGATCAATCCCGGTGGTTGGCCGACATGGACAAGATCGATACGCTGAACGAATTTGAGGACATGCGGGAGTGGCTCAAGGACGGGTTCCTAAAGGGCTTCGGCATCGGTGAAAACGAACCCTGGACGACGTTTTCTGAGCAGGGTTACAACTGATCTGACTGACGACTACTGGATCAGTCGCAGGCTGATGAGGCGTGGCTCTACATTTGGAATCCAGGTTTAGCAGTATGAAGATGGTCATCGAGACGACGGCTCCGACGATACTTTATAGGGAGCGTTGTCCACTTGTCTTCATGATCCTGTTCGTTGCCTTCATTGCCTATCGAATGTTCTCCTCATACGAGGGTGATACCTAGTTTCTCCGTGAGGAATGGTTTTGTTCAAGCCATCTTTTGAGCTGACTAGTAAAGGCGGTTTTTTAGTTCCGTGAAAACGGATCAAGAGAGTCACGATCACCTTCCCTTAGGGATCCAGTGAACTTGATGATCCAGGAGAATTCGAATAAGGCATGGCGTGCTGCGTTGCGGATAAAAACCTTTGTGTACGATGGATGTACGCTGGAATGCGCGTTTCTTGGCTAATTTACCGAGTGAAGTCAAAGCCCTGGTCACGGTCATTTAGTGCACCCAACTCAATACTGTGGCTCCATACAAGGCTTTGTACGTGTTCTTCAATCAGCTATGTGAAACAAACGCCCGCCTCTTACCTGTCCCTGGCCGGTTTCAGGCTAGAATTGATCCATGTCTATGACGAATAAAAGCCTCACGTCCCTTCCAATGGTTGCCACGCCACACGGTACGGTCATTGCGGTCGTTCTGCTCGTGCTGACCGCATGCAGTGGTGGCAGCGGTTCATCGTCTCCACAAACCATGGATCCCTTACCGTCTGAACCGCCGGACACGAACCTGCGGAATGAAGACCCGGTGATCCGTTTCATTGACGTGACGGCCGATTCTGGGCTGAGTCGGCGCTGGGGGATCGTCACTGGAGGACCTTCTTTTATCAATGAGTTTGCCGGCGGACTTGCGGTCGCAGACTACGACGACGATGGCGATATCGATCTCTTTGCAACCGGCGGAGATTCCGATCCCAATCATCTCTATGAGAACCAGGGCGATGGCAGTTTCGTTGAACTCGGACGCGACGTCGGACTGAATTTTACACATCGCGGTAGCGGACCCAACTTTAGCGACTTCGATGGCGATGGTGATCTCGATCTCTTTGTCGGTGGGGTCGAACGATCTCCGTTTTATCTGATGGAGAACAGGGATGGTCAGTTTTACAACGTTACATCGAGCAGCGGCATCGACCTGACGGTCGATGACACCGTCTCTGCGACGTTCGGGGATTACGACAATGATGGTGATCTTGATCTTTTCTTGAGTCACTGGGGTGCATCGAGACGTGCGGATACGGAAACGCTCTGGCGTAACAACGGGGATGGCTCTTTCACCAGTGCCAGCATCGAATCGGGCATCGCGGGTCAGCTGATCGAATCCGTTGATTCAACCGGTCAGGAGATGGATCGTTCGTTCACACCTAACCTGAGTGATATCGATGGCGATGGCGATATGGATCTTCTCATGGCGTCAGACTTTGAAACCAGTCAGGTGATGGTGAACAACGGTGATGGCACATTTATAAAGATTACAGACCGCAATGTGATCATTGATCAGAACGGCATGGGTGCTGCGGTTGGCGACTATGACAATGATGGAGATATGGATTGGTTTGTGACCTCGATCATGCAACCACCGGATCTCTTTGGTAATCGACTTTACAGAAACATGGGGTCCGGTACTTTCGAGGACGCCACGGATGAAGCGGGTGTCGCCGACGGTGGATGGGGTTGGGCTGCCTGTTTTGCTGACTTCGATAATGACAGATATCTGGATGTCTTCCATGTGAATGGTTGGCGTGCGGGCGATCCGGATGGTGGGACTGAAAATGGCGACCAGGTGCGTTTTTTCCACTCCCGTGGCGACGGCACCTTTGAGGAGAAAGCATCGATGGTAGGACTATCGGATCGGGGACAGGGGCGCGGTGTGGCCTGCTTCGATGCTGAACGGGATGGCGACATCGATATTGTTATTGCCAACAATGATCAGGAGCAGTTTGTCTATTATCGGAACGATTCGATTAACAATAACCATTATCTGGTTATTCGACTTATCGGCAGCGGTATGAACACACGAGGTATCGGCGCCTGGGTTGAAGTGACGACACCCGGGAGTATACAAGTCCGTGAAGTTCGGGCGGGCAACAACTATGTTTCCCAGAACCCTCCTGAAGTACACTTCGGTCTGGGTGCGGCGACATCGGTCGATGTTGTTGTGCGCTGGCCCGATGGGACAGAAACCGGACTCCTCGGGGTTGCAGCGAACCAGCTGCTGACCATCAGGTACGAGTAATGCATCCTGGCTATAGTCGTAGACGTTATCGGCAAGACTAGAGCGACTGTTCTAAACGAACTTTGAAGTCCAATGTGTTTGCGGTAAGCCGCACCAATGGCTCGCAATTTCCCGCGTGAAATGGGGTAACTCCACGACCCAGAATACTTCGCTTGTTGATCTTGAGGGATCAACTGTCATTAACTGCGTAGCGAGCAATTTGCTCGCGATTTTATACATGGGGGAAAATCATGAGGAAACTAATTCCAATTGTGTCTCTGGGCCTGGCGCTGACAGTGTCGGGATTCTCAGCAGTCGCAGAGGACAACGACGACGCCATCGAGACCATTGTCATTACGGCTGAAAGAGGTGAGACCTCATCTCTGGACCGTGCCATGACGGTGACCGGCTTCAATGGAGATATGATCGAGGAACTTGGCATTCAGAATATGGATGACCTTGAGACGCTTGTACCAGGTCTCCAGAAAGGTGTGCGAAGTTCAGCGGGTAAAAATGAGGATGGCCACCTGGTCATGCGTGGTGTCGCAAACGATCGGCGTATTAACTTCTTTCAGGATTCCGCGGTCGCCGTCTATGTAGATGGCATCTACAATCCGATGTCCTATGGTCTAGATTCAGGTCTATTCGACGTTGAACGGATTGAGGTTGCGCGTGGTCCGCAAGGAACAACGGGTGGTAAAACTGCCATGGGTGGATCCCTAAGCTTCGTGACCAAAAAGCCGACTGACGTTTGGGACATGAAAGCGTCAGCCGAATTCACGGACCAGGCTTCCCAGGAAATCAACCTGGCGTTTGGTGGGCCTATTGCCGATACTGGTTTCTCCTACCGATTTGCTGTCAACCGTCTGACGAGCGATGGTGTGATCAAGAATGTTGGCGCAGGTCCTGATGCGGGTGAGGATGATCGTCTGCAGTATTCTCCGCAGATTCGGTTCGTGAACGATCGATGGGATATTACAGGACGATACAAAAAACTTACCGACAAGGGCGTCCACAGAACGTCACTCACTATCGGCGCACGTAACTCTGAGGAAGAGTTTCTGCTCAATTCAGATGGTACCCGTCGATGCACGCTTGATCGTGATCCGGCTTCACCCACTGTTGATCAATGTATCGAAGACGCAAATGGGAACATCATCTATCAGAGGAATCCCAACTTTGGTTTGGGTCAGTCACCTGCAATCGTAAACTGCCCTGGATTCAACAATGATGGTTCCCGTGATGCTGGTTTCCCAGTTGTTTGTGAAGGTGAGCACCTTGAGCTTGTCACAGAGTCCAATGCCCCTATTGGCCAGGACAACTCGCAGGAGACGTTCTCGGTCGAAGCCATTTTTGCGCTGAATGACAACCATGACATCATTTACTTCTATGGTGATCGAGATACGAGAACGGACCAGACTGATGATGGTGATCGCACCAACCGTCAGCCCGGTGGCGTTTGTTCAGCGATTCACCCACTGGTGATCTCCGGTGAACTGACTGCAGGGCAGACGCACCCACGGTGCGCTCTGGACGGAGCAGGCAACGGTTCGTATGCTGACTCGATTACCAATTACCTTAGAACATCAGATCAGCAAAGCCATGAGATCAGACTGGTGTCTAATAACAGCGGTCCTCTGAACTACACGCTTGGTTATACACTGATTGAAGGTGATGAGCCTTATGTGTACCGAGATATGTTCAATGGCGTAGAAACCGGTGACGATGCGAACAACAACGCGATCTTCTATACAGATACGACCGCTGCGTGTTTGGCGGAATTGGGTGGTGATCCGATTGCGACAGCGCTCGACTCGACCAGTGATACACACTTCCTAGCGCCCATCTGGGTCACAGGTTGCTCTGGCACGGACAGCACCGCGTTCTATAGTGATGTCAGTAACGGCGGAACCCACGTTGTGGGCAGCGGCGTTGCGGGGGCCTTCTATGGCAACGTGCAATACGAACAGGCGGCGTACTACGGTAATGTGGAATATGCGTTAAGCGATTCGGTACAGCTGTTTGCAGGTATTCGCTATAACGACGACCACAAAGAACACAACCAGAACGACTTTACGTCGGCGGGTCAGCGAACCCTCGGGGATGGTACCGTTATCAACATTGTCAACGGAATTTACCGTAACAAGAATATCGACCAACCGTGTTGTGGGTATGTCGGGTTGAACCGGGATGCTGATGGCAACTATATTCCTGACGATCGAACACTGGCGGATTCCAAGGTTGTGACCTGGAAGGAAACCACGTGGAACGTTGGCATTGAATACACGCCTTCCGATAACACGATGTACTATGGTCGTGTCTCCAGGGGATATCGTGCGGGCGGTTTCGCAGGGTTTGGTAACCAGCTCGGAGAGGCGTTTGATCCAGAGATCATGATCAACTATGAAGCCGGCATCAAAGGTCTGTTCTTGGAGAATAAGGTGCAGCTGGAGGTTAGTGCCTACTTCCAGGACTTCGAGTCATTCTGGATTCAGTCAGAGCGACTGCGCACACCGGAAGAACTGGCGTTTCCTGGTAACACTTCGGCATTCATTGGAGAAACGAACGCCATTGACGGTACGGAGGTCTCGGGTATTGAGCTGCAGGGAGCGTGGCGAATCAACGATCGCATGACATTGCGAGGATTCTACGAGTTGATGAATTCCAGTTTTGGTGACTTCTCCACCCGGTACTGCTGTACGCCGGAGGGAACCACCGAAGAATCAGTCCTACAGCCTCTGAACGATGCCGCTGGAAACCCGATCATCGACCCTGCGACTGGCACGCCGCGGCTGTTTGAAGTGGGTGGCCTTAGTAACTTCGCTGGCAACTCGTTGCGCATGCAGCCGGAGAACAAGCTCTCCGCAACGCTGTCTTACGATGTGCCCGTCAGGTCCAATTGGGGTTCACTGGAACTGGTGACGATCTATAGCTGGCGCGACAAGATGTATCCCGATGAGGCGAATCTAGATATCTATGCGATTCCTGAGCTGTCGCGATGGGATGTGCGATCCAACTGGACGTCTCCGTCAGGCGCTTATACCGCGTCTTTCTGGATTACTAACGTTGCTGATCTGGTCCAGGTGCAGAGCTACTCACCTCGAGACGGTAATGGTGTCGTCGATGCGATCGAAGGCACAGTCACTGACGAACGGCGTATAGGTATGACTTTCAACTATCAGCTGTAATCGACCGTGGGTTCTACAGAACCCGGTCAAACGAAAAGCGCACCGTTCGGTGCGCTTTTTTTTGTCGATGCGTTCTCGTTGTTGTCACGCGAGACACTGCAGCAACTAACCGTTGGATTACCCATGCTTCTTCCGTTCGCGGTGCGTCTACGGCATAGATGGAAAATTGATCCGTGTTGTCGATTTTAGTTAAGGTGCCACGCATGGCTTCGATACCTGCGAAACTAAGCCACACGTGCCGTCATTTAATGCTGATGACCTTTATGTTCTGCGCCGGATGCGAACAGGTGGATGCCCCTGTAGTCGCTGCTATGGATTCCCCAGACCAAGACCTTGTCGAATACCTTGGGGAGATGATTGATGCGGCACGCAATCTACCGGAGTCAGGTCTGGCACGGGGCAGGTTGGGAATGACGTATGATATCAATGGACAGCGCGAAGCTGCTCTAGTCACCTACGACCAGGCGGCAAAGTTGTCTCCGAACGACTTTCGGTGGCCGTACTTCAGCGCACAGTTGATTGCTGAGACCGGAGACATTCCACAGGCACTGGTGATGCTTGAACGTGCGGTTAGCATCGATGGCGGTTACGCGCCAGCCTTGCTTTGGCAAGGCACATGGTTGCTCCGTTCCGGGCGAACGAATGATGCGTTGGTATCGTTTGAGCAGGCTGATGCTGTTGAGCCGTCACCCATGTCATCTTTTGGTCAGGCTCAGGCACTGGTGGCCATGGGGCGGGGCGACGATGCATTGGCGATACTTGAACCCTTGGTCGATGCGTCGGCTCATCCGCAGATTCATCGGACGGTGGGGGAAGCACTTCGTAGTGTCGGACGTGTCGAGGAGGCAAACCAGGCTTTCGCCAAGGGGAGAGGAACAGATCCACTGGTATGGCCGGATGTTCGACGTGCCCAGAGAAATGTCCATATTCGAGGTCATGCGAGCTATCAACATGCCCAAGAGTTGTCTGCGGCCGGGCGGTTGACCCAGGCGCAGGACATCTTGCTCAGATTGCAAAAGTATCATCCACAGTCTAGCTGTGGTCAGGAGGAGGGTTTTTTTCTCGCCTGCAACCTGATGAACTCGTTGGCGATCGTGTACGATCGCAGTGGAGAGCGAGAGGATGCTTTTGCCACTGTTGAGCGTGGTTTGTCTGTTAATCCGGATTTCATCCCCTTTCACTTCACAATGGCAAATCTCTACCGCCATGATCGCGATCTTACCAGTGCACTGAACCACATTGATCGCGCAATCGAGCTGAATTCAGCGAGGGGCTATGCTCACGAACAGCGAGGGAGACTATTGATCGGACTTGGCCGCTATGATGAGGCAAAAGCATCGCTGCAAACGGCCCTGGAATACGAACCCGGGAAGCGCACGACCCTCGTATACCTTGGTCTGACAGCTTTTGAACAGCGAGCTTGGGAAGAGGCGGAACAGCATTTTCGGAATGTTAGCCGTATTGAACCAGATTCCCCTGTCGGACATACGTTTCTTGCCCGCAGTCTCGGCGAGATGGGCCGCATGAGAGAGGCATGGGATTCCCAGCGTCGGGCACGTGACTATGGTGCGAACCCGGAGGAGGTTCGAATGACGGCTCAACGTCTGAGACAACTCGAGCAACAGACGAGCCCCAAGTGACGGTGAAACCTACTGGAATCGTTAGCATCCTGTGTATTCTGCTGATCACAGGTTGTACGCCGTCGGAGGAAATCGATAACCTATCGCCGTGGTTCAGTGAGGTGGCGATGGCGAGTGGTATCGACTTTGTGCATCACTCTGGATATGACGGTCGACCCATGATGCCCGAGATGATGGGTGGTGGCGTCGCCCTAGCTGACATTGATCGGGACAATGACCTGGACCTGTATCTCGTTCAGAGTGGCCGAGTTGACCGATCTCTACCCGCTGAGCAGTCTGCGAACGTCCTTTATCTCAATCGCGGCAATGGACATTTTGAGAAGGTTACTGATGCGGCAGGCGCCGGGGATCGTGGCTATGGCATGGGGGTGGCGGCCGCGGACTATGACAATGATGGCGACGTGGATCTGTATGTCACGAATCTTGAGGCCAATGTGCTGTTGCAGAATGATGGCAGTGGTCGATTTACAGATGTGACCGATTTTGCTGGTGTTGGCGATACCAGTTGGAGCACTGCTGCCACGTTTCTCGACCTTGATAACGACGGCGACCTCGATCTTTTTGTGGTGAACTACCTCCACTGGTCTAAGAACATTGAACAGGAATGTTACGGCAAAGCTTTTTTCGTCACCTACTGCGGACCAACGGTCTACGAAGCTCCCGCAATGGATCGTCTATATCGAAACAATGGCGATGGAACGTTTACCGACGTCACCGAACTTGCGGGTATGAACGTTGCTTTCGGGAATGGTCTTGGTACCGTCGGCGCTGACTTTAATAGTGATGGGTTGATCGACGTCTTCGTTGCCAACGACACACTCGTGAATCAGCTATGGATTAACGAAGGCGGCTTAAGGTTTAAAGAACAGTGTTTCGAGTGGAGTTGTGCCATGGACTCCGGCGGTATCGCGAAGGCAGGCATGGGAGTGGCAGCGGCCGATGTGGATGATGATGCGGATAGTGACCTTCTGGTTGTTAACCTGGTTCGACAGAGTGATTCCTTCTTCCGTAATGAGGGGACCTATTTTGTCGACGCGACCAGTCAGGTTGGTATAAGTCCTGTCAGTGTTCGGCATACGCGGTTCGGGGTGACCTTCGCGGACTTCGATAACGATGGTCGACTTGATCTTTATGAGGTGAATGGCAGGGTGGAGATGCAGGAACCTGCTCAAGGTGACGGGTTTGCTGAACCCAACGCACTTCTGCAGGGTTCGATGACCGACAAGGGACTATCGTTCGAAGAAGTCAAGCCACGCGGTGGGACGTTCCCGGTGCTTGTCCACACGAGTCGAGGACTTGCCGTCGGTGATGTGGACAACGATGGTGGCCTGGATTTGGTGATCACGAATCGCGATGCGGCACCCTATCTTCTGATGAATACTGTGGCGAACGACGACCCTGGAAAGGCACGAGGTCATGGTAACTGGATTCGCTTTAGAGTCAGTACAGGTATACGTGACGCTTACGGTGCGACGGTATCGGCTACCGTCGGGTCGACTCGTACCTATCGGGATGTCCAGCCATCAGCAAGTTATCTTGCCTCGAGCGATCCGAGGGTGCATTTCGGTCTCGCAAACGCGATCACCGCAAGGGATGTTCGTGTACGGTGGCCTGGCGGTGTAGAGGAGATGTTTGGTGATTTCTATGCTGGTACAACGCACGAATTGATAGCCGGTCAGGGTACCGTTAGTCGCTAGCGTTCTCAGTCGTGGTGATGGCGCTTTTAGAACCGACGGCCGTCTCCTACAATATCGAATGTGAGCCAGACGACTTTGTCCTCGTAGACAATTCCGTTACAGACTGGACCCATTACTTTGGCCTGGATGAAGGAACTTCCTGCGTTTCTGGGCGTACCGGAAAACTCCACGCCATCAAAGAAGATACCCGTAGGGATGTCCCCTGAAATAATGCGCACGGAGTGTATTTCCCAGGGTCCGTTACACCGGGCGGTGAGTCTGACCTGCATTCGGTTACCTCGCAGCCCGCGGCCGCTGGTGTATTTGATAGAACTGAGAAAAGAAAATCCCGTCCCAGCATCTCGTGGAGGGGTCGCTGCACAGCCTGCACAGATCAGTACCAGGATACAAAGGAGGACCCGCATCTGCTTATTATCTCCGGTGAAAGCCCTCAGTTTGGGCACTTGCACGAAGTTCTGACAATGGACATCCTGATTACTATGGCATGTGTCCTCGATCGATCGCAATCACTCAAATCAAGGTTATTGGAGTCAAGGTGCGTTCCAATCAAGGTCAACTAATCAAGTGTACTCCATCCGTGACAGTGCCAATGGCAGACCAATGAAAGAAACCGATGTTTTGCTCTCTAAACAGAAAGCATGCTTGATGCCGATACCTCCAGGATCGTTCGTCCCACGCTAGTCAAATGCCGAGAGGACATCGCTGTTAATACGATCGAAGTTGGCGCTCTTGGTGGGTACCCCGGAGAACATGATCTCTTCAACACCGGCATCGAAATACTGACCAATCAGGTCAACGATGTACGACGGACTACCACACAGAATCCAGGGACGTCGCTCCAGTTCCGCCGTGGCGGTTGTCTCGTCATCCGTGATCCTCATCGGAATCAGCATGGTACGTTTAATCTCAGACGGGTCACGTCCCAGATCCTCGCAGTGTTTGTTCAACACGTTCATCTTGTGTTTGAACACGTCCACCCCACCGGGATTGTTGAAATCGATGTTGCAGATATCTGCATATTTTGCGCAGGTTTTGAGTGTTCGTTTCTCACCGTTGCCACCCACCAAAATGGGTACCCTTGGACGTCGTACGCTGGGCGGATTCATGGGCGAGTCTTTCAGTGAGTAGTACTTTCCTTCATAGCTGGCAGTCTGTTCCGGTTCGAGTGCAAAGAGTGCGGTGATCACATCGAGCGATTCCTCCAGGCGATCACAACGCTCCTTCAGACTCGGAAAATCAATGCCCCATGCCTCGTGCTCGGCTTTGAACCAACCGGCACCAATCCCGAGGATGTAGCGACCATGGGAGATCTGATCGACCGTAGTCGCCATCTTGGCCAGTAACCCTGGGTTGCGATAGACATTACCGGTGACCAGTAAGCCCAGTTCCAGATTGTGGGTCATGGCAGCAGCTGCGGTCACCACGGACCAGCCTTCCAATGACTCCTTGTTCCAAACCGGTTGTGCTGCAGGTACGAGGAAGTGATCGGACCACCAGAGGCTGTTCCAGCGTCCGTCCTGGATGGTTTTGATAGCGTCCAGGGTGTCATCCCATGTGCAGACGTAGTTGACGAATTGGGCTCCGAATCGCATGTCGGCTCCTTGCTGTCTGTGGTAGGTCGTTTTAGAAATTGTGTACCGGGGAGCATATCAAGCTATGACAATCCTTGCCGAGACGGATCAAACGCATCGCGGACTGCTTCTCCAGTGAAAATCAATAGCGTCAACATGGTCGCAAGGGTGATGAAGCTGGTGAGACCCAGCCATGGCGCATGCAGGCTGGTTCGACCTTCCGCCAACAGGCGACCCAGCGAAGGGGAATCGGAGGGCAGGCCAAAACCGAGGAAGTCGAGGGAGGTCAGCAAAGTGATCGACCCGGTCAGAATAAATGGCAGAAATGTCAGCGTCGCCACCATTGCGTTGGGCAGCACATGTCGAGTCATAATGCGCACATTTCCCGCGCCGAGTGCCCGCGCGGCGTTCACATAGGTGAAGTTTCTTGCTCGCAGGAATTCCGCACGGACGACGGCTACCAGTGACATCCAGCTGAACGCAACGAGTATGCCAAAAAGCCAGAAGACATTCGATTCCACGATGCTGGCGAGGATGATTAGGATGAATAGCATAGGCAGACCCGCCCAGATTTCCACGAGCCTCTGACCCGCGAGGTCAACGATGCCACCAAAATAACCCTGGATGGCCCCGATGCTGATGCCGATCACCGAGCTGGCAGCGGTGAGCAACAAGCCAAACAGGAAAGATAGTCGCACACCGTAGATCAGTTGTGCAGCGACATCCTTGCCAACAGGATCGGTTCCCAGTAGATGTTCGCTTGAGGGTGGATAAGGCGCACTGCCAGGCAGATCGTAGTCGATGGTGTTGTGGCTGAAACGGATCGGTGGCCAAAGCATCCATCCGTCCTGGTCTTCAATGAGTTGCTGAACAACGGGATCGCGATAGTCTGCCTCGGTTTCAAAATATCCGCCCAAGGCTGTCTCTGGATACGACATAAATAGTGGGAAATACAGATCGTCACCGTCACTCATCATGATGGGCTTGTCGTTGGCGATGAACTCTGCAAACAATGTTGTGACGAAGAGTGCCGTGAAGATTACAAGCGACCAGTAGCCACGACGATTGGCTCGGAAGTTCTCAAGGCGTCGGTGCGTCAATGGCGTGAATCTGGGTTTCAAGATACTCATGTGTCGCGCGTCTCGAAATCAATGCGAGGGTCCACTAGCATGTAGGTGATGTCTGCGATTAACTGCGACACGAGGCCCAGCAGTGTAAATGCGAACAGTGTGCCGAAAACGATAGGATAGTCACGTGTCAGGACCGCTTCGAAACCGAGTAGTCCGATGCCGTTCAGCGAAAAAATCACCTCGATCAGTACGCTGCTGGTAAATAGGATTCCGAGCAGCGCCGGTGGAAACCCCGCGATCACAATCAACATGGCATTTCGGAACACATGGCCATAGAGCACCCGATTTTCACTAAGACCTTTTGCGCGAGCCGTCTGCACATATTGCTTGCGAATCTCGTCCAGGAACGAGTTCTTCGTCAACATCGTGAGCGTGGCGAAACTACCGGCGACCATGGCAAGGACCGGCAATGCTAGGTGCCAGAGCCGATCGCCAATCTGAGCCATGAGTCCAAGTTCTTCGTGGTTGTCAGATACAAGTCCTCGTAATGGGAACCACTTAAAGAACTCGCCTCCGGCGAAGACGATGATCAACAACATCGCAAGGATAAATGCCGGAATCGCGTATCCCACCAAAATAACGACACTGGTCCAGACATCGAAAGGTGATCCGTCCCGGACGGCTTTGCGAATCCCAAGGGGTAATGACACCAGGTAGACGATCAGCAAGGTGGAGATACCGAGGGAGAGCGATACGGGTAGTCGATCGATCACGAGATCTACCACAGGGACATCCTGGTAGAAACTGTTTCCAAAATCGAACTGGAAGTAGTCGACAACCATACTCAGGAAACGCTCGTGGGCGGGCTTGTCGAATCCATACTGCGCCTCCAGTTCCGCGATGAGTTCCGGATCCAGCCCCCGAGATGATTCATATCGCTCGTTGGCGACCAGTTCCATCACATCCATCGCGCTGCCGCCCCCGATGGAGGCAGTCACTGCAGAATCTTCACCCATGAGCCGGGAGATCGCCTGATCGACGGGGCCTCCTGGTGCCGCCTGGATGATGATGAAGTTAATCAGCAGAATGCCGATCAGGGTTGGGAAGATCAGCAGAATCCGCCTGAAAATATAAGAACCCAGGATGCGGCCCACAATGGCGCTCATTGCTCTTCTTCCAATGCAGCAAGACCAGTCCTCACTCGAGCATCGCGTTCCTCGTCGTACCACCAGATGTGTGGGAAGCCTGTCCAGTTCATGTATTCGCCACCCAGCGGTGGGTGCCCTAGACGATTCCAGTACACGAGATGTCTGCCCACCGGATGACCGTCCGGGATAATGTGAAACTGCCAACGCAATACCCGGTCAAGTGCTCGGCCAGCAGTGTCCATCTCGTGCTGGGTGGTTGCTTCTGCCACGCGTTCCACCAGGAAATCGATCACAGGATCCTTAAGTCCAGAATAGTTCTGCATATTTTCTTGGTCCGCGTAGCGAGACGTGAACTGAAAGCGCATACGATTGGGATAGGGCAGGGCGAACGTATAGATCTTGCGCATCGTAGTGTCGTAGTCATAAGTGCGCAGCCGATTGATCATCAGGTTGCTCTCCACACGGCGCAGTGCCACGTCGATGCCCATACGACGGAGGTTATCGACATAAGGTGTCATCATCCGTTCGTGGTCAATGTACGCGATGATGATGTCAAAGCGCATCTGTTCGCCGGTGTCTGCATTCACACGTTGTTGATCGCGTACGATCCAGCCCGCTTCCTTCAACAATGCGTCAGCCTGCATCAGCATGTTGCGATTGCGACCGAATGTATCATTCGTTGGGAACTCGATGGGATCGGTAAATACTCGTGGCGGTAACTGATCACGAAACGGTGCGAGTAGCCGGATCTCCTCGCTTGATGGCCTTCCGCGTGCCTGCATTCCGGAGCGCGCAAAGTGGGAGTGGTTGCGTTCCATACCGCCATACCAATACACCCGGTTCTGCCATTCGAAGTTGTAGGCCAGCGTCAAAGCTTCTCTAACTCGGATGTCCTGAAACAATGGTCTCCGCAGATTGAACACCAGTCCGTAGTGCATGCCAAAGGAGTTTCCCATCTGATACGTCTCCTTCTTCAGGAGTCCGCGACGTTTGGCTTCGATCTCGTAGGCCGTGGCGACGTCGGCTTCGTTCTGGTCCCGGTAGTAGTCAAAAACACCCGCCTTGAGTGCCTGCAACATGACATTTTTGTCAAAAAAGTACATGACTTCGATCGTATCGAAGTTGAAGTAACCGCGATTGGTGTTGAGGTCGTTGGCCCAGTAGTCCGTTACGCGCTTGAAGGTATAGGAACGGCCTGGATCAATGTCGACAATTCGGTAAGGTCCACTTCCAAGACCCGGTTCAATCATGGTCACGGTAGGATCTCTGGTTTCCCAATAGTGTTTTGGCATTGGAGTGAAGCCGGCTGTCTGACTCACCATGTGCCGCGTCTTCTCAACTTTGTCGCTGAAGACAAAGCGGAATGATCGAGGTCCGGTCTGTTCCATTCGGTCGATAAGTCGGTAACTACTGCGCAGTCCTAATGACGCACGGTTCTTGTAAAGATCAAAGGTCCACAGGATGTCGTCGATGGTGATGGGTGTGCCGTCGTGCCAGTGCCCCCCGTCGCGGAGGGTGTACTGTACCCAACTCAGATCGTCGGCGACCTGGACTGAGTCAGCGAGCAGTGCATAGTAGGTACCATGTTGATCTTCTGCCGTTCTCATCAGAGGGTCGAACATCATGGATCCGCCCACGTAAGCGCCAACAACACCTTTGTCCGATAGATGATTAAAGGAATTGAAAGTGCCGACGAAACCAAGGCTTGTACCGCCGCCCTGAGGTGCATCCGGATTGACATAGTCGAAGTGCGCCATGTCGGCGGGATACTTCAGGTCACCAAAGTATGAGAAACCGTGAGTTGGTTCGGAGGCAGCCAGATCGGAGACAATCCAAGAAAGGAGTATGCAACCGGCGGCTAAACAGGAGACTAGGTGCTTTGGCACGCAATACAAGGTCACGTCCAGCTGCTCGTGTCCAGTGTCTCCAACATTGGATCGAGAGTAGACTCAATAATATCAACTGCAATCGACGCGTATGCCGGATCACCGACCCGGTTGTGCAACTCCATAGGATCGTTTTGTCTGTCGTACAGTTCGAGCGTGGACCGAGTGAGCGTATCAACCGAGAGTTTGTAGCGTTCGGTCATGACCATCGAATATGCCTGAGGTGGTAGTCCGATCTGGCTCAGTACCCCGTTGTGATGTTGGTCAGCAACACTGGGGCTGTTGATGAACGATAGCAGTGACCGGCCGTCACTATCTGGCATGACGGCTGCACCCGCGATCTCCAGCATAGTGGCCACAATATCCAGATGACAGGTCAGTGCCGCGCGCTCACCTGGCGCGGTGCCACCGGGAGGCATCAGCAGGCATGGGACCTGGACTGAGCCGTCGTAAAATGCTTTTTTGGCCAGCAGACCATGATCGCCCAGAAGCTCTCCATGGTCCGCCGAGAACACAACCCAGGTGTTGTTCAGTTGTCCTGTTTGTTTGAGGGCTTCGAGTACCTTGCCGACGCAATCATCGATCAATGTCAGTTTACTGTAGTACCCGAGTCGCAAAGCACGGTTCTCATCATCGGTCATAGTATCCAGTTTCACCGGGGCGTATTGCAGCAGCTGCTGGACCTGTTTGGAAAGGGGACCCGTCGGTGGTTCAGTAATAGACAGGCTCATATCGTCCACCTGGTACTGATCCCGGTAGGATTGTGGGGCATCCCAGGGATCATGGGGACCGCCGAAATTCACCTGCAGGTAGAACGGTTTGTCACTTCGATGTTCTCTGATCCATTTGGCACCCTCGTTGGCTACAAACATATCAAGGGTCGCTTCGGGGGGTAGATCGCATGCGCCTAGTTCCCAGGGCGCAGGCCGATGGCGGCCATCCACACGCTCACCGTGGTAGTGGTCGAGATAGTCACGAAACGTGGACAGCAGTCCTTGCCGAACCAGGTAGTCGGTGTATTCGGAGTCTGTCTTGAGAGTCTCTGAAGGACCGGTTACTTCAAGGGCTGTGTCCCAACCCCACTCCAGCAGCTCACGCGCATGTTCGCGGGCATCACCCCCTTCATGTGGCCAGAGATGGTTTTTGCCGACGATGCCCGTGCGATAACCAGCATCTCTAATATTTCGCACGTGACTTTGACCGTGGCGCAGCTCCGGATTGGACACGGTCCACACGCCATGCTGATGGATCTGCAACCCGGTCATGATACTGGTCCGGGCGGTCATACAAACCGGTGAGGAAGTGACGCAGTTGGTAAAGGAAATACCGTGTTCGGCGATGCGATCAAGGTGTGGTGTGATCGCCACTCGGTCACCCGCATATCCTGCTACATCATTGCGCTGCTGGTCCGCAAAGATGAAGACGATGTTCTGCTTCGAGGTGGCCATCAGCGCTGTTTCGAGTTGCTCTGATGCGATTAGACTTCAACGCCACAAAGGCCAAGAAAGAACTTCTTTTGGTCATCCGTCATGTCGCCAAAGATCGGGACGCGCATATCTGTTACGGGCAGGTCTGCGAATTCAGGTGAGTCACTTTGAAGCGTCGCAGCGATATTGTGTAGGCCGTTCCCGTCTTCACCACCCTCACCTAGCGCGCTGCCAACGGCCCGAGGCCAATCACCGACAGGATCGAGGAAAGCATTCGGTTTACCTTCGGCGTTGATCACGTAGTTGAATGGGTTGTCATTGCCGACATACGCGACGATGGCCGCCATCAGCTCAGCTTCGTGGCCCGAGCGTCGCCTCTGACCTTCGCTCCCGTACAGTGCGCCGGATTGATTGCAGAGATAAGCCCACGGCATACGCACGTGGAAACCGGGCAGTGCCCTAGCCGCCTCTGGAATGCCGTCGCCCGCGGAGACCACGCCATCCTTGACCATAATGTAGTAGCCCGCATGTGTGCGACCACCTTCCATCAGGCGTGCCGGTGGATGGGTGTAATCCTCGGTAAACGCCCAGTTTGTATCCGCAGGGATATCCACCGCTTCTAGGATTTTTATAGAAGCTTCCGAGCATGCCTCTCCCCAGGCCTTGGACCCGAATTCGCCGACGGGCGATAATGTGGACATATCGATGACAGGCATGGTGCTCTCCAGATGGGTAGGTTTTCCTGCATCCTATGGACTGTGGGTGGAGGGGTCAAAAAGCCCTCCACCCAAATTGAAGCAGGCAGCGCTGGGGTCAGAGTGACGAGCCAGCGAAGAGGGGCGACTGTCTTAAACCCCATTGACTCCGGCACGCGACTCTGAACCCAGCGTTGGCTTGGGTGAACATCAATATCACGTCCGTGGGAGCATGCGATGACTTCCTGTACTCTTCTAGACTTCTACCCATTGCCCACTTTGCGAGGAAGCGACCATGTTCAGTTTTGAGGGCCATCGACCAGTCGACCTGACACCGCGGCTGAAAGCTCGGGTCTATCGAGTCGACGGGTCTATCGAGGAAGGCAATGCAGACCCGTACGGCAAACCCTGGGTCATGAAAGAAGGGCGATTCCCCGGCGATAACTCACTCTTTACGTTGTATGCGGCACCCGAAGGTGGCGACGAGGCATGGCATCAGGAACGAATGACGTCACACCATGGCGCCCATCTACAGGGTGGCAAAGGTCATATCAGTCACTGGGTAGGTGTTCCAGATGATATGAAAGGCCTGTGGGAGATGCCGCTCACGACGTTCATGGGCGAAGCGGCGGTCTGTAACCTCTCAGATCTGGCACCGAACGCCATCAGTGATCCTAATGAATACCCGCTCGGGGAAGGCATGGCGCTCAAGAGCCGCGAAGGTGATGTGCGGGGACAGGAGATCAAGCCTGAGCACCTTGGCCATATCCAGGAACGCGACATTGTATTGATGACGAGTCCTTTCGAAGGATTGGAACAGCCCTGGTTATCCAAGACGACCTGCGAATGGCTGATCAACGATCGCAAGATTAGAATGATTGGCTTTGGCGTTCCTGGTATCCAGTGGCAATACGATCTCAAGATTGGGGCACCCAACAACTCACCCATCAGACGGATGCTGCTCGGAGCGAACATCCCGATCGCTCACCCACTCGTGAATATCGAAACCCTGACCAAAGATCGGGTTTTCTATATCGGCACGCCGCTGAATTTTGTCAAATCCGAAGCCAGTTTCATTCGTGCCATCGCGTTTGAAGAAGAGTAGGGGAAACATCATGCTCAGTCTCAAAGGACACAAAATCGTTGACCTAACCTGGGAGCTTGTTTCTCAGGTCACCCGTCTAGATCAGACGATCGAGGAGGGCGTTCGTGATGTCTACAACATGCCGTGGATTGTGGAGGAGTCGTATAACGAAAAGGACGGCACTATTGAACATCTGGTGGCCTGTAACGTGGGTACAGATGCAGGATGGCCAGTCGGTGGCGTCAGTGGCCACATGGGGTCACACATCCAGCTGGGTATCGGTCACAACGACAACTGGACCGGTCTCCCGGAGGGTATGAAAGGTCTGTGGGAAATGCCGCTTGATGCGTACTGGGGCGAAGCCTGCGTCTGCCAGCTGGACGATCTGAAGGGCGAACCTATCCTGCCGGAGCATCTGTCCAACGTGCAGGAAGGTGACATTGTGATCATGGGTAGCAAACACGATGGAGATGACACCCCTTGGATCGACGGTGATACGGCTTGGTGGCTGGCTGAAGAAAAGAAAATCAAAATGTTGTGTCCGGCGGTACCCGGGATCGGTTGGGAAACCAAAGCACTTGATCCCGAACCGGACAACTGTCCGACGCATCGTGCTATGACCGGCAATAATATCCCCATTACCTATCCACTCGTGAATGTTGAGAAGCTGACGAAGGATCGTTGCTTCTTTATCAGCCTACCGCTCAATGTTGAGCGAATGGAAGGGACGTGGGTGAGGGCGCTGGCGATTGAGGAAGAGTGAAATTGCCGTATCTATATACGCCAATATCACCCTAAGCCGAAAGCGTAAGGGTGTCTGGCAAATATAAGCACGAATTGGTGAAGACCGGAGTCTCCTGACAGCGGGAGATCCTGACTGCCATTGCGTTCCCTCGGGATGATTGCTCACTGGTAAGCGCGATTAGATGAATTTCCCGTAAGACACCTTTTGGGCTCGATCAAAGAACTCATCCCAGTGATTATCGGTCAGCATCTTTGGGTCACCGTATTGGGTCGTCAGTAAATACTGTCGGCACATGATCTCAAGTCGGTGTGCAAGGTCGACCGCCTTCTTGATATTCGAACTGCGGCAGATCATGCCATGGTTACCGAGCAGACACGCGGAGCGATCGGTCAACGCCTCAGCGGCATCGTCAGCCAGTGTCTGCGTTCCAAACGTTGAATACGGGACGCAAGGCACATCGTTACCGCCGAACGATCCAACAAGATAATGAAATCCTGGTAGCGGACGCTGCTGACACGCTAGTGCAACACAGTAGTCCGAATGTGTGTGGACAACAGCTTTCGCTTTCTCATGACGTTCATAGATGCCGGCATGCATACGCCATTCTGAAGATGGTTTGCGGTCACCCTCCCAATCACCATTGAGTTTGACAAAAACGATGGTGTCCACCGTGATGTTCTCAGCCGTTGCCCCTGAGGGCGAAATCAACATCCCGTCTTCAAAACGGACGCTCAGGTTGCCTGACGATAGTTCATTTAGGCCGGTGTGCTCGGCGTGCTGATACTGCTCGACCAGCTGTCCGCGGAGGTCTGATTCGTCGCTCATGTCATTCGTCCCTTATGCTTTGATTTAGGCGTTGTCCGCCTGACGCATGCGCTCAAGTGCGGTAAAGAAAAACGTCTCGTCTCCAAGTGCACCTGCCTTAGTCACGAGGGAGGTCGGCGCATCGCCAGCCTCGTGGCAATAGCCGCCACTCAAATTATCAAATGCCGATACCTGAACCTGTTCGATTTCGAGTGAGTTGAAGACCTGTCCCGAGGTTTCGCCACCGGCCACCACAAATTTTCGAACGCCGAGGTTATGTAACAGCTTTGCGCTTTTTCCCAGGAGTTCGTCGGCGAGTGCCGCTGCGCCATCACGGCCCAGTTCGGCCTGGGCTCGTTCCACACCCGCAACGTCTGCAGAGGTGGCGACAGCAACCGGACCTTTGTCCAGGTTTTCCTTTGCCCACTGTTCGATCTTTGAAAGGATTGCCGTGTCACCCTTGGCTTCGATCAGGTCAATCCGGTAGACGGCATGCTGTTGTTCGAAGTATGCGGTTTGCGCCAATGTATTGGGTGCGCAACTTCCTGCAATCACCGCTTCACCGCCAGGGGATGGAGGCAATAGGGTACGCTGTTCAGGTGATTCTTCCTGGTGGAACGTGCGCGCTAGAAACATGGGCATGGCGTCTGCACCCGTGGAGAGCGGCCAGTCTGTGACAAGCTCTGCGATTCGGGTAGCGTCGTCATCGTCGACCGCATCGATCACGAACATGCCGATACCAGCTTTGACCTGTTTGTCGATGGCATCGCTCGTCACCGCTTTACCTTTGATCAATGTACCGTGTGGTAACAGACCCACCTTACCATGGGCTTGTGCCTGCATGACCTCGACCAAGTTCGAGTTAGTCATGGGCGTCACTGGGTCGTGTTGCTTAAAGGAGTCTCCCAGCGGCGTCGAACCGAGGAACAGGCGCCCCTGGAAAATTGTGACCGAGTACTCCGGGAATGCAGGGCACACGATCGTTCGATCGGTATCGAGGGCTTCCATGAGAGCTTCGGTAATCGGTCCAATATTGCCTTCCTCGGTGGAGTCGAATGTTGCGCAGTACTTGTAGTAGACGCGTTTCGTTTTAATGGCGCGGAGTGCCGTGGCTGAACGGGTCGCATCGGCGCGCGCTTCATCCGCCGGGATCAGGCGAATTTTGCGACCGATGACCACGGCTTCTGCATCCGCTGAGAGTGTGTCGAGTGCATCAGGCGATGTCACCAATGGACAACGAACTCCCTCCCTTTCCAACAGACTGGCAACCATCATGCCGCCGGTTAGATCATCGGCCAAAATACCTAGTTCCAGCATGGGCTGCTCCTATCAACAAAGATCTTGCTTGGGACGAAACATGCACGCCTGGATCGGCGTTGTCGACTACCCTCATCGTGCCCGTGCAGTCAGACTGCCGTGGATTCAGGACTCAGCAGACGCCGTTTTTTTGACGGCGTTCTTCTTCATCGCCATCAGTTGCTCCTTGGAGTATCCTTTCCACGGATCTCCTACGTAAAAGCAGTTGAATCCACGTCTGATTCGGCCGTCAAGGCAAGGCCCTGACCAGTGTACGGTTGTAGGATAGAAGAACACGATATCGCCAGGATTCATGGCCGCTTCCGCGAGATCCGGATGCTCAGATAGATCGGTTGGAGAGGCCGCTGAGAGATGCTTGAATTCTTCCTGTCGTTTGTAAGAGCCGCGCAAGAACTGCAGGCAACCGTTGTCTTGGTCGGTGGGATCAATGGCAACCCAGACCACGCCACCTTCGAGTGCGTCTGAGTGCGGATGCACTTCCTGACTGTTTTTGTCCTTGGTAAAGAAGCTAGCGGTTGTACCTTCTGGCTTTTTCCCCATCAGCATTTCAAGAATGGCGACCTGGGGACCGTTGTGTAGCAGATCCTTGAAGAAGTCGTCTTTTCGATCGAGTCCCTTGGTGACGTTGCTGAACTGGTCAGTCCTTTTTCTGCCTTTGTTCATTTCTGCCAGAGCGCTTTCGGCTCGATTGCAGATCTCATCGACGGTGTCTTGGTCAAAGAAGTTGCGCATGATGACAAATCCGTCGCGGTCGAATTGCGCTTTGAGAGATTCGGCTGATTGCTGGTCCATGGGTCTTGTTGCTCTTGGTCCAGGTGGACCGGTGTGAGAGTCATTGAAGTATAGTGGAGATGGGTATTGTCACGAAATCATGCCCAAGTGCGATCACCCAAAACTCCGCATCGACGCAGTTGAGCCGAAGGCGTAAAGGAATACGGCACGGGCACTGCGGTGTTGCCGAGATCGCGGAATGTTAGAAGCCGTAGGTACTTTCTCACTGCGTTTGTCATGATGACGAGAAAATTTGGGTGATGGGGCCACTAAGGAATGGGGTCTAGAGCGCCTGCGGGGAGTAGACTCATTGCACTGAGGGGACTGGTAAGAAACATATGTGGGCTGTGCCGCGGAGTTCACTACTTTCACTCTTTTTACTTTGCATGATGGCCGGGATCGCTATCGCCGATAGCGACCACCCAACACGCCTGCTGTGGGGCGATACTCACGTTCACACCTACCTGTCGGGTGACGCCTACGGTATGGGGAATCGCTCAACACCAGATGACGCCTACCGCTTTGCACGTGGTGAGAAGGTGACCGCGACCGGTGGTGCTACAGGCCAGTTGAAACGCCCACTCGATTTCATCGTGATCACGGACCACGCGGAAAACCTGGGTGTGTTGCCCCTAGTGATGTCAGGTGATCAGCGGCTTTTGGATGGCGAGGGGGGCAAAAGCGCTGAAGCCATTCTCAACAATACGCCACCACTCTCGAAAGTCCTGACTGCACCAGATCTCAAGACTTTCAATGAACTCATGGCAGCCATCATGACAGGCAAGGCGGCCTGGAACAGCGTCCAGGCAGTCGCACCGGAGATTCGCAAAGAGGTGTGGGAACAGGTGATCGCCAACGCTGAACGGTACAATGAACCTGGCCAGTTCACGGCATTTATTGGTTATGAGTACAGTAGCAGCGGACCCATGCTGCATCGGAACGTGATTTTCCGCGATGGTCCTGAACTGGTTAGCCGTACGATCCCATTTCGACGTCAGGATAGTGCTGACCCTGAAAAACTCTGGCAATTCCTGGACGAGTACAGACAGCGCACTGGCGGCGATGTGATTTCGATTCCGCACAACAGCAATCTTTCGGCGGGAAATACGTTCCGAACACGGACCTTCAATGGTGCACCGCTGACGCCAGGCTACGCGCGTCTTCGGGCGGTTCTCGAACCGATTGCCGAGGTCACGCAGATAAAAGGGGATAGTGAGACACATCCACTCATCTCGCCGAAAGATGGATTCGCGGATTACGAAACGTGGTGGCAGCCGCCTAGAACATCGACTGAGGCTAAGAATGCGCCTGCGGCGAGAGCAAAGTCCGCGGAAACAGAGGAGTCTGCGCCCCAACAACTGAAAGAACAGACGGTGGCTGCCAAAGGTGCGAGCCAGAAAACACCTGGTAACATAATGGCTAGCGAGACGACGGTCGATCACTCGGGGGTAGCGGGACCCGCCAATACCTCCCTTGAAAATCTCGCGCTTCAGTCCCACGTGCGCGGAGGTCTTCGACTGGGTCTGTCACTTGAGCGTTCTCTGGGAATAAATCCATTCCAGGTGGGGATGATCGGCAGTACTGACACTCACACCGGATTTGCGTCAGCCGACGATGACAATTTCTGGGGAAAGATGGCTCCCCAGGAACCGAGCCCGTTTCGCCTGATGACCCTGTCGAATTATGATGCATCCGGCTATGCGGCCGTCTGGGTGGAAGACAATACTCGTGAGGCGATTTTTGCTGCTCTTCGTCGCCGTGAGGTCTATGCGACAACCGGACCTAGAATCCTCCTTCGATTCTTTGGCGGCTATGGGTTTACGAAGCGGGATGCGCGGCGGGGCGACCTTGTTGCAAGTGGCTACCGCAAAGGCGTGCCGATGGGTTCCGATCTTGCGCCGTCAGATCAGCCACCTCAATTCCTGATTCACGCGGCAAGAGATCCAGAGGGTGCTAAACTGGATCGGGTTCAATTGGTCAAGGGCTGGCTGGATAAGCAAGGTGTCACCCATGAGAAGGTCTATGAAGTCGCCTGGGCGGGTGGTCGTGAGCTCGATGATGACGGTCAGCTACCGGCTTTGCGATCAACAGTCGACGTTAAGACGGGGACCTACCGCAATTGGGTGGGCGCTTCCGCACTGACAACATTGTGGCAGGATCCGGATTTCAACCCGAGCCAACCGGCATTCTACTACGTCAGGGTGTTGCAGATTGCGACCCTGCGATGGACTGCCCTCGATGCTGTTCGTTACGATGTCGAATTGCCAGCAGGCATGAAGGCAGAGACCCAGGAGCGAGCCTATTCATCACCCATCTGGTATCCCGGCTTTTAGGCCCGACTGTTTCATGGGATCGACAAATTTCCCAGTGGACTCTCAGGACCTGATCTCTGAGTATGATCTGCCAGATGCAAAACCCCTTTTATTGGTGAAGCTTGGTGTAGCCGCTGATGTAGCCTCGCAAGTGACGTGGTGGTGAAAATTTCCAAGGCGATGAATGGCTCTCGCTAGTCCGTCTCGGAAGCGAAAGGGTGCTGGTAATGAATAAACAGGAAATGCCACATGATTGACCCCCAGTTAAGGCTACGACAGATCTGTCTGGTCGCTTACGACCTGGAATGGACGTCGGGTGTACTGTGTGCTGCGTTTGATGCGCCCGTCGTTTTTAGAGACCCCCGCATGGCTTCAGGTGGCAATCTCACGAACACTCATATTCGTCTAGGTGATTCGTTTCTGGAAACTGTCTGTCCCACCGACAAAGCCTGGGCCGATGGAACCACTCAGACGCGTCTGCTCGAACGCAATGGTGACTGCGGTTATATGGCCATTGTGCAGGTTCCTGATGTTGCGGTGGCGTCACGTGCCATGGCGGAACAGGGTGCTGGTACCGGTATCGTATCGGGTGACTGGAATGTTTGTCCGGGTGAACCGGGGCTGGGATTGGCCGGGGTTACCGCTGGCAAGTACCAGTTGGGTGAGGCGCTGCCGAAAGCGCAGGGTACAGTTTCAGGGGTTAATGTTCAGTACCATCCGAGGGACTTTGGGACATTGGCAGAGATTCAGGAAAACTGGCCTGGACAAGATCAGTTCCCCCAGAACAAGGGTACGTACTATCCGGCCGGGAATACCTGGCAACGCGATGTCGACGCGCGTCCCATCGGCGGTGTCACGTCTGGCTTTGCCGCGGTGGAAATCGCAACACGCGGACTTGATCCTGAGCAGTGTTGCAAAAACTGGTATGCGGGCCTCGGTGCAGGATGTGAGATAGATGGTGACGATCCAAGTAAGCTTCATCTGGCCGGCGGTCAGCACATGCGCTTCGTTGAGCCTGGTGATGGCGGCAGAGCCGGTGTCGTCGGTGTTGACCTATTTGCATTACCGGGAGCGCCCCGGAAATTTGCGACTGTTGAGATCTGCGGGGTCCGCTGGACGCTGGTTTGATGAGTTTGGATCAGAGTCATGACTCTGACCGCGATTTCCTGTGGGTCCTCACGTCCTGTCTTCGCTGTCTTGTGTGGTAGCGGTTAACAGATTCTCGATCAATCCCAGATACTTGCCAATTCGTGCAGCTCAAATTTTTCGATACGCTGATCGCCATACCAGTTCGTTAATTCAAACACGTGGATGTGTCCGTCAGGCAAGTAACAGAACGACGCTGATGTTTGCCCACCATTGATGAACACCTCCATCGACGTCTTGTCGATGATCATCTGTACAGCGATTTGGTCAGTGGTTGGCAGAGGGACGGTGCCCCCGTCACCCATGACCTTGTTGCCGGGTTTCGTGAACGTCAACTCACGTTTTTTCCAGTCGAACCGTGCCAGTTGGCCGCGGATGACGGCATGTAACGCCTCAGCATCTCCCGGTTGTACAACAAACGACACATCGAGCAACGGACACTTCGTATCCGGTCGAATCGAGCCACCTCGTTTCAATGTCTGATCAGGTTCGATGATGCTCCGTGTGCGGAGCGAGGTAAGTTCACGAACCGGATTTCGTGTAAGGGCAACATCTGAACCAGAGCCCGTCAGTGTCAGTTCTACCGGAATAGACAATTGTTGATTGAAGGGCATCTCGGGAAAGAGGCCACCGGCCATCCATGAAATCTGCAGCGTTCGACCGTCCGGTACATTGCTCCAGGTCTGCGCGGCATAGCCATGCGCGCCATATTCACAGACGGTGGCTTCTGTTTCTGGCACGAATGCTTCGCCATCAAACCGGCCGACGAGATAGCGCCCAAGGGCCCCCCAGAAGATCCAGCGCTCCTGACCCACCTCGTCAGTCATAGGAAAGAAATCGGGGCACTCTGATACGCCCTCAAGCGTGATGTCCTGAAAGCGGGTCCACTGACGTGCGTTATTGGACCTTAGCAAACAATAACGATTGTCCGCCAGATACAACGCCATGATCCAGCACGATGTGGGTTTATGCCATATGATCTTGGGGTCTCGGTTGCCACCTTCGAAATGACCCACCACAGGGTTGCCATCATATTTGATCCAGCTGACACCTTCGTCAGTGCTGTATGCAAGACATTGCGTGAACGGCTGTTTCGGTTCGGCGTAGTCGCCCGCGGCGGTATAGAACAGCAGCAGTGAGTCATCACCAAATCCAGCTGTGTTGTCGTGATCGACCACGCCTGAGCCGGAGAACATCGTCCCGGTATTGTCCGGAAGTAAGGCGTGATCACCTTGTCGCCAGTGAAGGAGATCATCGCTGACAGCATGTCCCCAGGTCATGTCGCCCCAGATAGTGGCGTTGGGGTTCAGCTGAAAGAACAGATGCCATTGACCGTCGGCATACAACAGGCCGTTGGGATCGTTGATCCAGCCTTCCCGTGCGGAGAAGTGAAACTGGGGACGATGCAGTTCATGGTAGAGTTCCATCATTCATTACACCGTTGTTCAAGCTGTCGCGCGCTTTCCCTCGACCGGAAAAGTTGCGCCCGATGCTGTGCATTCTCCGATCATACGATCGCCTTCGACCTTGCCATCAAAACTGAGTTCTATAGACCAGCCGCCCTTATCAAGATCAAACGTGAACGTCAGCTTTTGTCCGTCGACCGTGACGTTGCGGAGGGGCGTGACGCCGGAACCATCGTTGAATTTGCCGGTGTGGTTGGAGGCGAACTCGAGCTTCCACTCGCTATCACCCAGGTGCAGTAGCCATCGACCTGCCACCGGACTGTCTTCAACATCCGCTGGTGTTGGTTCAGGCTCTGGTTCGACTTCCAGTTGTCTTGCGACTTTGAGCGTGCGTTCTGCAAGCTCCGAAATGACGTTGTCATTGCAGTCGCGTACGGATGAAAGCAAACGATCGTTTAATACACCAACCCATTTTTTTGGAAGATGTTTTGCGCCGAACTTGAGACCGAGAATCGATCCCACGGTAGCCCCGTTGCAGTCAGTATCCCAGCCACCACGCACCGCGGTGACAATACCGGCTTCATAATCTTGATTCCCAAACCACAAACCCAACACCACGATCGCTGCATTGTTGATGGTATGGACACCGGAGTAGTGGCCATATTTTTCTGCAATCTGATCCCACACCACTTCCCAGTCGTCGGTGCTCCCACACCATTCAAGGGTATCCTTGACGGCTTCAGACAGACGACATTTAGCAGGGATTTCGCTGAGTCCGATGGCAATGATCTCTTCAATATCATCACTGACAAACGCGGCGGCCAGCATGGCAGCGACGAACATCTCACCGTAGATGCCATTCTTGACATGCGAGATGCTGGCATCCTGGAACGCCAGTTCGGCAGCTTTTTCGGGCCAGCCGGGTGTGACATAGCCAAAAATGTCAGCGCGAATCTGGGCACCAATCCATTCGCGGTGCGGGTTTCGGTGAGAGGCGGACTCCGGTGGCCAGTACCCCTGGACAAAGTTCGAATAGGCATTTCGCTCAGCGGTATACAGCAGAAAGAAGGGCATACGTGACAACCAGGTATTGGCCATTGTACGTGCGCTCAGGTCGTGTCCTTTATTTTCCAGCGCCAGTAAGCCGAGGATCGGGTAGTCCATATCGTCATCACGATCCATGAATTCAATGTTGCCTCGTGTGCAGGTTCGCATGACATTGGACATCTGACCGTCAGCGAAGGGCAGGTAGTCGTCGAGTGGCAATGCCTGCGATTTTTCAAGGAGATCATCGATGCGAGCCCGTGGCCAGCCCTCTACCGGTTTGCCCAATGCACAACCAGCGGCTCGACCAAGCCATCCACCAAAAATCCGATCCATCAGTGCTTCATCGGAGAAGTTTGCATCCATCCGTCTGGGGCCATCCGGGCGCAGCGCTTTGATCTCCTCTAACGTTGAGGGTTCGACATAGGGAAAGTCTCCCTCGACGTCGAGTGCCACCAACGTGTCGTAGAGCCGGATGATGTTGTCGTCTGCATCGTCAGCAAGTGCCTGATCAATCTGTGGTTCAAGTGCGTCGACATCACAGCCTTCTTCACGGCGTTGAGTGAGTTCCTGTTTGATGTATTGTCGTTCCGGACCGCGCATTCTCTGATCCCTCATTAAGCAGGCTGATGAAGCGACAGTATAGCGCTGGTGGTTTGATTAGGGAGCCGATGACCACCCAAATCAACAGAACTGCGAAAGTCCTTTTGGAGTAAGGCCAAATTCAACTAGCAGGCTAACGACATTTTAATAAAAACGCGCGCAGAGGCGCGTGCATAGTGGAGCTTGTCCGACTCAAACGGGTGTAAGCCTGTAGATAGTGCCTCCAACAGCGCCAACTAAAAGCGCCAACAGAGAAAAAAAACAAAGGATAAATGCAGGTCTATGGCTGTAATTACGCAGGTAGTTTCTTGCCCACCAAATCCTGCCAATAAAATACGTAAACCCAAGTATGAAAGCGATTCCGTCTGAAATGCTCAGCGCGAAAATCCAAAGCGCGGGGAAAACAAGAATCAAGTGTTCTAACAGGTTCTGATGATTGCGAAATACGACCATAAAATCAGGATCTGAATATAGTTCCAACGAATGAAACTTTTCTGGGTCTTCGAGTGCGTCAGCGAAGTTTTCTCTAGCCTTGCCGACACGAAGGCTCAAGACCC
>MDTB01112414.1_pt1 | contig 49240 bp, 43 predicted proteins | sample 811161 | NCBI WGS metagenome assembly MDTB01 (sample SAMN05326650, study PRJNA326480) | marine metagenome | isolation source: seawater | place: Mediterranean Sea | collected 2009
AAGAGTTTATGAGGCTAGTCGACGAAGCGCATTCAAGAGGTATAGCAGTAATTATAGATCTAGTGTGGAATCATATTAAATCAACCAGCCCGATTTGGGAGATACAACCGGACTACGATCTAAACCCATATATTAAGCTGCATACAGATCTAAATCCAAATGAAGCAGAAGGATCCTGGGGAATGTTAGACTGGGACCATTTTAATCCAAGCACCATAGACTATATTAATAGAGTAAACAAAATCTGGGTGGATGAGTACAGAGTAGATGGATTTAGATTTGACGCCATGTACATGATTGGCTGGGATATGCAGCAGCAAGAGTACGGAATACCTGCTTGGTCAACTGCACTCAGAGACCACGATCCTACAGTCTACCAGATTGCAGAACATTTACCATCAAACCCATGGCTGATTGAAAACACAAATTTATCCTCCGGATGGCATGATAGCTTTCATGACAGACTGCTTAATGATGTACACGGTCAAAGCCTATCAACCATGTCCATTATGAGACAGATTGTTGGCTTGCATGAATACTCAGATTGGGGTGACCCTTATAATATCCGTACACAAGCGGTAAAATACATGGTGAGTCATGATGAGCAATCTATTTTACAGGAGATGGTAACTTTTAATAGTTATTCCATAGAAGAAGCGCGAAGTCGAGACAAGTTTTATGCGACAATACTTTTTACATCACTTGGTATCCCAATGCTCTTCCAGGGCCAGGAATTTGGACTCCAGACTGGTTGGGATGATGATGATAATAATGGTAACTACGATGATGAAAAATTGCAATATCGCCCAGTAGATTGGTCACTATTGGATACAGACATTGGACAATCGCACCTAGAGCATTATTCAAAGTTAACCAGACTTAGAAAATCTAATCCCGCATTTTATGAAGGAACTTTCTATGATCTATATCGATACACAAGTCAAAAGGTGATCGTTTATGGATACAAGGATGAATCACCAAATAATAATGATGATCAAGTTGTTGTAGTCGCTAATTTTTCATCTTTGGAAAGAACTATAGAAAATGTGCCCTTTTTATCTTCAGGAACCTGGCATGATGTATTAAGCCCCGCAAATGTAATTATAGTTGACGAAGACAATTACTATAATGAATATTCTATCCCTGCTAAATCAGCGATTGTATTTACCAATAGAGACTACCAACTAGCAATCCCCTCATCAAACAAATCAGTCCCAGATCAATTTGAAATAGCGGAGTGCTATCCAAATCCCTTTAATGGGAAATTAAATATCCGTTATAACATAAAAAACGCATCTAATATTCATGCCACCATCTATGATTTGAGTGGGAAAGTCATCAAAAGTTTTAAAAGTGAACAAAAATATCCCGGACAACATCAACTCATTTGGGATACAAAAAATAACAACGGAGATGCAGTAGCAACCGGGTTGTATTTTGTATCATTATCGTCAAAAAATAGAACTACAAATAAAAAAGTCTTGTACCTGAAATAGAACAAGAGCATGAGAATTATTTGCGCATTTATTGGTATTGCTCTTTTTTCCATTCAATCTTGTGCTGATACATATATAAATCAAAAGCTCAGTTACGGTTCTTTTTTAAAAAAGGATGGAATCGAATTTAGAATACATGCTCCAAGTTCCAACCAAGTTCAATTAATCATTTTTGATAATCCAGAAGATCAAAATGGAGCTGCACATGAAATGTCGCCTGATGGAAATGGTGATTGGACCATTTTTATTAACGGCTTAGGTGTGGGGACAATCTATGGTTATAAATTATCTGGCCCTGTCAATGAAGACAGCGTAATCATTGCAGATCCATACTCAAAAGCAGCCATTACTCAAAATACTTGGAGGCATGTTGCTAAGACCTTGGTAGTTGATGAATCTTTTGACTGGCAGGGAGATACTTGGAAAAATTATGATCCTATAGATCTTATAATCTATGAGGCGCATTTGAGAGATATGACTAAACACCCTTCCTCTGGAGCCTCCTCTCCTGGTACCTATAAAGGGTTTATTGAAAATGATCAAAATGGTGGGATTGTACATTTAAAAAGAATGGGTATAAACGCAATTCAATTTTTGCCTATCTGGGACTACGCAAATATAGAAATCCCCTTTAAAGAGAGAGCCGATGGTATGTTTAATGATTGGAACCCATATGAAAGAAATCACTGGGGATATATGCCGACCTTTTTCATGGCTCCAGAGAGTTACTATGCATCAGATGGTAACAGAGACATTGGTAGCTGGAATGGAAAAGATGGAAGAGCTGTAAAAGAGTTCAAAGAACTAGTACGAGAATTACATAAAAGTGATATTGCAGTTATACTTGATGTGGTTGTTAACCATGTTTCAAACTACGATTGGCACCCTCTAAAATTTATTGATAAAGATCTATACTTTCATTTAGATGAGAAAGGAAATTATGTTAGCCAATGTTGTGGTAACCTTTTGGATATGGATAACAAACACGTGCAGCAATATGTTATTGAAAGTTTAAAATATTGGATGCTGGAGTACCATATCGATGGATTTAGATTTGATCAGGCTCATCTACTTTCCTTAGAAACTGCCGAACTCATTTCTAATGAACTAAGATCTATAAACCCAGGTGTAATTATTTATGGAGAGGCCTGGGACAATCGGAGCGAAGAATTCTCAGAAATAGAATGGGGATCATTCAATGCCCATTTTAGAGATGTAATTCGAGGAGATCTACATGATTATGAAAAAAAAGGGTTTCTTTTTGGATCGTATAGACCAAATGAGGACAAGAATGATTTAATGTCAATCATTGCCGGTACCTCTAAAATTAGTGGTGGTGTTTATAAGAGATCACATCATGCCATTAACTTTTTAGAGGTACACGATGATTACTGCTTCAGTGATTTTCTTAGGTTGTCGAGTGGGGAAAATAAAAAGGATGATCTTATTACAGATAAATTAAGCCACATTTCACTATCTCCGATATTAAATAAGATGAACAAACTTGCTGCATTTATTTTATTTACAAGTCAAGGAGTACCATTATTCCATCAGGGACAAGAATGGGGTCATTCTAAAGTCATAGCAGAAACAATGGCCCCAGATGCAAATAAGAATAAAATGGACCCAAACTCATACAATAAAGACAATGAAACAAATTGGGTTAATTGGGACGAATTAAACCAAAATCAAGATTTAGTTGATTTTTATAAAGCTCTAATCCAAATAAGAAAAGAATATCCTCAGTTAAGAAAAACTCGTTCCCAAGACATTTCATTTTACAATTTCAAAAATGAATTTAGTTTGGGATATGGTTTCAATGGGGCAATGATTGCCTACATAAATGGCGATAATAAAGAAGAAATAGAGATTGTCTTACCAGATGGAATTTGGAGTTTATTGATTGGCACCTCAGATCAAACTACCAGTGAATTGTATAATGGAAAATTTATTTTAGAACCAAAAAGTGGCGTACTATTAGTAAGAGAATGAAACATACATATATCTTATTATTATCTTTTTTTTTCATATGTTGTGGAGGTATAAAATTGAGTTCCTCGAACCTTGAATGGATAAATAATCAAACAATTTATGAGGTAAACCTAAGGCAATACACCGCTGAGGGTACTTTCGCGTCTTTCCGAAAGCATCTTCCGAGACTCAAAGAAATGGGGGTCGGTGTTTTATGGTTTATGCCTATCCACCCTATTGGTGAAAAAAATAGGAAAGGTGAATTAGGAAGTTATTATTCTGTAAAAGATTATCTTGATATAAATCCAGAGTTTGGGACTAAGAAAGAATTTAAATCTCTTGTAGATGAGATTCATAAAATGGGGATGTACGTTATCATTGACTGGGTCGCAAATCATACGGCATGTGATAATGCTATGGTATCTGAGAATCCTGATTGGTATACCAGAAATAAAAGTGGGGATTTTCAACCTCCACAAGGTACTGATTGGAGTGACGTCTATGATTTAGACTTTTCTAGCTCTGATTTAAGAAGCTATATGGCTAACGCAATGGAATATTGGGTTAAAGAATTTGATATTGATGGTTTTAGATGCGATGTTGCGGGCATGGTACCTTCAGATTTCTGGGAGGCCACAATAAATAAGCTAAGGTCAATCAAGCCAATTTTTATGCTAGCCGAATGGGAAGATCCAGAATTATTGAACAAAGGTTTCCAAGCGGATTATAGTTGGCAACTTTATCATATTCTAAAGGATGTCTCTAAAGGTGACAAAAAGGTAGAGGACATTCGTGATTTTTATGAAAACCCAAAAAAAAAATATCCTGAAGGCGCATTAAAAATGCACTTTTTAGATAATCATGATGAAAACAGCTGGAACAGGATAATGGTTCAACACTTCAAGGAAAAAGTGTATCCATTATCAACTATGTTGTTCACATTACCTGGAATACCCATGATATATTCTGGTCAAGAAGCTCGATTAAATAAAAGGTTGAAATTTTTTGAAAAGGATACAATCGATTGGGGTACTTTTCCAGATGAGAATTTTTATAAGATACTAATATCCTTAAGAAGAATGCATCCTGCTTTTTGGAGCAATAACACTAACCTTGAATTTTTAAATAGTTACACTGAAGGTTTAATAGGCTACAAGAGATGGGACAATGAGAATACCTATCATATTATTTTAAACCTTTCAAATGAAAAAGAGCCACTTAATAAGGAAGTATCAAACGAAATTCTTATCCGTGATAAAAAGTCATCGGAGCAATTGATTTCGCCCAATGGTTTTGTAGTTTATAAAATACAAAATGAATGAAAAACTACTATTTACCTTATTCTTAATTTTTAAAAAATTTCTATTTGTTGTCATCTTCTTATCGAGTTTTGTTTTTTCTGATGATTCATGGAAGGTGTATGATGAATCAGATTTAGGCTATATCCATATTACCATTGACCCTGAAGATCTTGAGTGGATGTACGATAATGTAGAAAGCGATTCCTTGCATGTTGCTACGTTTCAATTTCAAAATTCCTTCATTGATGAAACCATTGACTCTATCGGTTTTAGAATACGTGGCAACACCTCGCGAGGATCAGAAAAAAAATCATTTAAAGTTGACTTTAATCATTTTATTAGAGGACGCAATTTCTATAATCTAGAAAAACTAAACTTGAACGGCGAGCATAATGACCCATCAATTGTTCGCTCTAAATTATGTTGGGATTTTTACCAAGATATTGGCATGAAAAGTAGTAGAGCATCTCATGTCACATTATATATTAATAACGAATATTTTGGTCTCTACCTCTCCGTTGAGCATATTGACGATACATTCATTTCAAAAAATTTTGATAATGATAATGGAAACCTATGGAAATGTATCTGGCCTGCAGATTTAACCTATAGAGGTCAAGATGCAGAAGATTATCATCCATACTATAATGAGACAAGACCCTATGAATTAAAAACAAATAGAAATGAGTATGACTATTCAAAGCTAGCCAGATTAATCAAAGTTATTCATCAGAGTCCAGATTCATTGGAAATGGTTCTAGACATAAAAACAACTCTACAATATTTTGCAATGAACATACTAACAGGTAGCTGGGATGATTATCGTTTCCTCAGAAATAATTTTTATCTTTATCATGATCCTGATAAAGATTTGATATACTGGATACCATATGATTATGATAACTCATTTAGTATTGACTGGTTTAATGTTGAATGGTCTACCATTGATCCTTATGAATACCCTGTCATTGATCAAGATGGCCGCCCTCTAACTGATTACATATTTTCTCAAGATAGGTATAGGAATTTATTTTCTCACTTTTTACAATTTTATGATGAACAATTATTCAATCTGGATAGTATTTACCAAACATTAAACTATTTTTCAGACTATTTATACTCCGCGGCGGAATACGATATCTATCGAACATTAGACTATGACTTTAGCATGAGTGATTTTTTGAATAGTTATGGCAGTGACTATGAAAATGCGCATGTAAAACAAGGCATTCTAGAATTTATTGCATCAAGAAAGGAATCCTTAAATCAACAAATCGTTTTTGATGGTAATAATCCAATCATTTATGAAGCGTCTATTGAAAGAGAGATTAACATACTTGGGGAGCCTGTGGATGTCAGTGCTTGCATATGGGGCAATATTCAAGATGCCCACTTTTTCTATCGTCGTGATAATAATGAATGGGATTCTTTGCCACTAACGTATGATCCCATTTTGGGGACTAAAAGAGTTGAGGATCATGATCGCTGGGTTTCTGAGTTTACTCCTTCCGAATCTGGTGAATATGAATGGTACATTTTTTCATCAAATGGAAACCATGAAGAACGATTTCCTATTTATGGCTATAAATCTTTTCAGGTATTGGATCCAGTTGCCTATCAACCTGTATTAATTAATGAACTACTAGCAAGAAATGTAGTTACAAATACGGATGAAGCTGGAGAATATGATGACTGGATAGAAATATTGAATGATGGAGATCTGCAGGTAGATTTAGCAAACCATTATTTAACAGATAAAAGAGATAATCTTACTAAGTGGAAGTTTCCCGACTCTGCTTCTGTTATCCCTCCAAACAACTACATTTTAATTTGGTGTGATGAGGATCAAGAACAAGGTGGCCTTCATTCAAACTTTAAATTGTCTTCTGGAGGTGAGTTTGTTGGTCTAATTCATCCTGACGGAGTAACAGTGCTAGATTCAATTGCCTTCCCAGCCCAACAACAAGATATTTCATATGGCAGAGTTTTTAATGGAGGGTATAATGATCAATGGGAATATCTAACACCAACACCTGGGTTACCAAATGAATTACTTAGTCTATCTAATCCTATAGCAATTAACTCATTTGAACTGAATAAGGTGTATCCAAACCCCTTTAACTCAAACTTTACAATCAGCTTAAATATCGATACAAAGTTAATGCCTATAAAGATTGATATAGTCTCCCTTACGGGTCGCACTATAAAATCAAAAACAGTCTACCCTTCTTCACTTGGTCAAATAAATATAAAAATGGGATTAGATAACACAAACGCATCAGGCTACTATTTTTTAAAGATAACCAAAGGAGCCAAAATGTTTTCTAAGAAGTTACTATTTCTGAAATAGATAGCTTATTTGCTTATTACAGCATCTTCCTTTGATCGCTTAAACCCATAGATATCATAAACGGATCTGCGAGCTGATGGTTTGAGAATTCTTGCTTAGATTTCAAACTAAGCCAGTTATTTCCAATTAATATTTGACCTACAGGAGCACCTAATGAGTTACCTGGACCCAAAAGTAATACCTTGTCAGGACAAAATTCTTTTAAGGCAACTGTAACGGATGAAGTGAAATCAAATGTGTTTTGTACCTGATAACCGAGTGTGTATTCCATTATTTGATTTGGATCGCTTGCATAAGGTGACCATACTTTACCTGTTCCATCAATTAAATGGATAGATGGTTTATTAAAAATAGATGGATCAATTAATTTTCTTGCTGATTGAGGAATTGATTCAAGCAAAGGGGTATGGAAAGCACCATGATAGGGTATTATAAGTGGATATTTATCCTTTACTGGAAGAATTTTTGATAGCTTTTTTAGGGTTGATTTATCTCCTCCAATCACAATAAAGCCACCTAAATTGATGGATAAATATGCTCCTGCATTAGATAATTCTGACATGACTATGTCTTTCATATTTTGATCAACATTCCATTTATCATCTACTATTGGGTATATCATTTGAGCTCCAATAAGCTTATCTTTCATCATTGAACCCATTGTATTGACTAGGTGAAATCCATTTTCCCATGACACTGCTCCAGACAAAACTAAAGCAGTATACCACCCCATTGAATTTCCTAGTACAGATACAATCTCATATTTGTTTCTATCAATACTCATGAAATCTGAGAAACTGCAGGCATAAATCAGCGAAGAAGCATTTTCACCAACCATGTGAGTTCTTGCTTTAAAGTTTTGCCTATCAAGATTAGTCAATGAAAGTAGTCCTTGAGTTTCACGCTGATCATCCATCCACTGGATTGATTTATTTATAGGAGCACCGTACTCTTTAAGATAATTACTTGTCTCTCTTGTGTAGGAGCCTCTCCCAGGACAAATTACTACAATTCTTTTTTTACTCATTCAATAAGTCCATTGCACTATTGATAATTGATTCTTCACTTGGAAGAGTAGCAGTAGCAGATGCGCCTAGTGGGATAAAACTGTCTTCAGCTGCATGAAGTTTAATATTGAGTTTTTTATTTGAGTTTTGACTGAGTTTCAAGTAAATATTTTCACCATGGCATCCAGTTCTTCTACATTCATCCACAATTAAAATTTTATTACATCTCCTAATGCTTCCCATTATTTTGGGTACATTAATTGGTGAAAGCCATCTGAGGTCAATCACCTTTATTTTCTTTTTTGTCTTAGACTCAATAGTTTTTTTCGCTTTTAGAGAAAGATAAAGGCCATTGCCATAAGTGATTATAGTCAAGGATCTGCCATTACCATAGGTCCTGAATTCGCCTACTGCCACTTCTTCTTTAATATCAGGGTACACATTTAGCCATTTCCCATCTTTCTCAGTATACAAGTCTCTTGTCATATATAGGGCAATAGGTTCTATAAAAATAACAACTCTCCCATTTTCATAAGCTTCACGTACAGAAGTTCTGAGCATTTTTGCTGCATCTGCGCCATTAGACGGCACGGCTAAGATTAAACCTGGTATATCTCTAAATATTGTAAGAGAGTTATCATTATGAAAGTGGCCCCCAAATCCTTTTTGATATGCCAATCCTGGTATTCGTAATACCATAGGGTTAGTAAATCGACCTTCAGAGAAGAAAGGTAGTGTCGCAGCCTCTCCCCTTAACTGATCCTCCGCATTATGTAAATATGCAAGAAACTGGATCTCTGGAATTGGAACAAACCCATTATGTCCCAGACCAAGTCCAAAACCAATGATGGATGTCTCATCTAGAGGACTGTTAAATACTCTTCGGACACCGAATTGCCTATAAAGATCTGCGGTGACATGATACACACCCCCCTTCTGAGCAACATCCTCACCAAAAACAACAGTATTTGGATACTGCAAAAGAATATCTGTCAAAGCATAATTAATCAATTTCCCCATATGCTGAGGAATGGATATCCTATTAAACTCTTTACCAAATACTTTTTCCCTCTTAATTGGGGAAAGATGCTTTGGACGAGATCGAATATGCTTACTTGATATAATTGAAGACATTACTTCTTTTGCTTTTTTTAGTTTTGGTCTAGAAATTGCATATTCAAAAACTTTACCTATTTGTTTACGGCTTTGTTCATAAAGAGATAGAATTTCTGTTTTGGAAAGGCAATTATTTTCAATCATTATTCTTGCGGAATGTAATAAAGGGTCATTTTTTTCATCTTCTTCTATTTCTTTTAGGCTCTTATATCCTACCTCTATATCTGAGCCAGCATGACCCATTAGCCTAATGGTCTTCATATGTAAAAAAACAGGTCCCCTATTTACTCTACAAATTTTTTCAGCATTTTTTGATTTAACAATTAAATCAACCAAGTCCAATCCATCTACTTTTATATATTCAAGACCATACCTATTTGAAAAGTTGTTTTCAATCCAATCTTTTTCAGTGGCAACTGATATACCTATCCCATTATCCTCGCATATGAAAATAATTGGCACATGCCCACCTTGGCTCGATATCCAACAAGCAGTATTAAAAGCAGATAATGCGGTAGCATGATTGGCACTAGCATCGCCAAAACTGCAGATAACGATGCTACTGTTATCTAGCTTACTTTCAGAAAGATTTAAATCTTTCGCACGATCAATTGCAAATGCGGTACCAACTGCTTTAGGTAGGTGACTTGCAATGGTACTTGTCTGAGGAGGTATTAAGAGGTCTTCACTGCCAATGACCTTATGACGACCTCCACTAATTGGATCTTCAGAAGAAGCCATAAACGAAAGCGCCATATCATAAATCGGTGTCGAGTTAGGTACTTGTTTTGCTCTTTCTAAAAAGAAGGGTGCACTTCTATAATGCAAAAAGGCGATGTCTTCATGAGAGAAAAATCTTCCAAAAACAGCATTCCCTTCATGGCCAGAGCTTCCAATAGTATAAAAACATTCCCCTCTATCTTTAAGCTTACGAGCGTGAAAATCCATATGCCGACTTATAACCTGGGACTCAAATAAGGAAATTAAGTCAGTTTTTAAAATATCATTCTTGGATAATTTTTGCCCTGATTTTGCCTCAGGCAAATTACCTGATTCTACCCAGCGAGTGAAATTCTGGTCTATTACTTCCGCTCTGTTAAAGAGAGACATGGGTAGATTTTAATTAAGAAATTTATTTTTTCAAGGAGGATAACTTTCCCTTAAATTCTCTAAGCTCGCGAACATTACCAACCTCAATTTCGCCAGAATCCCACTTTAATTTAAAATCCTCTTCAGAATCATGGCCGCCCTGCTTTTCATAAAGTGGAAAAAGTTCACTCTCTTGACGCGGCTTATTATTGTGAAGAGAGGCTGTTATTTGGTATGCGATATCCTCTAAAATATCATCTATCACACGCTCTGGGAGGTTTTGTTCGATTAAGCTCTGTTCAATTCTAGAGAAACGTAGGCCACTAATGACGTAATCTTGATAAGCCTCCCATGCAAAAGGGGCTACTTTTTTAACTGACTCTGCCATCGCATCTGAAAATACACGAATCTCATACTGAGCATGGCTATCTGAACGCAGACCGACAAAGTGTAATAGATTATGTAGATCGTTTTTCCAATACCATTCTGTATAAAGATTTACAGGTAATACAGCTCTAGCTAATTCTCTAGCAACACCTGCATCATTTAATTCAGAGTATATTTCAAAGCTCCTGTTTGATATCTCTTGAAAATAGTCACTTACTTTTGCTTTTAAAGAATCAGAAACTTCTCCTAACCTTCCTTGTTTGTTCAAAGAACTTTGAAATTGGATATGTTCTGGATCAGGAAGATAGAACTCATCTCTTGCCTCGGAGTACCTCAGAGAGTATTCATTTATATTTGCTGTACGATGTCGAACCCATTGCCGCGCAACAAAAATGGGCATTTTGCAGTGGAATTTAAACTCTACCATCTCAAATGGTGTTGTATGTCTATGACGCATTAGGTATCTAATTAGCCCTCTATCTTGTGAAACTTTAGAGGTTCCCTTTCCATAACTCACTCTGGCGGCTTGTACAATCGCATCATCACCACCCATTGAGTCCACCAAACGGACAAAACCTTTGTCCAGACATTTAATTGCATCTTCAGGAATGTTTGACATATTTATTCTCTATTTGATTTTTTCATATATACTCCCCCTCTTCATAATTAAAAAAAGAGGGATATAATTTATTATCTTTTAATCTGTTCTACAGTTTCAATTATAATCATCATCATCCTGTTAAAACTGCAAATGTTTTATCTACCGCAATGGAGTCACCTGCAATTAACCCCGGTGTAATGAGTGTATCATCTTGGTTGTACAAACGCGGAGCTCCACTAAGGTCAATCAATTTCCCACCAGCCTCATTAATTATACAATTTCCTGCACAAATGTCCCACTCATTCTTTGGTCTAAGGGATGCAAACATATCAGCCTGACCCGATGCAGTAAGTCCAAGTTTATAGGCAACCGATCCAATTGCTTTTAATTCAGAAAATGAATTCTGAAATGCCGTCCACAATCCTTTTTTTGTTTCCGAGCGACTATTTAAAATAACCATCTCATCTGTAGTATCTTTAGAACTGCATTGTATTGGCTCATCATTAAGCATTGCTCCTTGACCTCTAGCAGCAGAAAATAATTCTTTAGAGACTGGATTATACAGTACTCCTAGAATAGGAAAACCATTCTCCACTAATGCTATACTTACGACAAAGTGAGGAACTCCTTCGATAAATTCTTTAGTGCCGTCAAGCGGGTCAACAACCCATACTCTTTCTCTATTCAATCTCTCCTTTGAGTCAACAGTTTCTTCTGAAAGCCATCCGTACTCAGGATTTGCTCGTGTTAATATTTCTTTAAGACGAGCATCTGATGCATGGTCTGCAGTTGTAACAGGGTTGTGATAACCTTTATCTTTTATCTCGTAATCTGCCTTGTAATACCCTAGAATCAGGTTGCCTGCTTCAACTGCGGCGTCTTTGGCTATAGATAATTCTGCATTCATGGGTAGAAAGTTAGTCTAAAATTTCTTGAGTCTAAAGCTTGTTAAATTGGAATGTGCTTTTAATTAATTATTATCTCATCTGAGAAGATCCAAGACGGCCCACCTGCGCCAGGATGATAATCAGGGCATTTATCTATATTATATCCTTTGACCCTTATAAATCTTGATACCAACGGGTCGATGTTTGCTTTATAACTAATTATTTTTTGTTCAAAACTAAAATCATTACTAGGATAATCTTCATAAATGAGTTCGAAGTTATTACCATCAGCGGAATGTTCTATCTGGATATGGTAAGGTAAAAATATCCAAAATACCTGGCTCTGTAAAAATCTTACTTCTACTGAATTAATTGATTTAGCGCTACCAAGATCAATAATGGCTACAAGGTCTTCCGCTTCAAATCCTTGCCATGATTGATCTTGATAATTTAGAGTACCACCCATACCATTTATTAGAGCGCGATCACTTTCACCCTTATACTTTTTGTTGGGAGGGTTTTCTAAGGTTAAACTGCTCCCAACTGCCATATTCTCTATTTTTATAAATTCTGGCTCATATCCACATACTGCAGCATAAGATTCTGTCCCAATTTCGTTGGTTAATTTATCTCCTAGTTTTGACCTTGCAAGGCTGCCAACTTGTTCTAATTCTTTAACAATATTTGGAAAAAGTCCTGAAATATTCTTTGTCTCTCCAATATCATTCCTAAGGTCATATAGTTCTAATCCTGATTGCCCCTTATTATAGGGCCCTGGGTGAAGATTTTCTCCAGGTTCAACGCCCTTATAGGAGCGATATACATGCGGAAAAACCAGCTTCCATTTCCCCTTACGTACTGCAATAAGTTTCTCACCATAGTAATAATAGAGCTCATTTCTTGGATTAGAATTTTTTTCACCATTCAAAAGTGGCATTAGACTAACACCATCATTCGCATATCGTTCAATTTTATCACCCAATATATTGGCTATTGTAGGGTAGATGTCTATTGTAGATGCGATGTTTGAAATAGATTGTCCTGGGCTGATTATTTCTGGCCAGCGCATTATGCATGGCACCCTTGCTCCACCCTCCCACATGGTACCTTTCCCTTCTCTAAGTGGGCCAGCGGATCCACCCCATTTACCATAATTAAGCCATGGACCGTTATCGCTTGCATAAATAACAAGAGTATTATCTTCAATGCCATTACTTTTTAGAGCATCTAAAATCTGACCAACAGACCAATCAATCTCCATGATTACGTCTCCGTAAAGTCCAAGTTGACTTTTTCCTAAAAATTTATCTGATGCTGCAATAGGCTGATGAGGCATTGGATGGGGGACATATAAGAAAAATGGATTGTCTTTGTTCCTTTCTATAAAATCGACTGATAGCTCTGTGATTTTTCTTGTTATCTGAGCCTGATCCTTAAGTGTCTTTATTTTATCTTTTGGCTCGTTTCCTTCCCAAAAAGACATTGGTGGGTAATAACTACGTTTATCTTGATTTAATGGTTTACCTTCGTAGTCAACTGGCCACATATCATTTGAACATATAAGCCCTGAATACTCATCAAAACCATTTTGCAAAGGAAGATATTCAAACCTGTGTCCAAGGTGCCACTTCCCAAATATAGCATTTATATATCCATGCCGTTTTAATAGCTTTGCTATTGTTTCAGTTTCTGGATCAAGTCCATTAACTGCCCATGGACTAAGAGCACCCTGAATTCCAACACGTTCTGCATAGCTTCCAGTCATTAACGATGCTCGCGATGCACTGCATACTGCTTGGGAGACATAGAAATCAGTAAATAACATCCCCTCATTTGCCATTGAATCAATATTAGGAGTCTTAAAGCCTTCAGCTCCATAGCATCCAAGGTCCCCGTAACCCTGATCATCTGTAAAAATTATAATTATGTTGGGTGGGGGGTTGCCATTCTCACAATTACAAAGAACGAGGGCAGTGCTAACTAGGATAATTCGTGTCGCTAAAAAATAAAAACTATTCATCACCACTACCAATTCTTTTAAATACTACTAGTTTTTCTCTTCCTTTTCTTGGTTTGATTGAATACTCTGAAAATTCTTCTTTTATGATTTCCCATCCAGAGTCAAAAGTGGATTTCACTTCCTCGATTGAGGTCCCATAAGGAGGCCCCTCTTCTGCTAAATCTTTATCAAGAGGAAACCATAGCCCTACAAGATGTCCACCCATTTTTAAAATACCTTTTACAATAGTCTCGTACTCCTTACGACGGCTTGGGTGTATTGCACAAAAACAGGTTTGCTCTAAAACATAGTCAAAAGAATTGTGATACTCCGGCAGGAGATCAAATATGTTTTTACGAATGATTTCTAAACTGACTTCCATGAGGTTTGCCATATTTTTGAGGGATGAGATTGCGGAAGGGGCAAAATCTATTGCTGTAACTTGAAACCCTTTCTTTGCAAATTCAATCGCATCATAACCGCGTCCGCATCCAATAATACAAACGCGTCCTAGAGGAAGTTCAGTTGCAAGTTTTTTAAATATTGGCGTTGCTTCTTTAAGATCCCATTTGTCATAATTTGTTTGGTATAAGTCTTCCCAAAACTGAGGTATATTTTCTTTGTAGGACTTATTGAGATTTTGGGCTTTGTTAGGATTCATTCATTTCAATGTATCTTTTCACATTGAACTTAGACTTGCAGCCATTATAATTCATATACCTAATCTTACCATACACCGGTCTCTCAAACCATGCTCGATCATGTATACCACCAATACTCCAGGCAATCCCCGCGTAACCATTTGGATCCCTACCATCTAACTCATATTTATCATTTAAATCAATCGCTACTTGCATTGCTTCCTCTGGATTGGGGCTCCATTCCAGTATTTTTTTTGCCCAGTACATTCTCATATATCCATGCATTTTACCCTTATTCTTCATCTGATTTTGAGCTGCATTCCACAAAGGGTCATGAGTGTCAGCGTGTTCAAACTGCTCTTTTGGATATAAATATTCTCTTTCATCATTACGATGTTCGTTTAAAGTTTTTTTTTGCCCAATCATGAAATCCATCAAAATAATCATAGTTTGGTTCATATTCACAAAAGTTGTCTGATAGTTCACGCCTTACAATCATCTCTTCAAGAAACGAGTTTTTATCTTGTTCAGGTAATGAAGAATTTTTTATCTCTAGAGCCACTCTTTGCGGGGCAATTTGTCCAAAGTGAAAATATGGACTGAGATTACTTAAAGCATCTTTGGTTGGATCATTCCTGCGTTCATCATATCCTGCTAATGAATCACGCAGTGAATCTAATTTATTCTTTGCTGCAATTTCTCCTGGAACTAACCAATCGACCTCTTGAACAGAGAAATCGATTTTTAATCCATTTACAATGTTATCATATAATATGTCATTTTTACTAATTTTACCGTACGGATGTTTTATTAAGCTGGGATAATCCGTAAGAAATTGATCTAAATTATCATTTATTTTTTTTCGGATAGTGTAAGCAGCATACTCTTTTTTGGGGGATGCCTTCCATACAGGTACAATATTATGGGCATCTATCTGATAGAAAGGTACTTTTGTTAGGTTTAAGACATTATTAACTCTTTTTTTGTATACTTTAAGAGGATTATAGTCTGTAATAATGGTTCCTACCGACCTTTCATCTATGATTCTTGGTATAACTTCTGAAGCTCTGCCCTGAATAAGAATAAATTCAATATTCAAGTTTTCTAGTTTATCCTTTAATTCTAACAACCCCTTTAGCTGGAATCCATACTGTCTTATGTTGGCTTCAGGAAAATTACCAAGATATTGAAAGCATACAACGAGGGGAACTTCATTGCTTAAAGCGACGGACTGAGCTGCAAGTAGAGCCCAATTGTCGTCAACTCTTTTGTCTCTTGACATCCAATAGAGAACTATTTCACCTGCAAATAAACCTCTATTTAAGACTTTTGTCCTAGCAGGATCTATTTTAGGCAACACAATATTGAATTATGCAATAATTTCTTTGAATTCGTTGTAGGTAAGGAAAGTGTAATCTGTATGATTCTTTACTGATGGCAAAAATTCTAACCCCTGTCCACCAAAAACAACTTTTACACCAAGTTTATTCGCTAGCTTTGTAATTATTCTGGTCTGGTCTTCAGTATTGTCAATGTTATCTTTAACTGTGGCCATACAACATTGCATATCGCATAGGTAAAATACAATCAGATCTACATTTCTCTTTTCGATGATTGTTTGAAGATTACCTAATTCTGCATGAGAACCGGTATTGAGTACATTGTAACCATAGTGACGTAAAACTACTTCAGACATAACAACACCTAAATCAGGTAGGTTATCTTCAAAATTCACACAGAGAGCTGTTTTACCATTAGCAGATCCATTTGGTTTATTTTGGTTGAGACTTTCCGTAGCACGGGTAATTAGTTTTCTACTTATAAATGTTTCAACATGAGACAAGTACCCTTGGCGAAGAGCATTCTCTACAATAACACTTCCAGGGTCAATTACTTTGTCGCAGATATCTTCAACTTTAAAACCTTTCAAATACAGGCCAGTAATAATAGTACTTACTGTTAAATCATCTGACTCAAGACTAGCATCAGCAAGCATAGAAGATAACGTACCAAAATCACTTTTATTGATAAGGCTGTATACTCTTTTATGGTCTCGATTTTCAATTCCAAGTTCTGTACTTTTCCCAGAACTTGCTTGATCTTTATGGAAGTCTCTTATGTTTTGCATGGTAAACTTTCTATGTCCACCTGCAGTTTTTATACAATTAAGTGTACCATTGTCGGTCCACCGTTTTAAGGTGGATATGTTAATGCCTAATATTTCGGCAACGTGTTTAGAATTAAGATATCTCATAATGCTATATTAATACTAAATTAACTAAAAGCTAAACATAAAATGAGCGTTATGAACATTATGTAGAGTATTTTACTTATCAATACTCTTTTTAATTAAATCATTTGCGTATAATCCCTCTACAAGATGAAATACAAACCAGGTTAAACAAAGAGTTGGAACAAATATTTTGAAATTCAATTCAATAATTTTTACGCCAACAAACGTAATTAGACATAAGAATATTGTTTTGAAAATGAATTGAGCAATATTAAATCTAAAGGTCATTTCATTACCCCGCTCTCTGGATAACTTAGTTATTACTAAAAAGTTTACATAACTCATTATAATAGGAGCTAGAACGCCAAGAAAGATAATGGCCCCCAATTTGGAGTTTAAAAATAGTAAGGGTTGACCAACAATGAAGGTCAAAATTGAGGAGTATGTGTAAATTTTTTTATACATAACTCTAAATTTAATTGATTCACGTGACCAATCTAAATGACTAGCCACATGAATATTTATAGGTAAACTTATATTTTAAGTATAATAGAGTAAGATAGGTTCAAAATAAAATACCAGTATACTTTATATGTTATTTAAGAAGGTCTATCAATTTTTTCTATAAAATTAGAGTCAGGGTCTTCCTCGTATATGAAATGGATACCATCTCTGTGCGCCTTAGATTTTGGATCATCAACAATTTTTTTATCAACAACCGCAAAGTGTGGTGGATGTTCTCCTGGTGTAACTAGAGCCAAGGAAATATTAGCAAATTTTAGCAAAGCCCACGTTTCATCTTGGTGTTTTACCTCGCAGTTAAATTGATCTTGATACCACTTTGCTGATTGGGCAATATCTTTGGACTCAATTGCAATGTGATCTACAAATGTTAGATTTGTACTCATTTTGGATCCAGCACCTCACTGTTATGATAATATTTGTTTTTCGTTCTTATTGTACAGCTCGGGCAAACACTCTTTTTCTTACCATATCTCGGAAAATTGTGGTAATACTTGTAGTCAAGTGTTTGATTAAATACCATTATCTCCCAAACAACATTGCAAACTGGGCAAGCCTTTAAGTCTTTATCAGCTTTTTTTGCATCAAAATTATTTTTCGGCTCTTTTTTTTCATTGAAGTGCTTCAAATCAGCACCACTTATTACTGTTTCTAAGATTGACATATTTGACTCCTTAACTATATATAATATTATTTTAAGCAAGATTAATAAGTCAAGAACTTTTTGAGCGTTATGAGCGTTTTTATATTTATTGGTTTATTTTATTATAGAACCAAATTTTGTATGTGATTTTTCGGATTAGAATTGGGAAAATCATAATAGGATAAATAAAATATAATTTTGCACGGCTTTCAGAGTCCATTTGAACTCTATCAATTATGATAACATTATCTCCTTCAACTTTAACTATGTGGCGATGATTCCAGTCATTAAGTCCAAATGGAAGCTTAAGACCCTTGTCAATAAAGTGTAAATATGTATCCTCGGTCTTATATCCCTCATGAACTACTTTCATAATTCTCCAACCAAAAAACCAGAATGAAAAAGAGGCCTTTTTACCACTTTCAATACCATCCCAGTTTAGAATTTTCACTGGTTGTAAAGCAGTTAAAAAGTCAACAAAGTTTCTATCATGAAACGAACGAATTACATCAGAGATTTCAACATTCTTTAAAATAACTTGCTGCTCATATACCATTACATTTATAAAATTTTTCGGAAGGATGAAATGAATACATCTTCTTCCTTATTAATATCTACTATTTGATTTGAACAATGATTTCATTTTTCCTAAATGGAGGGATAGCCCATGGTGAGTTATATTGAGCAACCATAAATGTCCCATTTGCTGTGTAACCATTGATTTCCAGAATATCCCTTAATTTATTCTTGTATTTAGATGCTCTCTCCTCCGTGGCCCAACCGCCAAACCTTAGGACCGCAGTTTTTCCTAGATTAACTTTTTTCAAGGTTACATTTTGGGAATTCGGTTGCGGCAGGTCTTCCATTGAATGCTCCGATGGCATTACAAACTGTATTTCGTAGTTATCTTTAGGGTCTGGAGAATTGGTTAAAACTGGCGCAGTCATTTTTATGCTCATATTAGCAGAGTTACCACCAAATATATATTTCGCAATTCGCCTGAAACCGGTAGATGCAGCATCTGAATAATCACTTCTAACCTTTGTTGTCGCGATAATCATAGAATCGTATTGTCTGATCTCAAACCCATTCTCTTTCTTGACTAAGGTATGTTTAGGTGTTTCAATAGCCATCGCTACATTTAAAATAATGATTGATATTGAAAATAAAGTGCCAAGTTTAATTTTACTGATTGTCATTACTTTAAAAATGGAATTAGCACTGGAGTATCACGCCTGTAGTTTTGATAGCTCTCATCATCTCCCCATTTTTCATCTGCATATTTTTCAAGCAGATTTACTCCACTCATTCTTGTTAATAAGATATAAATGAAGATGGGCGATATTAGACTGATGTGTTGCCACCCTTGCAAAGTTGGAAAAGCAATAACTGCCATACCTGTCCAAAGTAAAATTTCACCGAAGTAATTCGGGTGCCTTGAAGTACTCCAAAGGCCAGTAGATATAAACTGATCTTTGTTTGATGATTGTAATCTAAACCTTCTTTTCTGTTCGTCAGCAACCACTTCAAAAGAAAATCCTATAATCCAAATCACCAAACCTATATAAATGTAATAATCACTATGGTAGGGCACATTATTTATGATCATTACCAGCGCATTAACCGTAGTAAGAAAAACCCAGAGGGCCGACAATGTCCACCAAACAAGGAAGCCAGAAAATTTTTGTTTAACCTCACGGAATCTTCGATCTTCTCCTGCTTTTAATACTCGTACAAACAAAAAAAGACCAAGCCTAAGGGCCCAGATCAACACCAAAACAATCGCAAGCATTGAACGTGTATGTAGTGTGTTTTCTGAGGCTGATGTAGTAAGATAAATCGCTGTGAGTAATACAAGTACGTACGCAAGTGTACCACATATATCATAGTATTTCTCCGTCCTAAAAGCGTAAGACGGAATGAATGCTATCCAATGAACAAGAAAACTGACTAACATACAGCATACTATCACTGGCAACCCATTATAACTTAGTGCTCCGATGGAACATGCATATGCAATAGCAAACCCGATTGTAAAAACAATGGTTACATTAAGATAATCTTTTGGAGAATGAACCATGCCTAATAAATGACTTTAAGCTTCTTAAGAAGAGAGGTTGCTAGGTATCCCAAATCTATTTCAAACCATCTTACTGCAAAGTTCATGTTGTTTGGTCTCCTATGGTGATTGTTCTGATACAACTCACCCATCATCAAGAAGTCTATCGGAAGCGTATTTTTTGAATTATCTTTGATATCATCAAAGTTACGGTACCCTCTTTTATGGCCAAACCAGTTAACTATAAAGCCGTGCATAGAACCCATAAAAACATGAAATGGAAGTAAACCATATTGCCAAGATGCAGTTGCAAATTCTAGATAAAATAAAACATACAATAAAATAAATCCAAACCTAGTAAACAATGATTCTCCAATCTTTTCTAGCATAACCCATCTAGGCACGTCGACTGATGTTCTTTGACCAGTCATGAATTCATTTACCAATTTCCTGTACTCATTTACAGTAGACAGGTTAAAGGATATAATATTTGTCAAATGCACAGGAGAGTGTGGATCTTTTGGAGTATCAGCGTGCGAATGGTGATTACGATGCATTACTCCATAGGCAGCAGGATGCAAAAAGGAGGACCCTTGAAATAAAAAGGTGAGAAGGAAAAATATTTTCTCCCAAACAGGTGACATCTTAAACATTTTATGTGATGTATATCGATGCAGAAAAAACGTCTGAAAAAATAGTGATAGGTACCAGTGTAAAAAAAAGAAAATAAGTATAATCATAATAAATCTATCTTTTGCTAAATCTGTAGTGAGAAACACCCCACTCTGATCCGTTATTATATCCAAATAATTTTTCACACGACATGAAAAATATTCGCCAGCGTTGAAACCATAACTTAGCATCATCTCCGTATGTTTCTGAAAATATTTTCATAACACTATCTTTATTTGCATCCATCTTATTGACCCAAGCTAAAGAAGTCTTTTCATAGTGCGTCCCTGACAACCTCCATACGTCCTCAATAATAAGGTCATCTTGAAAGTATAATAAAAGGTCATGGGATGGCATCATCCCTCCCGAAAAAAATTCTCTGGCCATCCAATCAGCTTCTCCTTGATTCTCGAATGGATATACAACTGATTGATGGGTAAAAATATGTATAAATAATTTCCCACCGTCATTTAACCATGAGCAAATCTTTGATAATAATTTTTTATAATTGCGCATATGTTCAAACATTTCAATGGAAACAACTCGGTCATAATTATTTTCTGTTTCAAAATCATTCATGTCTGCGGTAATCACTTCAATATTTCCTAACCCCTGATTTTTACAGCGATTTAGGATATGTTCTTTCTGATCCTTGGAATTGCTGACAGCAGTAATTTTACTGTTGGGCAGTTTTGATGCCATGTAACAGGTTAAAGAACCCCATCCACAGCCAAGCTCAAGTATTGAATCTCCATCTTTAAGTTGAGCTCTTTTAAAACTTAGTTCCAACATGGACTCTTCTGAATCGTCAAGAGAGTTTACACCATCTGGCCAATATCCAGAACTGTACTTCAAATGTTTACCCAAAACTTTTTCAAAAAATGAGGGTGGAACCTCATAATGCTGCTCATTTGCTTTTTCAGGAACTAAAGCAACAGGGCTTTCTTTCATCTGCTGTATCCAACTCTGTTTCCTAGAAGAGACTTTTTCAGTGTTGGATACATTTTCATTGTTTAATCTGTTTTCACAGTTTCGTACAATTCCCTGCCTAATAAAAAAGTCAGGGATAATTCCTTTTTCAGCTAGCTCAATCAGTTTTGATATCATTTAATACTCCACTCTAACATCTCTTGCTCCAGACTTCGCAAAAACCATCTGAACGTCTCCAATATTTCTTTCAAGAAATCCAGCCTCGCAATAAAGAAAATAAAACTCCCACATATTAATAAACGCCTTTGAATATCCCATCTCTTTCACCTCAGGCAAAACATTCATAAAATTCTTTCTCCACCTGTTTAGTGTTTCCGCATAATGACGAGTAATGTCTTCCATATCAATCATAGATAAATCAGTTTTGTTTTTGATTTCATCAATAATTTGAGAAATGGATATAAGACATGAGCCAGGAAAAATATATTTTTTGATAAAATCTACAGAACCCTTGTACGTGTCAAAATTCTGGTCATTATAAGTGATACCTTGAATAGCCATTAATCCTTCAGGCTTCAAAAGGGAGGATAACTTTTTGAAGTACTCAGGTATATATTCATAGCCAACGGCTTCTATCATTTCTATTGAAATAATTTTATCATATTGTCCATCAAGTTTACGGTAATCTTTGTTTATTACATTTATCTTAGACTCTAATCCCTCTTCAACAACGCAGGCTTTTGCATATTCATACTGCGCATCGGATATTGTTGTTGTTGTAATACTGCATCCATAATTTTTTGCAGCATGAATGGAAAAGCTTCCCCAACCAGTGCCAATTTCCAAAATATTATCCTCTTCAGAAAGTTTCAATTTTCTACATATTCTGTCAAGTTTTTCAATGGAAGCAGCTTCTAGCGTTGTATCTGGATCATTAAAATAACCGCAAGAATAAGTCATAGTGGGATCGAGCCATAACTTGTAAAAATCATTACTCAAGTCATAATGAGCAAGTATGTTTTCTTTGCTCCCTTTCAACGTGTTCTGCCTGCTCCTGTGAATCAACTTATTTATTGGGCTTAAAACTTTGGCAAAACCATTGTCTAGCGACATAAGTATAGAACGGTTTTTTAAAATAATCCGCATAAGAATTACAACATCATCAGAAGTCCAGTATCCTAAAATGTAGGCTTCAGCTATACCCATAGCACCGCCACTTCCTGTCATAACATAAAATTCTTGCGAATGTACTTGCACATTTACTTGTAGCCCTGAATCGGTGTCTCCAAATATGAACTTATCTTCCCCATCCACAACACTAATGCAACCTACATTTAAGTGTCTTAACTTCTTTTTTAAACCATTTTTAAAAACGGAAGTAAGGAACGTTGCCTTGGTAGGTGTTTTTATTTTTTCAGCTAGGGTGTCTACTTGCATTGTTGAACTCATCAATCAATTTTCCTTTATTAAATCTGCTTTATCAGGATGAATGAAAAAGGGTGCTTTCTTTAGCCATAATTTAAAAGCCTGCCAATGAATTCGAAAAACGACAATCATGGTAATTAATGGAAACCTTGCCACCTGTTTTATTAGTCCTTTTTTTGTAAATGGTGATCTTTTCATCTTCAAGGTAGCATCAAAAACCTTTTCCCCATCCTTAAAGTTTTTCATGTTTACTAACAGGTTACTATTCGGCTGAGTAAATAACCATTCGTATTGATGATCCATTCCCCAGAATGGACTGACGTGTAATTTTTTTTCAAGATCTGCAATCAGATTTCCAAATTTTCCTTCTTTATCTTTCTCACATATGATATATGCGTGTCTCTCGTCCCATGGGGTGTTTGTCACTTCTGCCAATATGATTTCAACCTCTAAATCCTTTTCATCAAAGCAGTAGTAAAAGCTGACAGGGTTAAAACAATAACCTAAATACCTTAAATGGGTTAGTAACCGAATAGGGCCTTTGACTCTATATCCAATCTTTTCAAAAACCGTTTTTCTTACGGATTCATCCAAACTCATTTCGGAATCACCGTGATAATCTTTACGCATAAAGGAAACCAAAGCCGGTTTATCAATATTCCACAGCCATGATTTACTCAAGGCATTATCGATTGAATTAAGATCGATGTATGTCATGAACAGTGGATATGTGAAAAAATGGTCAAATGGAGCAAATCGTCGATGTCTAATTGTCCCAGAGTAAATATAACTTTTATTTATTCCGTTCATAAGAGTTCACCAAAATCCTTGCAAACATCAAGTGCACTCACAACTCCATCTTCATGAAATCCATTTCTCCAATAAGCTCCACAATAATAAGTATTATTTTTACCACTTATTTCATGCTTACGACTTTGGGCCCTGACGCTAGAGAGGGTAAATAGTGGATGATCATAGGTTAATTCCTTAATGACCTTTGATTCGTCTACCAGGTTACCACTATTTAGTGATACGCAAAATGTTCGATCAGATTTCAAACTCTGTAATATGTTCATATTATAGGTTAATGCGACAGCTTTGCTCTGATCTTCATCTAAAAGATAGTTCCAGCTCGACCAAGCATTTTTCCGCTTGGGTAAAATGGAATCATCATAGTGCAGGAGAGCATCATTATTCTGATACTTGATTGCACTTAATATTTCTACTTCCTCTTTTGTAGGAGAATCTAGCATTGCTAAGGACTGATTACTGTGAGTAGCAAAAATAACGGAGTCAAAATTCTCACTCTCAAGAGAATTTGCACCAAATTGAACTGTAATGCTACCTTCCTCTCTTTTTACATTTTTTACGGGTGATGAAAGACGAATTTTATTTTCAAAGCCATCAACCATCTTCTCAACATATCGTTTTGACCCGCCGGTTATAACCCACCAGTTTGGTCTATCCACAATTTGCAACAGCCCGTGATTTTCAAAGAATCTAATAAAGAAAATAGCTGGCATGTCCATCATCAGGTGTGGTACGGTCGACCATATGGCAGCCCCTATAGGGACGATAAAATGCTGTATGAATTCCTCTGGATAACCATTTGATTTCAGATAATCTCCAAGAGTCGTCTCAGAGTCTAGCCCCTTCAAATCAGCTCTCGCTTCGGAGTTAAATCTCCACATACTACGTAGCATTCTTATAAATGACGGCCTGACAAGGTTCGAACGCTGAGCAAAAAGACCGTTAAGAGAGTGTCCAGCATATTCTAAATCATTTTTTTCTGATTTTACGCTGAAGCCCATTCTTGTTAAATGGCGCTTTACCCCGAGTTTATCTAAAATATTGATAAAATTTGGATAGGTTCGCTCGTTATAAACTATAAACCCAGAATCAACATTCCACTTTATGCCGTTGTGTTCAATCTCATGGGTGTGGGTATGTCCACCAATATAATCATTCTTTTCAAAAATAGTGATATCATGTTTTCTATTCAGCATGTACGCACAAGTCAATCCAGATATTCCAGAGCCAATTATCGCAATCTTCATAAAAAGTAGTTATTCTCCAAAACGCCTAAATTAATTCCAATCTTGAACTATTCTTTGAATCATTGATGTATTATAACCAAAGTCTGATAGTCGACTAAGAATGCCTTCATATGTTTCATCATTCATGATTGGGTCCCTTGACATAATCCAAACGTATTTTCTTGAAGGAATCCCTATGACTGTGTAGCTGTAATTATCATCAAGATCAATGATTAAAAAGGGCATTTTAAAAGGCCAGAAAAACTGCATCCTCCATTCTGCATTTGTTTCTTTATTCTTGATAAACCCAGTTGGCTTATAGGTTTTTTTCTCACCATTAGGCGAATCTTTGAAAAAGGTAAAGGTAGTCTCAATCCTTCCATTGACTCCTAGTTTATAGGATTCAATAGCATTGGTTGCGCCTTTCTCAATGAACGTTGGAATGTTGGCGATAACATACCAGTCTCCCATAAAACGTTCTATGTCTACATTGGCTACGGTTTCCATATTTGAATAATTATCTTTCTCTGAGATGCCAAAACATCCTGTAAATAGTATTGATTTAAATATAACTGATATTAAAATTAAATATTTCAACCCACTATCCAATCAATGAACTGCCGTATAGTTCCTACGACTTGCCTCACTTAAAACGTCATTAAACACATTTACGATACTCATCTTATTTAAGAGCTCAATTGCAAATTCAGGAATTGAGCCCCCAGGGTCCAGATACAAGCGATAGGATAACATATACTCACCATCATCAGCACGCTCTGCCATCCACAATCCTGCTCCATAATCAAGGTATATGGCATCATTTAAAGTATTCTGCGTTTGAACTTTTTCTGGTTTATCAATTAAATACCAGTGCACAATAGAAACATTATCCTCTATATCATAACCACCTGTATGGACCCTAAAAAAATATTCTCTGTCTTTCATGAAAGGAAGATCAACAGGAAGGAGGTGATAGCCTTCAACAGCTCCACTATACCTTCTAACCTCACTGAAAACGAACTCACCAGCACTACTAAAATATTGACCATAGTTTTTTACATCCATGACAATATCTTGAATTATTTTTGAGGGAATATTGGTTTTCTGTTTTGCCATAAATGCAACAAGACTCATATTTTTTATAGATTTTGTACTTAGTATGACTTCCCCCTTTTTAGCAACAGAAGTCCAATGTTCATTGCTCTTTAGCATCTGGAACAATACAGCAGGTTTTTCAACTATTTCATTGGCAAGCAAAGAGTGACCAAAGGTACAAAAAGTTGCGATTGATAAGGTCAACTTTAACATCTAGCTTTTACCTAAGGCCCAATCTATCATTAACCCAATAAATAAGTGGCATACTTAGGCCCCAGACCAATGCAAGCATAACAGTAACCTCCAGGTTTTCACCATTAAACTGGATAGCACCAAGTCCCTCACCTGCTTTATAAGCCACAGGTCCAAGTAACGCACCTAGCACGAATGATTGCACCCAGCGACCTTTCAACCATGCCATCGAATGATTTACCATAGCAGCAAATCCACACCACATTGCCGTAATCCATAGTGGAGCAATAATAATATCTGCACCATATAAACCACTATATGTGACCATACCAGAAAGAGCCATCATTGTATCAATCAGAGTACCAAGAAATGCAAAAATAATTACCAATTTTATTTCGGCAGGATTGGGGGAATTAAGGTAAAAGTGAATTATAAGAAATAACATCATCAGGACCGGACCTAGATAAATGAATTCACTTGTGGAACCAAAGACACATGCCCACCAACTTACTTTAAATCCTAAAATATTAAATAGCTTCTTCATTATTATTAATAGTACTAAATATTAATCTTAAATTATAAATTAAACAATCTTTATTGAGCGTTATGAGCGTATTTGCTATTATAATTAAGGAATATGCCTGCCAACATCATTACGGTATAAGCTCCAAGTCCAATCAGTAACATAATTAGGAAATAGTATGGCCAATCAGGCATTAGAAGTGTGAAGTTTACTCCGTCAGGTTTTTGAAATGTAAACATGTAATTACTACCCAATAATAGGTTGATTAGGATAATGCTCAAAACAAGTACAGTTGTCCATATAATTGCATTAAAATAATCTTTCCACTTTGGTCTGTATCCATCTAAAACGATGCTAAACATAACAAATATGACAAGACCATGTGCAAAAAAGTAGTGGATAGAGACATAGATATGCTTCATCTCTGACAGATTTGTATTGATAAATGCAAATAACGATCCACTAAACCCTGCAAAATAGAACCAGTTTTTTAATGTCCTATTATTTTGATTCTTAGCATAAATAGGAATAAGAAGGGCAGATATGTAACACATCTCAAGCGGTAATGAGGAGCTTGGAGACCAGATTCCATAGTATATCATATAAATCTGGAACACAACCTCATTAAAAATAACAAGGTATCCTATCGCTTGAAGAATAGTTAACCTTATCTGTTGCGAACATTTTCCATAAACCCATGCCACTGCTAAACACAGTACGGTACTGATCATACCATAGATGACGTGCTGGCTTGGAAGCGAAGTAACTATATTTATTATATCGCTAATCATTTCTACAATTGAAATCTAAAAAGAAAAAAGTTTTTGAACCTTCAGATAAATTTGACCATATGATTCTTTCCATCCAGGAAAGCTTGTTTCATACGACCTACTGGTACCAAAGTAAAAGATTGAAAAGGGTCCAGGTTGGTAACTTACTAGTGGCTGAATATCAAATGTATCGTAGTAGCGGTGATATTGGGCAACTAGTCTAAAATTTAGAAAAGTTGTGGCTTGATATTCAAACCTTGCTCGAGCAATCAAGTCGGAGTACACAACCTCATTATTCTCAAATTTAATTGATTTTGATTGATCCATCCTAAAATTCAACTTGAATTCATCACTCGGTTTTAGTTCTATGCCAAGCCCAAGTCCTGTATTCCTAGCCTGATAAGGCGCATCCACTCTAATTATCTCTGTACCAAATTTTGGTTTGATATTGAATGATATACTTTTTGAGAATGACTTTTCAAATGAAATTTCAAGGCCATAGTTATCTTCAAACAAAATGTTCTTGTAGAATTCGTCCTCAGCAAAAAGCGTTATACCATACCCAAATTGTCCTTTCATCTGTCCTGAGTGACTTAGATATATCCAATCCGTAAGCTGAGTCCAATCAAAGGAAAATACACGCCCTGTACCAAACCAAAAGCTTAATGTTTCAAATGTATTATTGTTTGGGTAAAGCATCGTGCCGGTGGTTACTACTAATTGTCTTCTATCATTGAAATCAATATATCCATTATCCACTCTAAAGGTTGGAGAACGTTCAGCATATAAAAGAGTTAGAGCGCGATTCTTCTTCCAACCTTCCAGGCTAAAGTAGAGACTGTGCCCAGAGAAAATATCTCCATCAAAGTCGGAGGTAATTGAATCTTTTCCAAATAGACGTCCATTTAAAGAAGAGGAAATAGTCGTATCATTAGGCTCAACTGTTTTAGATGAAAATAGTTGGAAATCTAGTTTTAGATTATTGTTGAACCGGTATAGCCCGTCAAACCCTCCTGAGTTGCCCATGCCTCCTTCATACCTTCTGTCTGAATACAATGCGCCAACATACGATCCTTCATTAATTGAATGTTTTAATCTGAAAATATTTGCATTACTTTCACCTAAGTTTGTAGTTGTCCCTCCGAAGTCATTAAATGGGACTATAAATGCACCGTTTCTATCTAAGGACCCTAAATAACCATACTGCGTATTCCCTTTCTGGCCTAAAACTTTTGCAGCTAGGATAGGTTGATTAATTGACCTAGTATAGACGGTACGGACTTTAGGTTGCCATCCAAACGAACCTGTATTAAATAAATCTATGCCCTCATTAAAAAAAGGTCTTGTCTCAGTGTACGATAATGCTGTCTGACTATTAATATCTATTTTTGTTTCATTAGACTCCACCTGACTAAAATCAGGGTTTAAGGTAACCTCTGCAGTTGCGGTCTCTCCTATAGGGAATGAAATACCAAATCCAAGACTACTAGAAAATGAATCTTCACTTGAGCCAACGATACTTGGAAGTAGTTCAATAGGAGACTTTATGTCAACATTGTTAATACCCTTGAGATAACCAAATTGGCAAGGGTTACAAGTATTATCTCGATCAATGGGTACCCATGAATCTATCCGGACACCTTCTTTCCGAGGTATGAATCTTAAAAAGTTTATTCTCCAATTTAGACCATCAGTATTTTCTGACCTAAAAGTGGAAAAGGGTATTGCCATCTCCACCTCGTAGCCATCCTCAGTGATGTTTCCACTAGAATACCATATGGCATCCCAATTATCACTTTCATTGTTACCTATCTTTTGCCCATCTAACTGATTTCCAAAAGGATTTGATGAAAAATAGTGTGATACAACCCCATCGTTCCTTGGGTCAATGCTAACAATTACCCTATCATCGTCTGCGATGTCATCACGTTTTGACTGATTTGCTCTTATCAATTTACGGTCATCAAATGCTTTAAAAGCTATATACAGGTTCTTCTTGTCGTAGGCTACTCGAACTTTTGTACGAGCTAATGCTGGGAGGTTTTTTATCCCTGGGTTGATTTCTACAAAGTTTTCAGCAATAACAGAATATCCCCATTCAAGCTCATTTATTGTTCCATCAATAACAATAGAATCTGACTTCATTTTTATATCAAGATTTTTCTGAGAAAAAAGCAACGAAAAGAATAACAAAACAATGATTACCTTCATTAGTTTTTCCAATTCGTTATTTTAATGACCTGAATAGTAGTTAATCTACTTTTTTGCATCAATTTCAAAATCAACTGTAAATATATCATAGATCATTCTATCTCCTATGTTTGGGAAATATCTTGCTGATCTATAGGTAACATTGTATAAAGTTCTGTCGATCTCCACTTTACCCCTAGCGCTTGCTAGACCATCGGACTGAAAAATTTCGCAAACGAACTCAATCGGATGCATTATACTTTTTATTGTAAGATCTGCATCAATCATAAACCTTCCATTTCTCATGGCTACTCTCTTGATTGAAAGTCTGGCCTCAGGATAATTTTCAGTATCAAAGAAATCTTTTGAATGAAGATGAGACTGTAATTTTTTACCCCATATGCTCTCCTTTGTGTCCATCACCTCAATTGTTTTCATATCAACTATGAATTCACCTGATATTGGTAGGTTATTCTTTATTTTTACAATCCCACTTTTTAGATGAATGTTGCCCCAGTGTGAACTTGTAAGCTTTTTGGCAACCCAACGTAGTTTAGATTTATTTAAGTCGACTGTGTATGATTTTTCTTCATTACCTCCAAGGAGAAATGACGTCAAAAAGCAAGTTAAGATAATATATTTCTTCATAAGCTAAATGAGCAACCAGGAAGAGTTGCCTAAGAACAGTACACTACAGCCCAGAGATAATTATTGCTCTGAGTTTGCCCAATCAACCATCAAGATAACATCTAAAATATTGATTGTACCATCAAGGTTCATGTCCGCATTTTCAATTTGCTGACCATTCAAATCGATATGACCAGCTACGTGGTTAACGGTAACTATGATATCTAAAATATTCACCTGATTATCAAAATTGAGGTCTCCAAAGTTAATATTAAGCGGGAAGACAGCACCCGGAGGCAATTGAATTCTATCAATCCAGGCACAGTCTTCACCAGAAGAGGTGGAATCATCTTTTTCGTATACCCATCTAATTGTGTGTTCGCCAGTGGGGAGGTTAATCCCGTAAAGATTCCAATCAGTTTCTCCACCAATAGTTAAACCTTGAGGCTGGTCATCTATGTAAAATTCTAGATAATCATGAATCGTTCCAGAACCACCCTGTTCGGATGAAGATTTTGACCAAAATTGGATCTCCCCCTCGTAGAGCACATTGACTATCATTGAAAGCTCAGAAGTTTGGCCATCATTAATATCTCCTGACCGCGCAGAATAATTCCCTGAATACCCATCCATATCAATGGCCCAATCTGTTTCACCACCATGAATCCAGGGGAATGATGAGAAGTCACCTGTCTCAAAGTCGTCTATCAAAACACCAATGATAATTGGGACAGGAACAGAGTGAGCATAAGAAGTATGCAGAGAGCCTATATTCATGGAAAGCATAGAAGAAGAACCAACCGGAGCATCATTGGTAGCGCTCAATTCAATTGCAATGTTAACCTCATCACCAACATCAAACCAATAGGCATTATCACTGAGTACGCTATCTATTACCAAATGCGGATCACTGGTTGTGGCCTCGAAAGTAGGATAACTTACAGGAGAATTGCCTGTATTCAATAATGTAATCTCCATTGAAATTGATTCGCCTGGGTCAAGAGTACCGTTACCATTATCAACTAAATCTGAATTTAAAATCAAGAAGGATGGAGCCTCTATGTGAACAGACATTTCATGTTCCCACTGCTGATTTTCTCCGGAAACAGTAACAATAATTGGCGCGACTGAGCCATCATCTACATTCCAACTAACCTCTATATCAAAAGGCCCTACTGTAGCTAATTCACCAGGGGCAACAGAAGAATGAGTAAGGTCATCTGAAAGAACATTTATCATAATACCATCATGTGAAAGGTTGATTAATAAATCTCCAGATGCCTCTTGGCCTACATTTTCAATTTCAACATAAAAACTACCAGTTTCACCAAAATCCAATATGTCATCCTCACCTGCATTGGTAATTAGATCATCCAAGATGATGTATGCTCCGTCTGGAGCAATGACATTGATAGAGGTTTCATAAGGAATTTTATTATATGCGGTAACAACAAGGTCTAGCAATCCAGGGATATCTAACGCTGGTTCAAAAACAAGGTCTATTATGCCTGATTCATTGGTATGTCCATAGGCTAGTAGCTGTCCATCCATTGATACCGCAGCATGCGCTCCACTCACTCCTGCATCAATATATAATTCTTGGGCTCCGATAACCAGCACGTCATCATGGTTAATTTCTAAATCTGTAGGAGTATCCGAGCGTACTACAACAGAGGGATCGCCAAATATAGTCCAATAGAAAGTTTCATTATAACCTTGTGTGCCATAGCTATCATTCATTTGATTCATGCCATTAAAGGAAAGACCACCAAAAGTTCTCTTAATATTATTTGAATAGGATTCTACAAATATTGCATTCATTTCATCCTGTCCTTCCATAGGAGGATTCCAGCCTTGATTAACAGTTGACATGAGTGCAGCAATCGCGCCAGTGGGAGTTCCATCATCCTCATTTGTAGCACGAAGCCAAGTTTCAGCGTAACAAGTACCTTGATGGAATTCTCCGTTTACGCAGGCAACAGACCATATAAATGGGTACATTCCCATGTTCTCTAGATTATTTACGTCAGTTTGGTTCATGGGGCAGCCATTCCCCCAAGAACCATTAGATCCATGCCCTGTGTAGTTGATTATGGATCTACCATTGTTAATGGCAACCTCTCCGTCAGCAACTGTCCCATTAGGGTCGTAAACTTGGTCAATCTCGTCGTAAGTATAGGCCATCAAAAGATCACGAATATTATCCATATGCTCATTATCATATTCCCCATCATCACCAGGACCTTGATTTGATGCGAAACCCGCACCTTTTTTATACCACATACCTTCTGGATCTGGGTTCATCTCATAAGAAATCGTGCGATTTACCATTGTTCCAACGTGCTCGCCAGTCTCAGCAGAGAATCTACCAATTATAAGATCTGGATAATAATCATCTCCAGCAACAAAGGTAAATGAATTATCACTTGGACTATTTGATCCGTTCCCATTTGATCGTCGAATAGACTCAATCTGATCAATATCACCAACTAGTAATACAAATGCTATTCCATTTTCATAATATTGATTTTCGATAAATTGTTCCATTGCGTCAACATCTCCAACACTAGCTACATCTACAATATCTGTTGGGATTCCTTTATAATTTTTCCAGTCTACAAAGGGCTGCATCTCATCCAAGAAGTCCGAATGACAGATTACCAACATTGAACCCTCTTCACTTAAAATATCATATCTATCATTCCTTGGAAAATTAATGAAGTGATCTCTATACATATGATCAAATGCTCTAGAATCTGAATTCGAGGGTCTGCGGGTAAGAGGATTTACTTGACTAATTCCAGCCTCCTGAACCCCAATATCTATCTGCGTAAATATTCTTAGTTTACGTTGAACAGGATTATATTGTATGGGTTGGAACACAACTGTTTGCCCTCTCATTGATCTTAGAATGTATGGCTCTCTTAAAAGAGCAACTTCGGATGGATAAAACTCATCCATTTCATAAGATTTTCCATAAACGTATGGAACTGTTGAAGGGACTATATCGCGGGTGAGATTTCCTTTTGAGGGTTCAATATCTGAAATATCAATATCTACAAACTCAGTTCTAATTATTGATAATTCCATGTGGGCAAGGTCTGGGATTGTAATTGATCGTGACATACGTGGTAAGTTTGGAGCACCTCTTTCCAAAATAGGTACGCTCCCAGGAAAGCTAATTCTGTTCAATCCATTTTTTAAATGGTTTTCCAAAAAACCTTTTAACTCAAAAGATATTTCTAAATTGCTTGATGATATGGCATTAACCTCCCAACTAGGCTCTGATGGCTCAGACGTTCCTAGGTCAACCCACTCTGACGCGAATAAGTAATTAACCATTATCACAAAAATGATTATCAGGGATTTCTTTTTAAATATAGTGAACATAAAAGAAAGTTTAACTTACTGGTTAACGTTCTACTACTTGGTAGAACTTATGTATCTTAGTAAATATAGCCTAATATCCCATCCAATTTCAAGGCTTCTACTTTGACCAAAATTCTATCTTTTTTATGTATATATTTAACTCTTTTAACTTATTTCGCTTTTCTAATCCATTTGAAAAAATCTCAAGCTTTTTTATAAGATGAGATATTGCGATTTTTGATTGGAAAATCGACAATGAACTTGAACTCAATATTTTTTCTAGAGACTGAATGCGATATTTTTCTATTCCAGAATCAACACGTGATAATTGATCGGCGTGGCCTCCATATTTTATGATAAGTGGTTGATCCAAAAAGATAACAGGAAGTACTGCAGTAATACGAAGCCATAGGTCGTAATCTTCACATACTTTTAATGACTCATCAAATAATCCAACCATTCCGAATACTTCTTTTTTTATTAATACAGATGATGGTGATATTCTGCATATATCAAGACAGTTCTCAAATACATCCCCTCCATACTTTTGATGTTTTTTCATTTGATTGACTCGGACACCATTCCTTATCCAAATTTCATTTGTATGACATAGCCATGCTTCTTGGGAAGAGTTAATTACTCTTTTTTGTTGTTCGAGCTTGTTGGGCATCCACTCATCATCAGAGTCTAAGAAAGCAATCCACGATCCTTTTGCTTCCTTTATTCCAGTATTCCTCGCGGAACTAACACCAAAATTATCTTGATAGATGTAGCGAACATTTGGAAACCTCTCCAAAACCCAATCTTTTGTTCCATCTGAGGACCCATCATCAACCACAATGATTTCCTGAGGGACAAACGTCTGACTGATTACTGAACGCAGGGCCCTTTTTAGTAGATTTTTTCGATTATAGGTGGGTATGATAACGGATACATTCAAGATTGAGCTGTCCATTATTCGTTTTTGTGCGACTAAAATAGTTTTTGAGGGTATTCATCATTATCTAAAAGAGATTCTATTTTGTTTACGACATGGGGTTTGTCTTCCTTATAGGTAACACCAAACCAACTCGATCCAGTCTTAAGAACTTTTACAGCTTTTATGTTACTATTTATAAGATTGTTAACAACTGTTGGTATAAAAAATTCACTTTTCAATTCTTTTCCTTCAAGTTGTAGGAAATCATTAAACATGGATTTTAGGTAAGGGAAAAGATCTGGGGTGAAACCCCATACATTCATTGACACTGGTTCAGAACCATCTAGCTCAATATTCCTATCGGACGAAACCCCACTTTCCGATCTTTCTAAATTACTTGTTTCGATTACGGTGCTTAACAAATCATTCTCAAGCGTACATAATCCACGAGTAACACCTCCAAATTCAGAAAGTGTATTCCCCAATTCATATGCAACCATTGTGAACATATCACCTCCATTTTTATAATAGTCTGAAACTATTTGGTAAGACTCTAGACCATAAAAATCATCACCATTGATAACTACAAACGGTTCCTGTATTAGATCGACTGCAGAAAGGATAGCTTGCCCAGTTCCCCATGGCTTTTGTCGATCTGGTGGACATTCAAATCCATCTGGAAGATTGTTCAACTCTTGGAATGCAAATTCAACCTGTATACTGCCTTCATATTTATTCGTTATTTGAGATTTGAACTCTTTTTCAAATTCTCTTCTGATAATAAAAACAACTTTGTTGAATCCTGCACGTATTGCATCATAGACAGAGTAGTCGATAATTGTTTCGCCATTTGGCCCAACCGGATCCAATTGCTTTAAGCCACCGTAACGAGAACCCATTCCTGCTGCCATAATAAGAAGTGTAATATTTTTCATCTGCATCTTGTCCAAATTAATGTTATAAAGTTACTATCTTAGTGCCTTCATCTGCATTTATCAAAAATGCCTTCCCACCGACTGATTCTATCGCATCGGCAACTGTACTAGCTTTTCCAGGTGCATAAGCAAACATGCAGCCACCTCCCCCAGACCCATTTATCTTACAACCAACCGCGCCTGCTTCATTGGCGGCATCAATCATCGCCTCAATTTTTGGGGTACTAACATTTAAATGATCTCTTAATATAGAATGATGCTGGTTCAATAGATAGCCAATGCGTTCATGATCTAACTCTTTCTTATTTAGTTCTAATTTTGCCTTCATGAGAAGATTTCTATTTTCAAGGGTACAATTAAATAATGATTTCTCATCCTCAGCTAAAACCGATAGGTCTAAATTGAAATCACAGGATTGTAAACTAAAACCACTATTTAGTGACCTTACTTTTTTTAAAATTTCCAATCTCGTATCCCTACATCGAGATAAGATTCCAAAGGTGTCTTTTGGTTCGCATGAATCTCCAAGGACAAAATCCCCGAGTGGAGCATTAAAATTTTCTATTGACATACTTGGCTCAGATTCAAGGTAAACAAGATTACCAATCGCAGTGGTGTATTGATCCATCATCCCACCAGGTTCTTCAAATTCTATTACCTCGGCCTTAAAAGCAAGGTCTCCAATTTCTTTTTTTGTCCATTTGAAAGGCTCATCTGCCATTTGATTTAAAAAGTTTATCCAGCTGACAACAATGGCTGAAGAGCTACTTGTACCAGCCTTGATTGGAATATCACTATTTATTTCACATTCAAAACCACTAGCAAAACTCAATCCCTCCTTTTTACAAACGCGTATTCCGCTCTTGAAATAATCTCTTTCTTTTTGGTATTCCATATCATTGAGGTCAAATCTTTCAGTCCTTTCAATATCTGGCATGTGGATAATTACTTTTTGGTCTAATCTTTTTTCGCCAATAATTTTAGCTCTTAAAGATATGGCCATTGCAATTACGGGAAGTCCAAGATAGTCTTGGTGCTCCCCAAAAAGGCATATCCTTCCTGGAGTACTTACTTCCATATTCTTTTTAAACCAAACGAGCTAATGATACTTATTAAGAATACAAATAGTCCAGTCATTGTGTTGCCATAGATTAATTGACCTACTCCAATTAAAACTGAATAAACGGAAATAGAACCCAGTAACATCATTAATATTCCTTTTGGAATTGGCCAGGGCTCGATTGATCGACTAACTGGAAACTTGGTCCATCCGGGTCCTCCAGGATTAACTTTTTCTACAAAGTTTTTAAGTGTTTTTTCATTCTCTGGAGCAGTTAAAAATGCTGCTAAAATCCAAACTGTGGATGTTATCATAGTACCGTAAATGATTTTCACCCAACCCTGTAACTCAATATCTGAAAAGTTCAATATTGCTGCAACAAAGAGAGAGCTTATCATTGCAATAATTTCAGTTAATGCGTTAATACGCCACCAGTACCAGCGAAGGATATAGATTAATCCCGTACCAGCGCCAATCATCAATAGTAATTCAAATGCCTGACCTGCATTCGTAAGCATTATTCCAAGACCAGCACCCATAATAATGGATAGTAAAGTGAAAACTCGTCCAACCAATATAAGTTCTTTCTCTAATGCATTCGGTTTTATAAAACGATGGTAAAGATCATTTACAAAGTAACTTGCACCAAGATTTAATTGGGTTGACATAGTGCTCATGAATGCAGCAATAAGCGATGCTGAAACAAGACCAAGAAGTCCAGATGGAAGCAATGTCAACATGGCTGGGTATGCTACATCATGACCTAGCTTATCGGAAGAAAGGCTCGGAAATCTATTTTGAATATCTGATAACTCTGGAAAAGTAATTAATGAAGCTAGAGCTATCAAAATCCAGGGCCACGGTCTAATGGCATAGTGTACAATATTGAATAAAAGAGTTGCCCCAACTGCATTGTACTCGTTTTTTGCTGAGAACATTCTCTGAGCGATATAGCCCCCTCCACCTGGCTCTGATCCCGGGTAGTAGCTTGCCCACCACTGCACAGCTAGGGGAACTAATAGAACAGGTACCCAAATATTCGGATGTGAAAAATCTGGGAAAATAGATAATTTATCTAACACATTAGGATGGGTAACTAGATTTGAAATACCCCCTATTTCGGGCAGAGCTAAGATGTGAATTGTTGCCCATATAGAACCAATCATTGCAATTATAAATTGTAAAAAATCCGTTACGATAACAGCTTTTAATCCACCCAGGATAGAATAAACTAGCGTAATTGAGCAGGCGACTAAAAGAGTAAACCAGCCAGGAAGGCCCATGACTATTTCTCCAAATTTAATTGCAGCTAAACTCACAGCACCCATCACGAGGACATTAAAAACAAGGCCAAGATAAAGAGCACGAAACCCTCTTAAAAAAGCAGCTGTCATTCCACCATACCTTAATTCGTAAAACTCAATATCAGTGAGAACACCTGATCGGTGCCACAGTCTTGCATATACAAATACGGTAAGCATTCCAGTCAAAAGAAAAGCCCACCACGCCCAATTTCCAGAAACGCCATCTCTCCGTACAAGGTCAGTCACAAGGTTGGGAGTATCTGTGGAAAAGGTAGTCGCTACCATGCTTATACCTAAAAGCCACCAGGGCATATTTCTTCCAGCAAGGAAAAAGGATTTTCTATCAGAAGCTGAGTTTTTGGATGCCCACAAACCGACGAATAATGAAAGAACAAAATACCCAATAATTATCGACCAATCTAAAAGAGATAAAGTCATGGTCTCATGCTTGATCGTTTAATCCAAAGATTGGTTTATTTTTTTTCCATTTACCGCGTGTGAAATCAGGAATTTTGACAGACGCACTTCCCAACCGAATTGATTTTTCACTTAAAGGAGATATCACGCTCATACTTACAGCATCGTATACATCAATTACTGGCTCTGCCCCTTTCAAGGCCTCAATGAATGCTCTGAATACAAAAAAGTCCATACCCCCATGCCCAGACCCTGCGGCCTGATCTTGAAAACGCTTCCAAAGAGGATGATCGAACTCCTTGAGATACTTATCTTCTTTTTCCCAACGATGTTCATCCTTACTTAACCCTTCTATATAAAGAGAGCGCGCATCCTTTTGCCAAATACCAAGTGTGCCTTGTACTCTAAAATTAAGAGAATAAGGTCGTGGATTATTTGTATCATGGCTGAGCATGATTGTTTGACCCTGATGGCACTTGATCACAGTTGAAACAATATCGCCACATTTAAAATCTACTGATGCATTGGGATGATTCATTCCTCCCTTATCTTGAATGTATTTCTTGAGTCCTCTTGACTGTGTTGCTGTCGAAGTAAGATATAGCATCCTGTTACCACGACTAATATCAAGCATCGTGCTTACTGGTCCCAAACCATGTGTTGGGTATAGGTCTCCGTTGCGGTCAACAGAGTGTTGTGTTCTCCACTTTGCCTCTGAAAATCCTTTTTCACCAAACTCTACACCACCACCATATGGGCTCAGCCCATCATTAAATTTTACGTGTCTCAGGTCATGCTGATAGCCTCCTTGGCAGTGGAGTAATTCACCAAACATATTCCTCCGAACCATGTTTAGTACTGCCATGACGTCACGGCGGTAACATACATTCTCCATGATCATACAAAACTTTCCTGTTTTCTCTGAAACATTGACAAGATCCCAACACTCATTTACTGTAAGCGCTGCAGGAACTTCAGTCCCCACATGAATTCCTTCTTTCATTGCTGCTATTGCCATTGGGTGGTGCCACTCCCAAGGCGTAGCAATATATACACCATCAAGCTCTTCATCTTTCAACAGATTACGGAAATCCTCATCATTCTTTTTATACACTTTAGGCTCTTCCCTACCAGAATCCTTAATAATCTTTAGCGCTGAACTAATCATTCCATCATCTATATCGCAAATGGCAGAAATCTCCACATTTGGATATTTGGTAGCAAGCCAGAGCATCCACTGCCCTCTTAGACCAGTACCAATAAACCCAATCCTCAACTTCATTTTAGCTTGAGATGAAAAAAGTGTTTGAGGCATCAACGCTGCTGCTCCACCAGCGGCCGCGGTTGTCTTTATAAAATCTCTACGACTGATTTTTTTTGACATCAGGTACTCCTATTTTTTCAAGTGTTCATTTCCTTTGAAAAGCATAAACGATGGAATTGTTCTCCAATCAAATCCAGGTCCTTTCCATTTCACATCAAGAGACTGTTGCCCTCCCCTTTCAAAATAATCTAGCCTAATTTCATGGAAGCCCACCTCTAGAGGGATTTCACCCTTGGCAACTTGCCTCCCATGCAGGCCATCATTGTCAACAACTGGAAAGCCATCTATGAATAAACGGGAGCCATCATCAGAAGAGGTTTGAAACTCATAAGTCCCTTCCTTATCAATTTGTAAATATCCTGAAAATGAATGGCCAAAATTATTTTTTCTATACTCATCAATTGAAAAATCTATTGTAGTTGATTCTTCAACTGATTCCCCTTTTATCATTTCATCACAATTTTCCCATTCTCCTAAATAGATTTTTTTAAGGATTCCATTTTGATCATTTAGTATTTCTACAGGTACCGATACTGTTTTACTCGGAAGCCTTCCTTCTTGAGTGGCCTTGAAATTCAAAATTGCTGGATCATTGACTCTAAACGGGCCATCATAATCAGTATATTTTTTTATTTGATCGGTATTATTCCCAAAAGCGTATTCCAGCTTAGAAAATCTATCCTCTGATATAATGGTTACATCTGCATAACTTGAATCAAGAACTATTTCAATTGATGGTTCACTAAGGTATGGAAGGACTGGTATCTTAAATACGTGAACAGGCGCACTCCCAAGAACAGAATGAAGCTTTTTGGGTATCTCTATCAAAAGATCACCACGAACGTTTTTCCAATTCAATTTTCTATTTTTCCCTAGGTGAGTGATTTGTTCGCCACCAGCGCCAGTAATTCCCCTGATTATAAAGTTCTCTTTTGGAATCTGATTAACAAAGGCAAATAGATACCTTCTATTTTTTGATAGAGTAAATCGAACGTTCCCTGATGATATCTTACGATTAATTGTTGTTTCATATATTGCCTCCCCATTTTTCTCCAACCATGAGCCAATGTCTTCCAAACGATTAATCATAATCTTAGGTATTGTTCCATCTGATCGAGGTCCAATATTTAGAAGTAGATTGCCACCTCTACTTACAATATCTACGAGCATCCGTATCAACTGTTCAGAGGTATTATAGTCTTCTGGATCTTCATTCCTATTAAATCCAAAAGACTTGCCCATTCCCCTGCATTCCTCCCAGCCACGATTAATAAATTCTTCATTAATTTGCTTAGAAGAAGGATCATACTCAGTAGAAAAATATCCGCCATGTCTGAACCTTGTTTCTCCCCCCCAACGATCATTAACAACAATATCTTTAGGAGCGCTTGACTCATTATAAAGCCAGGCTAGAAATTGTTCACTCTTCCAATCTTGACTGTCTCTATCCCATTCTCCATCAGAAAAAATTATGTCAGGCTTGTAACGCTGTACTACATCTTTAAATTGTGGTAGCATATACTTATCAACGTAATCGCTTATATTTTCTGGATAATCAGGATGGTCCCACTCATAGAGTGAGTAATACAGACCAGACTTTAAACCAACTTTCTTTAAAGAACCGTTTAATTCGCCCAGGAGATCTCTGCCTGCCCCACCATTAACAGAGTTATAACCCTTGCTTTCTCTACTTGGCCAAAGACAAAAACCATCATGATGTTTTGATGTAAGTACCACATATTTTGCGCCTGATCGTTTAAAAATCGCAGCCCATTTATCTGGATCATAATTTTCAGCTTTGAAGAGGTCAGTAAACTTCCAGTAAGGAAAGTCCTTTCCATAATTAGCATCGTGATACCTCAATCGAGCAGTGTCACCATTATTAAGACCATTCAGGTACCACTCTGCATAACTGCCCTTTGGACCCCAGGCGGGCACAGAATAGAGCCCCCAATGGATGAATATGCCAAATTTTGCATCTTTAAACCATTGAGGGGTCGGTCGTTCATCCAATGAATTCCAGTTAGGCTCATAGTTCTGTCCATTCAAGATCATGATACAAACAATTGTTGTAGTTATTATAATCCTACGTATCATTTTAATGCTGAATTTTTTGTAGGTGCTAGATCTGATTCTATAAATGTAAAAGTTTTTAAAATTCCAAATAAGAGCCTGGTATAACAAATGGATTCAGTCCAATATTCTTACCGGGAAGCTCCGGCAGATTCCCTCTGGTGATTGACGAACCATTCCCCTGAAAATCAACTGAATATTTTGATACAACTGAGCCAATGACACTACTATTGCTTACCATTGTAAAAGTTGAGCTGTGATTCAAAATCGCGCCGTAGTGTGTCACGCCATTTAGTTCAAGAGAATTTCCTTTTGATATCACCAGCCCATATACGGTTGAATTTTGATAATCAGCATTACCTTTAGAATAGGTAATGATCGCAGAGCTCAGGCTTGCTCCTAACTGAGAGTTAGAAATATTTAGGTTCCCATTACACACTATGTATATGTCACCATTGATTACAGAGTTAGAGTTGATGGTGATATTACCATTGGCAACTATATAGCCTGGACCATTTACTATTGAATTAGATATGGTAAGATCGCTATTGGATAAAAGCTTACTTTCATTATATGAACTAAGGTTTATCGTCTTGTTAGCAAAGGATGAATTATTCATCTTTGATAATGAAGGTCCTGCTGTCCAAGCTGCTCCATTTTTTATAGAACCATCATTATTTGACTGAGTTTGCCCGTCATTTGCAACACTACCAGAATTTTCTTGAAAATTATAATAGGCTGTAAGTCCTTGCTCATTACCAGATAGTACAGTATCCTTTTTAGAGTATATCTGGGATCCTGTCCTGGTTGTGTTCCACAATCTAACTTCATCAATGAGTCCACTAAAATATTTAGCATTGCTAAAGTCTCCGCTGTGAAATTTTGTATCTCTATTTCTACCAATGCTTACATCGCCTGGGTGATGCCACAATTTAGATCCATTCCCTGAACCAAATTGTACTCCATCCAAATACCCTTTAAAGGCATTGTTTGAAACATTATTACCTCCACTTAGAGTTAAAGCGACGTGGTGCCAAGTATTGCTTTGAATTGAATTGGTAGATAGCCAGGTCCCAGGATTCCATCTACTTTCTGGCTCATTCCATCCACCAACATATAAAACTCCTCCAAAAATATATATATTTAATCCTCGTACAGTCCCTCCTTGTTCATATATAGTTTGTTTGCGCGATGAAATGTTTTTGTTATCTACTTTGAACCAAGCTTCAATAGTTTTATTTGTATGATGGCTCCCAGTGTTGATATCACTAGAATTATTTATTTGGATAAAATCATTATTACCGTCAAAATCTAGTGCATAATTATTATATGTCCCCTGATGTGACTCAGCAGCAGATAAAAGAATATTATATTGAGTCTCATCTAAAGCTGGAAAACTTGGAGCTGAAGGAAGGAGAGTTCCTCCTGAACCGGTACCAATAAAGGTATTTCCACTGCTTGCTCCGCTATTTGATTGCACACTACCATTATAGAACATGTCCCCGTAGATGCCCCCATTGGGCTCTACAAAAGTTTGAGAGCTCGCATTATTTCCATAAAAAGAAAAGCAGAATGCCTCCGGAAGAGATGAGATCACAAATCGTATGTTTCTTTCTACATCATCAATTTTTGCTTTGCTCTTTAGAGTCAGGTAGTGCTCTCTAGGTAACGAGGATCCACTTTCATCATTTTGGCTATCAAAACGGACAGCATAGGTACCATTATTAAAATTTCCATCAATATTGGAGATGTTTCTCGATGATTTATACGACTGCAACCCAAGCTCAATACCAGTCATTGCAAGATTACGCACTTTAATATCTTGTGCATGGTAGCCCCCTGTTCTTGTTTCAATAACAGAGAATCTTGCAAGATAAAATGCAAATAGACTTAGCATTATAAACACACCCATGGTAGATGCCATTAAAATAACACCTGATTCATCATTTAGCTTTTTCTTAAAACGAATCATTCGTGGTAACTCATTTTTTTCCCAAATCTAAAATTGTGTGGATATACATAAGAACTTAAGAAAAGGGTATCATCATCCTTTATAAATCTCAGATCTAGTTTTGATAGGTTTATATTATTGGCCTGGTCATTTGAGAGCCCACTCTGTAATGGAGAGATCTCATTATGATCATAATCATAGAACTTAAAACCGACTGAGTTAGAATAATCAACCTGGTTGGACAGTGAATTGTACCCTCCATTTCCAAGACGAAGATTTAAATATCCAGTTGACCCAATTTGGAAATCTTTTTGCTCATTTTTCCCATTTTTCAAATAAAGAATATTTTGACTAGATGAGGCAAAATCAATTGGAGAAGCTTGACCTTGAGTATCTCTCATGATTCTCCAAAATGCAGAGCGTGACTCGCTCACAAAACCCTGCCTGTCTGTTTCTCCAACAAAAGTTTTTGCACCCTGAAATAACATAGTAGCAGCCATAGATCCAATAATACCAATGACAACGATTACAATAATCATTTCTACTAGGGTAAATCCTTTTTGGCTTTTTCTTTTCATATCTACAGCCCTGAACTGATGATCATTGTATCGGTTATAGGGGAGAGAGTTGGATGGGTAACTCGCACCATTACACTCTTAAAATTAGTCTGACTTGACTCTGAAATGGGGAAACCTGAAGTTGGTAAAACATAGTTTACTGTTACATCATAGCTAAATGCTGGATGGTTGCTAACAGATGCAATGGAGAATCCGTCAAAGTCATCGATGTCATCAAAATCATTGATATCTACCTCACCATCACTTAACTCTTTTCCAAGCAAGGAAGACCAGGGAGCTATGGTATTTTCATCAAAGCGCCTCGAGCGTATCTGATTTTCTACACTATTTAGAATTACGCTTTGAATCGTACGCAACTCAGATTTTACTCTAACAGTTTTTCCAGTATTTAGCGCATTTAGGAAAACCATAAAAGATAGAGTCAACAAGACGAGAACAACCATAACCTCAACAAGGGTAAATCCATATTGATATTTATTGTTAGTGTTCACTAATTAATTGTCCACTTCCCAGTGACTGGTAATATGGTTATGGTCTTGTTATTAATTGAAATTGAACCCCCCGACTTTATATCACCAAGTGGTAAAAACTGTACCTCTGAAGTCCCATTAAAATCAACTGCTAAAATATCTACCTCTCTTAAATTTGAATTATCCAGGGAAATGACTCCACTTTCACTATTCGGGTAATCCTGAACAAGTGAGCGTAAGTTATCCGGGCCATTATATATGGTATAACTTTCTTGATCTTCTGAAAAAACAATGGTGAGGGTATCATGCATCCCAAATGCCATTGACCTAATTAGATCAATGTCGCTTGTAACCTGATCGATTGCAATTTGCTCTCGAATGGTAGATAATCCATCTCTGGTCCTGGTTGCAGCAATCGTAGCAAAAATAGCAATAAGAACAATTACAATAACAAGTTCCATAAGTGAAAACCCGCTTGAGGTCATCTTTGCAATGTTTCTATTTATTTTACTCATGGTCAAAATGACATTCCGACCAGAAGAATACGATTTTATATAGAGTAAGTAAAGGACTTTCCAAAAGAGGGGCTATCCTCATCGATGTCCTCAATCTTGATGTAATACATTACTTCACCGGATACCTGGTTCGTATCATTCCAGGTCTCGTACATAAATGGATTATTATTTGCGTTTTTAGGAAGCTCTCCTGTTGCAAATAGGTTTTTCGGAGCCTGGAAAGAAAGAGTTGAATCCATTGGGGTGCTTGCCCAATTATCATCCATGACCTTATCTTCATTTTCAGGAGGTGGTGGGAAGTGCGCTATCCTACCCTTCTGCTGGTGCATTCTGTAAAAATAGTGAAAGAATGCCTCACGTATGGTCTGCATATTCGCTTCATTTCGCTTCCCTTGCATTTCCTCGGATACTCCGTTATACGCTGGAATTGCAAAACTAATTAGAACTCCCATGAGGGCAAGTGTAACCACCAATTCCATCATCGTAAATCCTGCTGTACTTGAGTGTCTCTTCATTCGTTGAAATCTCATATGAATTAGGTTTAATTATTTATCGTTCTGAATTTAAAAAGGCTCCGGGATTGCCGGAGCCTTTCAAAGATAATCTTGGTTTAAAATCTAATTAAATCAGATCAAATCCTTAGCTACCGGCACCTGCTTCTCTAGAACCAAGTGAACCAACTACGTCACTATTACCTCCGTCGTTAGTTCCCTTTTCGTAATCCCAGTGAACCAGAGTTCCATCACCACGCATGTGTGTAATGTTGCTGGTGGAACCATTGAAACGCCATTCACCATCATCGCCTGCATTTTCACTGTCGTTTGCCCAGCCTGCTGGTTTCGTATCTAAACCATCCCATGGGTTGGTTGGCCAGCTACGACGACCATTATCCATTAGCTTTTCAGTTGCCCATGTTTCAAGTCCTGCTCTAATGGAGCTGATTACTGCATCCTCTGCGGCTTCTTCAGCTTTTTGAACAGATGTCATGTATCTTGGAATCGCGACTGCTGCTAGTATACCTAGTATGATCGTGACCATGATTAATTCTATTAGTGTGAATCCTTTGTTTGTGTTCTTCATTTTTGACTCCTTTAGTTCTATTTCTTTGGTTGTGGTTTTTTGGTGTGCTCTGTTTGTTTGGTTTTATGGTTGTAATTTTTTCCAGAAAGATGATGGACTTTCAAGGTCCGCTACGAACATGATTGGTGCGATTGATTGGCTACCAGATCCTGATCCAGCAATGACCGTATATATATAGTGACCATCCTGGAAAGGACTCTTAATTGCCTCGCCACCAAAACCATCTAGAAATTCCTCAGCACCTTTGCCAGAGGTTAAATCCCCATTGCTGTAATAATTAGTGGTAGGATCTTCTTCTGTACTAATTGATGCATTAACACCAGATGATACCTCAGGAACGAGAGCGTCTGGATTATTAGTTCCAAAACAAGAGGCCCATTTAGGAGCATCAGTAGTATTATCAAAACTGGTAAATGTAGGAGAAGTAGTTACTGAACCATCATCACCAATGATTCCCTGCACAGATAGCTTTACAAGATATTCAGCATCAGCTTGATCGTTTGTGTAGGTGTAGCCAGTCGTTGAAGGTACTGGCTCGTTGTATTTCCACTGTCCTGGAAAACGACCACGACCCGATTTAGTAACCTGTTCATTATAAAAATTGTTTGCAGACTTTAAGATTTTATCAATGTCTGCAAGCGTTTTCTTTTCCTTAGCGCCTTCACCAACACCAGAAAATTTTGGTGCGGCCGTAGTTGCCAGCGTAGCCATCATCGCAGTAGTAACGGCAAATTCAGCTAGTGACTGTCCTTTTACGCTCTTAAAATATTTGATTAGGTTTTTCATTGTATTCCTCTAATAGATATTTAATTCTATTTATAGTAAGCAACTTTTATGCCAACTCCCTCTAATTCAATTAACTTTTTTATCTTATTTATCATTTTTTTTATTTTTTTAACTTTTCTCGTCGTAAAAAATTCCTATGCTTCTCTTTTACTTTTATTTTTTTTTCTATTTTCTATTCAATAATTTTTGATTCAAATCGTTACATTTTTGTCTATTTCAGTGACATCGTATCTTTTTGTTACAACCACTACTATGGTTGAAGGATAGCATGTATCTTGCTTGGATTTTCGATATCAGCCACGTAAAGAATCGGAGCTTTAGCTCTGGACCCATGCCCACTTCCTGCGACAACCTGATAAACATAGTGCCCATCCTGAAACGGACTTCCAAGCGGGCCTGTAGGAAAAAGCGTTTCCCACTCCTTCCTTCCAGCAGTTTCATATGGTGGACAAACATTGCAAGGACCCACTTCGTCCTCATCATCCCATCTTAAAGTAGATCCCTCTGGTTTTGGGAAATCAACATTACTTACTCCAAATACAGATACCCAATCGTACCCATCATTTGCTGCAAAATAGGTAAAATCTGCGGGATCTGTCAAATTCCCATTCCCATCATAAACATTGACCAAATCGTCTAAAATATCTTGGACGCTAGAATGTCCTCCCACAGGAAGGTTGTACTTATCCTGACCAGGAAAACGACCTCTACCTTCCTTAACAGCAGTCTCTTGGTAAAAGTTTGCTGCTTGACTAAGTATTTTATCAATCTCAGATCTTGATTTGGAAATTTTTGTATTCTCACCCATTTGAGATAACTTGGGTGCTGCTGTAGCAGCTAGAATTGCCATTAGACCAATGGTTACAGCAAACTCCATAAGGGAGTTGCCACTTATACTTTTTAGGCTTTTAAATTGGTCTAATTTCATGTTTTGATTTTAACCGGTCTGTATGGTTAGATGTATACACTGTTTATATAGCAAAATATATGCCATTTCATTGAATTTCCTAAATTCAAAGAACTGGCTGCATTTATTGCTATCCTGTTCAACAAATCGTTACAAAAAACCAGATTTGGTTGTATCATCTTGATACAAAAAAAAAGGCCTCACAAATGTGAGGCCTTTTTATCTTGATGGGAAAGATCCCCATCAGTGATCTTATTTTTTTAGCTTTTTACGGCTCAAGAACGCTGTTAAAGTCTACTGCGTTTTCAACATCAACCACGTAAAGTACTGGAGGGAAAACATCGTCTCCTGATCCGCCACCTGCAACTACAGAGTAAGCATAGTGACCATCTTGGAATTTACTTTCTAGTGGCTCATCACCAAACATTGGTAACCATTCATCTGAACACTCGGAGCAATTTGCTACACCTTTTGTCCCTGTTGCCATTCCGTTGGATGTACCAAAAACTGAAATCCAGCTGTTAACAGGGCTGACGGAGTATTTCTGCCATCCATCTGTACCATTTAAACCAAGGTCCATTAGAATTTCATTGTTGTGTGTTAGTGCGTTCGTTAATGCAGTTCCTGTACCACCTGAGGAAGCGTCTGAATTATCATAAGCTGCACCGCCTACCTGCTTGTTGAACTTAGATTGACCTGGAAAACGTCCACGACCTTCCTCATCAGCTTTATCCTGATAAAAGGAACCAGCTTGCTTGATGATTTTATCAATTTCGTTACGTGATTTCTC
>MDTB01240101.1_pt1 | contig 49207 bp, 48 predicted proteins | sample 811161 | NCBI WGS metagenome assembly MDTB01 (sample SAMN05326650, study PRJNA326480) | marine metagenome | isolation source: seawater | place: Mediterranean Sea | collected 2009
TGGGAACTTTAAGTGCTTTAGATATACAGGAAATTGCTTGTTTTTTTGTTATCATATAATGAATTTTTAAATTAATAATATATATATTCATTATCATGTCAAAAAATAATTTGCAATCTAAAACACAAATTTTGATAATTGGCGGTGCGTCTAAAATTGCTAGAGAAGCATTCAAATTTAATGACGAATATGAAGTTACCGGATTTTCTAAATTTTCTAAAGTGAAAAAAATAAAAGAATATAAATTGTTTAAATATAAAAATATTTCTTTGATTAAAAGTCATATTGATAAAATAAAAGATAAAAAAATAGTATTAATTTTAATGCAGGCGACCTCAAGCTCAAATATTATTATTAACAAAACTTCTAAAGAACTTTTAAATGATATAAATTCAAATTTTTTAAATTTTCACGAAATTATAAAGTTGGTATTGCCAAACATGTTAAAACAAAATTGGGGTAGAATAATATTTTGTGGTTCTTCACGTGCATTAAAGACCGATGTTGGTTTGGCTGGATATTCATCAGGCAAATATGCTTCATTAGGATATTGTAAAACATTATCAAAAGAATATGCAAGATATGGGATTACTTCAAATTATTTGAGCCTTGGCCTTTTTGATACTCCACTTTATCTAAATCTTAATAAAAAAATTAAAAAAGATCTTTTAAATAATACAGATACTAGAACTACTGGAGACTATTCGTCAATTATGAATGCAGTTAATTTTTTAATAAAATCAAATTATGTAACGGGATCAATAATACCAATAGATGGAGGTTTTAATTAAATTTAATGTCAAAATATATCAATAAAGAATATAAAATATTTAATGTTAAATTTTCTATTTTTTTGAATAAAAAAATTTTTGAACCAAATTTAACAACTATACTTCTTATTGATATGGCCAGAAAGATAATTAGAAGTAACGATAAAGTGTTAGATTTGGGATGTGGTTCTGGAGTAGTAGGATGCTACCTTTATAAAAAAAAAATTATAAAATTTATTTATGGATCTGATATTTCTGAAGCTGCAGTAAGATGCTCAATATTTAATGCTAAAAAACTAACAAAAGATTTTGATATTAGGTTATCCAACTCATTAAGCAATTGGAAGAATAAAAAATTTGATTTAATTATTAACGATATTTCTGGAATTTCTTCACAAATAAATAATATTTCAAAATGGTTTAAATTTGCTCCAAATGAAAGTGGTATTGATGGAATTAAATTTACAATTAATATTTTAAAGGATTATAAGAATAAGAAATTCAATAATGCTGATCTTCTTTTTCCTGTTCTGGGACTATCCAATAGAGAAAAAATAATAAATTTTTTAAAAAAAAATAAAATTAATTATAAAATACTGGTTAAAAAAGAGTGGCCATTGCCAAAAGATCTGATTAAGCATCAATTTATTTTAAAAAAATTAAGAAGAGAAAAAAAAATTAATTATTACGAAAAATTTTCGATACCATTTACCACAACTGAAATTTTTTATTTAAAAAATAAATAAATAAAATTTTAATTTGCAAATATCAATCATTGTTTATTGCAATTTAATAATTTTAATATTGAATTTTATAACTCTTTCATCCAAAGAATTTTTTATGATATTAGGTACAAAAGATTTAGAAAAGTTTCAATTATTATTTTAAATTTAACCTTTGACCATAAAAATTTTCTTTAACAAAAAACTCACCTTAAAACTAGTTCTTCCAATAGAGCTGTGTGAGACCGCCATGTTGATAGGCTGAATGTGTAAGTGTAGCAATGTATGGAGTATACTAGTACTAATAGTTCAATTGGCTTGATTCATGCATTTAAAAAATTCCAAATAAATTTAAAATATCGATACTTCAAAATAACTTAACTATTATAATTAATATTTATCAATTATTATTATATAACTAGTTTTTAATTATATAAATTAACAAGAAAGAAATTTTAGTGAAAAAACCAGCTGTTTTTTTAGATAGAGATGGAGTTTTAAACAAAGATAAAAAATATGTTCATAAAGTTAGTGATTTTGAATGGATTGAAGGAGCGCAAGAATCGATTAGATTGTTAAATAAAAAAGGGTACTTCATTTTTGTTGTTACTAACCAATCTGGAATAAGTAGAGGTTTTTATAGTGAGGAGGATGTATGCTACCTCCACAAACATATCAATGTGGAGTTAAGTAAGATAAATGCAAAAATCGATGATTTTTTTTATTCACCATATCATTACTCAGACAAATCAGGAAAATTTGAACATTTGAAGCATTTACGAAAACCAAATATTGGAATGCTAGAAGCGGCATGTAAAAAATGGCCTGTTGTTAAAGAGATGAGCTTAATTATAGGTGATAATGAGGTTGATATGTTGTGCGCTAAAAATTTTGGGATTAAAGGTTTTTTATTTAAAGAAAGTAACTTACTTAAATTTATAGAAAAAAATAATATAATATAATATGAATTAAGAAATGATTGTTATAACCGGAGGAGCAGGTTTTATTGGGTCAACACTTGCTAAAACTTTAATAGATCAAGAGCTTATAATCATAGACACTTTCAAGAATATTGAGCAAAGAATTTATTTAACTGAAATTCCAGGAGTAAGATTAGTCAACTTAAAAGATTGCAAACCTATCTTAAATTATTTCAAAAATGATATTAAATATTTTTATCATTTAGGTGCAAATTCCTCAACTGACCAAACAATATTAAGTGAAGCAGTAGATACAAATATTTTTTGGTCTCAATTTTATTGGGATTTTTGTACAAATAATAAAATACCATTTATGTATGCTTCTTCAGCAGCAACTTATGGAGATGGTTCGAAAGGGTTCTCGGATAAAATGACACTAAATGAATTAAAAGATATAGAAATAAATAATGTTTATGGGTGGTCTAAAATGTATTTTGATATATTTGTTTTGAATCAAGAAAAAATTAGAAATACACCACCCATTTGGTATGGACTTAAATTTTTTAATGTCTATGGAGCAAATGAATACCATAAAAAAAAACAAAGTTCAGTGGTACATCCTTTTCTGAAACAATTAAAGTTGACAGGAAAAATTGAACTTTTTAAATCATTGAATAAAAATTTTTTAGATGGTGAACAGCAAAGAGACTTTGTTTCTGTAAATTTTTGTATTGAGTTTATGAAGAATATTCAAAAACAGAATATGAAAAATGGTTTATTGAATGTTGGGACGGGACAACCAAAAACGTTTATTTCTTTCGCTAATGACATTATGAATGCATTTAATAAAAAAGGAAAAATACAATTTATAAATATGCCACAAAACTTACAGGATCATTATCAATATTATACAAAATCTGAAAACTCTAAAACAAGAAAAGTCCATGAATTAATGGTTGACTTCAATTATAGCGAAGATTTAAAGCTTATTGTAAAAAATATTGTTAATAGAATTAATTAATAAAATTCACAATTTTAATATTTAGATATAAACAAACAATTATTAATTATGAAATCTCAGCAATTGACAAAGTAATAAAGTTAATTACAAAATTTTTAACATATAATGAATCTAAATATTTTATCTTTGTAATATTTTAGTAGTTGAATAGCCTTTTTTTGTTTTAATAATCTTTACTATGCCTTTATTAGCTTTAATTAAATCTGCACCAATAATGTCTCTAATTTTGTAGTCCCCGCCCTTAACTAGAACATCGGGTGATATCATTTTAATAGTTTTTAATGGTGTTAATTCGTTAAACACAACAATCAAATCAACACAAGACAGAGATTTAAGAACTTCTATTCTAGCTGACAATTTGTTAACAGGTCTTCTTTTACCTTTAAGCAGCTTAACTGATTTATCAGAATTAATTGCTACAATCATAAAATCACCAAGTTTTTTAGCATTTTCTAATAAGTGTATATGCCCTGCATGGATTATATCAAAACATCCATTAGTCATTACTATCTTCATATTTTTAGATCTTATCGTTTGAATTTTTTTTAAAATTTCTGAATTAGAAGTATAAAATTTTTTGTTTATTACTTTATTTCTGTTTTCATAAATTTCTTCTATTTCTTTTTTATTTACTGTCGCAGTACCAATTTTCTTAATTACTGTAGACGCAGCAATATTAGCCATTTCAATTGACTCTTCATAAGTTTTTCCAGAATTTAAATAAGCTGAAAAAGTTGCTATAACTGTATCTCCAGCCCCAGTAACATCATAAACATTTTGAGCAAGAGAATTTTTATGTATTACTTTGTCTTTAGTCACAAATGTCATACCATTTTTACCTTGTGTAACAAGAATCCCAATTAAATTATTTTTTTGTATATGGTCTCTAGCTTTTTTAATTAATTGAGTTTTGTTATTTACTTCTCCAACCACCTCGATAAATTCACTCAAATTAGGCGTTAGTATTGAAGCATGCCTATATTTATCAAAGTCAGATCCCTTAGGATCAATAATTATTAATTTAGATTTTACTTTAGCATATTTAATTATTTTTTTTACTTCTATCAGTGTGCCTTTTCCATAGTCTGAAAGTAAGATTAATTTAGACTTATCAATTTCATTTTTAAGCTTCTTGTCTAGTTTTAATTCATAGTTTTTTTTTTCACTTTCAAAATCTAGCCGTATCATTTGATAATGACCACTAAATATCCTCAATTTTTTAATCGATTTGCCAATATTTATTTTTTTAAGATGAGATTTTATTTTTTTTTTTTTTAAGATTTTTTCAATAACTTTACCATCTAAGTCTTTTCCTATGGTAGATACAAGAGTAACATTTGAGTTAATTTCTGAAAAATTAAGGGCTACATTACCAGCACCACCTAATCTAAAATCTTTATTCTTAATATTTACAACTGGTATTGGGGCTTCAGGGGAAATTCTATTACTATCTCCAAACCAATATTCATCTAAAATTATATCCCCGATTATAAGAGTTTGTGATTTATTCATATTTTAATTAACTTTTTAGCTAAAGTTTTATATAAAGATATATTCAATTATTATAAATAAATATAAAAAAAAGTAATGTCAATTCATATTAAAACTCTTAAACTATGAAACAAAACATCAAAAATCATTTTAAAGAATCTATAGAAATTAAAAAAAAGATTTTAGAATTGAATTTATATTTTTCTATTTCATCAATGAGCAAGGTTGCAGCTAAAAAAATTGAAAATGGAGGAAAAATATTCTTTTGTGGTAATGGTGGATCTGCTGCAGATGCACAACATTTGGCGGCTGAATTATTAGTTAGATTAAAGCCAGAAAATAATAGAAAAGGATTACCAGCAATATCTCTAAGTTTGGACATTTCAACCTTAACTGCTTGTTCAAATGATTTTGGTTTTGACAAAATTTATGAAAGATCATTAGAGTCTTTGGCAAACTCCAAAGATATTTTGATAGCCATTACTACATCGGGAAATTCTAAAAATATTTTGAATGCTGTAAAAAAAGCTAAAGAAATGAATGTATTAGTTTTTGGTTTTCTTGGATCAAAAGGAGGCAAGGTATTAAAATACTGTGACGATTTTTTTTTAGTTCCAAGTTCTAAAACTGGACATATTCAAGAATCACATATAACTGGGGGGCATGCATTAGTGGAATGTATTGAAGAAAATCTTTTTAATTCAGGATATTTAAAAAAAATATGATTCAAATTTTTTTGACACCAGAATGAATTAAATTAACTTATAATTTATTATCTTAGTTTAAATAGATAATAAAATAATTGTGAGAGGATATTTTATATGAGTGTAAATAAAAAAGAATTACCAGAAAACAATTATTTCGATTGTAGAAATATTTCAGAAAAAAGCTATAAAAGCTTGCAGGTCCCTTTATGGATTGAGCAAGAAATTGAAAATAAAAATGCAAAAATTCTTGACTATGGATGTGGTTTTGGTCAGAATCTAAAAAAGTTAAAGCACAATAATTATAAAAATGTTTTTGGTGCAGATATTGACCAAATAGCTATCCAATCATGTCTAAACAATAATTTAACAGTAAAGCAATTAAATTTAGAAAATTTGAAAAATCCTTATGATTTTAAATTTGATGTAATAATACTCACGCATATTATAGAACATATTAAAAAAAGTGAAATAGTTAATACACTTACTTTTATAAAACATAAATTTTTATCAGAAAATGGAAAGCTGCTGATTGCAGTTCCTAACGCACAATCAAATACAGATTGTTATTGGGCATACGAAGATTGGACACACACAACACTTTTTACAAGTGGTTCAATTTATTACGTTTTAAAAGCTGCTGGATTTGATAAAATTGATTTTCTTGATGTTGATTGTACTCTTGGCAGCTCTAAAATAAAATCTACAGCTAGAAAGTTTTTTTTGATGCTTTATGTGGCCAATAAAAAGTTTTGGAACAAAATAACACATAGTGCATTTCATCAGCAATCACCTCAAATTTTTAGTTATGAAATCAAAGTCAAAGCACAATAAAAATGATCTCAAAACTAAAAACTGTATTTAAGATTGTTATTTACAGGTTTGTGGACCTTTTTATAATACCGTCTAAAAAAATAAAGCCCAAATCTCTTTTGCTTGTTCGCCTTGATGGAATAGGTGATTATGTACTTTTTAGAAACTTTATTGAATTACTAAAAAAAAACAATAAATATAAAAATTATACTATCACTTTGCTTGGAAACATTGCTTGGAAAAATTTAAGTAAAGAACTTGATGATGAGTATGTGGATAACTTTATATGGCTTGAGAGAAGTAGATTTTATAATAATTTATTTTACAGATATAAAAAACTTCAAGAATTAGTTTCAAATGGCTATGAGGTAATCTTAAGCCCAATATATAGTAGGGAACCCTTTATTGCAGACAATATTGTTAAGTTAATTACTGCCAAAGAGAAGATTGGAAGTATTGGAAATTTGTCAAATATAAAAAGATGGCAAAAAAATATCAGTGATAAGTATTATACAAAATTAATTTATGCAAAAAAAGAACTGATGTTTGAATTTAATAGAAATAAAGAATTTTTTGAATATTTATTTGATACTAAAATTGATATTACCAAACCAATTATCACATTAAAAAATAAAGAGCCAGAACTTCAACTTCCCAAAAAATATGTAATACTTTTTGTAGGCGGAAGTGAAAATCATAAAAAATGGGATATAAGAAATTTTGCAAAAGTTGGCAATTATCTAAAAAATCAATACGATTTTGACATAGTTCTTTGTGGCGCTCAAGATGATGTTAAAGAAGCAAATGAGCTTCAGACGCGTCATGATAGTGAAATTCTAAATCTTGTAGGCAAAACATCCTTGTTAGAACTTTTAAAAATAATTTATAATGGGGATTTAATTTTTTCAAATGAGACATCAGCTCCTCATTTTGCAGCTGCATTGGAGATGAAATATATATTTGTAACTTTTAGTGGAAAATATTATGGGTGGTTTTGTCCATACCCCAAAGAGATAAGTAAAAATTACCATGCAATATGTCATCCTGGTATAAATAAAAATTGGTATGATTATAAAAAACTAAGCAAAAGTTATGGTTTTTTAAAAAATCAAAATATTAATGAGATAAGTTTTGATGCAGTGAAGAGAGAATTAGACTCAGTTTTGAATAAAGTGTAAATAAAAATGAATTGTCATATTAATCAGTGCAACTTATATGATCAGCACTTATAAACTAATTGATTTAATCTATATAATAAATAATTTTAAAAACATATTTTGTGGTTATTGCTATTAAGTAATAACATTTATTTTTCTTGTATAATATTAATCATGTTTACCGATCAATACTTTGGATATAGCAATATTGCATTTTGCTCTATTAGTTATATTTAGTTGTCTGTTTAGATATCTTATCAGTTAAAGTCTAATTGACATTATATCAGCTCATTTAATTTCTTGTTCATTGGTAAGTTTGTTGGAATCTTATTGGATTTTTGATACAGTCTTCTTAATGAACAAAGCAGAAGAGAAAGTTTCAAAATTCTATAACAAAGTTGGATGGGAAACAGATGTTGGAATTACAGAAGATGCAAAAAGATTTGAGGACCTGAGAGAATTCGCTAAAGAGTATCTTGTTAAATGTCGATTGAGAGTTTTGCGGCATATACCAGAAAGTGGTGAAAATATTCTTGATATGGCATCTGGTCCAATACAATATGAAGAGTATTTGTACTATTCAAGAAATTTTAAAAAGAGATACTGTGTAGATTTATCTTCAAGTGCTTTAGAAAGTGCAAAAAAAAAAATTGGGGATCATGGGGTTTTTTTAAATGGTAGTTTTTTTGATATTCCTCTAGAAGAAAACTTTTTTGATTGTGCAATCAGTCTCCATACAATTTATCATATCGATAAAGACAAGCAAGAGGAAGCAGTACGTAAATTGATATATGTTACTAGACCAGGACAACCAATAATCATTGTTTATAGCAATCCAAGCAAAGTCTTTAAATGGGGAGCCCGTTTTATAACATTACCTTTTATCTTAATAAGAAAGGCAAAAGAGTTATTAAAAAAACTAACCAAAAAAAGAGAACAGATAGAAGATATGGAATTGTATTTTTATACACATCCCATTGAATGGTGGGATAGGTTTAGTGATGATGTTCACGATATAACAATTCTGCCATGGCGTTCGTTAAACTCAGATATCCAAAAGTGTCTAATACCTAATAATAAGATTGGAAAAAAAATATTTGCTTTGATTTTTAATCTTGAGGAACGTTTTCCTAAGTTTTTTGTTAAATATTTTTGTTACTCGATGATAATAATTACTAAAAGAAAAAGTTAAAAAATAATATTTATGAAAAAAGCTCTAATCACTGGAATAACTGGTCAAGACGGATCTTATCTTGCAGAATTCTTGCTTGATAAAGGTTATGAGGTTCACGGCGTTAAAAGAAGAACATCTTTAATTAACACAGATAGAATTGATCATTTATATCAAGACCCTTATGTGCAAGGTCGAAAATTCATTTTACATCATGGTGATTTAACTGATTCAACCTCCATAATTAGAATTATTCAAGAAGTTCAGCCTGATGAAATTTATAATTTAGCTGCGCAAAGCCATGTCGCTGTTTCCTTTGAGGAACCAGAGTATACTGCAAACTCTGATGCTTTGGGGGCTCTAAGAATTTTAGAAGCCATTAGGATTTTAAACTTAGAAAAAAAAACTAAATATTATCAAGCTTCAACTTCTGAATTATATGGGGCTACTCAAGAAAATCCCCAAAATGAAAAAACACCTTTTTATCCCAGAAGCCCATATGGAGTCGCCAAACTTTATGCTTATTGGATAACTGTAAATTATAGAGAAGCTTATAACATTTATGCTTGTAATGGTGTCTTATTCAATCATGAAAGTCCTGTTCGAGGTGAGACCTTTGTTACTAGAAAAATTACAAGAGCCTTAGCTCGTATCAAAATTGGATTACAAAAAAAATTATATCTTGGAAATTTAAATGCTTTAAGAGATTGGGGGCATGCAAAAGACTTTGTAGAAGCACAATGGTTAATGCTTCAACAAAAAAATCCAGAAGATTTTGTTGTTGCAACTGGCAAACAGTATTCAGTTCGAGACTTTATTAATTTAGCTTCAAAATTTTTAGATATGAAAATAGAATGGAAAGGAAAAGATTTAGAGGAGGTTGGGTCTTGTAATGGAAAAGAAATTATTAAAGTTGACCCAAAATATTTTAGACCCACAGAAGTCAAAACTTTATTAGGAGACGCAAGTAAAGCAAAAGAAAAATTAAACTGGTCTCCCAAAATATCCTTTGAGCAATTGGTAAAAGAAATGATTGATGAGGACCTTAAGTTAGCAAAAAATGATGAGCTTATTAATTGTCAAACGTATAAGATAATATAAAAATTAATACTCAAGATGTCTAAAACAAAAATATTTATAGCTGGTCACAAAGGTATGGTTGGATCTTCTTTGGTTCGTTTTTTAAAAACACAGGAGGTTGAGCTTATTGTAAAAGATAGAAAAGAACTTGACTTATTAAACCATCAGGATGTTGAAAATTTCTTTAAAAATGAAAAAATTGATCAAGTGTATTTAGCTGCTGCAAAAGTAGGGGGCATACATGCAAATAACACCTATCCAGCAGAATTTATTTATAAAAATTTAGTGATCCAAAACAACGTAATACACAATTCTTTTTTAGGTGGGGTTAAAAAATTATTATTTTTAGGATCAAGTTGTATTTATCCAAAAGATGCCAGCCAGCCTATGAAAGAAGAGGAATTATTAACTGGAAAATTAGAACCAACCAATGAACCTTATGCAATTGCTAAAATTGCTGGAATCAAAATGTGTGAAAGTTACAACCGTCAATATGGTAAAACTCATAATGTTGATTATAGAAGTATAATGCCAACAAACCTTTATGGACCAGGGGATAATTATCATCCAGAGAATAGCCATGTAATCCCAGCTCTTATTTATCGTTTTCATGAAGCAAAAATTAAGAATTCACCAAAAGTAACTATTTGGGGAACAGGTACTCCCAAACGGGAATTTTTATATGTTGATGATATGGCAAGAGCCTCTATTCATCTAATGAATTTAGATAAAAATACTTATGATAAACAAACATCATCTGTATGCAGTCATGTAAATGTTGGTAGCGGTAAAGATATTACTATTAAAGAACTTGCAGAAACTATAAAAGAAGTCTTAGACTTTAAAGGACAAATTAATTTTGATGTTACTAAACCTGATGGTGTCCCAAGAAAATTGTTAGATAGCAAAAAAATAAATAATCTTGGCTTTGAATTAGAAATAAGCTTAAAGGATGGTTTAATAAGAACTTATCAAGATTATGCAAAAAATTAATGCAGACCTTTAAAAAATTATTGTTTCTACTTAACCCTAATGAACGTAAAAATGCATGTTTGTTATTAATAATGATCATAATAATGGCGTTGCTAGATGTAATTGGTGTAGCATCTATTTTACCTTTTATAGCAGTTCTAACCAATCCTGACCTTATTGAGACAAACTTAATTTTAAACAACTTGTATCAATTTTCAAAAATATTTAATATTGAAAATAGTGAACAATTTCTTTTTGCTCTTGGAGTTCTAGTATTTTTATTATTAGTTTCTTCACTTACTTTCAAAGCAATTACAACTTATGTACAACTACGTTTTGTTCTAATGCGTGAATATAGCATTGGCAGACGTTTGGTAGAAGGATATTTGCATCAGCCTTATAGCTGGTTTTTAGGCCGTCATAGTGCTGAACTAGGAAAAACCATTTTATCAGAAGTAGGTCAAGTAATTGGATATGGCTTAAGTCAATTGATGGAATTGATTGCTAAAGGTATAGTTACAGTTGCGCTTATAACTTTATTAATTATAGTTGACTCAAAACTAGCGTTCATAGTTGGTTTTTCATTAGCTGCAATGTATTTGTTTATTTTTTATTTTATTCGCGGGTATCTTAAACAAATTGGAAATAAACGTTTAAAAAATAATGAGTTACGTTTTACGGCAATTAGTGAGGCATTCGGTGCTGCAAAGGAAGTTAAAGTTGGAGGATTAGAGCAAACTTATATTAAAAATTTTTCTGACTCTGCAAAAAATTTTGCTCGATCGCAAGCTTCTTCACAAGTTGTATCTCAATTACCTCGTTTTATCCTCGAAGCAATTGGCTTCGGTGGCATTTTACTAATAATACTTTATATCATGAGCCAAACAGGTAGTTTTAACACTGCATTACCTGTCATAAGCTTATATGTTTTTGCCGGCTATCGATTGTTGCCTGCACTTCAACAGATTTACAATTCCTTTGCTCAACTTACTTTTGTTGGTCCTTCACTTAATAAGTTAACTAGCGATATAAAAAATCTTAAACCATTTAATAAAAATCAAGATAAAGGTGTGCTAGTCTTAAACGAATTAATTATGTTAAAAAATATCCATTATGAATATCCAAATTCATCAAGAACGGCTTTAAAAAATATCAATTTAAGCATTCCTGCAAAGTCTACGGTAGGATTAGTAGGTGCTACTGGCAGTGGTAAAACCACAACTGTCGATATTATTCTAGGATTACTCGAACCTCAAAAGGGAACTTTAGAAGTTGATGGAAAAGTTGTAACAAAACAGAACGCAAGATCTTGGCAACGATCTATTGGTTATGTGCCCCAGCATATTTATCTATCTGATGATACAGTTGCAGCCAACATTGCTTTTGGGGTGGAAACTCAAAATATTAATTTAGCAGCTGTTGAAAAAGCTGCAAAAATAGCGAATATACATAATTTTCTTATTGATGAATTACCCAAGCAATATCAAACAAAAATTGGTGAGCGTGGGGTTAGATTATCAGGTGGACAAAGACAGCGTATAGGAATTGCTAGAGCTTTATATAATAACCCAAATATACTAATTCTTGATGAGGCAACAAGCGCTTTAGATAATCAAACCGAGAAAGCAGTTATGGATGCTGTAAACAATCTAAGGAAAGATATCACTATAATTTTAATTGCCCATCGCCTAGCTACGATAAAAGAATGTGACAAAATATTTCTATTGGAAAAAGGTCAGATAAAAAATGAAGGTACATTTGAGGAACTAAAAAATGTTAATGAAAATTTCCGAATGACTGATAATAATTGATAATAAAATGTTAAATAATTCCTCTATATTAATTACAGGTGGCACAGGCTCATTTGGGCATAGTTTTGCTCAACTTACACTTAAAAAATACAACCCTAAACGTCTAATAATTTTATCACGTGATGAAATGAAACAATGGGAGATGGCGAAACTATTTAAAGATGATTCGAGGGTACGCTTTTTTATTGGCGATGTACGTGATAAAGATAGACTGCATCGTGCTTTACATAATGTAGACTTTGTTGTACATGCAGCGGCAACAAAAATAGTTCCTACTGCAGAATATAATCCATTTGAGTGTATCAAAACTAATGTTAATGGGGCTATGAATTTAATAGATGCTTGTATTGATCAAAATGTAAAGAGAGTTGTGGCACTATCAACTGATAAAGCTAGTAGTCCGATTAATCTATATGGAGCAACTAAGCTAGCATCTGATAAATTATTTATAGCAAGCAATTCATCTTATGCAAGTAGCCATAAAACGAGCTTTTCTGTTGTGAGATATGGGAATGTGATGGGTTCACGTGGATCTATAATTCCATTTTTTATGTCATTAAAAGATAAAGCATTATTACCTATCACCGATGAACGTATGACTCGCTTCATGATTTCCTTAGATCAAGGAGTTGAGTTAGTATGGCATGCTTTTGAAGACATGGTAGGTGGTGAACTTTATATTAAAAAAATTCCTTCAATAAAAGTTACAGATATTGCTAAAGTGATTGCGCCAAAAGCTAAATATGAAATTATAGGCATTCGTCCTGGTGAGAAATTACACGAACAAATGATTAGCAGTGATGATAGCCATTTGACTTATGAATATTCTAATTATTATAAGATTTTACCACAGATTAATAATTGGGGAGAGGATAATTTACGTATAAAGGATGGAAAAAAAATACCTGAAGGCTTTATTTATAGTAGTGAAAATAATTCTGAATGGATGACTAAGACTCAATTACAGGAATGGATTGATATAAACAAAAACCATATTGGTAAAATTTAAAGTATGATACGTTATAGTTGTCAAGAAATTACCGAAACAGACATTGCTGAGGTTGAAAAAGTACTACGTTCTGATTACCTAACACAAGGTCCAATAGTCCCAAAATTTGAACAGTCAGTTGCAAATTATTGTGGTGCTGCTCATGCTTTTGCAGTTAATAGTGCAACTAGCGCATTACATGTAGCTTGTCTCGCATTAGAACTTGGTCAAGGAGATTGGTTGTGGACCTCACCTAATACTTTTGTGGCCTCTGCAAATTGTGGACGTTATTGTGGCGCATCTATAGATTTTGTTGATATTGACCCAAAGACTTACAATATGAGTGCTGATGCTCTATCAGAAAAACTAATAGAAGCAAAAAAAGTAGGAAAGCTACCCAAAATTGTAGTCCCAGTTCATTTTGCAGGTCAACCATGTGATATGCCTGCCATTCATGATCTGTCAAAACATTATGGTTTTAAAATCATAGAGGATGCGTCCCATGCAATTGGCGCAACTTATAATCAAATTAAAGTTGGTTCATGCATTCATAGTGACATCACAGTGTTTAGTTTTCACCCAATTAAGATTATAACCACCGCTGAGGGCGGAATGGCTTTAACTAATGACAAAAATATTGCTGCTAAATTATCTAGATTACGTACCCATGGCATTATAAGTGATAAAACAAAAATGGAAGAAAGACCTAAAGATGAAATCTGGAATTATCAGCAGATAGACCTTGGTTTTAATTATAGGATGAATGATATACAGGCGGCATTAGGCTTAAATCAGTTGAAGCGTTTAGATGAATATGTCAAGCATCGTCAAGAAATTGCAAAATTTTACAATAATGCGCTTAAAAACCTGCCATTAGTAACTCCTTGGTGTTCACCAAGTAATTATTCAAGTTATCATCTGTATACAATTCTTATTAAAGAAAATTTAACACAAAAAACACAAAGACAAGTTTATGATGAACTTATAAAAAATGATATTGGTGTAAATCTACATTATATTCCAGTACATAGACAACCTTATTATGAAAATTTAGGTTTTAAAAAAAATGATTTTCCTCAAGCAGAAAAATTTCATAGAGAAGTTCTTAGCATTCCTATTCACCCATCTCTTAAAGAAATACAACAATTACAAGTTGTTGAAACATTTAAAAAGATACTAGTAAAATAGTACTTGCTAGCGAAATTGTAAATTTCATTTTTTAAAATTTTTTTGTTAAAGACAATAAATAATTTATCTAATTTTATAGAACTAGAATATATCAAAATTTTAAACAATGTTGTGAAAAAAAATAAATTCAGCTAATATTAAGTGTGAAAAATATTCAAATAAGTAAATTAGCAATTGGAACAGTTCAATTTGGTTTAAACTATGGTGTAGCTAATAAATTTGGTATAGTCAATCCATCAGAAGTAAAAAAAATTCTTTTATTAGCGAGACAATTTAAGATTAATCTTATTGATACAGCTATTGGTTATGGTGAAAGTGAAAAAATTATTGGTAAAATTGGGATTTTAGATTTTAATTTTATTTCCAAATTGCCTGCTATTCCAGCCAATTGTGTAGATTTAGATACTTGGGTAGAAGATAGTGTTAAAAATTCTCTTACACACCTAGGTATTAAGTCTCTCTATGGATTGTTGTTGCATAAACCCAAAGAACTTCTTGGTACCTCAGGTAAGCAATTAATAAATGCACTTAAAAGAATAAAGTCAAAAAATCTTGTAAAAAAAATAGGTATATCAATTTATGATCCCTCCGAGCTTGATCTAGTAATGCATCTAATGAAAATTGAAATTGTTCAGGCCCCACTTAATATAATTGACAGACGTCTTGAAAATAGTGGATGGCTGTCAAAGTTAAATAATGCCAACATAGAGATTCATGTGCGCTCAGTATTTCTTCAAGGTTTATTGTTAATGTCAAAACAAGAAAGGCCTTATAAATTTAATCGTTGGAGTAGATTATGGAAAATATGGGATGAATGGTTAGAAGACAATGAAATAACAGCACTTGAAGCTACAATACAATATGCTATTTCTGTTTCAGAGATATCTAAAGTCATTATTGGTGTTGACACTAAACAGCAATTAGAGCAAATTATAATTGCGTCTAAAGGTGCATTGCAAAAAAACTCGTTAGAATTAAACACAAGTGATATAGAATTATTGAATCCTACTCACTGGGATAAATTATGAAATTAGTAGTAATAGTAAAGACTAGGATGGGTTCAATTAAATTAATTAAAAACTTGAGCCTGCTATTTAATAAACAAGACATGGAAACTAAAAATTATAAATATGATTAAAAGGAAAAATAGTAAAACTGGTCAAAGACTTTATAAAAAAGCAAAAAATATAATTCTTGGTGGTAACATGCTACTTTCAAAAAGACCCGAAATGTTTCTGCCTGATTTATGGCCTTCGTATTTTTCTAAGTCAAAAAATATTGATGTCTGGGATTTAGATAAAAATAGATATATAGATTTTATTTTTGCTGTAGGTCAGAGTACTCTTGGATATTCAAATTCTATTATTAATAAAAAAGTTTCAAAATCAATAAAAAAAGGAAATATGACAACCTTTAATTGTCCCGAAGAAGTTGAATTGTCAAAAAAATTAATTGAATTACACCCATGGGCAAATATGTGTAAATTTGCAAGAAGTGGAGGTGAGGCAAATGCAATAGCAATAAGAATAGCTAGAGCAGCATCCAAAAAAGATGGCGTAGCTATATGTGGTTATCACGGATGGCATGATTGGTATCTTTCTGTAAACCTAAGGGGAAAAGATAAACTTTCTCAACATTTGTTATCTGGTCTTGATCCCGATGGTGTCCCAAAAAATTTGAAAAACACTGTTCACCCATTTAACTATGGAGATATTAATCAATTAAAAAAGATTATTAAAAACAAAAATATTGGTGTAATTAAAATGGAAGTAGCAAGAAACTCTCTTCCAGACATTAATTTTTTAAAAGAAGTTAGAAAATTAGCTAATAAAAACAAGATAGTGCTAGTCTTTGATGAGTGTACTTCAGGTTTTAGAAGAAATTTAGGAGGCATGCATATGCTTTATGGAGTCTATCCAGATATAGCTATGTTTGGAAAAGCTCTTGGGAATGGCTACGCAATAACTGCTGTTATTGGAAAAAAAAAAATAATGAAAAAAGCAGAGGCGTCTTTTATTAGTAGTACATTTTGGACAGAAAGAGTAGGTTTTGTTGCGGCATTAGAGACTCTAAAATTAATGAAAAAATTAAAATCATGGAAAATTTTAATTTCAAATGGAGCATATCTAAATAAAAAAATTATAAAATTAGCAAAAAAATATAATTTAAATATCTCAGTTAATGGAATTGAATCAATAACCTCGTATTCATTTAAAAGTAAAAATAACCTACAATACAAAACATTAATAACTCAAAATATGCTTAAAAAAGGCTACCTTGCAAGCAACCTAACATTTTTAAGTATTCATCATACTTACAAGATAATTGATAAATACGTCAAAAACTTAGAGCCCACTTTTGAAATCATAAAGAATATTGAAGAAGGTGAAAATATTAAAGATTATTTGACTACAAGAGTTTGTCATCAAACTTTTGAAAGACTTACATGATTAGGAAAAAAAAAATCTTAATTATTAGTATAGCGTCTAACAGATATGGTTATGGACATTTAAATAGATCTTTAAGTCTAAAATCTTATTTAGATAAAAAATTTATTATAAGGATTATTAATTTTACTGATGAGCAACCAAAAAATTTATTTACTTTTTCTTTTACAAAAGTAAATAAAATCTTAAGCAAAAGTTTATTTCTAAAATATGATAAAATTATATTAGATATTTCTAATAATAAAATTTTTAAAGAAAAAAAATTTGTAAAAACTTTATCTCTTTTAACAATAGAGTTTAAAGAAAATATAATTTTAATAGATAGCATGGGTAAGGAAATGCTAAATAATTCCAAGAAGTTTCATTTTTCAACACTTATTTGTCCTTATTTCTTTAGCAATGAATTTAAATTTAAACAGAGAAAAAAAGTTAAATATCTTGTTGGTGAAAAATTTATAATATTGCCCCAAAACTATAAAGATGTAAAAATTAAGAGCTTAAATAAAAAAATAGAAAATTTAATGATTAGTTGTGGTGGCTCAGATCAGAATCATAATAGTTTAAGAATATTAAAATTTTTAGAAAAAATAAACATTAGACTAAAAATAAACATTGTTGTAGGTCCATTTTTTTCAGAGGAATTAAAGGTTAAAATAAATAATTTTAAGTTAATATCATACAATAAAATTAATATTTATAACAATCAAAAGAATTTAAAAAAAGTAATTTCAAATTCTCAAATTTGCATTATATCTTCAGGATTAACAAAATATGAGACAGCATCAACTGGATTACCAAGTATAGTATTTAATGAAAGTAAAAAACAAAAAATATTGAATAAAAGTTATGAAAAAAAAAATTTGTCATTAAACATCGGTATGATTGATAATCTTAATAAATATAAAATTAAAATAATCAAACTAATGAAAAATTCTGGCAAATTAAAAAATTTTTACACTAAGTCTAAAAAAACTGTTGACTTTAATGGACCTCAGAGGATTATAGAGGCAATAGGAGAAGATTAATGTTCTTAAAAAATCATACTAACTTTAAATTTTTAAAGCCTTACATCATAGCAGAAATAGGTTCTAATTTTAATCAAAGCATAGATTTAGCTTTTAAACTTATTACTTCTGCAAAAAATGCAGGCGCAGATGCAGTTAAATTTCAACTATTTAATGCAAAAAAAATGTATCCAAATGACAAAAAAATGTTTTCACTTTTTAATTCAATTGAATTAAATAAAAATTGGATCCCCAAGCTTAAAAAGTTTTCAGAATCTCTTGGTGTAGATTTTTTGGTCTCACCGTTTGATATTGATTCAGCAAAGACTTTAAAGAAAAATAATTTAGCAGGATATAAGATTGCTTCTTCAGAATTAACAAATATTAAAATGGTTAATTACCTATCTTCAATAAAAAAACCTTTATTTGTTTCAACAGGAATGAGTGATTTGATAGACGTAAAAAATGCTTTAAAAATTTTAAAAAAAAATAAAAATAATAAGATAGTATTGATGCAATGTGGATCAATGTATCCCTTACCAGAAAAGTTTACTAATCTTAGGGTTCTAGATACTTTCAAAAAATTTAAACTTCAATTAGGGTTTTCTGACCACACCAAAGGCATTTTTTCAGCCATTGTAGCGATTGGACTTGGTGCCATGATATTTGAAAAACATTTTACCTTAAGCAAAAATTCAAAAGGACCAGATCATTTTTTTGCCCTAGAACCTTCTCAGTTTAAAAGATATGTAAAAAATATTCATAGAGCATTTTTAAATTTAGGAGATGATAAAAAATTAATGTTGCCAGATGAAAAAAAGTTTTCAAGAAGAGAAGGAGCTTATTATAAGAGAAAACTACAAAAAGGTCATAAAATTAAGGTATCAGACATCATTAAAAAAAGACCTTCATTAGGAATCAGGGCAAGAGATATAAAAATGGTAATAAATAAGAAATTAAGAAAAACCATTAAGGCTAATTCACCAATATTTCTCAAAGATGTATTAAAATAAAAATAAATGACATCTAAATTTTCAGAGTCTTTAAGAAAGATCTTTAAAAAATACAATAAAAAAACTTTTTTAAACATAAAAGGTAAAGATTATACTTTTGGATACCTGGATAGAACGTCTAATCAAATTAGTAATTGTTTAATAGAAAAAAAAATATGCACTAAAGATAAAATTATTATAGCTGCTAAAAAAGATATTATGATATTTGCAAGTATATTTGCTTGTTTAAAAATAGGCTGTGCGTATAGCATTATCGATTTCGAAATGCCTAATGAAAGATTGCAGAAGATATTTGAAAGGTGTGACCCCAACTTAATAATTGTAAATAATAAAAAAGAAAATTTAAAAGTAAAAGGAAGAAAAAAACTATTAATAGATGAAAACTTAGTTAAAAAATATAAATCAAAAATAAAAGATTTTATTCTACCAGATTCTCTACCTGCATATATAATGTTTACATCTGGATCTACTGGTTTTCCAAAAGGAGCGATAATAGCTAGAAAAAGTATTCTTAATTTTGTAAAAACATCTAAGGAAAAATTTTTTATTAAAAAAAATGATATTTTCACTAATGTGAATCCAATTTATTTTGATAACTCTATATTTGATATTTATTCCTCTTTTTTTAATGGAAATCAGTTGGTTGTTTTTCAAAACGAAGAGGTAAAGGATCCCAGAAAACTAATCAAAGTTTTATTTGATAAAAAATGTACTTCTTGGTTTTCGACACCATCATTATTAATATATTTACTTAAACTAAAATTAATTAATAAAAAAAATTTTTATCATATAAAAAGAATTATTTTTGGTGGAGAAGGATTTCCAAAACCACAATTGATTGAATTGATAGAGTTGCTGGGAAAGAAAGATTATTATAATGTTTATGGACCTACTGAGGGTACATGTATTTGCTCATCTCATTTGATCCAAAAAAAAGATTTAAATAATCTTAAGGACTATGTAACAATTGGAAAAATATGGAAAAATTTTAGTTTTAAAATTGGCAATACCGAAGGAAAAAAAATTAATAACTCAAAAGGTGAATTAATTATTTTCGGACCAAACATAAGTCAAGGATACATAGGTGATGCATCTCAAAGTAATAAAGTTTTCATATCAGGCTCAAAAAAAAAAAATAAGGAAAAAGTTTTAGGATATAAAACAGGAGATATAGTAAAAAATTATGGAAAAAATAAAGATATGTACTTTGTTGGAAGGCAAGATACTCAAGTAAAAGTTATGGGTTATAGAATAGAGCTAAATGAGATTGAATTATCATTAAATCAAATCAAGGGCGTTAATGAAGTAGTAGTATTTTGTAGCTCAATCAATAATCTAAATAACAAAATTATTGCAGTTATATCAATTAAAAATAAAAAATTAAAAAAAGAAGCAATTTATAATATACTCGAAAAACAACTTCCATATTATATGATACCTTCTAATATTTATTTGGTAAGTAATTTATTAAAAAATGCAAATAATAAAATTGACAGAGTTAAACTTAAAAAGATTTATGAACAGAAAACTTTTATATAAAAAACTTTCTACTATATTTGATTTAGATATTAAAAAAATTAAATCAGATCTCTTAATAAAATCAATTAGAAACTGGGATTCTTTAAAATCCATGCAGCTGATTTTTTTTATTGAAAAAGAAATAAAAAAACAATTAATTGCTAAAGAAATTGAAAAAATTAAAAAAGTTTCGGATATAGAAAAAATTACTAAAAGTGAAAAATAATTTATTAATAACAGGGGCTGCTGGTAGTATTGGTTATGAGATTATTAAAAAATTCTACAAAAAAAATTATAATATTATTGCTGTAGATAAAACAAAAAAAAAAGAATTAATAAAAATGTTTCCTAAAATAAATTATTTTTCATGTGATTTAACAAATGAAAAATCCACTAAAAATTTGTTTTTAAAAATAAAAAAAAAATTTAAGTCAATTGATATTTTAATTAACAATGCTGGTTTAATTTTTAATTCATTAATGATTTCAAGAACAAGCAATGGTTTAAAAAAACATTCTTACAGTGAATGGAAAGATGTCTTATCTTCTAATTTAAACTCTACATTTTTAACTTCAACTTATGCTATCGAAAATATGGTAATAAACAGAAAAAGTGGTTTAATTATCAATATTAGTTCTATTTCTGCTGAAGGAAATATTGGCCAAGCTGCCTATTCTTCATCGAAGGCTGCTATTGAGTCTTTTTCAGCCACCCTTTCCAAAGAACTTGCTATTTTTGGTATTAGAGTTGTCTCTATTGCACCTGGCTTTTTTAACACAAAAAGTACACTTAAATCACTTTCGAAAAACCAAATTTCAAACATCAAATCAATTACGCCGGTTAGTCGTCTAGGTAAAATACAAGAACTAACTAACGCTATTAATTTTGTTATTAATAATAAATTTTACAATGGCAAAGTTTTAAAAATAGATGGTGGGTTAAGAATATGAAAAAACTTGTAATATTTGGTAACGGACAAGTTGCAGATATAATGTTTAGTTATTTTCAAAAAAATGATGAATATAAAGTGGTAGCGTTTTGTGTGGATGATAAGTTTCAATTAAAAAAAAAACATTTAAACATACCTCTTTTACCTTTTTCTAAATTAAAAAAACTATTTCCAATTAATGATTATTTTATATTTGTTGCAATTTCCTACAGTGAAATGAATAAGAAAAGAAAAGATAAATATAATCAAATAAAAAAAATGGGATATAGATTTGCAAATTTTATAAATTCAAAATTAAAAATACCAAATAATGTAAAAATAGGAGAAAATGTAGCAATTTTGGACACAAAGTGTATTCAGCCATTTGCGAAAATAAATAATAATGTTTTTATTTGGAATGGAACAATTATTGGTCATCATTCATTGATAAAGAGTCATAGTTGGGTTACATCAGGAGCTAATATTGGAGGAAATTCTATTATAGGTGAACAAAGTTTTTTAGGCCTAAACTCTACTGTTGGAAATATGACCAAAATAGGCAAGAATTGCTTCTTAGGGGCAAATTCATTAATAACAAAAAATTTAAGCAACAATAAAGTTTGCATAAATAAAGATACTGAAATTTTTGAATTAAGTACAAGAGATTTTATTAGACTTACAAAATTTAAGTAACATATGTACATTTAATCTATGACCTTTCAAATAATTTATTTTGATACGAAAAAATTTTCAAAAATAAAAATTTTAAATAGAAAATGAAAAAGTGGAAAAATTTTTTTAATAATCATGATGGAAATAAATTTCCACATCAAGCTTTAATTATTTTTTTTTGTAGAAATTTTTTAAAATTAAAGAAAAATATTGATATTCTTGATTTAGGATGTGGCACAGGTTCAACTTTAATGTTATTAGAAAAAAAATTATACCACATAGATTTTGTTGATATTTCTAAAACTGCATTAAAAAAAATAGAAAATAAAAATAAAAATAAAAATAATATAAAAACTTTTAATAAAAGCTTTAATGATTTTTTAAAATACTCAAAGAAAAGGTATGATTTAATAATTGATAGCACATCACTACAACATCAAAATGAAGAGGAGATAAAAAAGTCATTTGGTTTAATTAATCAGAATCTTAAAGTAAATGGTTATTTTTTTAGTATTAATCTTAATTCCTCCACAGGTTTAAATAATGATAGTTTTTATGTTACAAAATTAAAAAAAAGTAAATTATTAAATCTATTTAAACTATGTAAATTAAAAAAAGTTGATTATAATTTCTATTACTACACTGAAAATAATTCAAAAGATTATATTAAATTTAATATTATAACTGGACAAAAATAATAAGATGAAAGTAATTGGTACAAAATATTCTGGCTTAGAGAGTGCCTTATCTTTTATTGATATATCAAAAAATGATTTTTTTGCATTGCAATCTGATAGAGTCTCCAGAATTAAAAAAGATAATATTGATATTGATGAATTATTAAAATATTTAATAAGTAGAAACTTAATTCCAAAAAAAATTGATATTGTTTCAATACCATTTTCAAAATTTTCAGGAGAAGATGGTATACTCGAAATGCAATCTCCGACTTATTTCTTTTTAAAAAAAGAAAAAATTGCACGTCAATATATACAGCCTAAATACTTTAAAGATTTGTTAGAGATAGACTCTAAAACTAAATTAAAAATTTTCTTAGATATTAGATGGCAATATTATTCAATATTACATAAATTATTTTCAAATTTTAGAAAAATAAAACAATTAAATAAATTTTTTGTTAAAAAAACGATTAAGGACCTTTTTAAAAATAACAATATAGAAATTGCTAAAATTGAATTTTATGATCATCATTTAAGTCATGCAGCGTCATGTTTAACTATTGATAATTTTATTAAAAGTGAAACTAATTATGTATTTGTGCTTGATGAACATGGTGATGAAAAACATTCATCTTTTTTTAAATGGAGCAACGGAAATTTTAAATCAATTTCTTCCAGTAAGACAGCAAAAATTTTTAAAGATAGCAGGGCATATATAACTTCTATTGGATCACTATATTCAAATTTTACAGAAGCTCTTGATTTAAGAAGAAGTGTTGATGAGGGAAAAGTTGAAGCCCTAGCAGCATATGGTTTGCCAAATAAAAATCTTTTAAAAATTTTAAGAAAAATAATAACAGTAAATAATGATAAACTTAATTTTTCAATTGATGAAAATCTTTTTCAAAAATTTCTTACTATAAAAAAACTAAAAAATTTTAGAAAAATAATTGGTGATAAAAATTTTGCTGCAACAATACAAAATTTTTTAGAAGAAATAGTTATTGCAATTTTAAGTCTTTATAAATCTATTTACAAATTTGACGAAATTTATTTTGCAGGAGGTGTGTTTGCAAATGTAATTTTGTCTTATAAAATTTATGAAGCACTAAATTTAAAATGTGTAAATGTGGTGCCATATATGGGCGATGAAGGTGCTGGCGTTGGTTCTTCAGTTTTATCAATAATAAATAGTGGTAAAGATTTATCAAAAATCAAAAATATTTCAATGCCTTATATAGGCGACTCTTATACTAGTGATGAAACATCAAAAATTCTAAAACTGTATGAACAAAGAATAGATTTTGAATATTTGGGGAATGATTGGATCAGTGAGGCAGCCAATGCTTTAATAGAAAATAAGATTATTGGTAATTTCTTTGGAAATATAGAATTTGGACCAAGGGCTTTAGGACAAAGAAGTATCCTAGCCAACCCTTTTTTTGAAGACACAAGAGATAAAATTAATCTACAAATAAAAAAAAGACCCTGGTACCAACCTCTTTGTCCATCAATTTTAGAGGAAGATAGAGAGGAAATTTTTGAAAAATCTTTTAATCATAAATTTATGTCCACTGCATTTAAGGCTAAATCAAAATTTAAGGATATAATGCCATCTGCTTTACATGTTGATCTTACGGCAAGACCTCAGTTTGTTACCAAAGAAAGCAATTTTTCTTTTTGGCTTTTACTAAAAAAAATTAAGGAAAAACACAATTTTGGTGTAGTTTTAAATACTTCTTTTAATCTTCATGGTCGGACAAATGTGCTTAGACCTAAAGATGCAATTATAGATTTTTTAGATTGTAATTTAGATGAACTTTATATTAATAGTTACAAGGTAATAAAAAAAATATGAAATGGAAAAAAATATGAAATGGAAAAAAATTGGTTTAATAGCAACACCAAAATTATTTAATTTAAAATGGTGGAACTCATATGGGATGGATCCATGTACTTTAAAGTTACATGGTGATTTGTATAGAGTATTTTTCTGTGGAAGAAATAATCAAAATATCTCCATGATAGGGTATTTTGATTATGATTTAAAAAAACTTGAAGTTAAAAAAATTTCACAAAAACCCGTTTTAATACCAGGTGAGCTAGGTGCTTTTGATGATAATGGCGTTACAGCATCTTGTTTAATAAAAAACAAAGATCTAGTCTATCTTTATTACATAGGCTGGAAACCTAAATCTACTACAATGTATTCTCTAATGACTGGTTTAGCAATTTCTAAAAATAATGGCATAAGCTTCAAAAGATATTCAAGGTCTCCAATTTTAAAATTAACTGATAAGGAACCATTTTCTATACTGACAGCACCTTATGTTCTCAAAGTAAAAAAAAATAAATGGTTCATGTGGTATGTTTCATGCAATACATGGGTTAATGAAAATTATCCTAAATATGATATAAAAATAGCAACCTCAAGTAATGGAATAGACTGGTTACAAGAAGGCTTAACTTCAATAAATTTAAAAAAAAATGAAAGAGCGGTAGCAAGACCTTCGGTATTACATGAAAATGGAATATATAAAATGTGGTTTTGTTACGAAAATAAAGTTGGAAGATATAGAATTGGCTATGCAGAGTCTAAAAACGGAATTAATTGGAAAAGAAAAGATAATAAGGTTAATATTTATCCAGGAAAGAAAAAAGAATGGGATAATAAAATGATTGCTTATCCCCATGTTATTAAACATAAACGTTTAAAATATATGTTTTATAATGGTAATGATTACGGTAAAGAAGGAGTTGGTTTAGCATTAGAGGTAAAAAAATAAAAAAGTGTCAAACAAACTTCGGGTTGCTATTTTTGCACAGTCAAGAGACTTATCAGATGAAGTTTTAAAAAAAATTTTAAAGTTAAAATCAAAATTAAATATTATCTTGGTTGTTTCAGATAAAGAATTCAAAAAAAAATTAAAACAAAATAATTTAAAAGATTTTGTTTGGCTAAAAAATGATAAAAATAATACATCTAAAATATGTGAAGCACTTAATAGATATGTTGAAAATGATTTATATGCTATTTCTTTACAGCATAGATGGCGAGTAAAAAAAAAGATCATAGAAAAATTTAAAATATTTATTAATTTTCATTATGGTGATATCCCAAAATATAGAGGTCATCATCCAGTAGCACATGCCATTTTAAATAACGAAAAATTTATTTATGGAACTATTCACTCCATAAGTGAAGAGCTTGATAAAGGATTGTTTATTGGCAAGGTAAAAGTAAAAAATGATAAAATTTCATCATATGATATTGAAAAAAAACTTACCATTAAATTTGCTAATTATTTTGAAAATTTAATTATCAAACTAAGTAACAAACAAAGATTAATTCTAAAAAAAATTATAAATAAAAAAAATAAATTTTTCTCAGTTAAAGATATAAAAAAATTGAAGGAAGTTAAGAACTTTAAGGAAATTATAAATAAAGCCTATGCATTTGATTATCCACCTCATGAGCCAGCATATATTAAAATTAAAAATACTAAAATTTACCTAAGAGTAAAACCAAATTAAATAGCATTATAGAAGAATATATTTATGAAAATTGCAATTAGCCAACCTACATATTTACCTTGGCAAGGATATTTTGCACTTATTGATTATGTTGATGAATTTATTTTTTTAGAAAAAATTCAATTTAGCAAAAGAAGTTGGCAACAAAGAAATAAAATCATTTATAATAACGAGGAAATATATTTAACAATGCCTGTTAAATCAAAAGGTAAGTTTACTCAAAATATTTGTGACGTAGAAATTGACTCTTTTGAAAAAAATAAAAAAAAACATATTAATTTGATTAAGGGTGCTTATTCAAAATGCAAATATTTTAATCAATATTTTGATATTCTAGAAAAAATATTTAATAAAAATCATATAAAATTAGCAGATTTAAATAAAGAGCTAGTCATACAAATTTGTAAAACTCTAGACATTAAGACTAAAATTTCAACAGATAAGGTTTTAAATTTATCATCACAAAAAGATATTTATTTAAAAGATATTTGTTTAATAAAAAATTGTACCAATTATATTTCGACCCTTGGATCGAAAAATTATTTTAATGAAAATGTATATTTTCCAGAAACAAAAATAAAAATTGATTATTTTGATTTTGAAAACAATAAATATCTACAAAATAGTAAAAATTTTGTATCCAAATTATCTATAATTGATTTATTGTTTAACTTAGGACCTCATACGTTAAAATATTTAAGAAATAACTTTTTGATATGCAAATAAAAAGACTTTTAGTAATTCCGGCACGTTCTGGCTCAAAAAGAATTAAAAATAAGAATTTTAAAATCTTTAAAGGCAATCCAATAATTAGTTATTCAATATTGACAGCTTTAAAATCAAAAATTTTTGATAAAATTGTAGTATCAATTGATGATAAAAGATATTTCAATTATTTAAATAAATTTAATGTTGATGTTTCTTTAAGGTCAAAAAAACTTGCAAACGATAGCGCAACAATAGAGTCGGTGTTAAGAGATGTTTTAACCAAATATGATGAATTTGGCAAAATTTTCAACGAAATTTGGAATTTAACACCTTGTTCTCCTTTAATTAAAAAAGAAGATTTAATTAAAGCTTCAATTTTAATTAAAAATAATAATAAAAAAATTATTCTTCCTGTTTCAGAGTATCCAGCTCCACTTGAATGGGGATTTAGATTAACACAAAAAAAAAAATTAATTCCTATAAAAAAAAATTTTTACAAAATTAGATCACAAGATTTATCCAAATCGTATTATGATACTGGTAATTTTGTAGCAATTCCAGTTCATCATTTTAAAAAAAAAAATATAGAGTTTGATAAGTATTATTTGGGACTAGAAATACCCAAACATAGATCAATTGATATTGATGATTTAGAAGATTGGAAATTAGCTGAAAAACTATATAAATAGATATTTTTAGTTTAGTTGCAATTTTTTTCAACGCGTGGATATTATATGTGAAAATTTTTTACTTTTAATTGAATATTTATTATAAAAGTTGCCAATAATAAAAAATAATAAAACTATAGATGAAAAAAAAAATTAATATATCAATAGAAGCACGAATGGAATCTACAAGGTTACCTGGAAAAACATTAAAACTTATTAATTGCAAACCAGCTATAGAGATTATGGTGAATAGAGTGAAGCAAACAAAGCTCGCAAACAAAATTATTATAGCTACTACAATTAAAAAAAAAGATGATGAAATTATTAATTGGTGCAAACTAAATAATTTAGATTATTTTAGAGGAAGTGAAAATAATGTATATGAAAGAGTGGTTGAGACACATAAAAAATTTAATTCTGATGTAATTGTAGAGCTAACAGGAGATTGCATATTGATTACTGCAGAGCTTATAGATCGTGCTATACAAATTTATTTAGACAATAAATATGATTGTGTAGCTGTAACTGATCCATCAGGCATGGGTGCACAAGTATACTCACTTAAAACATTGCAAAGTATAAAAAATTTTAAAGAATTGGAATACACTGACAAAGAGCATGTAACCCCATATTTATATAATAGTGGTAAATATAAAGTATCCAATACAATTATGTATGATAATTTAGGTTGTCCAGAAGTAAGTCTTCCTCTTGACACAATAGAAGATTGGAAATTAATTGATAATATTTGTAAAAATTTTGATAATTTTAATTTTTCATTTAAAGATATTGTTGAACATTTAAAAAAAAACCCTGAGATAACAAGCTTTAACAGTCATATAAAACGTAAGGGTCTTAATTAATTGAGTAAATCTATTAATCTTAAAAAAATTTTGGTTTTTGTAAATGATGCTGGTTCAAGTAACTACATTTGTTCAATTATCTCAAATGAGAACAAGTTTTTTAACTGGTCAATATATGCTGTGGCTGATTCCCCTGGTTCTAAAAAATTAGAAAATAGTCAAATATTGTACACTAAGTTTTTTTCACTAGACGAAATGAGTGATATTATAAGAAAACAAAAACCAGATATCGTATTATATAGCACTGGATGGTTAAATTTTAGCTCTATTGTAAGTGATAATGCTAAAAAATATAATTTTAAGACTGTAGCTTTAGTAGATCATTGGACTGGTTACCATGAAAGGTTTAGAAAAAATGCTTTTCCAGATATTATATTGGTCATGGATGATGCGGCATACAAAAAAGCCAATAAAATATTTAATTCTAAAAGTACAATTTTTAAAATTAAAAATTATTATTTAGATGAAATTAAATCTGATTATGCTTTTAGAAAAAAAAAAGATCATATAGTTTTTTTATCAGAACCAGAAATTATCAATAAAGATAATTTAAAAATATTTGAGTATACTCTCTTAGAAAATATATTGAAAATGTTTGATAAAGTTATAGTCAGGTTACATCCAAAAGAGCCAAAAAATAAATACTATGATCTAATCTGTAAGTTTCCAAAGGCAAATGTTTCTGTAGTTGACCCATATGATGAAAGTCTAGGATCAACTCTTAGTAAGAGCAAACTATCAATAGGTGTTCAAAGTACTGCATTATATTTGTCTTACTTGATTGGTATAAACACAATTTCTATTTTACCCAAAAGGTCTTTAATGTCCAATATTCCTTTACCAAAAAAATATATCTTAACAAATTTAAATTATATAAAAAATTTAAATTTCTCGAATAAAAAAATAGGAGAGCTTAATATTAAAGCAGCAACTTTTTATGAATCAATTAATTTTTTATCAAAAAGAACCAACTAGATGTATTCTTTAACTATTGTAGGAGGTGGCGCCGTGTCATGTGGCTATGACAGTCCAAATGATAAGAATATTATAACACATATACATGGAGCTTTAAAGCATCCAAAAATCAATCTTAATTCAATTATAGAAATAGATAATCAAAGACATGGGTATATCTCAAATAAATGGGGCAAGCATATTCCAATTTATTTGAATATAAACAATTCATTGAAAAAATATAAAAGTGATATATTTGTTATTGCAACACCTACAGATCAGCATTTTACAAACATTAATAATATTCTAGCAAAACACTCCCCAAAATTAATAATATGTGAAAAACCAATTGTCTCAAGCAGTAAAGATCTTGAAAAACTATATAAATTAGTAAATGAATGTAGTACAAAAATAATAACTAATTTTCCTAGAAGATTTGACATGAGTTTAAATATTTTCAAAGAAGAAATATTAAAATCAAATCAAAAATACCATTTTTATGGAACTTTTAACAAAGGCCTTATTCATAATGGCTGTCATATGATAGATTTAATAGATATGTTAGTTGGCCCTGTTAGTAAATTAGATCCTATCAATTATAATATTATAGACAGTGATTTTTTTGGTAAATTTTTGATTAAAACCGATAGTTGCAGCGGCATAATATCAAATGTATTTAGCAATAAGTTGGCTATTTTTGAATTAACCATTTTTACTGACAAAGCAAAATTTGAAATAATTGGTGTAGAAGAAAAAATAACTATAAATTTTGTCAATTCTAAACCTACTCAAAGTCAAGATTTTGAAATTTATTCAAAAAAAAATGAATTGCCCTATACACTTAACAAAAGTGCTTATAATACTTTTGATTACGCTATAAAATTATTAGAAGATGAAAATATATATAGAGATATAAAATTAGAGCAGTATAATGTTAACAAAATTATATTTGATTTTCATAATAAGTTTATTAAATAGAACTAGCAGATATGTGTAGGATTAATATTTCTATGGTTAGATTTAAACTGCATTGTATTAAAAAAAAATTTCATTATAAAAAAACTGTAGTAACTTAAGATATTATTTAATTATTAAAAATTTAAAATGAAAAAATTTCATAACAAAGTTGGTAAAGAAGAGATCGCTGCAGCTAATAAGGTTCTGAAATCTGGTCACTTATCAAATTTTGTAGGTGCAAATCATCCAGATTTTAATGGAGGAAAATATGTTCAAAAATTTGAAAAAGATTTACAAAAATTTTACAATACCAAATATGCAATAACAGTAAACTCATGGACATCTGGATTAATAGCTATATTTGGATCACTTGATCTAAAAAGAGGAGATGAAGTTATACTGCCTCCCTGGACAATGACAGCCTGTATGGCTTCAATACTTAATTGGAATCTGGTACCTGTATTTTGTGATATTGAAAAAGATACATTTAATATTGATCCTATAGAAATTGAAAAGAAAATTACAAAAAAAACAAAAGCTATATTGGGGGTAGACATATATGGGCATCCAGTAAATGTAATTGCGATCAGAAAAATTTGTAAAAAATACAACTTAAAATTTGTATTAGATTGTGCACAGTCGCCGTATTCAAAATATAAAGGTAAATTTTCTAGTGAATATGCTGATGTTGCTGGATATAGTTTTAATTTTCACAAACATATTTCAACAGGTGAAGGAGGGGTAATAGTGACATCTAATAAAAAAATTGCTAGGAGGCTGCAATTAATTAGAAATCACGGAGAAGTAGTTGTTGGAAAAAAAGAAAAACATAATCATCATATATTAGGATTTAATTTTAGATTAGGTGAAATAGAATCAGCGATAGGTATTGAGCAACTTAAAAAACTTAAATCTATAGTAAAAGAAAAAAGAGCTATAGCTTATTTTTTAAATAAATTTTTCAAAAAATTTGAAGGTATTATTTTACCAAAAACTTTAAAAGATTATACACATTCCTATTATGTGTATACTATGAGGATTGATAGGACCAAAATAAAAATAAGTAAAAAAAAAATAGAGAAATTTATCAGATCCAACAGCTTGCCAATCGGCACAAAATATTTTAGACTTTATAAAACAAATATATTAAGTAGTAGAAAGTTCCTTTCAAGAATTTTTTCGTCCGACAAAGACATGAATAAATATATTGAAACTAATAAATCAATTAATTTTAAAAATGTAGAAGATTTACATAAATATGAGCTTTTGAGTATTGGTCTTTGTGATCAAGATTATAAAATAAAAGATTATGAAATAATTTTAAAAAAATTTTATAAATTTTGGAAAAAGTTAATGGAATAGTGCAATGTTAAGTAAAGATAAAAAATTTATTAGTATTTAAATCAAAATAAATTAGTCATAAATCTAAAAATATTTAATGTGTAATTGATATTAGACTTTTAAAATAAAACTAGTATTAGACAAAATAAGCTAATTAGGACAATACTGTAATAGAATCACATTTAAACTTTTTATAAAATTTAATGTCTTTGAAAAATATATATTTATCTTAATGTGCTATTCTTGTTGATAAATTAAATATGTACTTTAAATAAAGTTTTTAATGATTAAAAAAATTTATAAATTTATTTCTTCAAAAATAAATTTAATTATTATTGATCGTTCTGAAAGAGATTTTATAATGCACAATAAAGCTTTATTTAAAAATTCTCAGAAAGAGTTAAATCAAATTTTGATTGAAGTTCACAATATGCAACCTAATTACATGGCAATTAGTCATTTTTCAAAAATTTTATCTCAAATTCACAATGCTCAACTTGTAGGTTATCAACCACGAATAATATTTGATTTTTTTAATAAATTTAAATCTTATATTTTCACTTTTAAATCAAAGAAAATATATAAATCATTCGGGGTTAATAAATTTTTAAACCCCAATGAAAATAAATATAAAACTTTAGCTAATCAACTTACAAATAAGTTGATGTCAGAGATTCACTCAAAATCAGATTTGGTAAATTTAATTGTTGATGATATATGGGTTGGCGATTTAATTTATGATCAATATCTTACCTCCTATGAGGTGCCTACTGTAAATATTAAATCAGATGAATTAAGAAAAACATTATATGAGTTTTCTATTTTATATTATTATTGGAAAGACCTTTTTTCAAAAAAAAATGTTAAAGCACTAGTGGTCAGTCATGCTTGTTACTTTATGGGTTTGCCAGGAAGGATTGGGATTAATTTTGATGTTCCAGTTTATCAAACTAATATTCAGGGTGTATATCATTTATCTAAAAAAAATTTGTTTCCATATAGTGAATTTCACTCATATCAAAATGATTTTGAGAAACTAGATATTGAAACAAAAAATAATGGGATAGCAGATGCACGTAGAAGATTAAAGTTAATTTTTGAAGGTAGCACAGAAGTTGACCAAATATATATTAAAAATTCTGCTTATAGTCAGAAAAAAACCTCCAAAAGAGTACTTGAAGATAAAAAACATATTAAAATTTTAATTGCATCGCATTCTTTTTATGACAGTCCTCATGGCCTTGGAAAAATTTTATTTTCTGATTTTTATGAATGGTTAGAATTTATTGGTAAGTTAAGTAATAGAACAGATTACGAATGGTACATTAAAACACATCCAGGAATAGGCATTAGAGATAAAAAAACTGTTGATGATTTTGTTTCGCGTTATAAAAAAATTATTTTAATTCCTGATACAACCTCTCATCACCAATTAATAAATGAGGGAATAAATATTGTTTTAACTGTTCACGGGTCAATTGGAATTGAATATGCAACAAAAAATATTACAGTTATTAATGCAAGTTTGAACAATCCTCATATCTCTTATGATTTTAATATCCACCCAAAATCTAAAGAGGAATTAAAGGATATGATATTTAACCTGGATAGTTATGTAAATGCTAATTTATATTCAGATGATGTGTACAAGTGTTATTATATGAGATATCTATATCATAATCATAATATTTTTTTCTCTGATTTTCAATCTTTAGTGAAAGAGATGGAGGGATATTACTCTTTATTTTCATCTAAAATTTATGATCGATGGATAAATTATTGTACTCCAGATATGCAGATTAAAATTGAGCTAAACTTGAAGAAATTTATATTATCAGGAGAGTATAAAATTAAATCTAACTTGAGCTAGATTGATCTATAAATATAGATTAAAGTGATGAAACTTTTAGCAATTTATTTTTAATGAAAGTTAAATAGTTTGCAAAACTAGTGTAAGCAAGTGTGAACCTCTAATCCCATAATATAGTCCAGCCACCTGAATCAATCTACGCAGTTTACTAGTATTTTCTTTGTTTATAAATTTTATGAAAACAAGTCACCTTTAGAAAAAGTTTTTGTATTCATATCTTTGACATAAAGTTTTCCTTGATCTGATTTAAACCTTGATATTTTTAAAACACCCTCTTTTACTGCAATATTAATGTTATCTTTATTAATTGAAATAATCTGACCTGGAGGATTTTTTATAGTTTTGTCATTTATAAAATTTGTATCAAAAAAAATAAATTCATTTCCCATAAAGTAAGACCATGCTCCTGGTTGTGGGTTACAACCCCTAATAAGATTATAGATTTCTCTTCCAGATTTATTCCAATTAATTCTAGCATCTGATTTTTTACACCATGACTCATAGGTAGCTTTTGACTCATCTTGAGTTATTCTGGGTGCATTACCATCAGATATTAAGTTTGCTGCTTCTACACATAAATTGACACCTAATGGAAATATTTTAGAGAAATATACATCTCCCAAAGTATCATCAAGACTAATCTCTACCTCTTTTTGTAAAATTATATCTCCTTCATCTAAGCTATTATTAGGATAAAAAATGGTCAAGCCAGTTTTTTTAGCACCACGAATTATAGGCCAGTTTATTGAGCTTGGACCCCTATGTAATGGAAGTAAGGATGGGTGAAAACAAATAGTACCATGTTTAGGAATATTTCTAATAACCTCAGGTAAAAAAATATTTACATATGCCATAATAAATAAATCTGCATCATGAGATTTTATTTGATCTATTACTTTTTGCTCATTAAAGTTTAAAGGTTGAAATACCGGAATACCATAGCTTTGAGCATATTTTTTAACAGGATCTATAGATTTTTCATCAGAGTCAGGCACACAATATACAGCAATAATTTTATGATTAGTTTCTTCGTGAAACTTTTTTAAAGTGCTTTCACCAAATTTTTGTTGACCCATTAAAATTATTTTCATTTTTATATTATAATTATTTGTATAAAATTTTAGAAAATATATATATGATAATTTCATAAAAAAAATGTTTAATTTAGAAAAAATATTTGATGAGCTGTATCCAATATGCAGAAGTATTTCTGGTGAAGGATATAGATCATCTTTTAATATAATAAAAAAATTTATTCCTTTTAAAAAATATAGATATCAAACAGGTAAAAAAGTTTTTGATTGGACAGTTCCAAATGAGTGGAATATTAAAGATGCTTATATTGAAAATTTGAGAGGAAAGAAAATTATTGATTTTAATCATAATAACCTTCACTTAATGAGCTACTCAACACCAGTTAATAAGATAATGCCATTATCTGAATTGAATAAACACCTGTACAGCATACCTCATCAAGCTAAATATATACCCTATGTGACTAGCTATTATAAAAAAAACTGGGGCTTTTGCTTAACTCATAAGCAAAGACTCAGACTTGTAAATGAAAATTACAAGGTATTTATCAATAGCTCTTTAAAAAAAGGATTTGTGGAATGGGGTGAATCTCTATTAAAAAAAACAGTTAATGATAAGTCAATAAAAAAAGATACAATATTAATAAGCAGTTATCTTTGCCATCCATCAATGGCAAATAATGAATTAAGTGGACCACTAATTCAAATTCTAATTTATTTGAAACTAAAAAAATTAAAAAAAAGGAAATTTAATTATTTATTTGTAATAAATCCAGAAACTATTGGTTCAATCTGTTTCATTCATAAGAATCATCAATTTTTAAAAGAGAATATTTTTTCTGGGTTGGTTCTTACTTGCTTAGGAGGACCAGAAAAGAAACTTTCTTATAAGCTTTCAAAAAAAGGGAACTCTGTATTTGATAGATTTTTTAAAAAATTAGCTAAAACTAAAAAAGTAAATATTAGAAAGTTTGATACATCGTCAGGTAGTGATGAGCGACAGTACAATGCAGCTGAATTAAGCTTGCCTATTGGTCAGATAGCAAAAACTGTATATGGGTATAAAGAGTATCATACTTCTGCAGACAATAAAAAATTTGTAAAATTGGAAAAATTTGAAAAAACAGCTAGTGAAATATTTGACTTTATCAAAAATAATGAAAAAGAGATTTTTTTAAGAAGAAAACAACCTTATTGTGAAATTCAATTGGGAAAAAGAGGTCTTTATCCTAATATTAATTCACCATTAACAGAAAATGATTCGTCTGATGGAGTTTTTAACTCAAGAACACAACTTAAGGTAATAACAGAAATGCTTTCAGCAGCAGATGGTGAAACATCTTTATCAGATCTAGAAACAGCTAGTATTTATGATGAGAAAACGATAAAATTTTATTATCAAAAACTTAAAAAATTAGGTTTAATTTATTAAATGAATAATAGTTATAATTCTAGTGAATTTAAAAAAGTACTGACCGATATTGGTTTAGCTAAAGATGATTATGTTTTTATCCATTCTTCTTTAAAAACAATTGGCAAATATGAGGATAACATAAAACCAGACTTACTCGGCATGATTGTAGATACAATCTTTGATTTAATAGGACCCAAAGGTTCAATTGCAGTTCCGACTTTTAATTTTAATTTTGCTAAAGGCGATGATTTTGATGTAGATAATTCTCCCTCAATAGGAATGGGTATATTCTCTGAATTTATTAGAAAGTCTGTTGATAGTAAAAGAACAATGCACCCAATGCATTCCATTTCTATTATGGGTAACAACTCGGGTTACATAGCTAATTTAGAAGGAAATACGGAATTTAGTGAAGGAAGTGCTTTTGACCATTTATTGAAAAAAAATTGTAAGATTTTATTTTTAGGAAATAGTTTTACTGAAACTTTTTTTCATATATCTGAAGAAAAAGCAAAAGTCCCTTATAGATTTTGGAAATTATTTAAAGGTAATCTAATTAAGGATTCTATTAAAAAAGCAATTGAAATTCAATATTATGCAAGAAATTTGGAAATGAAACCAGAACCAGAAGTAGATGTAACTAAACTTTTTAATTTTCTAGATAACAAAAATATGTTTACTAAATCAGCAAATAATAAAATTAACTTGATGATTTGCTCTTCAAGTTCTTATGTGGAAAATTGTTTGGTAAAATTAAAAGAAAGTCCAAAATATTTTCTTTTAGATTAATATACTTAATTTTTTTAGAATAACGTGGTCGAGTATAGATTGGGTTAAACTGTCAATTCTATAAATAATCATATGGAAAGTATAATTAAAAAGCTAGAAGAACAAGTTACCTTTCACCAAAAAAAAATCTCAATTAAGCAATGAGCTTTACTCCCAACAAAAAGAAATAAAAGATCTTAAAAAAGAAATTACAACTTGATGGAAAAACAGTTGTTATACACTTATGGAATAAAACCTGTGTAACCTGTGCTAGATAATTAAAATTTTAGATCAGGCTAAAAAAGATTTTAAAGATGTTATTTTTTTGAGATTTGAGCAAACTAAAGATAAAAAAATTGCTTAATCTAGAGAAATTTATATTATCAGGATAGTATAAAATTAAATTTAACTTGAACTAGATTAATCTATTAATATAGATTAAATTTAAATAATGAAAGCTGTTATTCTTGCTGGTGGTCTTGGCACGCGATTGTCTGAAGAGACCAATCTAAAACCAAAGCCAATGATTGAAATAGGGGGCAAACCTATTTTATGGCATATCATGAAGATTTATTCTGCGCATGGGATAAATGATTTTGTGATTTGTTGTGGTTACAAAGGCTATCTAATTAAAGAATTTTTCAATAATTATTATCTTCATCAATCAGATGTTACATTTAATATGCAAGACAATAGCATGAAGATACACCAAAATCTTGCAGAACCATGGACCGTGACTCTAGTTGATACTGGAGAAAACACATTAACTGGGGGTAGATTAAAAAAGGTTAGAGAATATATTAAAGATGAAGAATCTTTTTGTTTTACTTATGGTGATGGTTTAGGAGATATTAATATTTCTGCTTTAATTGAGTTTCACAAAAATCATGGTAAGCAAGCCACTTTAACAGCAACTCGTCCACCTGGAAAATTTGGAGTTTTGAAATTTGGACCAAACGATATCGTAAAAAATTTTCAAGAAAAACCAGAAGGAGATGGTAGTTGGATTAATGGTGGTTTTTTTGTTTTAAATCCCAACGTAGTTGATTTAATTAAAGATAACCAAACACCTTGGGAGCATGAACCCTTAGCTACTCTTGCTAAAAATGAACAACTTTATGCATTTAAGCATGATGGTTTTTGGCAGCCAATGGATACTTTAAGAGAAAAAAACATACTTAATGAATTATGGGAAGAGAATAATGCCCCCTGGAAAATGTGGAAATAAATTCTATTTTTTTGGAATTTAAGATAAGAGAACCCAAAAGTTTTTTTCTATATTATTATTATACGAAATTATAAAACAAAAACTTTTTTTAAAAAAGTGTACCGTAAGCAAAGAACTTATAAAACTTTGTTGAATAAATTAAATTAATGTCTTATAAAAAATTAGACGTTACAGAAGTTAACATTAAAGATAATAGGAATAAATATGAATAATTTTGTTTTAGAGAAGAAAAATAATATTAAAAAACTTGGCGAGGATCTTAAGTGTAAACAAGCAGCTTTAGATTTTATAAATAAAACTTATCTTCATCAATATTCTTATCATTTTAATTCACTAGGACGACCAATTATACAATACCCTCAAGATATGGTTGCTATGCAAGAGCTTATATGGGAAATTAAGCCAGATTTAATTATTGAAACAGGCATTGCACATGGTGGATCTCTTATTATGAATGCTTCTATGCTTGCTATGCTAGATATGTGTGAAGCGATAGAGTTGGGTGAAAGCTTTAATCCTAAAGAATCTAATCGTAAAGTTTTAGGTATTGACATTGATATACGTGCCCATAATAGAAAAGCTATTGAAATGCACCCAATGTATTCACGTATTCATATGATTGAAGGCTCAAGCCTTTCACCTGATATTATTGCTCAGGCACAAAAAGAAGCAAAGAAGTATAAAAATGTTCTTGTGTGTCTAGATTCCAATCATACACATGATCATGTATTATCTGAACTACAAGCATATGCGGACTTAACGAGCGTTGGTAACTATTGTGTAGTTTTTGATACAATAATTGAAGATATATCTAAAGAAATGTTACCTGAGCGTCCATGGGGATTAGGCAATAATCCAAAGACAGCTGTAAGAGAATTTTTAAAAACACATCATGAGTTTGAAATTGACAAAAGTATTGAAGATAAACTCCAGATTACCGCATCACCAGATGGTTATTTAAAGCGAATTAGATGAAATTTAAATGAAACTATTAAATCATAAATAATTGATTTAAGATTAGTATGATTAACCAATATTAATTTTCAACACAAGTTCAAAGAGTTTTCATGGACATCCGAACCCGGTAAAAGGAAAAATCTTTAGAAGAGTTGTTAATGCTTATTACTACACAGCAAATAGACCTAAAGGTGAAATATACACTCCCACATTTACAAAATATACTATGATTAAAAAAGGTAAAATAGATTTAAAAAAATTTAAAATAAGTAATTCTCCATTTGCACAGCAGTTATTAAATGATTATAAAAAACTAAAATAGTTGAATAATAGTAATAAAATTTAATACTATTAAAAAATTTATTTTAAAATTTGAAAGATAACGATCTCATTTTATTAGTTGAGCCCCAAAATCTTAAAGGTTCATGATCAGGAATTGGAAATTTATTAGGTATAACTTTGATCTTAGAATTTTTCTTTTTACAATAACTATTAACAAAATTAAAGATTGATTGAGGTTTACCACTACAACAATTTATAACGCCATTTAATTTCTTATTATAAGTTAAATAAATAATAAATCTAATCACAATATTTATTGAAATAAAATCTCTTACTATTAATTTTGATGTTATTCCAAAACTTTCTTTATTTTCTTTAATTGCTTTTTTAAGACTTGGTAAAAGACTTTTACTATTTTGATGATTTCCAAAAGGGTAAAATATTCTTAACCATTGTAAAATAAATGGTTTATTTACTCTTATTTCTTCTAACTTTTGTCTTAATATATCTTTGGCTTTAGCATATTTTGTGCAAGGAATAGTTTTTAAATTTTCATTTAAACAGCCCTCTTGTTTTCCATACTCGTAACATGTTCCTGAAATTATAAGCTGCTTGACATCATTATTTATTGCTCTTTTTAAAAAAGCTAGGTCATTGGGCAAATTCTTCTTTATGTGAAAGTTTTTTTGATAATTTGGTAAACCTTCCCATGCTAGATGTATTAGAATTTTTGGAGTTCCAAAAATTTTAAAAATTTTTTTTTCTTTATAAATATCAATAGAAATAAACTTAACATATTTGAATTTTTTTTGGTTTATACTTTCAATTCTACGAGCAAAAGCTAAAGTTTTAATTTTTTTTTTCTCTAATTCTTTTACAAGATTGTAGCCAATAAATCCTGTAGCTCCAGTTACAAATATTCTCACTTTAAAAATTTGATTTTTGGAATTGCTACTATTAGCTTACATTTCCATACTTTTACATAATTCAAATCTTTAATAATTTCTGCAGATAGATTCCATGGAAATATAATGATTAGGTCAGGTTTATTTTTTCTAATATTCTTAGGGTGAAGAATTGGTATGTGACTTCCTGGTAAAAATTTATTTTGTTTAGATTGGGCAGCATCATATATGGTTTCTATTATATCATTTTTTATACCACAATAATTTATCAAAGTGCTTGCTTTAGCTGCAGCACCATATCCACAAATTTTTTTATTTGATTTTTTTTGTTTAATAAGAAACGATAAAAAGTCAAATTTTATTTTTTTAATTTTTTTATTAAATTGCTCATATGTTTTAATTTTATTAAGTTTGTATTTAATTTCTTTATTTATCAAATTTTTAATTGATTTATTCTCCTTAATAAAAGATTTTACATGGCATCCATATATTCTTAAACTACCTCCATGGGTTTCAATTTCTTCCACATGGTAAACTCTTAAATTATTTTTCTCAAAAATTTTTTTAACTACAGATAATGATAAGTATGAATAATGCTCATGGTAAATCGTATCAAATTTCAAATCTTTAACAAGTTTAAGAAGGTGAGGGAATTCTAAAGTTATTGTTCCTTCTTTTTTTAGTAATTTTTTTAATCCTTTTGTAAAATCATTGATATCTGGAACATGCGCATAGACATTATTTGCACAAATTAAATCAGCTTTTTTTTTGGATAAACTAATAGCTAATTTAGAAGAAAAAAATTTTTTAATAACTTTAATACCTGATTTTTCACTTATTTTAGCCGCATTTAAAGCAGGCTCGATTCCAAGACAAGGGATTTTTTTTTTTACAAAATTTTTAAGAAGATAGCCATCATTCGATGCAATTTCTATTACATTTTTGCTTTTATCCAGTTTTAAAAACTTAATAATTTTTTTGGCATATTTTTCAGCATGATCCAAAAACATTTTTGAAGTGCTTGAATAATAAGCATAATCACTTGAGAAAATTTCTCCTGGATTTACAAAATCTTGCGTCTGTACCAAAAAACATTTTTTACAAACAAATACTCTAAGTGGATAATAGTTTTCTATCTCATTTAGATTATCTTTAGATAAATAAGAATTTGCATATGGAGAAAAGCCCATATCAGAGAAGTTAAAACTTAATTTGGATTTACAGTTTTTACAAATCATTTATGTATAATTAAGAAATGTTATATATATAGTTAATTAATAATTTCAAACTAATAAAAAAAAATGAGAAAAAACTTTTACAACTCTAAGAAAGAAATAGAAATCTCTGATTTTAAAAATATTCTAAAAAACTTTAAAAATAGTTCAGAAATTGCCAACAAAACAATATTGATAACAGGTTTTAATGGTTTTTTAGGACAATATATTGTTAAATTTTTGGTTTTTTATTCTAAGGAATTAAAATGGAAAAAATTAATTTTAGTAGATAACACCAAAGTTGAAATGATAAAAGACTACAAACAACTAAAGAGTAATAAGAAAATTGCAGTCATAAGCCAAAGTATAGTTGAATTAGATTTTAAAAATAAAATTTTCTCAAATGTCGACTTTATAATGCATATGGCCTCTATTGCTTCACCTCATTATTATAGAAAGTTTCCTCTAAAAACTATAGAGGCAAATGTTGATGGTCTTAAAAATATTTTAAAAAATTATAAAGATAAAAAAGTAAATCTTCTCTATTTTTCTAGCAGTGAAATTTACGGAGATCCTCCAAAAGATAAAATACCAACGTCTGAAGATTTTAATGGTAACGTATCGTGTATTGGACCAAGATCATGTTATGATGAGGCTAAAAGATTTTGTGAGACTATTTGTTATTACTATTCCTCAATTTATAAAATCAATATAAAAATTGTTAGACCATTTAATAATTATGGCCCAGGTCTTGATATAAATGATAAAAGATTACCAGCGGATTTGGCAAACTCTATCTTAAAAAATAAAAATATTGAAATTTTTTCAAATGGAAAACCAACAAGAGCATATTGTTATATCAGTGATGCAGTTACAGGTTATTTTCTAGCACTTATATATCCAAATTTTGAAATTTTTAATGTTGGAAATGATGAGGAGGAAATTAGTGTAAAAAATTTAACAGTAAAATATGCAAAAATTGCAAGAAAAATTTTGAATTACAAAGGTGAAATACTTTATAAAAAATCTAAAGACCTTGAGTATTTAACAAATAATCCTAATCGAAGATGTCCTAATATTTCTAAGGCAAAAAAAAAATTAAACTTCAATCCAATTATTAATTTAGATGAAGGTATTGCAAAATATCTTCAGTATAATTATTTTAAATGAAAATAGGTGTTATAGGAACAGGTTTTGTTGGTTTAACTACAGCTATTGGTTTTGCTCATAAAAATTTTAATGTTAATTGTTATGAAATAGATAAGAAAAAAAGAGATTTTTTAAAAAAATCAAAAATCCCATTTCACGAACCTTATCTTCAAGATTACTTAGTTAAATACAATAATAAAACAATAAATTTTTCAGAAAATTTAAAAAACTTTATTGAATTAAATTTAGACGCAATAATTATTTGTGTGGGCACACCTTCTAATAAAGATGGCTCATGTAATACAGATAATTTAGAGAAATTAATAAAAGATTTATCTAATATTAGTTTTAGAAAAAGCACTTGTTTAATAGTTAAATCAACAATACCACCAGGGACAAGTGATAAACTTAACAATTATTTAAAAAAGAACAGATTTTTATCACTTGTATTTTATCCAGAATTTCTTAGGGAGGGATTTGCATGGAATGATTTCTTATACCCAGATAGAGTTGTGGTAGGTGTGAATTCAAAATATAATAAAAAATATAATAAAATATTTAATTCTTTCTCAACATCATTATATTTTACAAATTTTAAGGAGGCAGAATTAATAAAATACTTATCAAATTCACTTTTGGCTACATTGATCAGTTATTCCAATGAAATGTCAATGTTAGCTAATAAAATTAAAAATATCGATATTAAAAAGATATTTGATATTCTTTTATTAGATAAACGTTGGTCAGGAAAACCCTCAAACATGTCAAGATATGTTTTTCCTGGGATTGGATTTGGAGGATATTGTTTACCAAAAGATTTGAATGCGATAATACATACTTTTAAAAAAAATAAAGTTAAGTCTAAATTATTAAAATCAGTTAATTATGTAAACCAAGATATTAAAAAATTTAATTTAGAAATAATTAAATCAAAAATATTGAAAAAAAAATCAAAAATTGGAATTGTTGGTCTTTCTTTTAAAAAAGGATCAGATGATGTAAGAGAAACACCAAGTTATTATTATATTAAAAATATGTTACAAATGGGATATACAAATATCCATGTATACGACGAGATAGCTTTAGAAAGTTTCAAAAAGAATTACCCTAACTTAGAAATAAAATATTGTAAGTCTATTAAAGAAATTATATCAAAAACATCAAATATTATTTTATTAACAAATGTTAGTAAAATAAAAAAATTTAAGAATAAAAAAATTATTGATCTAAAATATCAAATATAAAATTGTTATTTCAATATTATGAAAATTGATGAAATAAAACCAAATGTTAGTATTGTTATGCCTGTTTACAATGGAGCAAAAACTATTAAAAAAGCTATTGACTCTTTATTAGCACAAACATTTAAAGATTTTGAATTAATTATTTCAGATAATGCTTCTGATGATGAAACTGAAAATATTTGCAGAAAATTTGTAAGCAAAGATTCTCGTATTCATTATATACGTCAGGATAAAAATATAGGTCTTTATCAAAATTTCAATTTTCTACTAGGTAAGGCTGCAGGGAAATATTTTATGTTCGCAGCAGTAGATGATTGGCGCTCACCAGAATTTCTTGAGGTAAATGTGTCAGCTCTTGAAAGAAACAAAAAATTTGTAGCATCGACATCTCCAAACTGCCATGAAGGTGAAGAAAATAACCCTAAAAAGTATATTAATTTTAATATAGAGGGAAATCCCAAAGAACGTTTTGTTAAATTTTTACAAAACGCATGGTTTTCTCATGGAATTATTTATTCATTAATGAGAACTGAAGTTATAAAAGAATATAAATATTTAGATTTTTCATATGCTGGTGCTGATTGGTCAGTTGATTTTTTTTTATGTAGCAAAGGTGAAATAAACAGAACTAAAGAGGGCTTAATAGTTTTTGGAAAATATGGAGTTAGTACAAGTAAAAATCCTTGGAAAGACTTTAGAAATAAATCAATTGAATTTTTTATTCCATTATATGAGTTCTCAAAGTATGCTTTCAGTCTAATGACAAATTTAAAATATTTTGATTGGTTGCATGTATTTATAAAACTTTTAAAAGTGAATGTTCAGGCTATGAGATCCTATTACGAAATAACTATAAAAAATTTATTAAATAATGATTACAATTACTAAAGTACTAAAAAAAATAAAGCATTCTATAATTCAGAATATTTTACCTAAACAACCTGAGAAAAATAAAGTGCTTTTAGCACAGAATGTGGCAATTAATAAGCGATCATTAAAATCAATCTATGACTTTGGAGATGTTGAATTTTCTTGTTTTTCACAATACGGTGAAGATGGTATTATTGATTGGTTGGTGTCCAAACTTCCCCAGATACCTAAAAAATTTGTAGAATTTGGGGTTGAAGATTACTATGAGTCTAATACTCGCTTGCTTTTGCAATTACGTAATTGGCAAGGCTTAATCATGGATGGTTCTGATGATTTTATTAAAGAGATAAAATCACAAGATATATCATGGCGTCACCACGTAGAAGCAATATGTGCACATATAACCAAAGAAAACATTAATTCATTGCTTCAGCAAAATGGCATAACTGGTGATATAGGGTTGCTCAGCATTGATATCGATGGAAATGATTATTATGTATGGCAATCTATAAAAGTCATAAAACCAGCTATTGTTGTAATTGAATACAACGCTGTTTTTGGTGACCTTCATTCAATAACTGTTCCTTACAGATCAGATTTTCTTCGCACAAAAGCTCACTCTTCTAATCTTTATTTTGGTGCATCTTTGCAAGCAATAATATCACTTGGAAAAGAAAAAGGTTATACATTTGTTGGAAGTAATACAATTGGTGCCAACGCCTTCTTTATTCGAAACGATCTTGCTCCACAAATAACCTCACTATTAGAGTCTATTTCAGCTTATCCATCATTTTTTAGGGAATCAAGAGATCATGCTGGAAAATTATTGTTATTAGGGGGACTCAAAAGATCAATGATAATTAAGGATGCTCCATTATTTGATGTAAAAAACAAAGAAAATACCTCGATAAGTAAGTTGGGAGAAATATATTCATCAAGTTGGAAGAATGGACAAAAGAATACTTTTTGAGTTTCGATAATTTATTTAACTTCCAAAGTTAATTAATTGTAAGTTATAATTTTAAAAAATTATGAGAATTAAAAAAAGTTCAATAGATACCTTTTTGGTTATGCTGGTAATGTTTGTAACAATTTTACCATTATTTATAGCAAAACAACTCGTAACATTATCTTTATTATTTTTAGTATTGAGAATTGTAACTAGTGAAGACATTTTTTTTTATACTAAAAAAAAAATAATTATTTTTATATTGTTTATGTCAGGTATCTTTGGAGCATTTTTATTAGCACCAGAACATATAGTAAGATATTTAGGAATTTTATTGATAGTTTTGGGGTTTCCTTTTTCAAGTTTCAAAATTAAACAATCTTCTATTATGGTATTATCAGGTTTAATTATTCTCTATTTAACTATTACCCAAATATTATTGTTGCAAGGAAATCAAATAATTTTGAATTTTAGAGATTTTGCATATTACTATGAAGGTTCTGAGGTACACAAAAATTATGGTACCACAGATAATATTTTTAAAAATCTTATTGATTTTAGTTATTGGAAAATTCGCGGTGGGGGACTGTATTCTAATCCAAATACATTATCAGGAGTTGTAATTATGTATTACTTTATTTTTGATATTTCTTCGAGTCACATTAAAAAGCTTATTAATCAAGATAAAAAAAAATGGTTAAAATATTTTCAATGGTTTATATTTTTATTAGTAGCGTTTTGCTTAATGACAACAAAATCAAAAACATTTTTAATTGCTTTTATCGCGTATATAATTTTTGAACACTTTGAAACAATAGACTTACTAAGATTTAGATTCAAAAAAAAAGTAATTTTACCATTTATTTTTGGAATGTTAATTTTGTCTCTTTTTTTTAGAAAAATTATTGAAGGAGTTTTAGGAGGTGGAAGTGCAAATATTAAATATTCGATCCTTATGGATTATTTTGAAAGCGCTAATGTACTTGCACTAATATTTGGTAGCACATACAATATTTTTTTTGACACTGAATATGGATATTGGTTTGGTGCCGCAGGTTTTCTTGGAATTTTTGCTTTTTATAATTTTTATAAAATGGTTTATCAATTTTCACCCAATTCAAAAGCGTTAATAATCTCATTTTTACTGATCTCATTGGGTGCTAGTCTATTTTACAATCTATTACTTGTCTCAATTCTAATCCCTTTGTTTATTGTTTTGTTGTCTTCCAGCAAAAAACTGAATGAATGAATTACGATTTAATTAAAATAAATAATATGGATTTTAATACTTGAGTTATATAGAAAATAAAAACATGAATATAAAAAAAAAAAAGTTAATCCCTAAAATATTTTGGATTGGACCCTTCATACCATCAAACCATTTAAAACATTGGTTAGCTGCTAGCCCAGCTGCTATGAAGTGGCAAAAACATCTTTATGAAGCGTTGGTTAAAGAAGGCCTGGATATAGAGTGGTTATATTACCGCCCAGATTCCTATTGGCCCAAGGGTAGACTTTTACCATCAAGAGTCAATGTTCTAACAAAAACCAAAAATAATCTAAATCAGATTCATTATTTAAACGCAGCAGGTTTAAGAAATATTACTTTAAAAAAATCGTTACAAAATATTTTAAAAGAAAAAATTAGAGATAATAGCTCTCAACCTTTAATTATTATTTCGTATAATGGACCAGCGTGGATGAAAAAAATATTTTTAGATAAAAATATGCGTTCAAATTTTTATTGCATATATATTGTTGCTGATGAAGAAGTGCCACCTGGGGCCGATGGCTATGTTTTTTTGTCTTATGATAGTTTTAAAAAATATGAAGAAAATGAAAATAAATTACACTTAGATGGAGCAATATATCCATTACCACAAAAATTAAATTCACAAAGAATACTTAAAAAAAAAACTATTTTTTTTTATTCTGGGTCTTTTTTTAAATACACGGGAGTAAAAATACTATTAGAATCGATGGAACTTTTAAAAGACGATAATTTTGAGCTTTGGATATCTGGTTCAGGTGATGACAAATTTTTAAAGCTAGCTATGAAAAAAGATAAAAGAATAAAGTTTTTTGGATTATTGACAAGCACCCAACTTCAAAAAACTTATAATAAAGCAGACATTTTTCTAAACCCCCGACCAGTCAACATGGAGTCCAATGATATTAGTTTTCCTTCAAAATTATTTGATTATTTATCGTGGAATAAACCCATTATATCAACCTGCACCAAATCATTAGACCCAATATACAAAAAAGTATTACATATAGTAGAAGATGATCCAGTTTCAATCGCTATTGCAATGAGAAGTTATTTAGAAGGTAAAAAATATTCTAAAGCTAAAAATAAAAAATGGACTGAAGATAAAAATTGGAAAAATGAGGCTAAAAAATTTAAAATTTTTATAAAAATGATTATTAAAAAAAACAAAATTAAATCTGATATCTAATTAATAATATTTTAAGAGATTTATGTTTCATCAAATAAATAAGATTTAAATTTATAATTAATTTTACTTTTACACATCCAAGGTTGCCTAAATCTGAATGGCAAACCACTACAGTCATAATCGTATGTAAAACATACAAAAGGTTTAATATTATTTAAATTTAAATTAATATTTGTTTTACCAACTAGCAAAAAAAATCTTTTTCTAATTTTTCTGAATATATAATAACTTCTTCCTTTTTTTATATTATAATATCCTTGTGCTGGATTTTTTACAAATCTCCATTTTAAAGCTTCAGCTTTCCATTTAATTATTGGAGAACTTTTAAGCATTAAAGATGTTAAATTAATCTTAGTTAAATTGGACTTAATTATATTTTTCCATCCACATTTAAGATAAATTGGACCAGAATTTTTATTTGGCGAATTATAGATTAATTTTTCTTTTAAAATTTCAGTTGCCATTAAGGCAGTTTTTTTAAAAATACCTTTTTTTTGAAAATTCGACAGAACAGCAGTATCAACACATTGATAGGATTCAATTTTATTAACATCTAATCTCCAAAAAGCTCTTGCAGCAACAACTTTATTTTTATTTGTAGCAATTATGTGTAGCGACTCACCAAAAGGGTTATCACGATATTTCCATTTAAAATAATTCTTTGGTGAATTTTTGCCAAATGTTCTATCAAAACATGACATTATTTTTTTTTCAAGGTTTTGATTAATTTCGCTCGTCCAATAATAAAAAAATTTCATCTATCTAAAAA
>MDTB01094767.1_pt1 | contig 49149 bp, 56 predicted proteins | sample 811161 | NCBI WGS metagenome assembly MDTB01 (sample SAMN05326650, study PRJNA326480) | marine metagenome | isolation source: seawater | place: Mediterranean Sea | collected 2009
AATATCACTGCCATATAATTGATAGGGACCTACTGCAGTGATTAATACATTTGTCTTTGATATAGCATCATGAATAGACGCTAAATCCGAAGAGTCCAATACCTCAATGGGTGCTTCTATTTTCATTTCAGCTGAAACTTGTTCTAGCTTTGACTTATTTCGACCGGCAACTGCCCAATTGAGCTCCTTGCAATATTCGTTCTGAAAATACTCAGCGACCAATCGTCCTGTGAACCCACTGGCACCAAAAATTAAATAATCATATGCTTTATTACTGATAGCTCTCCCCTATTAAATAAGACTTAAATAAATAAACTTCTTTTTCCCAACCTGGATGAGAGTCTTTTTATTTTGCTCAATCTTAAAATCTTTAGATTCTACTTTATTTTGATCGATTTTAACTGCTCCTTGTTTGATCAGACGCAATGCCTCAGATGTGCTTGTTACCATACCTAGATCCTTAAGGATATTTGGCAATGCAAGTTCGCCTGAAAACGGAATTTCTTTTTCTTCGATATTGGTGGGCAACTCATTTTTAGCAAACTTTTTAAAGAAATTTTCTTTAGCCTCTTCTGCATCTTTTCTGGAAGTAAATCTTTCTGCAAGCTCATAAGCTAGTTCTATTTTTGCATCTCTTGGGTTGGCGCCATTATCAATGCTCTTTTTTAAGCCATCGATGTCTGAGGGTGGGCGAAGACTAAGAAGATCGAACCACTTAAACATAATCTCATCTGAGATAGACATAGTCTTGCCAAAAATCTCATCGGCACTCTCAGTTATGCCAATATAATTTTGCTCACTTTTTGACATCTTTTTTACACCATCAAGACCTTCTAACAAAGGCAAAGTAATAATAGTTTGAGGTGAGATGTCGCTATTTCTTTGAAGGTCACGCCCCACCAATAAATTAAATTTTTGGTCGGTACCTCCCAGCTCGATATCTGCTTCAAGCTCCACGGAATCATAACCTTGCATTAGAGGGTATAAGAATTCATGTATTGAGATTGGTTGGTTATTTTTATATCTTTTTGAGAAATCATCACGTTCAATCATTCTTGCCACTGTGGATTGCGCTGCAAGTTTGATCATATCAGCAGCTGACATACTGTCTCCCCACCTAGAATTGAAATCAACAATTGTTTTTTGTGGATCAAGTACTTTATAGACTTGGTCTTTGTAGGTTTGAGCATTTTCTTTTATTTCATTATCGGTTAATGGAGGTCTGGTTTTATTTTTTCCACTTGGGTCACCAATTCTTCCAGTAAAATCACCAATAAGGAAAATAACTTTATGGCCTAAATCCTGAAATTGGCGCATTTTTCTGAGGATTACTGTATGGCCTAAGTGTAGATCTGGTGCAGTAGGGTCAAATCCGACTTTAATTGTAAGAATTTTCTTATCTTTGAGCTTTTGAACAAGATCATCTTCACCTATGATTTCATCTATGCCTTGTTTTATAATTTGCAGTTGTTTTTTGTAATCCATAACGAAGCTTTATATATAATATCAGAACATGTACGTTGGCTCTCATTTTAAATTATTTCTGAGCATACTGTTATTGCCAGTTTCCCTTATATTTCTGCTCGCGGCTGATGTTGATTTTAGAAAAACAGATTCAACTGAGGAAATTACACCATTAGTTTTTACCGCCAGCAGTGATATGGATGATTTTCAATTACCAAGTGAATCTAAAGTTAAAATTAAAGAGGGTGATACCTTTTACTCCATCCTCATTAAATTAGGAGTAGATTCAGTACTAATTAATGAAATTGCAGCAGATAAACAAGTTAAGGATTTTACTAAATTAAGAATTAACGACGAACTTTTTATTGAGAAGCTGAATGGTGAAATTCAAATTAAAACATTTGATGAGGATTTCTATGTAGATGTCCTAAAAGTGAAAGGCCAAGAATACCTATTTGAAAAAGAAAAAGAAAATTTAGAGCGGGTTGCATATTTTAGAGAGTTTATTATTACCGATTCACTATATGCATCTGGTAAAAAAGCAGGTGTGCCTGATAGTGTTCTTGGTGATCTAGTTTATATCTTTGGCTGGGACATTGATTATGCCTTTGATATAAGAAATGGGGATAAGGTAAAAATTCTTTATGAAAATATCTATTCAGCTGGGAAACTGATTGCCTATGGTGATATTTTGGCCGCAGATTTTATAAATAAAGGTGAGAAGCTGTCGGTTATAAGATTTACCCAAAGAGGAAAAAAAGATTACTACTCATTAGACAGTTCTAACATTAGAAAAGCTTTTCTCAGAACTCCAATTGAATTTGCTCGCATTAGCTCGCATTACAATCCAAAAAGAAAGCATCCTATTCTTAACACCATAAGAGCACATAAAGGGACAGACTATGCCGCAAAAACTGGGACAGCTGTGAAGGTCACTGGAGATGGTCTAATTAAAAATGCGTCTTACTCAGATTCCTATGGTTATCATATTGATGTCATGCATTTCAATAAATACATGACCAGGTATGCTCATCTAAATAATTTTGCAAAGGGCATAAAAAAAGGAGCAAAGGTTGAACAAGGACAAACAATTGGCTATGTAGGCTCCACAGGTCTTGCAACAGGGCCTCATCTGCACTATGAATTCCATATTAATGGGAAACATACAGATCCAGTTAAAGTCGAACCACCAAATGCTCAATCCATAAACTCTTACAATAAAGAATATTTTGATCAGCTTGCTGAGCGAAGAACGCAACTTATTGCAAACCTGTCAGGCATATAATGACACAAAAATATATTGGTCTAATGTCTGGAACCAGCAGAGATTCTCTTGATGGTTGTTTGGTAAGCTTTGAAGATGGTTTTAATTTTCTTCAAGGTGAAACTATTAGCTTCGATAAAGAATATAAAACCTCAAATGATCAAAATTTCGTTGAAAAACACATCAGTGAAAAAAGTGTAGAACTTATCAAAGTTTTGATGGATAGGTCTGGGGTTAACACAGAGGATATAGCTGGTATTGCTTTTTCAGGACAAACTATCTCGCACAGTGATAAGAAAAGTGTTCAGGCAGGAGACCCTAATTACATAACAAAAAAAATCGGTTTACCTGTGCATTCTGACTTTAGAAATGCAGACATAAATAGAGGTGGCAGAGGCGCCCCTTTAATCCCAATCTTTCATCAATATCTTTATGGTTCATTATTCGATAAAGTATTAATTGTTAACATTGGTGGCATTTCAAATGGTACCTATCTAAAGAATAATTCAATTGATATTGGTAGCGATATTGGGCCTGGAAATTGCTTAATGGATAGGGTAATGACAGATAATCACTTAGGAAGTTTTGATGAAGATGGTAAGTTAGCAAGTACCGGAAAAGTCGACTTAAACCTGCTTGCCAAACTTGAAAATGCCTTGTTAAATTTGGATTATCCGAGAGCCGATGACATTAGCCTTTACACTTCTCTTATGCATCATATTGATGAAAATCCTGTTCTTGGTATTCCCGACCGACTTGCCACACTGGTAGAACTTACCGCAACAAAAATTTATGAATTTTATTTATACTGCAATCGACCAGGAACAGTAATTTTTCATGGTGGAGGGGTATTTAATAAGGCCATCATGAAAACAATAGCCAACAAATTGGGTAAATTTGAAACGTCGGAAAACATTTTACCTCCAAAGTATATGGAAGCTGCTGCTTTTGCCTATCTAGCCCATGAAAATTTAGGCGTAATATTTAAATAGAAAATGATGCACCACATCCGCATGTGGATTTAGCATTAGGGTTGCTGACCGTAAATTTAGCACCCATTAGGTCTTCAATGTAATCTATTTTTGAGCCGAGAATGTAGGGATAAGATAACTCATCTAAAAGAACCTTTATACCATGGTCAAAATTAAGCATTAAATCTTCCTCTTGATCGTAGTCATCAAACTTGAAGCCATACTGAAAGCCGGAACAACCTCCCCCTGTGATATAAACACGAAAGTATTTGCCATTTTCCTGTTCAGACAGATTAACGATTTTCTCCACAGCGGTGGATGAAAGCTCGAATGGATTTGCTTTTTTAGATTGGAAGCTCATAAGGTTATAATTTTAGCAGATTACTTTATCTCTTATAATTTATTTATGGATTACTTGGTTTTTAAATCACTGCACATAATCCTGATAATTTCTTGGATGGCTGGATTGTTTTATATCCCAAGATTATTTGTTTATGTTGCTGAAGATAACGCAAGAAAGAATACCTCTGTTTATATTGAGCAGCAAAAAAGATTGCTCTATTTTACTTCTCCTTTAGGTTTGATTGGCATTGTTTTTGGTGCACTTATGTTGGCTCAATCCTTGATGCTTTTGGAGACATTTTGGTTTAAAGCTAAGCTGGCATTGGTAGGTTTGTTGGTGTTATACAATATTTTCTTATTTATTGAACACACCAGACAAAAACAGCTGAAAATCAGAACCGTTCTTCACTATAAAGTTATTAATGAAGTTGTTGTGCTTATTCTAATTCCGATTGTTTTTTTATCGGTTTTTAAGTGGCAATAAATGTGATGTCTAACCAATTAAGTATTGCTATTAGGTGATTAAATCATATAAATAGACAAACCATCAAAGCCAATATAGTGGCAAGTTGTGATGCTATCTTTCTACCAAAAAGATAAAATCTGTAAAATAGAAACTTTTGTATGAAAACAAAAAATTCAGAATCATTATTTAAAAAATCTAAAGAGTACATAGCCGGCGGAGTTAATTCACCAGTAAGAGCATTTAAAAGTGTTGGAGGTAGTCCAATCTTTTTTAAGAAAGCTAGAGGATGCTATCTATATGATGAAGACGGTAACAAGTATCTTGATTTTGTTGGTTCTTGGGGGCCAATGGTTTTAGGGCACTCCAATAAAAACATCATTAACGCAATAAAGAAGCAAGCTAGCAAGGGTATAAGTTTTGGTGCACCTACTAAAAACGAACTCGAAATTGCAAAAATCATTAAATCGTACTTTCCAAGTATGGAAAAAATAAGAATGGTTAATTCGGGCACTGAAGCAACCATGAGTTGCATTAGGCTTGCTAGAGGTTTTACGAATCGCAAACTGATTATCAAGTTTACAGGCTGCTATCATGGGCACGTAGATTCCTTACTAGTTAAAGCAGGGTCTGGAGTTGCCACACTTGGGATCCCAGATTCACCCGGAATTCCTGAAGAGTTATCCAAACTGACAATTTCTCTGCCATACAATTCAGTCAGTGACATCCAAGAGGCATTTAAAACTTACAAAGATCAAATTGCTGCAGTCATAATTGAACCTATTGCAGGTAATATGGGATTCATTGAGCCAGACGAAAGTTTTTTGCAAGAAGTAGATAGTCTCTGTAAAAGGAGTCAATCCTTGCTTATATTTGATGAGGTTATGACAGGGTTTAGAGTTTCAAGGGGCGGTGCTCAAGAATTATTTAATATTACACCTGACCTCACGGCGTTAGGTAAGATAGTTGGCGGAGGCCTACCCGTTGGGGTGTATGGCGGTAGAACAGAAATTATGAGTTATATTGCTCCCGATGGTCCAGTCTATCAAGCTGGAACATTATCAGGCAACCCAATAGCTGTAAGTGCAGGCACAGCTTTGCTCAAACAACTTAAAGACAAAAATCTCTATAAAAGATTAGAGCACAAAGGAAGTCAATTCTTAAAAGAGTTATCAGACTTTGCTGCAGAAGCTGGCATACCTTTTTCTACAAATATTCGAGGAGGCATGTTTGGTTACTTCTTTGCAGATAGATTGCCAAAAAACTTTGAAGATGTGCAGAGATCAGAAATTGGTATGTTCACTCAATTTTTTAAAGGCATGCTAAAAGAAAATGTCTATCTTCCGCCATCAGCGTTTGAAAGTTGTTTTCTGTCAACCGAACATTCAGAGGAACAACTTTCAAAAACAGCTAAAATAGCTCACAAGGTATTCAAAAAAATAAAAAATGAAATTTGATATCGTCGGAGTTGGTAATGCATTGGTTGATGAAACCTATTATGTAAGTAGGGATTTTGTAGACTCAACTGGTTTGCCATTTAATCACTTTCATCCAGTTACCCACGAACAGCAAGAGACAATAATTTCATCAGCCCAAAAGAATAAGGCAGCTGAAATAGTGTGTGGTGGGTCGACAACTAATAGCCTTGCAGCAGCTGCAAATTATGGTTCAGTGTGTGGGCATATTTGCCAACTAGGTGATGATGCAATGGGACAAGTCTATGAAAAAGATCTAATAGACAATGGCATAATTTCTCTAAATCAATTTCGACATAACAACTTTAAAACTGGCAGATGCTTGGTATTGATAACGCCGAATAGTGAAAGAACGATGGGGACATATCTAGGAGCTTCGGAACAGTTAAAGTTTGATACTGGGTTCATTGATCATATAAACAACTCTAAGATAATTTTCTCAGAGGGATATCAGTTAACTTCTTCTGAAAATTTCGAGGCTTTTGTTTCTATACTTGAATCTACGAACCAAGAAGTAAAATTTGCTTTTAGTTTATCTGACCCATTTGTCATTGAAAATTTCAGGGATCGTGTTGAGAAAATTCTGGAACTTAAACGTATTGATTATTTGTTTTGTAATTTAGAAGAGGCAAAATCTTTAGTTGGTGATAATTTTGAGGATAGCTTAAAACAAATAACTAATAATTTTGTTGTGACCAATGGATCGAAGCCATCAACAGTATTTTCCAACGGACAATTTAAACAATTGAGCCCATTTGAGGTTAAGGCAATTGACTCAAACGGAGCGGGCGATATATTTGCTGGTTCCACACTTCATAAAATTATTGAAGGTGAAAGTTTTTTTCATGCTTGTGAATTTGGAAACTATGCGTCCTCCATTATTGTTCAAGAGAAGAGTCCTAGATTATCGAAAGTAAAATATACTGAGATAGTTACAAACTTTAAGAGAGATTAGTGGCTCCTCAAATTTACAGTGAAAAAAGATTTGGTGTAAATTCTGATCAGCTTTCAAAAAATGCCCTCGGAGTAATAGATAAGCTACAAAAAAAAGGGTTTGATGCCTATATTGTAGGGGGCGGAATTAGAGATCTAATAAAAGGTATTCAACCAAAAGATTTTGATATAGCTACCAATTGCCAGCCAGAAGAAATTAGAAAATTATTCAAGAATTCAAGAATAATTGGCAGGAGGTTTCAACTTGTCCATATCGCTTTTCCAAACGAAATAATCGAGACTACAACCTTTAGATCTGGAAAGGATAGCAACGATGATTCAATGCAGATTAATGATGGTGGTAGGATCTTGCGAGATAATGTGTGGGGTACACAAGAGGAGGATGTTTTTCGAAGAGACTTTACTATTAACTCTATCTATTACGACCCCTTCTCAAAGGAAATTATCGATTACACAGCAGGAATTAAAGATCTTAAGTCCAAAGTCATTAAATTTATTGGCGATCCAGAGCAGCGAATTATGGAGGATCCCGTCAGGATTCTTAGAGCAATAAGGTTTGCCGCAAAATTAAATTTTAAAATAGAAAAAAGAGCCCTCCTAGCAATTAAAAAATATAGAGCTCAAATTGCAGATATGCCTCCAGCAAGGGTGTACGAAGAAATAGCGAAACTATTTCTATTGGGTCACAGTGAGAATTCATATAGCTTGCTGAAAGAATTTGGAGTTTTGCAAATCCTCTTTCCACACACCAACTTAAATAATGAGAGGTATGATACTTTCTTTACAAATGCTTTCAGGAATACCGATAACCGGTTTGAGCAAAATAAAAAACTTAATCCTGGTTTCTTATTTGCTACGTTGCTTTGGCCTAAAGTATTTGAAGAATCGGAAATTGAGACAAAGATAAACTTTAGAAAGTTCTACCAAACTACTGCCAATGTTATTAGAAGACAACAATTAATTACTGCAATACCAAGAAGATTCACAAGCTTTATTAAAGACGTCTGGATGTATCAAATAAGGTTCAATAAAATAGGTAAAAAATCTATAAGCTTCTCTCAAAGTTTACGCTTTAGAGCAGCCTATGATTTCCTACTTATTCGAAAACAACTAGAGCCTGACTTAGAAGAAAGAATCAATTGGTGGACTGAATTTAAAACTGCTAATTACGATAAAAAAATAAGACTGCTAAAATCGAAGCGTAAAAGATGATCCCATCACAACTACCAAAATATCTTGCAATTGAAGGGCCTATTGGAGTGGGCAAGACTTCACTTGCAGAAAAGATTGCTAGAGAATTTCAATACGCGCTATGCTTAGAAAAACCTGATGAAAATCCCTTTTTAAAAGACTTCTATTTAGATAGTGAAAAGCATGCTTTTACTACTCAAATACACTTTGTAATGCAAAGATCTCAGCAGATTAATAAATATTTTTCTGATGAACTTATTGATAAAAAAATTATTTCAGATTTTATTTTTCAAAAGGAAGATTTGTTTGCCAAACTCAATCTCTCTACAGCTGAATATGAAACATTTCTTTCTATAAAATCTAAATTTTATAACTCATACCCTAAACCTGATTTGGTAATTTATCTACAAGCATCACCAAAGAGTATTTTTGAAAAAATTAAAGCCAGAGCTAAAGACTATGAGGAGAAATTATCATTCAACTACCTTCAGAGGGTATGTGAAATGTATACCGACTTTTTCTTTGATTATTCCAATTCACCTTTGTTAGTTTTGAATGTAGACGATATTGATTTTGTCTCAAATCAAAAAGACTATGAAACATTGATAAACCACCTTAAAAGAGAGATAGTTGGTAAAGAATATATTAATCTATCTCCGCAAATTTTTTGATGAAATTTAAACTTAGAACGCTTGAGCATACTCAAATTATTGCAAAGGAAATCGCAAGCTTTATCAAAGATAGCAATGGGTTTTACACTTTCTTGCTGTATGGTAACTTAGGCACAGGTAAAACAACATTAGTTAGAGAGATTTTGAAAAACCTGGGGTGGGAGAAACCAGTTAAAAGCCCAACTTTTAGCATCGTTGAGGAATATTCACTTCCAAATAAAGATGTTTATCACGCTGACCTGTATAGATTAAAAAGTTTAAATGACTTTGAAATGCTGGGCCTAGATATTAATTACTCTAATCCTGGAATATTGTTTGTTGAGTGGCCAGAAATTATTGCCGAAGATATTGAAGGCAAAGTTATTGAAATATCTATTGAAATCGATAAGGAACAAAGAAATTTAGAGGTCAGAACTGACTGTGATGATTTTTTAGCTTGCATTAATAGGGTCAATATCTAACACCCAATTGGCGACATTCTTTTTTTCTTCTTTTATTTGCTCTGTGAACAGTTTTACTTCTTGCAATAGCCTTTCTTTATTTTCAGACTGTATAATGCAAAACTTTCTAAATTTATAAGCTTGTTTGCCAATAGGGCTGTCAAATGGTCCATAGACCTCTATCTGGTCTTTTGATAGGTGTGCTTTAGCGCCTATTAAAAATTCATTAAGTCGGTCTTGATTTGAATCCTCAGCCTTTAAGTAAATTAAATTTATGTAAGGTAGCAATCCCAGCTGCTTTCTTTCCTTAAGCATAAGCTCGGCAACTTGAGCATAATTTCCAGTTTTTAACTTCTGTAGTAATGGATGATCGGAGAGTCTGGTTTGCAAGAAGACATCAGACTTATTATTGCGCCTGCCTGCTCTGCCTGCAACTTGAACTAATAGTTGTGCTGTTTGCTCTTGAATATGAAGATCTGCACCAAAAAAACCAAAATCCAAGTTTAAGACAATAATGGTTGATAAGTTAGTGAAGTCATGTCCTTTAGCGAGCAACTGGGTCCCAACAAAGATTTTTGGCTTATCGTCAATTATGGTCTCTCTGCTTATCTCTCTTTTGGATTTAGATGATACTGAATCTCTATCAATTCTTATTGTTTGATATTCTGGAAACCTTTCTTGCAACATCTCTTCTATTTGTTGTGTGCCAACCCCTTTATATTCAAAATGGTCATGGCCACATTCAGGACAAACTGGTGGCAATCTCCATGAAGAGTCACATCTGTGGCACTTTAGCCTTCGATCAGAGGAGTGGTAAACGAGCTCAACATCACAGCAATTACTTTTAGCCACCCAGCCACACCCATCGCAGAAAAACACAGTGGCATACCCTCTTCGATTTAAGAGTATCAATGCTTGTTTACCCTCCTCTAATGTTTTCTTAATTTCATCAATTAATAGATTACTGACACCGCTTGAGAGTTGTTGCTTATTTATTGCATGAATATTTATCTTAGGTTGTTTAAAATTTCCGTAACGTTTTTCTAAATGAAAGTTATCTATTTCCTGTGCAGCAGACTTTCTTAGCAGATTCAGAGATGGTGTAGCGGATGAATAGATTATCTTAGCGCCGTCTGGTGCTAATTCATTTGCAAGAAATTTGGCATCGTATCTAAACCCTTCATTTTGTTTGAAAGACTGATCATGCTCCTCATCAAAGATTATTGCACCAAAATTTTTAAGTGGCAAAAAAATTGAGGACCTTGTTCCAATAACCACTAAAGCTTCGCCATTTTGACATCTTAACCAAACCTTATATCTCTGAAGGTCAGATAATCCTGAATGAAATACATGCACTTTCTCACCAAAATCTTTTTGAAAACTTCCAAATACTTGAGGAGTTAAAAAAATTTCTGGTACCATCACTAGGCTACTCTTGTTCTTCTGCAACATTTGCTTGATGTAATGCTTATAAACTTCGGTTTTGCCGGAAGAAGTAACGCCAAACAAAAGAAATTCCTTATTTTTTAATTTTTTTATCGAATCAAGGCATTGCGTTTGCTCGTTTGTTAGCTTGACTAACTTAGGTTCAGCCATGATATGAGTCGCATGCAAATCATCGTATTTTTTTAAGAATTGAGTATTGTGTCTTTTTCTTAATAGGTTTGGGATGAACGCATGCACCACCTCTCCAATAGGGTGGAAATAATAATCTGAAAGATTTTTTATTGAGTTTAGAAGTTGTTTCGAGAACAAAGGCTGCTCATCAAGAATCTCTGTTATTTCTTTTAATTGAAATGCTGAAGAATTCTCATCAGATTCAGTCAATACAAGACCCATCAGTGTCCTCCTCCCGAATTGCACAACCACACGCTTGCCGACCAAACTATAAGAAAATGGATTCTTGTAGGTGAAAGTAGATCTAATTGGAGTTGGTATAGCTACTTCAACAAATTTCATCTAGTTATTGTAATAGATAATTTATTTGATATTATTCTCATTCAAATCACGGTGATATGAAAAAAGATTTGCATCCAAAATATCAAACAATAAAAGCAACATGCAGTTGCGGAAATGTCATGAAGGTTAATTCAACTTTAGCTTCAGATATTAATGTCGATATTTGTTCCAACTGCCATCCTTTTTATACAGGGCAACAGAAGATTGTTGATACCGGTGGTAGAGTTCAAAGATTTGAGAAAAAATTTGGAAAGTCAATCAGTTAATTCTTTCCAGTACTACCAAAACCCATCTCCCCTCTTTCAGACTCAGAAAATTCATCAACTTGCTCTAATTCAACTTGATTAACTTTAAGAACAACTAGTTGCGCTACTCTGTCGCCTGGATTTATTGAAATTGGTTCATCAGACCGATTCCATAAAGAAATGCTAAGTGGGCCTTGATAGTCTGAATCAATTAGCCCTGTTAGATTTCCGCAAACCAAACCTTTTTTTGCTCCCAGACCTGACCTAGGTATGACTATGCCGGCATAACCTCTGTCTTCGATAAAAATTGCAATACCAGATGAAATAATTACTGATTCATTGGGATCAAGAATCATTTCATCATCAATGCAGGCAATGAGATCTATACCTGCAGAGCCGCTAGTTTGGTGTTTTGGAATTGGGAAATTAGATCCAATTCTGAGATCAAGGATCTTAAATTTAAGTTTCATTTGCTAAGTGTTAATTATTGCATAAATTTAATTACTATTTTATTATCATGCGTTCTTATGAGTAAGGTATGTCAAGTAACAGGTAAAAAAGCCATGGTAGGCAATCATGTCTCCCATGCAAAAAACCGTGTTAGAAGGCTTTTTAAGCCAAACCTACATAGCCACAAGTTTTGGGTTGAATCAGAAAAAAAATTCATCACACTAACAGTTTCGGCAAAAGGGATGAGAATTATTGATAAAAAAGGTATCGATGTTGTCTTATCTGACATTCGCTCTAAAGGAATCAAAGTCTAGTGCTGCTTCTGGCATCTGCATCACAAAGAAGAACAGAATTACTTGATCTCATAAAAATCGAACATAAAGTTGTTGCTCAGAATTTTGACGAAGATAGTGTTACCAATTCTGATCCTTTTATGCACTCTCAAGAAATAGTGAAAGGCAAGAATGAAAGTGCGTACAACTTATTAAATCAAGAGGATAAAAAATTGCCGATATTAACGTCAGATACTTTGGTATTTACTCCATCTGGCGAAATATTAGGCAAACCTATGAACGATGATGATAATATTGCGATGTTAGAAAAGTTTTCCAATACAACCCACAGCGTTTTTTCCTCAGTAATGGTAAGACTGCAAGATCAAATCAAGATTAAAACTTGTGAAACCTTAGTAACATTCAAGAAACTTTCAGAGGATGAAATAAAATCTTATGTTTACTCTAATGAAGGCAAAGGTAAGGCTGGTGGATATGGAATTCATGGGTCAGCTGGCAAATTTATATCAAGAATCGAAGGCAGCTATACGAACGTCGTAGGCCTTCCTGTTCACGAGACTTATGAGATTTTGAGCGATTTAAAAATTATTTAGTTTTTATTGGCAAACTCTATTATTTTCTCTTTAGCTTTTGGAAACTTATCTAAAAATTTCATTCCCTCATTGAGGACGGCTTTCGAAAGTCCTGCTGAATTTCCAAATGCTCCAAACAAGGATTGGATTATCCAGGTCATCTGGGCGTTCTTGGCATTTCTTTTTGCACTGTAATCATTCATAGCAGGCAGATTTCCTGAAATAATTTTATCTAGGTTGTCTGCGATATGCATCGCGTCGCCTATTCCTAGATTTAAACCTTGTCCTGCCATTGGATGAAACGAATTGCCAGCATCTCCACAAAGTACCACTCGGCCTGAATACAAGCTCTTTGCACTATGATGCTTAAGATCATGTCCCCCAGAGATTGATTTAACTTCGCCTATACTTAAATGTTTTGCATTATTTTTAATTAAAGTATTAAGTTCATTCAACGGGTCTGTAGTGACGTTGGTACAGAAGATAATTGAGTAATACTGTTTATCCAATGAAAGAGGTAAAAATGCGAGCGTTCCAGATTGTGAAAAAAATTGATGGGCTTCATTTTTATGTTCAGCTTCAACAAGGGCAACATACGCTTTTTGGCCGTAATACCATTCATCAACAACAAATTCACTGAGACCTCTAAGAGATGAGTTAATCCCATCACATCCAAATGCCATAGCCCCCTTGTAGGACTCACTCACAGTATGCAATGTAATAGATCCCTCGCTCTCTTTCATTGCATTTATTTCCTGGCCCATAATTATTGTTTTTTCAAGTCCTTTGCGCATCTGAGAATGAAGTGTATCAAGCTGACAAATAGTAGAGATTTTTTGTTCATCCATGTTTAATGAGAGGTTTAACTCGGTATCCTGATATAAAAGCATATTATTCACAGGGGTAGCCCAAGCATTGATGTCCAAATTTTTATCTAAAGCATTAAGGAATCGGATGGAGTCGTTTGTGAGGGCTACGGTTCTTTCTGGGTTTTCAAAAAATTGGCTATTCTTCTCTAGTATTAAAAAGGGAATATCCCTTTGTTGCAGCACCTTTGCCAGCACAAGGCCATTCACTCCTGATCCTACAATTAAGATTTGATTTGTCATTAAGATTGCATCAATTCTTCAATTTGATCAGCTGAAGAGGGTACCGAAGCAGTTAAATTCTCATAGCCATTCTCGGTAACTAATATGTCGTCCTCTATTCTAATACCTATCCCTTTCCACTTATCATCAATAGGGGCTGAATCATTCACATAGATACCTGGCTCAATTGTCATTGCCATATTTTTTTCAAACTTTATTTCGTTACCTTCAAGAAAATATGGACAATCGTCATGAACATCCAAACCAATCCAGTGGCCAATCTTGTGATAGTAATATTCTCTGAAGAGCTGTTTATCAAGAATTTCATCAAGGCTTTCTTTTAAAAAGCCAAGGTCTTTTAGTCCTTGAGATATTGCCCTTTCTGAAACTCTTTGAGGTTCAAGACATGAATTGCCAACTTTAGCAGCCTCGCAAGCTTGATCATGAGCCTCTAGTACGACATCATAGATGGCCTTTTGCTCTGAAGAGAATTTTCCATTAATCGGGTAGGTTCTGGTAATATCTGATGCATAAAGCCCATACTCACATCCAGCATCAACAAGAACCAGCTCCCCATCATTGATTAATTGATTGTTATCAACATAGTGCAAAATGCATGCATTTTTCCCTCCAGCTACTATAGGATTGTAAGAAGGAAACCTTGATCCTCTTTTTCGAAACTCATTTAAATACATTGATTCAAGATCAAATTCACTCATTCCTACCTGAACATTTTTCATGACCTCTTTATGAGCTTGTGCTGCTATCTCACAAGAATTTCTCATCAATTTAACCTCTTCATCACCCTTTATCAGCCGTTGATACCCAAGAGCGTTTGAATAATTTTTTAAATCTATATTTCCTTGATGTCTTTCAAGGCTATTGGCTTTGGTAATCCAACCAATAATGTTGTTATCAAAAGCATTGTCTTTGCCAACAAGTGAGTAAATCGATTTCGAACCCCTAATTAATTCTGGAACTATATTTGCTATATCGGCAATGTTATAAGCATTATCAAACTTCAAGATATCTTTAGCTCCTTCAATGCCATACATGTAACCTTCCCACTTTTCTAAATCTGGATTCTTTTTTCTACAAAAGATTGTTGATTCCCCCTCACTACTTAGCATTAGTACAGATTCTGGCTCTTCAAATCCCGTCAAATAATAGAAGTTACTATCTTGCCGAAAAGGAAATGTAGTATCATTATTTCTTATAAGATTTTTTGAAGAACTTAGTAACAGAAAAGAGTCTTTATCCAAAGATTTTGCTGCCTCGGCTCTTCTAGCTTTGAAGTGATTAGGGCTTAAGTTACTCATAGAAGCATATTATGCACGAAAAAATTGAAAAATTATCATCATTGATTGATAAACTGATCGAGCAAAATTTTAAACTCAAAACAGAAACCAAATCACTAAAAAATAGAGTTGAGCAGCAAGAAAGAAAAATCAACTCCTTAGAGAAAGAGAATCAAAGCCTAGCTCTTAAAAACTCAAAAACCTATGAGTGAACAATTTTCAGGAACCAAAGCTGTAGCTGATTTTCTCAAATTCGATTTAAAAGTTTTAAATTCATACCTCCAAGAGCGTTGTCCTGAAATAGATGAGATTATTGAGTACAAGCAATTTAAAGGTGGCCAATCCAATCCATCTTATTTATTAAAAAGCATTAGTAAAAGCTATGTTTTAAGACGAAAGCCGCCAGGAAAGCTGCTTAAGTCTGCTCATGCAGTAGATCGAGAATATCATGTTTTGACGGCTTTAATGAGTACTGAAGTCCCCACTCCCTCAACTTATCATTTATGTGAAGATGACAGTGTCATAGGTACGGCATTCTATCTAATGGAATTTTGTGATGGCAACATCTACTGGGACCCAGTTGCAAAAGAAATTGAGAAAACAAGAAGATTAGCAGTATTTAACGAAATGAATAATGGGATAGCTTCATTGCATCAACAAGATTATAAGAAGTTAGGTCTTAAAGATTTTGGTAAAGAAGGAAACTACATAGAAAGACAGACTTCCAGATGGGGTAAGCAATATCTTGATTCAGAAACAGAAAAAATTGATGCCATGCACAGCTTAATAGAATGGATACCAAAAAAAATTCCTAAACAAAAGTACACGTCAATTGTTCATGGTGATTACAGATTAGATAATATAATTTTCACCGACGATGATAAGAGTCTTGCTATTCTAGATTGGGAACTTTCTACCATAGGAGATCCCTTAGCTGATTTTGGTTACCATTGTATGTTATGGGATATTGGCAATATCAATGATGATACTGCCAAAGAGAATGGTATCTTCACCCAAAAGGAATACGTAGATCTGTATTTATCTCGCACCAATTTTGCACTGGATAGCGAATGGGAATTTTATATAATTTTTTCTCTGTTTAAATTAGCAGGCATATGCCAGGGTATCCTCGGTCGCGTCAGAGATGGCACTGCATCGAGTGATTTTGCGAAGCAGATGGGAGAACGAGCAAAGTTTTTTGCCGAACTTGGTTGGCAGAAAGCCAGAAGAATAACTTAATGAATATTACCGCTTTAATTGATAAATTCTGGGAGAAATACACATCCTATACTCCTTCAGCAAAACAAATACATCAATTATTTGGTGAAGAAATTACCAATGATCACATAGCCTTTCGCACCCTAAACCTTCCTGTAACATCTATAGAGATTCAAAAGGAATATCTGCTCAAATATGGCTATGCAGAGAAGGGTCAATACGATTTTAAAGTAAAGAAATTGAAAGCTATTCATTTAGAAAATGAGGATCCTGTTATGCCAAAGATATTTCTATCTGAGCTTTTATTGGAACAGTTTTCTACAGGTCTACAAAAAAATTTTCAAGAAATATTTAAAAATATCAACTTAAAGGATCAAGAACTTTTTACTGGAGGTAGAAGCTGGGAGATTGATTTCCGTACTTATAATCAGTTAGCTAATGAGTCTGAATATGCGTCTTGGTTATATGTATGGGGATTTTGTCCAAACCATTTCACAGTATCTGTCAATCATCTTAATTCTTATCAAAGCCTGGAGGAGGTAAATGACCTAGTTAAACAAAATGGATTCTTGCTAAATAAATCAGGTGGAGAGATTAAAGGCACACCAGAGGAACTGCTCGAACAATCATCAATAGTTGCCGATCTTCAAAAAGTAGATTTTTCTGGAACAGCTCACAATGTTCCGAGCTGTTACTATGAATTTGCAAGAAGGTATGAAGATTCAAATGGAAATATCTACCAAGGCTTTATCGCCAAATCAGCTGATAAAATATTTGAAAGCACTAATTTTAAAAATAATTGAATCTTTATTTGGATAGGCTATCTTATAAAGTATGTTCATTAGATTTTTGTTGGCATTCACAATTTTACTATCAGGATGCGCAACTACCCCTGCAACCAAACCCAATAATAGAATTATTGAAACTGATGAAATATCAGCCAGAGAAAACTTAACAGACAGAGAAAGAAGGCAACTTGCACTTTCAACACCCTATATCTTAGAGATACTACCTGAATTTGAAGGCTATATATTCGAAACAGATCAAACAAATGTTGGTGATGACATGATTTTTTGTGGTAATTTTGGAATGAACATGGATGTTGATCACAATGAAATAGTAACTGGCGCTATTGCAAAAAAAGAAAGTGAAGCAGCTGGAGCGGGAGATGTCATAGCTGCAGGAACTTCAACTGCAGCGGCAGTTGGGTTAGGAGCAGCAGTTATTGCTATTGCGATTCTTGGTCCATTTGCTGGAGCGCTTGGAACATCATCAACAGCATTGGCTGGGTCTGCTTTTTCTGCAGCAGCCTCGGCAACAATCTCACAAATTGGTCCTGCCATTGTCTTGGGTGCTATATTGGCTGAAAGCGAAAAGGCTTCAATCGATGGACAAGTTAAATCTGATAATGCAGTAAGAGCATTTGTTCTTAAAAGTGCAATTATTAGATGCTTAACATCAAAAGGCTACAATTTTGATATTTATGCTGGATTGGTTATGGCAGATAAAGCAAACGTTCAATTTGTAGAATACGTTGATGCGGTTAATCTCCTGGAAACATATGGAGACCTAGCAATCGCAGAATATCAAGTAATAGCAAATGATTTTGATGCCTATGAAACATACAGTGATGGCGGTTACTACGATATGTCAGATTATGAGAAAAACTCTCTAAAGCTATACTTGGAATACCTAAATTCTGAGAATCAGCCACTCCGCATAATGCAAAAGGAGGTTGCTCTCAAAAGAAATGAAACTCTTGATCAAGATTCTTTAATTTATTGGGATTCATACTCAAAAAGATTTGTTTTTCTTGAACAAAATAAACTTGCCGTTGTAACGGATAACAGTTAAGTCGCTTTTAACTCTAAATATGGGATTTTTATAAAATCTCTTTGCTGTATTTCCGGATCAGGATATTGCTTATCATCAAGCATGCCTGCAAAACCATTCCAATCAATAATATCCAGGTCTAGTGTTCGATCTATAAATTTATTGTTAGGGTCTCTTACTCTTCCACACTCATGCTCAATTTGTTTAAGCAGCCTTAAAATCTCTTTATGGTTTTTTTTACTTTTCAAATAAATGACGGCATTTATAAAATTATCACCTTCCATGCCAAATGCTTCAGATTCATAGAAGCTGCTTATCTGGATTTGCTCTAAGTCAGAATGTGCAGCAATTTTTTCTAAGCATAAGTTTATGTTGTTGTGTGGGTCAATGTTTGAACCTATCAACACATAGAATTTATTCATATGAGCTTTTATTTCTTTCGATAATAACTCCAACATCTTTGGAATAACGCAGAGCGCCAGGCTTTGAAACTCTTAGCCTAATTTCTGTGATGTTGAAATCTTTAATGACCATCTCTGCAATTCTTTCAGCAAATGTTTCTACAAGTTCAAATTTATTGCTTTCAACAAACGCAATAATTGCTTTGGTGATGCTTTTATAGTCTGTTGTGGCCTCAATGGCATCTGCTGCTGCAGCTTTTTTATTGTCATGGGGTATTTCGTAAGAAATGCTGACTTCTTGTTTAATTTTCTTTTCCCAGTCGAATATTCCAATAGTAGCTTTCACTCTTAAATCCTCGACGTAAATCTTATCTCCCTTAAGCATAAAATTCTCCCAGCGGCCACCTTGGACGAGCAAAGTTGGTTTGATGGTTTCTCAAATTAAATTTTTTTCTAATATATCCAGCATAAGCTATCATTGCAGCATTGTCGGTGCAAAATTCTAAGCTGGGGTACAAAACTTCGATGTTACTCTCGGCACTTAATAGCTGCAATCTTTCGCGTAGGTTTTTGTTGGCTGCAACTCCACCAGAGCAAATAAGTCTTTGATGGCCAGTATCCTCAAGCGCCCAAGTAACTTTTTTGGCTAAAACATCAATCACAGCTTCCTGAAAAGATGCAGCAATATCTGCATAATCTGACTCCTCTGAATCATTCACTGTGTAGAGTACAGAAGTTTTAAGACCACTAAAGCTAAAATTATAATTTCTATCTTTGGTTAAAGCTCTTGGAAATTTAAACCTTCTAGAGTCTCCACTATCAGCCAATTTTGAAACTTTTGGTCCACCAGGGTATTCAAGATTGAGCAACTTACCAACTTTATCAAATGCTTCCCCACACGCATCATCAATTGTCTCACCAATAATTTTGTAATCACCATATGACTTACAATCTATAATTTGAGTATGGCCTCCTGACACCAACAAACATAAATATGGTGGAGGCACATCTTTATCTTCCAGACCGGGTGCTAAAATATGTCCTTCTAAGTGATGTATTGGCAAGATTTCTATATTTTTTGTCTTTGCAATTGTTTTGGCTACTGTCTCACCAACCATTAGTGAACCTATCAAGCCTGGGCCAACGGTGTATGCAATCAAATCTATATTCTCAAGGGAAAGATTTAGTTCACTTAAAAGCTTTTCAAGTAGTTTGATTATCTTTACGCTGTGGTCTCTAGCTGCAATTTCAGGTATCACACCACCGTACTCAGTAAATAGATCTATTTGAGAATTAACTCTATGTCCAAGCAGGCCTTTTTCTGAGCAATAGGCTGCTACTCCAGTCTCGTCGCATGAACTTTCAATGCCTAAAACTTTCATTTGTTGATTCTTTTGTAATTATCCTTAAAATACACTTTACATTATGCCAAGTATAAAAATTAAAGAAACTGAATCTTTTGATGTAGGTTTAAGAAAATTCAGACGAGCTTGTGAAAGAGCAGGCATTGTCACGGAAATAAGAAAAAGAGAATTCTTTGAGAAGCCTACTGAAGAAAGAAAAAGAAAAGCTGCTGCTGCAGTAAAGAGAAACTACAAAAGAGTGATGAAAGACTCTTTTGCCAAACTCAAATAAATTTGTCTGATACTTTCAATCAAATAAAAGATGATCTTAAGCAAGCGATGATTGCTAAAAATGTCTTTGTTAGAGATACCCTGCGTCTTGTGACCTCAGAAGTCAAAAGATTTGAAGTCGATAATCGCGTAGAAGTAACTCAGGAAGATATTGTTGTGATCTTAAAGAGGATGGCAAAACAAAGAAAAGATTCCATTGATCAATACATGGCTGGTGCTAGAGCTGATTTAGCAGAAGTTGAACAAAAAGAACTAGATCTAATTAATCAATACTTACCAGAATCATTAAGTGGAGCTGCTCTTAAAGATGCAGTAAAGATAATTATTGAAGATTTGGGCCTCAGTGAAATGAAAGACATGGGGCAAGCAATGAAAGAGATCAAGCTCAGACATCCCGATGCCGAAATGTCTGAAGCCAGCTCTGCAGTTAAAGAACTACTCTCTTGATCTATACGAGTTAGGTAGGTCTTTTTCTTTAGTGTATCTGTCTGTTAATTCTTCATATCTATTTGACAGATCTTGCTCAACGCCATCGATTAATACTTTTTCAACAAACGACGTTAGTTCCAATGGATCTGCATCCCAAATTGCTATGTCGCCTTCAAAACCTACCGATACCTGGCCCACATCCACTAAACCAAAAATATCTGCAGGGTTTTTGGTAATAGCATTTAGAGCTTCATTGTAAGGAACTCCCATGGCCACTGCATTCCCGGCAGATTGAGTAGCAAGATATGCATTATGTGATCCTGCTCCCTGATTGTAGTAAAAAGCCATTTTTACACCAGCAGCATTTAGTCTGGCTACGTTCTCATAAGTTGCATTAAGAGAATCAAAAGAGCCAGGAATGTTATTCAAAGGATCCAGCACAACAGGAACACCAGCTTTGGCAATTTCATCTGCGACCATGTGTGCCTCATTTGCTTCCCATAGAATTAATTCTATTCCTTCAGTATCAGCAAACTTAATCACATTAAGTATATCTGTCGCTTTGTTGACCCTGACAACCAAAGGCAATTTGTTACTTAGAAGTTTTCTTATTGCCACCAAATCCCTGTTTGTAAATTGGTAATCGTTTTGCGTGCCAAAGAAAAACTGAATATTATCTGTTTCATAGTTGGCCTTATCTTCGGATCTATTTCGCACAAAATCGAAAAGGTCAGACATGAATTGAAGTTCGGCAGCTCTTGAATCTCCTCGAGATTGGCCATAACTTGTCAATACTGCAAGAGGACCTTGTTTCTTCTGCTTCCAACCGTTATTAATTTTAGTGTGGCCAAGCAGTCCTGAAAAATATCCGGATGCACCAGGAATATGAACAGTTGATGTAACTCCCTTTGATCTATTAAGGCTCACCGCTTGTGAAAAAGGGTTGTATGCTTTTGAAGGATCAAAGCCTGCGTTGTAAATATCTGAAGAATTATCATTGGTTTCACTTAAAGCCCCAATCTCTAATAACCCTAGTGAAGAAAAAACAACAAGACCTGGGGTAATGTACTTACCGTCAGCATATATCGTTTTACCTGTAACTCCATCATCAATTTGGTCTTCAATACTAACAATTTTGCCTTCTTCGATTAAAAAATCTTTTTTAACAAACCCTTGGTCTGGTAAGAAAACATTTCCACCTTTAACTAAAACTGAATTTTCGGCATCAGCAAGGGATAGATAGCTAAAGCTTAAAATTAAAATTAAATAAAAATATTTCATTATTCTACCTCCCACTCTTTAACACCTAAATCAAAATCAGTATGAGGCATGAATTGCGTTGCTTTATCAAATGCTAAAGCACCATCAATAAACACCTGTTCCGCCTTTGTATATACGCTAAACGGATTACCATCCCAAATAACAATATCAGCATTTTTACCAGCTTCTAAAGTTCCAGTTTGATCAAGTATCCCAGCAGCTTTTGCAGGATTTTGTGTGATCCAAGTCATGGCTCTGGCTTCAGAAATATTGAATCCAGCTTTATTTCCAGCTGCAAGTGCCTTTGCAGCTTCCTGATTTAATCTTTGAATACCACTGGCACTATCAGAATGGACGATAGCACATCCTGCACCATCTCTGGCTTGGTCTACAATTGCCACATTAGCAATAGTCATATCATAAGCTTCATGTTTAAAGCCCCACCAGTCAGCCCACATTGCTGCACACACACCTTCATCTGCTAGTAAGTCTGCAATTTTATATGCCTCCACCGCATGATGGAAGGTTGTAATCTTGTAATCAAATTCTTTAGAAATATTAATCATTGTTGCCATCTCATCTGCTCTATAGCAGTGGTTTTGAATCAATATTTCACCATCAAGTACGCCTACCAATGTTTCGTTTCTTAAATTTCTTGAACTTGGATTTCTTTCGAGAGATTTTTTGTATTTCTCTGCACCAATCCAAGCATCTCGATACCCTGCTACATTTCCCATTCTTGTAGACGGACCTCTGGAGCTATAAACTCTTTTTGGATTTTCACCACAAGCCATTTTTAAGGTATGCGGTGCGTCTGGAAATTTCATTGCAGTAACAGTATTTGCTGATACATTCTTTAGAGTAACACCTCGGCCACCAAAAAGGTTTGCCGATCCTGGCAACACATGGAAGCTTGTAATACCTCCGGCAAGTGCTAGCTTGTATTGTGGGTCTTGTGACCATACACTGTGTTCAGCCCAGACTTCAGCAGTAACAGGGCTTGTTGCTTCATTACCATCACTGCTTGTTCTTACTCCTGGAGCAGGATAGACGCCCATATGTGAATGTATATCGATAATTCCTGGTGAAACATACTTCCCAGTACCATCAATCTCTTTAGCATCAACTTGTAAGTTCATGCCCAATGCCTTAATTTTTCCGTCAGAAAAATGAATATCGTAGTTTTCGTACATGTTTCCAAGACCGTCAAATACTGTTGCATTTCTAATCACAGTATTCTCAGAACTTAGTGGAACATATGTGGAACCATACGTACCGTGTGTGTCATTACTAAATTTCGTTACAGAGCCTTCTGCCTCATCTTGTATCAATGTAAATGAATCGTTAGAACATCCATATAAAACAAGGAGTAAAAGGCTTAAAAATAATTTTCTTATCATCTTTAATACCCCTTTGAATGTATAATACTAGCAAATATGAGTTCACAAAGAATAGATAAAAGAAAAAATAATCAACTTAGAGCAGTAAGTATTATTCCTGGATTTAATATTCACTCTGAGGGATCTGCCTTGATCAAGTTTGGCAACACTCATGTGGTATGTAACGCAACAGTTGAAAAGGCAACACCCAGATGGATGCAGGACAAAAAAACAGGATGGATCACTGCAGAATATGGCATGCTACCTAGATCAACAAACGAACGCATGGCAAGAGAAGCTCAGAGAGGCAAACAATCGGGTCGTACACAAGAAATACAAAGACTTATTGGTAGATCGCTGAGACAAGTTGTAAACCTTGATCAGCTCACAGGATATACAATTACTGTAGACTGCGATGTTCTTCAAGCCGATGGAGGAACAAGGACTGCATCAATAACTGGTGGCACAGTTGCACTGTGCATGGCGCTTAAAAAGATATCAAAAGAGAATGCAATAAACAGCTTGGTTGCCGCAATAAGCGTAGGTACATTTGATAACGAGTTAATTCTCGACCTGAACTATCACGAAGATAGCCAAGCTCAAGCCGATGTGAATATTGTAATGAATGAACAACTAGAGCTAATCGAGGTTCAAGGCACAGCTGAAGAAAAAGCTTTTAGCAAAAAAGAGTTTAATACTCTGCTTGATCTGGCAGAGGCAGGCATAAAAGACTTGATACAACTTCAAAAGAAAACTATAGAATCGCTGTGAAAGATTTTCAACTAAGATTCATTAAACTGGCTATAGAATCTAAAGCCCTACAATTTGGTGACTTTACCTTAAAATCTGGCCGCAATAGCCCATATTTTTTCAATGCCTCAGCTCTTTTAAGCTTTGGCCATATTTCAGAGCTTTCAGAAATACTTTTATTGAAAACCAAAGACTTAAACATTAAATTTGATATGATTTTTGGGCCTGCTTACAAAGGCATTTTTTTAGGTTCACTGCTTGCAGCTGAGTTAAGCAAACAATCTTCAATGCCAGTATGCTTCAACAGAAAAGAGGTTAAGGATCATGGCGAAGGTGGCTCATTAATTGGTGCTACACCAAATGGCAGGGTTTTAATTATTGATGATGTTCTATCATCAGGACTAGCTATTACTGAGGCATGCGACTATCTAGCTCCTTTTGATGTAGATATAGCTGGAGCACTTGTAACCCTTAACAGGCAAGAAAAGGGACAGGACTCTGATCAAATGGCAGCCAATGAATTAAGAGAAAAGGGTACAGAAATTTTTCAAATAGTATCATTGGATGATTTAATCAATGCAGAGTCTCTCATCGATAAAACCAATTTGATTAAGATGCAGGAGTATCGCGAAATATACCAAGGAGTATAATGTTTACTGGGATCGTTCAGGGCGCTGGAACTATTATTGATATCAATAAAAACAACTCTGTGCTTACTTTAAATATAAAAGTTCCACAACCCATAGCAAAGAAATTAACTATAGGGGATAGTCTTGCTGTTGATGGGGTATGTTTAACAGTAACTAGTATATCTGATGTTAATGTTTCATTTGATGTCGTAAATGAAACTCAAAATAGAACAATAATATCTAACTACAATAAGAACTCTGTCATCAATCTAGAAACCTCTCTGGAATTTGGTCAGCAAGTTGGTGGTCATTTAGTTTCTGGACATGTGCAAGCTTTAGGTACCATAAAAGAGGTTGAAATAAATGGAGATACAAAAAATATTCTATTTGAGATACCAGATGATTGCTGCAAATATATTTTTGAGAAAGGCTATATAGCCATAAATGGTTGTAGTTTGACGATTGGTAAAGTGATAAAAAATACATTTTATGTACATTTGATACCTGAAACTTTGCGCGCAACAAATCTTGATAATCTAATTTATGGTGACACAGCAAATCTAGAACTCGATCAAAATACCATAACGATAGTAGATACTACTGAGCGAATGTTAAGCAATAAGGTCTAATAGAGCAGTTCTGACATACAAGCCATTTTCAACCTGTTCTAGAATAATTGATTGCTCTGATTCAGCTGTAGATTCATCGATTTCCATTCCAACATTAATTGGGCCAGGATGCATCAATTTCCCAGCAAAACCAGTCTTTTTTAGGAATTCATTATTAACCTGAAAGTCGGCTATGAAATCATCTTCATTTACTGATTCAGATTTTAAAAATCTCTCTCTTTGTATTCTTAAGATGTAAAGAATATCTTTGTTTGCCAAACATCCGTCATTGGTTTGATGATATGCAGGCGTAAATTCATTCTTTATTAGTTCCTTTGGTCCAAGAAAGCTGACATCATTACAGCCCATCTTTTGTAGCAGTGTTATCGTTGAAGGAATAACACGAGAATGTTTCGAGTCACCCAAAATAGTCAAAGCCATATTTTTCAGATCTTGATAGTGCTCTTGCATTGTATAAACATCTAACATGGCCTGTGTTGGGTGTGCATGATTACCGTCTCCTGCATTGATAAGAAAAACATCTTCTGGTAACCACTCTGATATTTTAGTGATGATTTTATCTTCGGGATGTCTTATCACAAAGCCGTCTACTTTCAGTGCTAATAAAGTTCTAATGGTATCTTGTAGCGATTCTCCTTTTTTAATTGACGAATGTTCTGGTGAAAAATCAATTACTTTAAAACCTAATTTTTTTGCTGCATGCTCAAAAGACAATTTTGTCCTTGTACTAGGTTCCCAAAATAAAAGACAAACCGTCTTGTTCTTATTAAGAGATAGATTTGGCCATTGCTCTTTTATCTGTGCTGTTCGTTGAAAAAGCTGATCTATCAATTCTCTTGAAAGAGAGCTTATATCTTTAATTTTGTTCAAGATGTTTGCCTCAATATTTTAGTTACTGTTTTATTGTTTTTTAACTTTGCAAAAATGAGATCAAGGTGATCTAAATCCTTTACAGATGTTTTAATGTTTAACTCAACAAAGTTTTCATCAAGGGTTTTTGTGCTGACTGATTCAATGTTTGATGAGGCACCAGCAATAAGTTTTGAAATATCAGCCAAAACGCCCGGTTCGTTTTTAACGGTGATTAACAAAGAGGTGAGGAAATTTGAACCATCTTCTTTTTCCCAAAGCACATTGGAGCACTTGCCCGGCTTATTTAAAAAGCTTTGGAGATTCTGGCATTCACTCCTGTGAATAGTTATGCCTGACTCATTATGGACTGCCAAGCTAGGATCTCCACTGACTGGATAGCAACATTCAGGATATTTAATAGCTCCATATTTTTTTGATGAACCAACCCTAAGCTCTGTAACAACCCTAGATATATTACGTTTTTTTCCACGCAATGCTTCGGCAAAACTCTCTGAAACAAAATTACTAGTTCTTTTTCCTGAACCTATATCAACCATAAGCTGGTTAAGGGATCTTGCGCCTAGCACATTGAAAACTTCCTTAAGCCTTTCATTAGGAAACTCTTTAAGATCAATACCTGAATCTTGCAAAGATTCTTCTAGCAGGCCTTTTCCATAGGCTCTTGCATCGCTGATTTTAATGCTTTTTAAATCTTTTTTTATTTCTGTTATTGCTTTTGAAGTCACAACAAAATTTAACCAATCTGGATTAACATTCTTTTTCTTGCTTTTTATAATTTCAATTGTTTGGCCGCTTTTTAATACAGTTGATAGTGGCGAAAGCTTCTTATCTATTTCACATGTGAGGCAATAACTACCCAAAGTGCTGTGCACTGCATAGGCATAATCAACCGGTGTTGCTCCAGCTTTCAAAGAATATATTCTTCCATTTGGTGAAAAAACGTAAACCTCTTTTCCTTTAAAATCTGACTTGATATTTTCTAAGAATTCAGATGAAGTGGCACTTCTATTTTTTGCTTCTGTTAATCTTTGCGCTAGTTGTCTTGTCTTTGCTTGAATCAAATCATTGCTAACATTTGTTTTATAGAGGCCATGAGATGCTATTCCAAAGCTTGCGAATGTTTCCATGGCATCGGTTTGAATTTGAACCTCTAATGGAATGGCATCAAAAGTCATCACACTTGTATGTATTGCTTGATAACCATTCATCTTTGGCACTGCAATATAATCCTTAAATCTCCCAGTGATTGGTGTGAATAAATTGTGCACTATGCCTAAAGCTTTGTAACAATCCTCTGCCTTTTGCACTATGATTCTGAATCCAAAGACATCATAGATATTAGAGAAGCTCTTTTTCTTTTTCATCTTTTTATAAATGCTATATATCCTTTTTTCTCTTCCCGTAATCTTTACTTCTAAATTGGCATCTTTAAATTTCTTTCTAAGTGCATTTTTGACTTTGCTTACCAATGTCTTTTTATCTAGATCGCTCTTTTTTAGTGCATCTAAAATCAATTTATTCCTAATGGGATGGATGGTTTTAAATGAGATATCCTCGAGTTCCGTTGCCATCTTATGCATTCCTATCTGATGAGCAAGTGGTGCATACAACTCCATTGTTTCTTTACATTTTTTTATTTGTTTCTCTCTTGGTAAGTGTTCTATGGTTTTGAGATTATGCAACCTATCGGCAAGCTTTATGATTACCACCCTGACATCTTCTGCCGTTGCTAGAGCCATTTTTTGGAAGTTTTCTGCCTGGCTTGATCCTTTCATTTTCTCATCCAGTTGCAGAAGTTTAGTAACTCCATTAACTAGCAAGCTTACATTTCTTCCAAATTCTTGCCGAACTTTAGAAAGTGAAATATCACAGTCCTCAACAACATCATGTAATAATCCAGCAATAATGGTATCCGCGTCCATTTTTAAAGATGCAAGTATGAGCCCAACATTAATTGGGTGAGTTAAAAATGGTTCCCCGCTTTTTCTAAATTGTCCCTCATGAGCTCTATCGGCAAACTCAATAGCTTTCTTTATTTTTTGATTTGATAAGGGATTAAGATAAATCTTAGATAATTGATCTAGCTCTTCACTTAACTTGGAAGTTTGCGGTTTTTTAAAAATGCTAAGTGTGTCAAACAATAATAAATCTACTCCTCATCTTCATTATCGAGAAAAACCTCTTCGGTGTCACTAGAAGCAAGATTTTCTTCAGTCAGAACACCTTCTTCTATTTCTCTTAATGCGATGATGGTAGGTTTATCATTTTCAGGCTCAACTAGAGGCTCAGCACTTGTTGAAATAAGATCCCTTGCTCTTTCTGCAGCTTTTAATACTAGATCAAATCTACTATCAACCTGTTTTAAGCAACCTTCAACTGTAATTCTTGCCATTGTTTTCTCCGAAGATGATATTAATAAGGTTTTTAGTTGCTGTGTCAAGTGAAATATTAACTATTTGATGCTTAAAATGAATCGCTTTCTCCATCTCTAATGCTGCACCTTTAATTCTTTTTTCAATTACCTCTTTAGTGTCAAGCCCCCTATCTTCAAGACGCTTTCTAAGGTGGTCAATTGATGGAGGTGAAATAAATATACTCTCTGCATTTGGATAAATTTTTAAGATATCTAGTGCTCCTTGCCAGTCTATTTCAAGAAATACTTTATTGTCATCCGAGAGCTTTTGTACAATTTGTGTTTTGGGAGTGCCATAAAGGTTGCCATGAACAACAGCGTATTCAAGGTATTGGTTATCTGAGATATTTTTTTTAAATTCTTCCTCAGAAATAAAGTAGTAATCTTTCGATGATTCTTCTCCCGCTCTTGGCTCTCTGGTTGTATGAGAAACACAAAGATGAACTTTGTGTTGCTGTTTTCTGGCATAGCTAATTAGACGTTTAATAAGTGTGGTCTTGCCTGCTCCAGAGGGAGCAGTAAAGATATATAGATTTTTTTCTTGGCTATTCAACATTTTGAGCATGTTCTTTGACTTTTTCGATTAAGCATTTTAATTCCACAGCTTCAATCTTTATTTCAGAAATAGACGCTTTTGAAGTAATCGTATTCGTTTCTCTTAGCAGTTCTTGAGTAAAGAAATCTAGCTTTTTCCCAACTTGTCCTTTAGATTTAATTAGCTTGCCTACCTGATCTAGATGCGATATAAATCTAACTACCTCTTCATTAATATCAGATTTATTTATAGCTGCAAATATTTCGGGGTAGTTTACTTCAGAATTCTTTAGATTAAGCTCTTTCTTATATTTCTTATATTTCTTAAATACTTGTTCTGAGTTTTTTTTCTCATATTTGGTAATTTTATTTATATGCTTTTGCATCTGTTTTAATAATGATTCCAAATCTTTTTTTGTTGTATCTCCATCTAGCAATCGCGAATAAGCTAAATTTTTCAGCGTTGATCTGATTATTTTTTTAAAATTTTGAGTGCTCAAACTGCTGCTGGTATTTAGTGAATCTTTTAGTTTTAAAAGCTGGAAGTAAGATATGGGAACAAATTCTATGCCTTTCCTCTTTAATTCATCCTCATTCTTCTTCACTTTTCGAGCTAGACTTTCAGAAACTTTAAGCTGGTCATCTTGCGAGGTAAAAGCATGAAGCTCTACTTCAACCTTTCCCCGCACAAAAACTTTTTGGACTTCATCTCTTACCCATCCTTCATACCCTTTAAGGTTTGATGGAAGCTTTACTGATACTTCAAGGAATCTACTATTAAGGGACTTACCAATACATTTGTATTGTGTGCCTTTCTCATCATGAGATATTTCTGTAAATCCTGTCATTCCTTTCATAGCAATGATTTTATATCCTTGTATTTGAAGTCAAAATTACTATTGTATTGCAATGACTGAACATTAGCATTCACTGGGTCATTATTTACAACATGTTTGGAAAAGTCAGAGTATCGTTCTGAACTTGGCACTACTCCATTAATTATTTGTGACTTATTTAATAAATTTACCTGCTCCTGGATAATCTTTGCTACATCTTCAACATGAATAGCATTAATAAATTTGTTATCAACCGCATCGTTTTCAGCTCTTTTAAGTGTTGCTTTAATAAAATTGCTTTCCTCATTAACGATACCAGACAATCTCAGGATCTTATTATCTTCAAATTGCATTGCATTGTTTTCAAACTTAGCTATAAGCTCTGACAAACTATCATTTGGGTTGGGAGCTGTCTTCTCATCAACATTGATATTTTTATAACCATTGAATACTCGTGTAGATGAAATAAAAAGTTTATTTTTTATCTCAAGGTTCATTAATTGTTCTGGAATTTCAACATAAGCCTCTTCGTAGGAATCATTTGATGCCGATAGGGTTTTCGGCATATAAATTAACCAATCAGACTTAAAAGCATTTAACTTCATAATGCTTGAAAGATTCATTTGCATTGGACACTGGGCTACATTGTCAGGGTAATCCTGTTGAGTTCTTCTTATAGCAATGAAATGCCATTCAGGATTTTCCCGAATTAAATAATTAGCAATTCGACCAGCACCTATAATTAAAATTTTCATTTTTGATATTTAGCAATAATAATAAATATATGTCTTCTTCACCAAAAATTGATGCTTCTTCAGTAATGGTAACAACAATCAAGGGTGTAGGTGAAAAAATGGGTGCTGCATTCCTTAAGCTAGGAATCAAAAGTGTTGAAGATCTTTTATTTCACTTTCCTGTAGATTATCAAGACAGAACCAAACTAACTCAAATTGCAGATCTTAAGCCAGATCGGGAATTTGTCATTCGGGGTACTGTCGAGAAAGTTTCACAAACTTTTGTGCCTCGTAAAATGCTAATCGTAAAAGTAGCTGATAGTACAGGACATATTTACCTAAGATTTTTTTATTACTTTCCCGGCTTAAGAAACCTTTTTAAGGAAGGTGCTGTTATGGAAATTGCAGGCACATCAAGGTTGGGGAGATATGGTCTTGAAACAATCCATCCCGACTATGAACTTTGTATAAGCTCTAAATTTTCCCCAAAGATACTTCCAAAATATCGTCTTACAAGAGGACTAACCCATCAAAAATTTCGCAATGCGATAGCTCAAGCTATACAAATGATGAATAAGCAAGAAATTGAAGTAGTGGATTATTTTCCAAGAAATAATCTAGCTGATTTGAGTAACTCCATTCAAAGAATTCATGCTCCAATGCCAGATGACAATATTAATGATTATTTGGTTGGCGGAACATCGCCACACAGAAAGCGAATTGGTTTAGAAGAGGTGGTGGCTAATAAAATAAGCTATCTTTCAATTAAACATCAAAATAAAAATAAACCAGCTGATATATTTTCTGATGAATTACAAGCAAATAAAATAATCGAGTCCTTGCCATTTAGTTTAACAAAGGATCAAAAATTAACTTATCAAGAAATTAAAAACGATATGTTATCTGGCTCACCAATGTTGCGACTTCTGCAAGGGGATGTGGGCTCAGGCAAGACTATAGTAGCTGCTCTGATTGCTGCGAGTGTAGTTGCTGAGGGGAAACAAGTGGCTATATTAGCTCCAACAACCATCCTTGCTAAGCAGCATTATAAAAACTTTCTTAATTGGTTTGGAGGCGCTATTAAAATTGAATTACTGACTTCAAAAATTCCTGCCAAAGAACGTAGAGAAAAATTAAATGGCATTGAAAATGGGACTGTGAAAATTATTATTGGTACACATGCTGTTTTCCAAAAAGATGTAGTCTATGAATCATTGTCTCTGGTTGTCTATGACGAGCAGCATAGGTTTGGTGTAACCCAACGACTTAAACTTAAAGAAAAGGCTGAAGATTACCCTCACCAACTACTTTTATCAGCCACACCCATACCAAGAACTATGGCTATGAGTGTTTTATCTGGATTGGATGTATCTACCATTAAATCATTGCCACCAAATAGAAAGCCAATAGTCACAACATTATTGAGCAATAAAAGACGAGAAGCTCTTATCAATAGAATTAAAAAAGCCATTGACACTGGTTCTCAAGTCTATTGGGTATGCCCATTAATTGAAGAAAGCGATAGCAGTCTAATAGGTATTGAGGATTTAGAAAAAGTTTTAAAAAAAGAGTTTGAAAACAACCAATACAATATTTTGCATGGCAAAATGCCAGATAAAGAAAAGAATCAAATCTTAGAAAGTTTTAAAAATAAATCGACAAAAATTTTGTTGGCTACCACTGTTATAGAGGTAGGTATTGATGTGCCCGATGCAAATATTATGGTTATTGAAAATTCTGAGCGTTTTGGATTGGCGCAACTGCATCAATTAAGAGGTCGTGTTGGGCGTGGCGATAAGGAAAGCTATTGCATACTGATGCATGAAGATAATCTCTCAGAACTATCGGAAAAAAGATTAAGTGTAATATCAGAAACCAATGACGGCTTTTTGATAGCTGAAGAAGATCTTAAATTGCGCGGACCTGGTGATATCCTTGGCTTGTCTCAAACTGGACAACCAAGTTTCACTTTTTATGATTTGATAGCGGATGAAGAAATACAATCTGAAGCAACTAGAATCACTGATGAAATAATGGAACTACCAATAGAGCAACAAAGAAAAATTATTGAGCGATGGTTTCCAGCACACCTTGAACTTTCAGATGTTTAACATAGATATAAACAACTATGGGTAAACTAATTGAGGGTGAATGGATAGTAAAATCCATTATTACATCAGACGATTCAGGTGCATATGATCGCCTGCCAAGAACTTTTTTAGATACTATTGAAAAAGGCCATGAAAAATTTCAACCAGAGTTAGGTCGTTACCACTTGTATGTTAGTTACGCATGTCCTTGGGCTACTAGAACTCTGATATATAGACAACTTAAAGATCTTAACGATCACATAAGTGTCAGTGTTGTTCACCCAGATATGCTCGAAGAGGGATGGGTATTTGATACAAGCTTTCCTGGTGCTACTGAGGATCATTTATATGGCAAGAAGTTTTTAAGAGAGATATATCAAAAAGCAGACCCAACAATTACCACCAGTGTTACCGTACCAATACTGTGGGATAAAAAAACTGAAACAATTGTTAACAATGAATCTTCCCAAATAATTAGAATTCTGAATACTTCATTCAATGATTTAACTGGCAACCATAACGATTACTACCCTGAAGATAAAAGAGAATTAATAGATGAACTGAACGATATCATCTATGACAGTGTGAACAATGGCGTCTATAAATCAGGCTTTGCTCTTTCTCAAGAGGCTTATGATAGCGCTGTTTCAAAACTGTTTGAAACACTTGATTTTCTCGATAACAAACTAAGCAAAACCAAGTTTCTAGTTGGTGATGAAGTCACTGAGGCTGATTTAAGGCTGATTCCAACGCTATTAAGATTTGATCCTGTTTATGTCACCCATTTTAAATGCAATATTAGACGAATCATGGACTACAAAAATTTATATCGATACATGCTAGACATGCTTAAAATACCTGCAATAAAACATACTTGTGATATTGAGCACATCAAACGTCACTACTATTACAGTCATGATCAGATCAATCCATATCGTATTGTCCCTCAGGGACCAATTGAACTATGAATAAAGAGATAATTCCTGCATATGAAACCTCTGATGGTGCAGGAGTTAAAATTTTTCGCAGTCTGGGACAAACCCAAGATGTACGCCTTGACCCCTTTTTAATGTTAGATGAATTCTGCTCTGAAAATCCAGATGATTACATTGGTGGATTTCCTTCACATCCGCATAGAGGATTTGAAACATTCACGTATATGATTGAAGGACATTTGCAGCATGAGGATAGTATGGGTAATAGTGGAGAACTAAAGTCAGGTGAAATGCAATGGATGACAGCAGGCAGAGGTATTATCCATTCAGAGATGCCGCTGCAAAAAAATGGTCTTATGAAAGGTTTTCAGTTATGGGTCAATCTACCAGCTAGAGAGAAAATGAAAGCTCCATCCTACAGAGATATAAAATCAGATGAAATTATCAATTTAGATGAAGGTAATGCTTCAATTAAACTAATTGCAGGAAATTATAAGCATCATATAGGGCCCATAAATGGACTTAGCACTCAACTTGATTACATGGATATTGCAATGGGAATTGGTACTTTTGCTTTTGATGGCTTCACTAATAAAAACTATTTTATTTATGTTTTTGAAGGCGACGTTTTGGTAGATGGGATAGGTATACGATCAAGAAGCGGCATGTGCTTCTCAGGGAAAATAAACGTTCATTCAGATAAAAACTCAAGATTTCTATTGATTGGTGGCAAACCAATAAATGAACCAATATTTCAATATGGCCCGTTTGTTATGAACACCAAATCTGAAATACTTGAAACAATAGATGATTTCAACTCTGGAAGTTTCGGCAAGTATTAAGTCTAAATTGTTTACATACCACAATTTTGCTGTATTGTAGACAACAACTACAGGAGATTGCAATGCAAAAAGGAGTCGTAAAATTTTTTAATTCTGCAAAAGGCTTTGGATTTATTGCACCCGAAGATGGTTCTAAAGATGTATTCGTTCACATCAGTTCTTTACAAAGATGTGGCGTAGAAACTCTGAATGAAAACGACAACGTTGAGTTCACAGTGGAAGAGTACAAAGGAAGAATAGGCGTCGGCGATATAAAACTAATCTAATAAACCAACTAATATTAATAAACATCTGCTAGCTACTGATTAGCCGTATGATGCATTTATTTTTAAAGTAGAGGGGCAATCACTAAGCTCACGATTGCCATAACATTGATCAGAATATTCATTGCTGGCCCTGATGTGTCTTTGAAGGGGTCACCAACCGTATCGCCAACCACTGCTGCTGAATGAGTCTCAGTTCCTTTTCCACCGAAGTTTCCTTTCTCAACAAACTTCTTAGCGTTATCCCATGCTCCACCAGCATTTGCCATCATTAATGCTAGCAATACACACCCTAGCAAGGCTCCAGCTAACATTCCACCAAGCTCAATAGCACCCAAACCAAAACCAATAACTATAGGGCTTAAAATTGCTATTGCTCCCGGAAGCAGCATCTTTTTCAAAGCTGCATTAGTTGCTATATCTACGCATTTTGCTGTATCAGGATCTGCTTTTCCTTCAAGCAATCCAGGTATTTCTCTAAATTGTCTTCTAATCTCTTCTATCATTTCAAAAGCAGCATCTCCTACAGCAGTCATCGTTATAGAAGAAACCAGAAATGGAATTGTGCCGCCAATGAACATCCCTACTAAAACTCTTGGGTCTGAAAGCAGCAATTCTACTTTTGTAACCTGAGTAAAAGCAGCGATGATCGCTAGTGCAGCTAGTGCAGCTGCTCCAATAGCAAACCCTTTGCCGATGGCTGCAGTTGTATTTCCCAATTCATCAAGAGAATCTGTTATTTCTCGAACTTCGCTTTTCATACCACTCATCTCAGCAATCCCTCCAGCATTGTCTGCTACTGGGCCATAAGCATCTATTGCCATAGTTATGCCAACCGTTGATAGCATACCAACTGCGGCTATTCCTACTCCGTAAAGCCCTGAAAAATATGTGGAAACTCCAATGATTCCAGCGATAACTAAAATAGGCATTACAACAGATACCATTCCTACACTGAGTCCAGATATTATGACTGTTGCAGGGCCTGTCTCACCTGATTTTGCAATTTTCCCCACAGGTGAATCATTCGTTGTGCCTCCAGTATAGTATTCTGTTATTAAACCAATTAATATCCCGCCCACAGCACCGGTTAATATTGAGTAAAAATAATTCATTTCAATATTTGGAGAATAGTAAACACTAAGTCCTGCAAATATTAAAAATATGATTGGTGAAAAAAATGTGCCATATCTTAAAGCGACTGCAGGGGATCTTGAGACCTGAGATCTCACAATACCAATACCAATTAGGGAACAAAATAAACCCGAAGCTGAAAGCCATAGTGGTAAAAACATTAAGTCTGGATTACTGAGTGTCGCTGCAATGGCTATTGATGCAATCATTGCTCCACAATATGACTCAAATATGTCTGAGCCCATTCCAGCAATATCTCCAACGTTATCGCCGACATTATCAGCAATAACTCCAGGATTTCTTGGATCGTCTTCTGGTATGCCTGCCTCTACTTTGCCAACAAGATCGGCACCAACATCAGCACTTTTAGTGAAAATACCACCACCCACTCTTGAAAAGAGTGCAACAGCAGATGCACCTACGCCAAAACCCTCAAGTGCAGAAGCTATAGATTTGAAATCATCATTTAGTGTGCCAACAAAATATATATAAAGCCCACCAAGACCAATTAACCCCATTGATGCAACACATAAACCCATAATTGAGCCACCAAAGAACGAAATTGATAATGCTCTCTCTTGTCCAGATTCTTCAGCTGCTGTAGCAGTTCTCACATTGGCCTTTGTTGCAGAATACATGCCTATAAACCCTGCTATTGCCGAAGATAATGCTCCAACAGCAATTGCTAGTGCTGTATTCCATCCCAGAGGCGAAAACCCGCAAGCTAAAACTAAAACTACCAATACTGGTAACAGAATTTTATATTCAGTAATCATGAAAACTCGTGCACCAAGGTGAATCTGGTCACCAATTTTTGCGACTTTAGCATTGCCTTCTGGGTACTTCATTATCAGACCATAAAGTACAAAAGCACATACTAAACCAACTAGCCCAACTATAAATGGACCCCATGGTGTCATTGGTCCAATAATAAAATTCTCAAAAATTTCCATAATTTGTATTAACTATTAAAGACTTTCTCGTCTAGCCCCCCCTCTGTTTTAGCTACTATACAAGAAACCGCAGCATCTCCGCAAACATTTATTGAAGTTCTTAGCATATCTAAAATTCTATCTACAGCGAGTATCAAGCCAATTGCCTCTAATGGTATGCCAAGCTGACTAAGAATAATTGTCAAAGTTACTATGCCGGCTGAAGGGACTGCTGCAGTACCTATAGAAGTAATTACAGCCAGAAAAATAATCTGAACATACTCAACAATTCCAAGTTCAATGCCGGGGGTAATGCCAGCAATAAATACCGTTGCGAGGCCCTGCATAATTGCTGTTCCATCCATATTGATTGTTGCTCCAACTGGAACAACAAAAGATCCAACATCTTTTTTTACACCCAAATCTTGTGTGACAGTTTTCAAGGTTACAGGAATAGTTGCTGCACTAGAGGAAGTGGAAAATGCAAACAGCATTACATCCTTCATCTTATTAAAAAACTTAATAGGATTTAATCTTGCAAAAATAGTCAATATCAGCGAGTAAGTAAAAAGCAAGTGAAAAACTAAGACAAAAATTAACAGAATTACATATTGTGCTACATCACCGAAAATATCTAGGCCTTTGGAGGCTACATAAGTTCCAATTAAGCAGAAAACTCCATAGGGAGCAAACTGCATCACCATAAGCACTATTTTTAAAAATACTGTATTAAGTTTTTCAAAGCTTTTGGATAATCCGCCAGTTATAGAATCTGTTGCATTAAGAGCAATCCCAAATAATATACTTATAAAGACAATACCTAACATATTATTCTCAACAAAAGCACCAAACATATTGCTTGGAAATATTCTCATCACTGTGTCATAAAAGCTTGCCTCGCCGCCTGCAAGTTCTGTTGGAGCTACATCACCAGAAAACCCAGTACCCAAATTGGTTAGCCATCCAAAGAAAAGTGCTAGAGAAACAGCAAAAGCTGTTGTTAGCAGATATAAGCCAACCGTTTTATAGGCAATGGAGCCTAGTCTGGCCATATCGTTTAAAGATGAAATGCCTGAAACCAATGAAAAAAATACTAGAGGCACAACTATAAGCTTTAAGAGGTTCTTAAAAATATCTCCGCCTAAAGTAAATATGTATGTTGAAAAAAATTCCTCTATAAACTTTGGAGCAATAGTAGTATAAAAAATGAAGGCTCCAATAACGAAGCCTGCACCCATTCCAATAAGTACATTCCTTGTAAGGTTTTTTGGTGCTGCTAGTTCTGTCATATCTCCATCATATCAAAATCTTCTTTGCCTACACCACATTCAGGACAAACCCAGTCATCAGGAACATCTTTCCATCTTGTTCCAGGGGCTAAACCCTCCTCTGGATGGCCTTTTTCTTCATCGTAGATCCATCCACAAACTATGCATTCCCATTTTTTGTATTCCATTTTATGTCCTCTTTTAAAGGGAAGTATTATAATCATTCATCACTTAGAAATGACACCTTTAATCCAAACAAACTGGCAGCTTTTTGCAAAAGAGGAGCTAGGCAATTTCAATCATATGGAATCATGGATTCTTGAAGATACTTCACTGATTGGAAGACTGACTGAAAAGCATGGCTCTATCAGGTTAGAGCTCATATCAGAAAAAATCTGCCTTCACTGCGATCAACAAATATCATCCCAAGAAATAAGTGGAAACCTTAGAAAGATATTTCTAAAAGCTAATTCGAATATTGTTTATGCAGAATCTTTTTTTAGTGAGGGCGTTATTAATCAATTCAAAAAATTTGGAGCACTCGGCAACGAGGCTCTTGGCAAATATCTCTTCTCACATAAAAACATAGACAAAGTTGAAACCTATGTGGCCCTATACCAGCTTAAAAATAAAGAATACATTGCAAGAAAATGCATATACTCATTAAATGAAGAGCTATTTTCAGTAATTGAAGTATTTTTATTTGATGAGTAAGTTGGGGCCGTATCTAAATCTCATAAGATTTTTTAATCCTGTAGGTTTTTGGTTGTTGTTGTGGCCTGCACTTTGGGGTGTTTTCATTGAGCCCGGTTTTCAGCTGAAACATTTTGCAATAGTGACCTTAGGTGCATTTCTAACAAGATCACTAGGCTGTGCAATAAACGATATTCTTGACCGAAACTACGATAACAAGGTGGAAAGAACAAAAGGAAGACCACTAGCAAATGGAGATCTAAGCTTGATGCAAGCACTGATATTCACAATATTAATGGGCATAGCTTGTATTGTTCTCTTACTGCAAACTAATTCATTCACAATTACCTTTGTTTTTACTTTGGCCATACCTCTAATCATCTTTTACCCATTAGCTAAAAGATTCATTGGCGCCCCACAACTTATACTAGGAATCACATTTGGTTTGTCTTTACCAATAAGCTATGCCATTGTTCATAGCAACATCAATGCTGATGCTTTATTTCTTTACCTAGCGTGCATTTTTTGGATAATTGCTTACGACAGCTTCTACGCTTTATCTGATCTAGAAGACGATGTAAAAATAAATATTAATTCACTGCCTCAGCTTTTTGGTGCTTCAACTCTAAAAGTAATTAATGTGTTTTATAGTTTATTTGTTTTAATGATTGCTCTATTTGCTTTTCATAATGGTTACGAAATTTTAAAGATTGGTGTCTTATTCTTAATTTATCAGGGTTATTACCAATACCAACTAGGCCTAGATCACCAATACATTCAAGCATTTAAATCGAATAGTCATGTCGGTTTGGTGGTTGCTATGATATTTTTTATAGAAAATCAAAATGAATTTTTCAGTTGAAAAGAGCTGCAAGCCACACAAAAGATCAATTAAAGCATTGTCAAAAGACAATGTTTTCTTTAATTACGATTTTTTAAGTGCATTAGAAACAAGCAACTCCTTAAACCCAAATACTGGCTGGATGCCTCATTCATTTAAGCATCAAAATGGAAGTATTATTCCTTTTTACAAAAAAAATAACAGCCAAGGCGAATTTGTTTTTGATTATGCATGGGCCAATGCGTACTTTAGGAGTGGAATAAAGTATTACCCTAAAATTGTGTTAAGTGTTCCTTTCACCCCTGTTGAGGGCGAAAGAATTTTTTGTTCAGATGATAAAAAAGGTGAAGAGGCATTAAAAGATTTCACAAATTATGTAAATGAAAGCAATTTTTCATCTATCCATGCACTTTACGTTGAAAAGGAATCAGCCAATCCTTTTTTGGCAAATGACTATATTGAGCGTATTGACTGTAACTACAAATGGCATAATCACAATTACAAAACATTTGATGATTATCTAATATCTCTTAAATCAAGATACCGAAAAAATATACTTAAAGAGCGACAGTCCATTAATGAACAAGGCATTACATTCAATGTTATTCAGCAGCCTTCGGATAAAGACTGGGAAGAGTTCTATCTGTTTTATGCTCTTACATATGTAAGGAGAGGGCAAAATCCTTATTTAAATTTGGACTTTTTCAAACAAATTAATTCACTCAATCCAATTATTCTCTTTGCACATAGAAAACAGGAAAAAGTTGCAGCTGCACTTTTTTTTATTAAAAAAGATAGCTTGTATGGCAGATACTGGGGCGCAAAGGAAGATATAGATTTTTTACATTTTGAAACCTGCTACTATCAAGGGATTGAACTAGCCGTTGAAAGAGGTATCAAGACATTTGATCCAGGCATTCAAGGACAACACAAATTAAAACGCGGTTTTGAGCCTGTAATAAATAGATCATATCACTGGATAAAACACCCTGAATTTAGAAAGGCAATAATTAATTACTGCAAAGAAGAAGGAAGACATGTGTTGGAATATCTAGAAAATGCCAAGAAACAACTCCCGTTTAAAAATGTCTGAATATTCCAAGACCAATGGCCACATTTCTGTCTGTTCAGCAAATTATTTAAGAATAAGTAAATTGCTTAATGCTTCTAAAAAAAGATCTTTAACTCTTAGGAATAAAATTAAAGAGACAATCTATAGTGCTCAAATTGATACACAAAAATTATCAAACCATACCTGGATATGTCACTTAGTTTTCTCCAACCTCAACCATAAGCTATTAAATTCATTACAGTTTGTTCTCAACATCTATCATGATGTCGAGCTATGTGAGGTTGCTTCATTTAATGGTCATGCACCAAATAAATATCCCTTTAGTCATGAAAACTTTCCTAAATCTGCTGATGAAAAATTACAACAAAATCGGTTTTTAACAGAAGTTCTTGATATGATTCTTACCAGTGGGTTTTATGAAAAATAAAGATTTAATCATCTATGTGCACGGCTGGAATTCTTTTAAGGGTGCAAGGAAGGCAAAACTGTTAAAAGAGTTGATCGACAATGAACATTTTGAGGTCATCTCGATAACTCTAGAAGCACATCCCAGAAATGCTATTGCTCAACTTTCGAAATTAATTGAATCAGAGATGTCGCACCGTAACGTTCATTTAATTGGCAGCTCCCTCGGCGGCTATTATTCAACTTACCTTTCAGAAAAATACAATCTAAAGGCTGTGATGATAAACCCTGCAGTATGGGCATACAAAATTTTTGAAAATAACCGTGGTGATAATGAAAATCCAAATACAGGTGAACAATACTTCATAGACCAAGAGTGGATAGATAGTCTTGAAGAGATTTTCATAGAAAAATTAAAATTTAAATCCAACTTCTTGGTGCTACTTCAAACGGCAGATGAAACTTTAAATTATCGTTATGCTGAGAAATACTTTGATGGTACTAACATTGTTATTGATGAAGGCGGATCCCATAGTTTTGATAATCTTGAGTTAAAAATAGCAAGTATTTTGAATCATTTTGGTAAAAATCAATAAATTATTGCCATTTTGGCAGAAAAAAGCTAAATTTAAAAAGCATTTTTATTTTTGCACCATACTCCATGGTTAGAAAGGTGCCTTTAATAAGGTAAGAGTTAAATCGTTCATCTTCGTAAGAAGACGGAAGTAGGTTAAAACTGAAGGAACGCGCCGTTTACAGGAAACGTAAATCGTTCATCTTCGTAAGAAGACGGAAGTAAGCGAAAGCTGAAGGAACGCGCCCGTTAAACAGGACCGAGTTTAATTTCTAAATATCCTGCAGATCAAAAATGCAAAATTTTAAATTAATTTAATTGGAGCATTTTTATGTCAAAAAATACTTTAAAACTTATTGCCGATTCAAAAGCTGAATGGGTTGACCTACGCTTTACCGATACCAAAGGTAAAGAGCAGCACGTAACAGTATCTACTAGCACAGTAGATGAAAGCTTCTTCACCGATGGAAAAATGTTTGATGGTTCTTCCATAGCAGGCTGGAAACCAATCAATGAATCAGACATGATTCTCATGCCAGATGATAGTACCTGTGTTCTTGATGTTTTCTCCGATGACCCTCTTGTAATATTAAGATGCGATATCGTTGAACCAAGCGATGGAAAAGGGTACGAAAAGGACCCTAGATCAGTCGCAAAAAAGGCAGAAGACTTTATGAGATCTGAAGGTATTGCCGATGAGGCATTCTTTGGACCAGAGCCTGAGTTCTTTGTCTTTGATGACATCAGATGGTCAACTGAAATGCAAAAAATGTCATACCAAATTTCTTCTGAAGAAGGTGCATGGGAAACAGATACTGAATACGAAGAAGGCAACCTTGGTCATAGGCCAGGAGTAAAAGGTGGTTACTTCCCTGTCCCACCTGTTGACTCTCTTGCAGATCTTAGAGCTGCAGCTTGTAAGGCCTGTCAAGATTTTGGTCTTGTGACGGAAGTTCATCACCACGAAGTTGGTACTGCTGGACAGTGTGAAATAGGGGTGAAATTTAATTCGTTAACAAAAAAGGCTGACGATATTCAAACATTTAAGTACTGTGTTCATAACACTGCATTTAACTATGGGAAAACAGCAACTTTTATGCCAAAACCATTGGTTGGGGATAACGGAAGTGGGATGCATTGCCACCAATCTCTTGTAAAAGGTGGAGTCAATTTATTCACAGGTAAAGAATATGGTGGTTTAAGTCAAAACGCTCTCTATTACATTGGTGGAATTATGAAGCATGCGAGAGCAATCAATGCCTTTTCCAATGCCACCACAAATAGTTATAAAAGGCTCGTGCCTGGTTTCGAAGCCCCAGTGATTCTTACCTATTCAAATAAGAATAGATCGGCTTCTATCAGGATCCCTTATGAAAGCAATCCAAAAGCAGCCAGAATAGAAGTTAGATTCCCTGATGCATCAGGCAACCCTTACTTTACTTTTGCAGCAATGCTTATGGCTGGACTCGATGGAATACGAAATAAAATTGATCCAGGGAAACCGGGTGATCTTGATCTCTATGAAGCATCTACTAGAGAACTAAGAAGATTTAAAACCGTTTGCAGTTCTCTTGATGAAGCCTTGCAAGCCTTGGATAAAGATCGAGCTTTCTTAAAAGAAGGTGGTGTCTTTACCGATAATTTAATTGATGACTATATTTCACTGAAAATGGAAGAAGTTGATAGACTAAGAATGTCGACTCATCCAGTCGAATTCGATATGTACTATAGTGTCTAAACTAATTGAGCCTTCTACTTTACAAGTGGGAGGCTCTCTTCTGCCCAAGAAACTAGGCCATACTTCAAAAGAAATACTTGTTTGACACCTAATTGCTTGAGCTCAACCCCTGCTCCACCAGCATCCAAGCCATTTTCCGAAACTATGATTACCGCTTTATCATTCACTAGAAGATGTTCTTGTTGCTTGAAACTCTCCTTTGGGACATTTATAGATCCATGTATATGGCCTGACTCGAAAGAATCTCTATCTCTAATATCCAAGAAAAATGCAGAGCTTTGATTGACCAATTGTGTTGCCTCTGTTGGACCAATCTTTTTGCCGCCTTTATTATTTTCGTATATCCACCAAGAAACCAAAGTTATGAACAATGGAAGTGATAGATACCATCTAGAAAATAAAAAATCGAATAAATCCATATATAAAATTTTTTTTAAGCTTATACAATATATAGCTTATTTTAAAGATAAATCATGAAATCTAATATTCTAGTCTTAATCAGGCACGGGCAAAGTGAATGGAATAAGCTCAATTTATTTACTGGCTGGAAAGACCCTAATCTGACTCAGCAGGGAATAGCTGAAGCTAGTCAAGCTGGAGAAAAGTTGAAAGATATGTCAATAAAGTTTGATTTAATGTACACATCTGTACTTCAAAGAGCGCAACTTACAGGAACAATAATTTTAGAGAAATTAGATCAACTCAATATTCCTGTAGAAAAGCATGTTACTTTAAATGAAAGAGATTATGGTGATCTAACAGGGATGAACAAAGACCAGGCACGAGCAGAGTTTGGTGAAGAACAAGTTCATATATGGCGACGTTCCTATGATGTTCCCCCTCCAGGAGGAGAAAGTTTAAAAAATACCTATGATAGGGTTGTGCCTTATTTTAAAGAAAAGGTTTTTGCTCAATTAGAAAGTGGTAAAAATATCCTAATTGCAGCTCATGGTAACTCACTAAGATCATTGGTGAAATACATTGAAAACATTTCTGAGGAAAATATTTTGAAATTCGAAATTGCTACTGGAGAACCACTGTTCTACGAATACAAGAATGGCAAACTAAAGAGAGTTGATCGGTAAAAACATATCCAACTGGTATAAAAAGCATGGCCGCAAAGATCTGCCTTGGCGTCTTAATATAACACCATATAAAGTTTGGATTTCTGAACTAATTCTGCAACAAACCAAAGTAAAAACTGGAACAGAGTATTTTCATAGATTTATTGAAAAATATCCCACTCTAGACTCTATTAAATCCGCTAGCGAGGATGATATTTTAGCGCTCTGGAAGGGTTTAGGTTACTACAGAAGAGCAAATTATATTTTCGAAGCTAAAGAAATAATATTTAAAACCTTTAATGGTATTTTCCCCGAAAGTTATGATGATTTAATCCGACTTCCTGGTGTAGGTGAATCGACAGCAGGCGCAATACTATCGATTGCTTACAATAAACCTTTTCCCATTCTTGACGGCAATGTAAAAAGACTGATTTCTAGATATTTTTATAAAAAGAATTTTGATGAAAAAGTTTTTTGGGGCTTATCAAAACAATCAATTGATCAAGACGACCCTTACTCATTCCAACAAGGGGCCATGGATATTGGAGCAACAATATGCGTTCCTATAAAGCCTCTATGTAACCAATGCCCATTAAAGAAAGGTTGTAAGTCATTTAAACTTAACTCATTTCCTACTCTGAGAAGGAAAAGAGTTGCTAAAAAGCAAGTGAATATTAATTTTCAAGTTATCGTAAAAGGCAAAACAATAGCAATGACAAAAAATAGCAACCTGGGCTTTTGGAAAAATTTGTGGTTACTTCCACATGAAATAGTTAAAGAAAATAAACCAACCACTGTGCATAACTTATCGCATCGACAACTAAACTTGGAATTCGTATCATTGCCTGAAGCAGAAAACATGACCTTTTTTAGTTTCAAAGAAGTACTAAATTTAACGACTCCGAAGCCAATATCTGATAAATTATTAGAGATATGCAAATAATTTTATGTAAAAAATATCAAGAGGAGTTGCCAAGTTTGGATGCCCCTCCATTACCAGGTGAAAAAGGAATGCATATCTTCAAAAACTACTCAAAAAAAGCTTGGGAAGCATGGATTGATTTACAAACAATGCTAATTAATGAAAATCACCTCGATCTTTCAGATAAATCAAATAGAAAATGGCTTAACAAACAAATGGGGTTCTTTGTAGACAATAAAGATTATCAACGCCCGTCGGGATACATTCCAGAATAATTAGTCCTCGCCTCTAGCTACTCTTAAAGTCGTTGAAGATATGTCGTCACGAAAGATGTCTTCACCAAAACCCTCAAATCTATCGGCAATATTGCTTGGCAATTCAATATCAGAAAGCGTCATGAAATTTTCCTTAAAAATTCTCCCAAAAACCAAAAATCGCGTATTGTTCTCATTAAAAATCTCAAATTCTTCAATCATTGCTTTGTGGCTGCTATAGAACTTTTCATCGAGAATTCTCATCAAGGTATCGGCACCAATAATAAATGTTGCTTCCGGGAATATTTTTGATTTATCTGAAAATTTACCTGCTTTTGTTAGAAGCCAGTTGCCTGAGGTAAATTGACTCAATGTTGATTCGATTTGATGGTAACTAAGTGGTGGCTTGTCTGCATTTTGAATACAAATCTCAAAAAAAGCCTGCTCCTTAACTTTGTCCTCAGCTAATTTAGACATTTTTTTGTGTCCATCATGAATGGGATTAAATGATCCGGGAAAAATGAGCTTTGGCTTTTGCCCTTCTTTAGTAATAAAACTAATTTCTTCTCTCATAAGTTTTTGCCAACCTTCCTTTGCTTCAACTCTATCAATAACACTTTGTTCTTTAATTTCTGGATAACGAAAATCAAGCCCCAATGATTCTGATATCAAGTTAACCACATATTCTGTGACAAGCTGCTCTTCCTCCTTTCGCGACCGAGCTCCCTTCTCTAAAACGCATGAGATGCTTTTAGAGTAATCCTCAGTTTGCAAGGCAATATGAAATTTATGGTCGCCTCTTTTTTTATAGTTCGTTGCTAAGGCAGCTGTAATAGCAACACCTAGCAACTTCTTTCTTGATGATTCAGCATCTATCTTTTTTGCAGCGCTGTAAGCTTTAGCTGCCATTCGAAGCGCAGTTTCTTTTGAGCAATAAAAATCAGGTTTTTTTAACAGATAAAAATCGAGCGATTCTTTGGCATAAGGAATGTATACCTCCAACACAGAGTTGCTGGCTCCGGGCACTTCTAAAAGCGATGCAATGGCATTGCTGCCTCCACCACTAGATACGATCACGAATTTGTAATCCGAGCTATGAATTTCTTTTATTTTTTGGAGCAAATTATTTAACATTGATAAACAAAGTATCTACAAATTAAAAAAATAATGTATTTGGAGATTATCTTCAAATAATTAATAAGGAGCAATGATGACAAGATATTTAGCCCTAGCAATCGTACTAATTGGATGTAGCTCAGACTTTGAGTATCCAGAGAGTGAAAAGAAAAGAGGCAGCTACAACGTTGGTGGCACAACAATTTACGATCCTTATATTTACATGGAAGATTTTCAGTCTAAAGAGGTTGTCAACTGGTCAGAAAAACAAAATGCATTGACTATTGATTACTTGCAAGACTCAAGCTTCGCAGAGATCAAGTCAGTTCTTAAAAATGCATACAGCTCGGAGTATTTTTCAGCGTCCTATTTCAACCCAAACAGTGATTTTTATTTCTACAACTCAGGCCAAGATGAACATCATCTTTACATAAAAAAGGGTGATACCAATAAAGTAATATTGGACCCAAACACATGGTCAAAAGATCAAACATTAAATCTCGATAAAACATCTCTAAGCCCCGATAAGAAATACCTTGCTTATTCAGTTACTGACGGTGGAGTTGATTGGAGAACAATAAAAATCCTTGATATGGAATCTGGACTAAATCTAGTTCATAAGGTGACAGAGGTTAAATTTTCAGATATTACGTGGAAATCAGATTCATCAGGTTTCTTTTATAACAAATACCCAAAACCAGAGGATAGGTTGCGTTTAAGTCAACAAAGTTATGATGCAGCCATTTATTTTTTTAATATCGAAACAGGAAAAGAAGAGCTTTTCTATGGAGAAGTTAACTCAGAAGAAAACTATACAGTTAGCTTTATTGGAGATGACGAAAATGTGCTCATTAAGGTAATAACTGGCTCCGAAGAAGAAAATTTTTATCTTTTTGGGGTTGATGTTGACGCCTTAGAGGTAGTTACTCCAATAAACGAAGCAAGTTTTAGTTACGTAAGTTCAGATACTGAAGGTTTTTTCTTCATTACCAATTATAAAGCGCCAAAATATCGTCTTGTGAAGATACTGTTTGATGATTTTTCTATGACTGAAGTGATTCCTGAATCAAATCTAGCACTCAAAGGTGTATCTTTAGTTAACGATATGATTATTGCCGATTACATTGATACCAATATGCACTCAAAAATTGTCTTTTTAACTGAACAAGGAGAAGCCCTCGATTTAACTATACCTAAAGAAATTACTGGTACCCAAAGTGGCTTTCAAAGCATCGATGAAAAAACAATAATGTTCTCATCAAGCAGCTTCACGCAACCAGATCGATATTACAACTTTAATACCGAAACGGCAGAAGCAGTTAAGGTTTGGGAAGAAGAGATCCCAGGATTTGACCCATCGGCTTATAAGGAAGTTAGTACCTACTATCCAAGCAAAGATGGCACCATGATTCCGATAACTTACTCCTACAAAAAATCAGCTAAATTGAATAGCAATACTCCAGTCTTTTTGTATGGTTATGGTGGTTACAATATTTCTATTCGCCCTTCCTTTACTCCAAAATATGTTGCATGGCTTGAGATGGGCGGCGTGCTGGCTATAGCTAACCTTAGAGGTGGTGGAGAGCTTGGAAAAGCATGGCATAATTCTGGTCGCCTTGATACTAAGCAAAACGTATTTGACGATTTTCTTTATGCATCAAAATTTTTAGAAAAACAAAATATTGGCAATAGAAAATCTACCGTAATAAGTGGTAGATCTAATGGTGGTTTATTGGTTGGGACAACCCTTATTCAAAACCCCGATTATTTTGGTGCAACGCTACCTGCGGTCGGTGTTCTCGATATGTTGAGATTCACAGAATTTACCGAAGGCTGGGGTTGGCGTGGAGATTATGGCAGCCCGCTTGAAAATCTCGATGACTTTAAACGCAATCTTCAAATATCACCCTACCATCAACTCAAAATTGGCGAATGCTATTCTCCAACTTTAACAACCACTGCACGCAGAGACGATCGTGTTGTGCCATCGCATTCGTATAAATTCACTGCAAGAATACAAGAATATCAAGGATGCGATAACCCAGTGATGCTTTATGATACACCTCGTGCAGGACATGGTTCAGGCAACGGGGTTGCTATGCCAAAATGGAAACGAATTGAGCTGTTTTCGATCGAACAATCTTTTGCTTTGAAAAATATTACGAAGTAATATATTCACTCTTTCGCCCAGATAGCTCAGTTGGTAGAGCAAAGGACTGAAAATCCTTGTGTCGGTGGTTCGATTCCACCTCTGGGCACCACCCAAGCCCAAAAAGCCTAAACTTTATTTCTTATATCCACTTTAAAAAACAAG